>Ga0207097_1021_pt1 | contig 36235 bp, 25 predicted proteins | sample Alteio_BWMinHeat_87_FD_153541 | JGI IMG/M metagenome (GOLD analysis project Ga0207097, IMG submission 153541) | Enriched cells from forest soil in Barre Woods Harvard Forest LTER site, Petersham, Massachusetts, United States -... | ecosystem: Environmental > Terrestrial > Soil > Temperate forest >...
GTCAAGCAAGCGTTCAATACGTAAATGAAAAGCTCATTCCTAGTTTATTAAAAAATCTAGAGGATGGCCACACCTATAATGACGCTTTAAAAGCCCTTGTTACTCAAGGAACGATGCTTATTCACTACATTAGAGAGCACTTTGATCAGTTTTCTTCTCATTTAAAAGAGGAAGCTGTGAAATTACTTAAATTTATAAAGGAAGAAAAATCCTTAAATTTTTTAGAACAAATTCTAGAGCAAAAAGAGCGAAGAATTTTTCATGAAACTCTCTCTTCGCTAAAACATCTTGGCTATAAAGCTCTAAATAAAAAACAACTAAAGCTAATAAAAAACCTACTGCAAGAAGAAAAACAAAATATTGTTACCTTAAAAAGGCATATTTCCTCTCTTAATTCTAAAGAAAATAAAGCGCTTTGCGATCTACTTAATAGGGAAATTGAGTTAACCCAAGAACGCTCTTTTTTAATGCTCACTTTTATTTATCCTGAAACCTCTATTGAAAAAGCCATGAAAGGACTATCTATTGACGATGAAGATATAGAGAGTTATGCAACAGAAATACTTATTCAAACACTTAGCCCTGAAGACAAAAAAAACCTGATCGCAGAGCTTCTTTACCGTCCTTATGCAGAGAAACAGAAAAACGAAGAACACCCTAACAAAGAGACCCTAATAAAAATCTTAGAGTACGCCCCTGCTTGCTATATTAAAGCAATGCCCTCTGCAGTCATTTATACCATTGGAAGCATGCGTTTAGCCTCTCTAAAAGAAGAGGTGAGTAAATACGAATCTAAAACCGATCCTTTCATCAAAGAAATGAAAGCCTGGACCCTCACCCAACTTTAATAGGCCTCTCTGAACAAAGAGGGTAAAATTTCTCTCTCTTTCTTCCTCTGTGGTTTCTTGTCTCTGTGGTTTATCTTTGGCCAAGCCGTTTGTTGACTTCAGGTTAGCCAGAGATAAACCACAGAGACAAGAAACCACAGAGGGAAGAGAGAGAGAAAGAGGAATTTTTACTCTGTGTGGGGTTTTGTGGCCATCTCAAAGCTCATACAGTGAGGTCCTGCTTGAGATTGAAGACGATTCCAACATCCCATCGCTTCAGAAAAATCTTTGGGATTTTTAGGATCGTATCCCACATAATAGACATGAAGAGGATGGATATAGGATTCTAAAAAGGATTTAAAAGCATCCATTAAAATATCCCCTAATTTACCTTTTGTCTGAGCTCCAAAAGCAATATAATAGTAGTGCTTTGTATTTTCAGAAAATCCGGTGATGCTATTGATAAAGTTAATAGTGAAGGTTTGTAGTTTTGTAGATGAAACATCACAAAACATCCCGGGCGTTGGAATGACAATAAATCCTGCGTTCTCTAAAGTCTCTTTTGTTTTTTTAAAAAGAGGGGAAAGCTGCTCACTTAACCTTGCAGCCGCTTTTAAATAACGCTCTAAAAGCTCTTGATCCTCTAACTCAAGGGAATTTTTTTCCTGAATAGTTTTTAATAATTCATAAGAAAAACCAAAGTCTTGCACAAAAAAACTTCCTTTAGGACCTGGTCGCATAAAAACATCTAAATGATAATCAAGCTGAGGAACAAAAATAATATCTTTTGCGTTTAATTGAAAAGATTGAGCAATAACCTCCTCTGTAATATTTTTTTGCATCAAATATTTTCCTGCCAAAGACTTTGATTCTTGAAGCATTTTTTCTGTGAATTGAGGGTGCTCATAAAAACCTAACATTTCTGCGCATGCCACATACGGATTAACACCTTTTTTTTCATTTTGAGCGGTTACAACAACGCGACTTATTAAGCTATTTTGTTCTTTGTTAATAAACCCCTTTTTACATCCTTCCACAGGTTTAAGCAGGCCCTGAACATACATTTCACATAATATTTGTTTCAACTGCTCTTCGGTTAACTTGTCAATAACTCCTTTACCCGTTTCTAGCACGTCAGCAAATTCAGGCTCTTCAAAGGTCTTATCCAAACGAAATTGATTAAGTGTAATGAGAAAATGATCTTTACCTACAAGAATTTTTAGCTTTCCTTTCCGGTTTCTAACAAGGTACTTATTGCCTCCTTCAATATAATAAACTAAAGAAGTTTCGCTTTTTAAAATGGTTTTCAAGTCATCAACAGCAAGATCATGAGGAGTTATTGCACCACCTACAGTGCCCTGATATCTAATATGATCTGTTAAGTATTCAGCTTTATCTTGAAAGACCAAAGATTTGGATTCATTTCTATAAATTGCCTGAGGTAAATTCTCAGAAATATGAGAAACAGCAAATTTCCCGCTTGGCAAATGAACAAATTGATCGCGCACGTAATACTGACCGATCCCAAACTTTAGAGAAAATCCTTCGATTGCCCCAATCTCTTGCATATTTTTCTGAATAAACTCAATCTTTACCCCTGTTTTTTTGTAAACCTCCCTAGCTTCTTCTGAATCATTATACCCGCCACTAAAAAGTAGCTCTTTAATAACAACTCCAAAATCTTGATCTTCTTTATATTCAAAAGAAAGAGAGGGCAAAGTCACATGTCTTGTTTGAAAAAGTGGATCAAAAACAGTTTCCTTTTTTACAATGCCATGCGCTTTTAAAAACGCTAGTGCAGATTTATTGTCAGCAGCTATTGCCACATCGTAAGGAGTCATGCCGTTAGAGCTTTTTCTTAAAGAATCTTCCCCAAGCTTTTGTAGTATAGAAAAAATCTTAGCACTCTCAAAATTCTTAAAAGAAGAAGGCCTTGCCATTACATAATGCCAATAACTATCATTACTAGGAACTGGAAATTGATCTAAAATATGCGACATATTTGCCATAAATTAAATTAACAGAAATAATAACATAAAAACAAGAAAACAACAAGATATTAAAGTCTCTTATTATTAGAGAATACGCACAAACTAAAAAGAAAAATATATACCCTTCGTGGATGAAAGAAAGGCAATTTATAAGAAGCACCCTAGTCAAAGCATTGGAAGCCGAGCAACAAAAAGAACGATATGAATGATAAAGAAAAAAATAATTTGCCCTATCCTGAATTAACAGGGAGAGTCGTTTTTATCTCTCTCTTTCTTCCTCCTAAGTAACAAATTTTCAAGCCACTGTAAATTAGCCGCTTAAAGTTTTGCGGTTTACGCAACTTATTATTGTAAATGTTAGAATTTCATCAGCGCAGAGAAAGAGCAGAGGCGCAGAGGGCGCAGAGAAGGAAGGAAAATTTAATATTAGACATCTTGTGTATGCTTGGTTTTTGAAGGATTTTTTCTTGAGGCTCAAAGAGCCGGCTTATTAATAGCCCAGCGCCGTAAGGCCTGGGTACCAGTAAAAGCAATATTTGAGCCACAGCGTGGCGCCTTAGAGTTAAGTATTAAGTCGCCACGTTGTGGCTCAATTTCTTATGTATTATTTACCCAGGCCTTACGGCGCTGGGCTATTAATAAGCCGGCTCTTTGAGCCTGAAGAAAAAATCCTTTAAACCAAGCAAGTTACGCAAGATGTCTATTTTATTTTTTCTCTTCTTTGCGCCCTCTGCGCCTCTGCTCTTTCTCTGCGCTGATGAAATTCTAACATTTACAATAATAAGTTGATTCTTTTTGCTTAAATTGCAAAAATTTAAGCGGCTAATTTACAGTTACTTGAAAATTTGTTACTTAGGAGGGAAGAAACCACAGAGGAAGAGGGGAGAAAGAGAGAGAGAGAAAAAAACTCTCTCTTATCATGATTTACTTATTCGCCTTCGAGGAGGTCGAGGAAGGCCTGGAGTTGCTTAGAGCGGGTAGGATGGCGCATTTTACGAAGTGCTTTAGCTTCAATTTGACGCACCCTTTCACGTGTGACTTTAAAACGCACACCCACTTCTTCTAGGGTTTTTGGCTTTCCATCTAATAAACCAAAGCGCTCAATAAGCACTGTACGCTCTCTATCGGTTAGAGTAGATAGAACCTCACCCATCTTATCTTTTAAGATGGCATAGCCGGTCGCTTCTGCAGGAGACTCAATCCCTGTATCTTCAAGGAAATCTCCAAATTGGCTCTCTCCGCCTTCTCCGACTTCTGCTTGAAGAGAAATAGGATGCTGCGCAATTTTGTAGATTTCGCGGACTCTTTCAGGGGTAAGTCCAAGCTCTACTGCAAGCTCTTCAGGAGTAGGCTCTCTTCCTGTTTCCATCATCAGTTTTTTAGCGCCGCGCAAGACTTTATTGATCGTTTCAATCATGTGCACAGGAATACGGATAGTACGCGCCTGATCAGCGATAGCTCTTGTTACAGCCTGTCTAATCCACCAAGTAGCATAAGTGGAAAACTTATACCCTCTTCTATACTCAAATTTCTCAACAGCCTTCATAAGGCCCATATTGCCCTCTTGAATAAGATCCAAGAAAGAAAGGCCTCTATTGGTGTATTTTTTAGCAATGGAGATAACAAGACGCAAGTTAGATTCCACCATCTCTCTTTTCGCTTCTTGGCTTTTATCCATCCAGCGCTGAAGCATACGTACATCTTTTTTAAATTCATCAAGCGTACGTCCTGCTGCTAGCTCTCTTTTATGAAGCTTTCTTTGGAAAGCCGTAAGCTTAGAAGCGGCGAATTTGTTTTTTTCAGCTCTAGGAGCAAGCTCTTGCATTTCTTTTTCTAGGCTTAAGAAACGATCGTAAGCCCCAAGAATCACTTCGCCTAAGTCTTCAATGATATTATGCCTAACATGCATTCTTCGAAGGTAAGCCTGCATACGGATTCTGCATTTTTCAATATCTTCTGAGATTCTTACCTTATCGGCCTTTTTGGCATTAGGATCACGCAGAAGGATAAGAAGTTTTTCTAAAACAGCTTCTTCTTGCTTAAGAAGAGTGCAGAGCTTAGGAAGAAGCGCCATGTAGGCTGGCTTATCAGCTACTTCTTTTTCGGCAATCACCTTGTCAAAGCGGTCTTTGCCGCTAATAAGATAATTTGCAACAGAGATAGCTTCTCTGCTTGAGTAGCGGAAGCGCATGATAATTTTTTCAACTTGAATTTGCGCTTTTTCAATTCTCTTAGAAATCTCTACTTCTTCTTCGCGAGTAAGAAGAGGCACCGAACCCATTTCTTTTAAATACATGCGCACAGGGTCGTCTGAAGTGCCTTCTGAGCGCTTAGAGATACCTTCAAGCTCTTTCGCTTCTTTTTTACGCTCTTTTTGCCTTTCTACTTCAACCTGATTGAGGACCTGGATATCCATCCCGCTAAGGAAGATAAGCACTTGATCGATTTGCTCTGCAGAATCAAAAGTCATCGGAAGAATTTCATTAATTTCTTCGTATGTGATATACCCTTGCTCTTTGGCAACGGCTACGAGCTCTTCGATTTTTTGTTGATGCTGCTGGTTAAATAACTCACTAAAACTTGACTTTGCCATGATGTCCTAAAATTTTACACCCTTAATTGGATATATGCAGTTTTTTGCGTTAGATGATGATGAATCTATTTTAGCACAAGAGGCACTAAGACACAAAAATTATCTTTGCCCCGAGTGTTTACATCCTGTGCGCGTAAGAGGTGGCCCTCATGTAAGAGAGCATTTTTACCATCTGCGCTCCAATAGAAAGTGCACTCAGCATAAAAAAAGTTTAATACATTTAGCTGTTCAAAATTATCTTCTCGAAATCCTTCCCCAAGGGGAAGTTGTGCTGGAAAATCCTTTTTCTTCCATCGGAAGAATCGCTGATGTGCACTGGAAAACAAAAAATATTGTTTTTGAAGTCCAATACTCCTCAATCAGCTTAAAAGAAGCAGAAGAGCGCTGCCGCGATTACCAAAAACTAGGAATTAAACTGATTTGGATTCTTCATAGCAAACAATTTAATAAAAAAAAGTTAAACGCTGCAGAAAGCTTCTTACGCTCTCACACCAATTGCTATTTTACAAATATGAATGCCCTTGGAAAAGGAATTTTTTACGACCAATTTGAAATAAACAGGAGGGGAATAAGGCTATTTAAAGGAACATCTTTAAGCCTTGATCTTAGAAATCCTCAAGAGCCTAAAGCTGTTTTTAAAGAGAAAGAGGCTCCCTTACAAGTCAAAGAAAGAATTGACAAATGGCCGCTTTATTTCCCAGGAGATCTTACCTCTCATTTTTTAAGAGGGCAAAATTTTACCTCTCTTTTATCTATAGAAAGGCGCTTTTCTTTGGTCGAAAAAAAGAACGCTTTTTCTCTCATAGCAATGCTTCAAAACATCTATAAAACCCTCTTTAACATTCTTCTAGAAAAAGCTTCTCATTGACCAATTATTTTATGTTTTGGTATTCTGGTAGGCAAAAACCTTTATACTTGAGGAACAATGGCAGAAGATAAAAAAGCAGTAGCGAAAAAAAAGCGTCCAACCGCTTTAAAAAGAGACATCCAGAATGCAAAAAAATGCGTTCACAATAAAGCCTTTAAATCAAAAGTGCGTACAGCTCTTCGTTCTTTCGAAGATGCAGTGACTAAGAAACAACCTTCAAAAGAAAGCTTAGATCTCGTTTACAGCCTTATGGACAAAGGGGTAAAGACAGGAATCTTCAAGCAAAACAAAGCAAACCGCGTTAAATCAAGACTCACTAAGCGCGCTTTCGCAGCCACCGCTTAAGTCATCCCCCAGCTAATCTAAAAAACAAAGAGAGATAATCTTATTTTTTCTCTCTTTTTTCTTTCTTCTCTCTGTGCGCTCTGTGATCTCTGTGGTAAAAAATTTATCGTAGAATATTGCATCTAACAGGTTAGCATTTTTTTTTACCACAGAGATCACAGAGCGCACAGAGAGAAGAAAGAAAAGCACCTCTTAAGCTCTCTTAGGTTACAGTTCTTCGAGGATGATTTTGCAGATTTGGTCTTCGAGCTGGGTTTTATAAAAGCTTGGGGAATTCACAAACCCATTAATCAAGATAGAGAAAGCGGCCATTTTATTGGTTTTAAGTTTAACAAAACCTACAAGCGAAGACACTCCCGACATCCCTCCAGTTTTTGCAAATACTCTCCCTTTTAAATTACCTTCTTGCATCCGATTTTTTAATGAGCCATCTGTTGCGCTAATAGGAAGCGTAGAGACAAATTCAGAAAACTGCTTAGGGTCTTTATAAAGAGCTTTCAAAACGGTTGTGAATTGATGCGGCGCTATTAAATTATATCTAGAAAGACCAGAGCCATCTAAAACCGTGTATTTTCCTTCTTTAAGCTTGCAAAAGCTCTCTAGGTACTCCTTCAGAGCTAAAGAACCTTTTTTCCATGTTCCTGGAGGTCCAAAACGCTTTTCCCCTATTTTCTTAAATAAAGAGTCTGCATAAAGATTATCCGATTCCTTCATCATTTTTTGTACAATGGTTCTTAATGAGGAAGAAAAATGCGCAGAGGCTACTTCTGCACTTTTTGGGACCTTCCCTCTTTTAACACTTCCTTCTAGTTTGATGTGATGCTTCTTTAAAAGATCCAGGCAAAGATCCCCTAAATAAAGAGAGGGAGATTCAACAGAAATAGCGTACGTTTTTGCCTTTCTGGGAGGAATTTTTCCTCTAATTTCAATCACATTCTCATGCGTAATCCATCTTCTTTTGACATCTAAATCTTCTTCTTGCTCTGCCGTAATGGCCAGATTTTTAATAGAAACATGATTGGTTATTGGAGAAAGAGCGCAAGAAGGGAGGTCTCCTAAAGAATTGCCTCCTTCTAAAACAAGCTCTACACAGCCATGATCAACTGTTAATCCCTCTATAGGAACATTCCAGTATTCCCCACTATCATCCCACATCCATCCAGGGCCTTTTTCAAGCTTATCGAAGCAGGTATTATCTAAAATAAGATCGCCTTTGATCACGGTCACATTTTTCTCTTTAAGAGCTAAAATTAAAGCGTTCAAGTCTTTACTAGAAAATTCAGGATCTCCGCTTCCCTTAATGTAAAGATTTTTATCATCTATAAGAAGCTCTGTTTTAAAAGAGAAATCAGAACCCAAGAAAAAAAAGGCTGCTGCTCCTGTAAGAATTTTTGCCGTGCTAGCCGGAGTAAATAAATGGGAGGCGTTTTTTTGATAAAGAGGCTTTTCCTCATCTAAAAGAACAATCTCTATTCCTATATGAGCATCAGGATCCACTCTTTGAATAAGGCCATCAATTCTTTCAGAAAGCCCACAAAAAGCTGCTTCAAAATAGAAAAAAGTTAAAAGAAGGTATTTCATAAAAGAATTCTCTCTTTAAAGCCTGATCCCCTTAAGGGGATTTTCTTAAGCGCCGCTTGAATAATAGAAACTCTCGCCTCTATCTCAAGATGTTTTTTAGCGCGCGTTACAGCTGTATACAGCACTTCTTTTCCAAATACTTCAGATCCAGGCGGTATGAGTAAAAGCACTCTATCATATTCACTTCCCTGGCTTTTATGCACAGAAATAGCGTAGGCATACTCAAAAAATGGTAAAAGAGCGCATTTAAAGGTTTTTCCACCAGGAAAAAAAGCCATGTCTTCTTCATCAAAGGAATAAAGATCCATTTTCCCTTCTCTCTTTTTTCTCACTACTATTCCACTCTGCCCATTATATAAGCCAAGCTCATAGTTATTTTTAATAATTAAAATAGGAAGCGCAAGAAATTCTCCTGTGCGCATTTCAGAAAATAGCGTAGAAGCGATTTTTTTATTTAGTGCATCAACACCTAAGGGGCCTTTTCTCATTGAAGATAGGATACGAAATGCTTCTAAATCTTTAAGAAGCATTTCTTCTTCAGGTTTTTCTTTAGAAGGCAAAGGACAGTATTTTTTTACGTATGCTAAAAGATTCTCAAAACTAAATTTCTCTTGAGAAGAAAACTTCTCTATTTGCTTTAATACCTCTTCTTCACCTTTTTCTAAAAGGGCGCGCCCAAGTTCCTTAATAGAATCTTGCTCCGAGCGAAAATTGAGCTTAAGACAAGTGGAGAGGGAAGGAAAAGCCTCCATTAAATCAGCAAAAAAACTTCCTGCTTCTACAGAAGGGAGCTGAAAGGGGTCACCCATTAAAACAAGGCGCGTTCCTTTTTTAAGAGAAGCTAAAAAGAAAGAAAAAAGGCGCGCATCAATCATTGAGCACTCATCAACAATAATAAGATCTGCGTAAATAAGAGTGCTTTTTCTCTCAAAATCTAAATTTGTATAAATCCCTAATAAAGAATGCAGGGTCTGTGCTTTAAAAGAGCCTTCTACATATTTCCCAAGAGATTCTTCTAATCTGGCAGCAGCCTTGCCTGTAGGAGCTGTAAGAATAATTCTAGCCTCTTTAGAAGAAGCCAAAAAAGCCTCTACAAGTTTAGCTGCCGTATAAGTCTTTCCAGTCCCTGGGCCTCCTGTAATAATACTTAAAGGAAGTGTTAAAGCTTTATCGATAGCGGCCTTTTGCTCTGGAGCTAAGGAGGGATCTTCTAAGGAACATTCAATCCTTTCCACATCTTGAAAAACTAAACGTTTTACATGCTCAATAAAAAGGGTTTCATGGTTCCAATTGCGTAAAAGATAAAACCTATTATTAAAGCTATGAATAGGCAAGCCCTCTAAATAAGGAAGCGCTTTAAGAATTTTCTCCTTAAGAGGCTCCTCATATTCCTCAAATAGAGATAAAGAAGGGATAATCTCCTCTTCTGTAACTTTGACGCAAATATGTCCCTGCCTTGAAAAAAACAAAAGAACGGCTAGAAAAAAAACAACCTCTTCTCTCTCACTTAAAGCCTCCCCAAAATAAAAATCTATTTCAGATAGCCCCTTCTCAATCAATTCCTTTTTCATAGCCTCTCATTTTTTTTAACCACAAAGGAAATTCTCTCTCTTTCTTTCTTCTCTCTGTGTGCTCTGTGATCTCTGTGGTAAAAATATGCTAACCTGTTAGATGCAATATTCTGCAATAAATTTTTTACCACAGAGATCACAGAGCACACAGAGAGAAGAAAGAAAGAAGATTTTTTCCTTTGTGGTTTAAACCTCTGGGGTAAAGTGGTAGGATTTTAGGCCTCTTAGGAAGATGTAGAAGGCTCCTCCGAAGCAGGTTTTAAAATCTCTCATGTCAAACAGCTTTACATGCCTTTTAAGCGCCTCAGCGTAAATTGAGGCCTGTAAAAAATAGTCTTTATCTTTCATCTCGGAACTAAGCCTCTCTTCTGTATAATTCTCTAAAAAATTAGACTTCCAATCTACTAAATAATAAAGCCCTCCGTGTTCAAAAACAAGATCTGCCGATCCTTTAAGAAAATTTGATCCGTAAGGATAGAGGAACTCCATTTCTTCTATGATGTTCGAAGGAGAAACTAAAGAAAGGCTAAGGCCTTCTTTTAGGGGCAATTCAAGAACTTTTTCCACCATTGTTAAAAGAGAGCTTTCCCATCCAGCTAAATGGCTCTTGTCAATAAGATGTAAAATAAGCTCTAAAACTTTTTCTCCATTGTAAGGAGAGTGAAGTCTATAAAAGAAAAGCTTCTCAAAAATAAGATGGATCAAAATCCCCGTTTCTTTTCCTAAGGGCATCCCTGTATTTTCAGCTGAAACAATGCTTTCTTTCTTTTCTGCAAGAGAAGAAAAGCTTTGCATAAAAGAAGGATTGCTAGGAAGGGCATTTTGGATAAGGGGGGAAGCCCCCTCTTCCTCTTCTTTTTTAAGAGGAGATAAAGTCAATATTTCTTCGTTTAGCAAAGTATAGGTAATGGAGGCTTTCTCTTTAATTTCTTCTAAAAAGCTTTTAAATTCTATTAAGGAATACGCTACTTTCAAATGCTTCGAAAATAGCTCTATAGAGGATGCTTTGCCAGGCTCTTGGGTTTTATTTTCTGTATCAAATACACAAGGGATATAAACACGCTTTTTTGCCCGAGTGATTGCTACATAAAGCTGTCTTAGCTTTTCTGCATCTTGCTCCTCAAAATATAAAGAGCTCAAAGGATTTTCCTTAGAAGCTAAAGTAATTTGCCCCTTAATATCGATAAACTCATCCAAGTGCGGGTGTCTCGAGCTTAGACTTAAAGCAAAAACAATATCAAATTCAAGACCTTTACTTGCATGAATCGTCATGATCTGCACTTGATCTTTTGTTCCTTTAAGTTTTTTATTCTCCTGATTTTCCTTAAGCTCTTCTAAAAAAAGAAGTAAATCTTCGGGCGCAAGTCTGCAGCTTGTCTCTTTTTCTAAAATACATTCAATTAAATCTCTATCAACACCTGGAACTTCTTTTATGAAATGAGAAAATCCCTTTTCTCTAAACACTTGAGAAAAATGCAATAACAACATCTTCGCTTTTTGCAGCTCTACATTCTCAAGGCCTCCTTTAAGGCGCACATGGTCCCACCCAAAAAAAGATCCCCCCATAACAATTTTTAACTTGCTTAAAGAGTTAGGCTCTATAAGAGAAGAAATGAGATTTGTTAAACTTAAAAGAGAGGGAGACTCTCCCTTTTTTAATGCAGAATCAATTCCTTGTTTTTTAAAAAAATGAGAGAGGCGCTCTGCCTGAAACCGGTCTTTTGCAAGAATAGTCATTTTATTAAGATCTACAGCTTCTTTTTTAAGGGAAATGATCTCTTTTGCGATAAAAGGAAATAAATAAGTTTCTTCTGTAGATAAAGGAGGCCAGCTTTTTTCTCTTTTAGAAGCTGTCTCTAAAAGAAAAAAATGAAAAGCTCCTTTACCATCTTCAAAAAAATGATCTGTAGCCTCTGGCTTATGTTTTACCTCTAAATAATCGATTGCAGAATTTTTAGAAGGAAGCTCTAACCAAGTGGGGCATTTAGAAAAAAGAAGATTTAGCGCTTTTATAAAGACGGGATCGCTTCTAAAGTTGGTATCAAGCGAATACCTGCTTTGCTCGCCTAAACGCTCTCTTGCTTCCAAATACGTATACACATCTGCGCCTCTAAAGCGATAAATCGATTGTTTAGGATCGCCTACCAAATAAAAAGCATCGGGTTGGTGGTTTTGCAAAAATAGCGTTTCAAAAATTTTCCACTGCAGAGGATCTGTATCTTGAAATTCATCTACAATAATGGCGTTAAAAATTTTTCTCACAGCCTCTATAAATAGCGGATTTTTTAAGCAATCTTCCATTGCATAAAGAAGATCATCTGGAGTAAATATCTCTTTATTTTCTTTGGGGATTTGAGAAAAATCCCTTGCCATCCTTAAAAATTGCAAAGAAGAGTCTTTTGCTTCAAGAAGCGGAGCTAAAAGCTCTTTTTTCATTTCCGCTAAAAAAGGAAGATCTGGGTAAATGGCTTTAGCTTTTAAATTATCTCTTTCTAATTTTTCTAAAAAATATTCCTCTTCTTTTAAAAGAGTGTCAAACTCTTTTTCCGAGCATTCTTTTTTGTCTAAAAGGAACGCAAATTTTTGGATTTGAGCCTCCATTTTCGAAGAACTAATCCCTTTAAATAAAGGGATCACTTTTTCTAAAGGTTCAAAAGAAAATCTTTTTAATCCTTTTAAAAATTTAGCGTGCAATTCACTAAAATTATCTATCTTGTCTATCTTCTTTCTTTTTAAAGCCACATCAGTAAGTTTTTTTTGCAAAGAAGGAAAATCACTTTTGTGTTTTTTTAAAACATGCAAAACTTGACGTGGACTATAAGAAGAGGGGTGTAATTTAGTGCGAAGAAAATCTGCTGCGGCTTCCTTTGAGTCCAAAAAACCCTCTTCTTCCGGATCTTTAATATGAAGGCTTAAACGGGCTTCAAAAGCAAAATTTTTAAGCATTCTAAAGCAGAAGCCATGGATAGTAAAAATAGGGGCACGATCAAAATCAATTAAAGCATCTTCGAGTCTTCTCTGATAAAGGGCTTCCTTTTTTTCTAAAATCGCCTGGATATAATCGTAGCCTTTATCATTTTCCCCTTTCTTCAAACACTCTATCGCCCACTCTAAATTCGAGCGAATTCTTTGCTTTAATTCTTTAGTTGCAGCGCGAGTGAAAGTCACTACAAGAATTTGGTCAATACTTAAATTCCCTTCTAAAATAAGCCTTAAAACAAGGTGTTCAATAGCAAAGGTTTTACCAGTACCCGCAGAGGCTTCAAGAAGATGGGGTCCAAAGACGCATTTAGAGCGGTTCAAAATATCAAATGGCTGCATTAGTCCTCTTCTATAAGGGGGGCAAAAAGCTCTTTCGCATAAGAAGCCCATTTTTCAAAAATATAATCCGAAGAAAAAAGAGGGTCTTTTGAAAAAAGCCATTTCAGATAGACATCTTCAAATCCCAAACTAAAGTCGTTATCAGAAGCTTCAAAAGCTTTCTGAAGTTCTTTACTTCCTTTCTGAAGCAAAGCTGCGCTCCAAGTGGGCATAAGAGGAGAGGGCGCCTCTAAACATGCTTCATAGTACTCCACAAAAGAAACTAAGCTTTTCAAGGGATCTGCCTCCATTTTGTAGGTCTGCCCTTTTTTAGTTAAAAGAAGAGAGGGAGATCCTAGATTTAAATTTAAATATACGAGAAAACTTGGGAAAGCCTCAATGAGATCGGGAAGAGATTTATTCTTATGAAAAAGAAGGCCTTCAGGAACAATATTTTCTAGCATTCCTATAATATAAGCTGTGCGCCCTTCTTTAAGAGGAACTTTAAGAGGAGGAAGGATGCGGCTTCTACCATTTAATATATCTTGAGTATCGCACATCATTTTAAGCTCAACATTAAAAAGTTTATCTAAACTTAAGCTTAAAGAGGCTAAATTTTTCTGGTAGTCTTCCACCTCATCTGATGCCTTGCATTTTGCCACCTCTTTAAAAGCCCCATGAGGAAGGCTCCCTTGCCTTAGAGCTTTTTCAAAAAGCGCTGAAAAATCTTGCTTTAAAGAGCCTTTTCTAAAATCGGCTTTATCTATATCTGAAAGAACAAACTCCCCTTCATGAAAGTTAGATTCAGACTCAAGATACATTTTAAGAACAACATTAAAATAAAAACGGAGAGGGTGCTTAGCAAGAAGATTTAGATGCTTGATATCAATTACAATCTCTTTTTCTTTTTCCCGTAGGGGCAAGGGGAAATCTGCATAAAAATCAGGGAAAAAACAAGCAGCTTCTTTCGCTAAAAGAGCTTTGGCTGCATGTTCAGTAACAAGAGATTTTTCTAAAACGTAGCTAGAATTTATATAAGAAAATAACTCTTGAATAACAAAAGAAGGGTTTTCTTTTTCTTCTCTTACAAAACTCATAATAAAAGATTTCGATGCCTGTGTAAGCAAGAGTAAAAATAAATAGCGCTCTTCATCAGCTGGATTTAAAGAAAGCTTGAGAAGAGATAGAGAACTTGGAATTTCGATGCGAGGGAACGCTCCTTCTTTCATTCCCAAAAGAAAAATAGCTTTCGCATAAAACGCTCCCGCAATTTTTAAAGAGCAGCAAGGCATGGCATGAAGGTTTGCGCGGTTATAAGGAGTTTTAGCACTTGTAAAAAGATCGTTTAAAATTTTCTCTACAAAAAGATAAGGAACAGGATCTTTCTCTATAGAAAAAGAGGGAAGCTTCTTGAAAAAAAATGTTCCTTCTTCATCGATTACAAAAAATGTATCCGCTATTTCCTTAAGACAAAGACTCCAGTCTTCTAAAGATTTAAAAACCCCTTTTTCTAAGGGCTCTAACTTTGAAAAAAGAAGCTGCATCATAGAGATAAGTTTACCTAATTTTTCTGATTCACTTAAATCAATAGAAATAGATTCAGAATCAGATGCAAGAGCAGTAAGAAGGCGTTTAAATCCATATTCCCAAGTTCCTATCGCCTCCACTTCGCTTGAATCCAAAAGAGCTTGTTTTTGCTTTAAATCTTTTCCAAAACGCACCTTAGAAGAGCGAATCCATTTAGAGAAAAGGAGCTTGTCCTCCAATGTAATGTCCCATTTTTCTAAAAAAGAAGAGCTAGAAAATAATTCAATAATCCCGTCCACATCAAAGCGTCTTTTAGGAAGCATAAGAAGTTTTTTAAACCCTGCAATAAAAGAGCTTTTTGAAAAGGCGTTCTCATCAAAAATCGCGTACTCTATTCCCGTATTTCCAAATACGTTATGAATAAAAGGAGCATAAGAAGAAATATCTTGCGCTATGACTAAAATGTCTTCGGGGAGCAGCCCCATTGCCAAAATATGGTCTCTTAAAATTTCAACTTCTTGCAATTTAGAAGAAGCAATATGTAAATGAATAGAGTCGTCGTCTTTTTTTATATAAGTTTTAGGAGAAGCTTCAGGATTTTTTAGGTCAAGAAGGTCTTGTTGCACATATTGCAAAAGAGTTTGAGGCGTATCTGATTCATAAAGCTCTTCAAAAATAAAATCTAAATCCTGCATTAAATTTAAAAAACTTCTGCCCAATTTACCTAAATTAGCAAGCAAAGGATTGGTATCTCTAATATAAAGATCAAGCCTTTCTCTATCATATTCCTTCTTAAGACTTTTATGAATATGGCGTCTTTCTTTATCGCTACAAAGGTCTCCCCAGTAATGCGCACAAGGAGAGAGTGTATAAAAACAAGCTTCTTGATGTTTAAAGAATTCAAGATGCGTTTTAGGTAAATAAACAAAACCAAAAAGGTGAATCTCTCCTTCTTTAGGAGTGAGATTCTTTAATTTTTCTAGAGGATATGTCCATTTTTCAAATACAAGATTCCAAAGAGCTTGTTTCCACCCTTTTTTCTCTTTCCACTCTTCTAAAGAATCTGCATAAGAACCGTAGCGCAAAAAGACATTGCGAAGAGAAAGAGATAAAGAGACTAGTCTCTCTGGATCATTTTCTAAATATGTTAAAAGAGGCTTGTAGATTTCTTCTTTAGAAGTGCTTAGCTCTTGCATCTTACAAAAAAGAGTTATTTGAAGATCTAATGCCGAAGGGATTTTTTTTTCTTTTAAATTAAAAGTTCTAAAAAGCCCGCCTTGAAGAGCGCTATTTAAACTATAGAATTTAACTCCTGAATAAATAGATTTTTTTGCAAAAAAATGCTGCAAAAAGCGCTTCTGAAAGGGATAGGCAACAATCACTATTTTTCTATTAAAAATAGAGCCTTGGCTTTGAAATAAATTCTCATAAAGTTGATTTGCTAAAATTTCAAGTTTATTCCCTACAAAAACCTTAGCGCATTTCTCATCCACAAATAACCTCTTGGGGTTAATTTTAGCATACGAGGGAAATTATGCAAGAGATTCAGATTGGGGATCTTTTCTTAAAAAAGAAATCGAGGTTTCTAAGTCTACAATTTTTATATGGATTGGCTTTGAATAAACAGATTCATTGCTTTCTTCATCGAATTCTTCTTCAAAATAATTAATTATCACTCTGTCAGAAAAATGTACCTGTCTTGTTTCAATAACACAATCAGGGGTTAAAGAAGGCTCTTCTTTCTTTTCTTCTTGGGCAGGAGAAACCTTAACTTCCTCTGGGCGGTAAACAGGGAACGTTTTATATTTGCATTTTGCTAGCAAAATCACAAGAAGTCCTCCTAAAAAACAAAAAGATCCGCCTCCTAATACTGGAGCATAGAGCCCAACAGGACTTCCCTGAAAAAAACAAATAAGGCCTCCACAAATAACAAGTAAAGACACAGTAAGAGCTACATAAATCCAAGGACTTACAGAAGCTTTAGGGAGAGATGTAAATTTACGCGTTACTTCTGTAGAGTATTGCGCTGCAGCTTTCTCTTGAATAGGGTTACTTTGAATAGATGACATATTACCTCAATTTCAAAAAAAATTTTAAACGAAAAGTTTTTTTTCCTCATTAAAATTACTCTCATCGTATAAAATAAAGTCATGAAAGCCCTTTTTAAAAAGAAGATCACCTTGCCAAACTTTGGAAGTCAGAGGAAAACAACCCTTGGTTTTTTAAACTCTGCCCAATTTCTAGGCGTTTTAAATGACAACATCTTCAAACTATTAACCGTTTTTCTTCTCATCGATGTTCAAGGCAAAGAAAGAGCTAGCGACATTTTGTCTCTTGCAGGAGCTATTTTTGTCATTCCCTTTTTGCTATTTTCTTCAACAGCCGGAATCCTAGCCGACCGCTTTAGCAAACAAAGGCTTCTTGTAATCATGAAAATTGTTGAGTTCATTTTAATGGGACTTGCTATTTTTGCCTTCGCGGCTAAAAGCGCTGTTATGAGTTACACAATCTTGTTTTTACTCGCAACGCATAGCGCTACTTTTGGACCTTCAAAATATGGAATTATCCCTGAGCTTGTTAAAGGGGATAAAGTGGGAAAAGCTAATGGTCTTATTACCTCTTTTACCTATTTAGCCATCATTTTAGGCACATTTTTAGCCTCCTTTTTAACAGAAATAACCAATAGGAATTTTCCTTTAACAGCCGCTTTTTGCCTTCTTGTTGCTCTTGGAGGATTAGTCAGCGCTCTTAAAGTTAATTATACAAAGCCGCAAGGATCAGAAAAAAAGTTCAACTTCTTTTTTGTAAGCGAAATTTATAAAACATTTGTTTTTTGCAAAACAATCCCTCACTTAAAAACTGCTATGTTTGGTTCCGCCTATTTTCTATTTATGGGAGCTTTTACACAGCTCAATATCATTCCTTTTGCTATTCAGTCATTAAACCTATCTGAAGTAGCAGGAGGATACCTATTTCTTTCAACAGCGCTTGGAATTGCTTTGGGAGCTTTTGTTATTGGCAAAATCCTAAAAAAGAAAATAGAGCTCGCTGTTTCTTGTATAGCGGGAATCATCCTTTCCCTGCTTCTTATCTTGCTCTCTATTTTCTCTTCGCATTTATATGCAGTGATCGCGTGTTTATTTTTAGTAGGGGTTTTCGGCGGCGTTTTTATTGTTCCTTTCGATGCCTTTATTCAAACAGAGAGTCCTCATGAAAAAAGAGGACAAATTATTGGAGCTACAAATTTCTTAAGCTTTGTAGGAGTGCTCTTCTCTTCTATAGCGCTCTTTATTTTTAGCGATGCACTCCAAATCAAATCCTCTACAGGCTTTGCTTTAATAGGAGGGCTAACTCTTATTTTTTCTTTAATCTATACAGCGCGTCTCTCCGATTTTTTCTTTCCTTTTCTCTTAAGACGTTTTTATACATTTAACATAAATCCTATAGAAAATTCGCCCATTCTCATTATGAGAAACGATGCTCTAAAAGATGCTCTTTTTTTACTAGGAGCTATCCCTAATATCGAATTTATTGTTTCAAAAGAAAAACTTAAAAAGCCCCTTCTTTGTAAGCTTTTTTATTCTATAAAAGTTCTAGATGAAAAAAAAGAGGCGAAACAACTTTTAGAAATCGCTGAAAAGGTAGAGCTAGAAAATAAAATCCCTTGCTTTTTCCTCGAAGGAACCGATTTAGCCGCTCTACTAGAAGAAAGCACAAGCCTCAAAAAAAGACTCCTCGGCAAGAGTCCCACCTACCTTTTCCCCACCCTCTCCCTATCCCAAAGAATCGTCACAGTCCATCTCTCCAATCGCAGATAGCTTATAATTAGTAACTTAAATAACAAAAAGGATTTTTTGCATTTGAGTTGCCATTTTTCCAGGAAAAATGATACCATAAGGATAAAAAAGGCGATCTTATGCAATTTATTTCTAGATTTTTTAAGGCCCCGAAACAAAGCTATTTCCTGTTCGGACCGCGCGGAACTGGGAAATCTACATGGCTTAAAGAGCAGTATTCCAATGCCTTATGGATTGATCTTTTAAATCTTGATGTTCTGCGCACCTACCTTGCAGCCCCCGAACGCCTAAGGGCTGTTGTAGCCCCTCTTCCCGATAACTCTGTAATTGTGATTGACGAGGTCCAAAAAATCCCGGAAATACTTTCAGAGGTCCATGCCCTTATCGAGGAAAAAAGGGGCCTGCAATTTATTCTTACAGGATCAAGTGCAAGAAAATTAAAAAGGGTAGGCGTTGATTTACTAGCAGGTAGAGCCTTATTAAAACATATGCCCCCCTTTTTTGCAGGAGAGCTGGGAGAACTTTTTGACCTAAAACAGGCCTTAGAAATAGGGATGGTTCCTTTAATCCTCCTCTCAGAAAGCCCTCAAGAGGTACTCCAAAGCTATGCTGGAATGTATCTTAAAGAAGAGGTTCAATCAGAGGGGCTTGTCAGACAAATCGGCGATTTTGCTCGCTTTCTTGAAGTGATTAGTTTTTCTCATGCAGCCCAAATCAATCTCGCTAACATTGCTCGCGAGTGCGAAGTGTCTAGAAAAACAGTGGAAAACTACTTACAAATTCTAGAAGATCTTCTTTTAGCCTTTACCTTACCTGTCTTTTCCCAAAGAGCGCAAAGGGCTCTTTCCCAACATCCGAAGCTCTATATTTTTGACGCTGGAGTTTTTGTTTCTCTAAGACCTCAAAATTTAGGAGATAAACCAACCGACATACAAGGAGCCGCCCTAGAAGGCCTTGTTGCACAGCACATCAAAGCATGGATTAACACACAAGTTGCAAATTATCAGATGAATTTTTGGCGCACAAAAGCCGGACTTGAAGTAGATTTTATTGTTTTTGGCCCTTTGGGCTTTTGGGCCATTGAAGTGAAAAATGGCTCTAAAATCCATCCTCAGGATTTGCGTGGCCTAGAGGAATTCAAAAAAGACTACCCCGAGTGCACCCCTCTACTTCTTTATAGAGGGACTACCAAAATGGTTCAAAACGGAATCTTATGCATTCCTTGCGAAGAGTTTCTTCTTCAAGTTCATCCTGAAAAAAAACTCTTTTAGAAGAGGTAGACGAGTTCCATTTCGTATTGCTTAAAGCGTCTAAAAGGACCAATTGATTTATCTAAGGTAATCGATTGTTGCCACTGTTGTTGAAGGTTTAAGTTGTTTGTAAAGAGGTATTCAAGCGTTAGAACAAATCCGCGGTAGTTTCCATTACCTGCAGCAGTTTTACGCGTTGTAGGGCCTCCCTTTCCATCAACCTTCAGCGTGTAAAATCCGGAGTCATTAGCATTTCCAAGACCAATTCCTGAAATATCAAAGTCGGGCACAGCTTGCGCCTGAAGCACTTGATAGTTTCCATCAAAAGCCCAGTCTCCTTGTTTTCTTAACTCTCCAATAGAAACACCTAAGTAGCCGCCTTTATTGGCTTTTTTAAAATCAGAAATAGCTATAGGTTCAGCTTCATGGTTATAAAGACCAGCAGCATACAAAATGACTACTTTTTTTAAGAAGTATTTAGGAATAAATTTGTAACCCAAAATAAACTGAGAAATAATAAAATCAAATTGCTGCCTTCTTACGCGATCTTCAGTATCTTTAGTATCCCAATCAATAATAGAGTACTTCGCGTATACACCCGTATTGCGAATATCAAGAAGACCAAATTCTCCTACAAACCCATACTGATTGACTCTTTCGTTGATAACAAAAATCCCTGCATGCGCATAAAAATCGCCCACTTTTTCATAAGCTCTATCATATTTAAGATAAGCTCCATCAAAAAACGAGTTAAACTCAAGCTTAGAATCTAAAATGGTGCCCATCTTACGTCTACCAATCTCTAAATCGATCACATGCGTATCTTGCTTTACAAGCCGAGCTCCGAAATAAGCTTTTTCAAGCTTAATTTTATTGAAAGTTCCACTAAAAATACCTGCATCGTTATCGAATTCAAGTTTAATAGCTGCCCAAGTACGATCGGCTCTGTAGTCGATCATGATGTTCACTTCCACATCGTAAGCACGGCTATTTATAGGAGTTGCGCCCCCGTGTCCACGTTGCTTAATCCCATTAACAGTTTCTGTTGTTGCTTGAAACTCTGTACGCACCTCACCACTAATTGATAAAGCACCACCAATCTCTTTAACAGTCACTTGTCTTCGGGTATTAATCCATTCTCTTAATGCTTCAATGTCTCTTTGAGGATTCTCAGAGCTACGCTCAATGGTATCGGCTAAAAGACCTGAAGTAAAAAAAATGGTCGCACTAAATAGCGCAAAACGATGAAACAAACGCATTTTCAACTCCAACCAAACTAATAAATGATGGAGATTATGCGCTAATTTTATATTGTTTGCAAAGGAAAAGACTTATTAGAATTTGATATTACCGGCAAGGCTAATTGCTTGTTCTGAAAATAACCTGACCTCGGCATTCAGATCTAGGGTCGATGAGGAAGAAATGGTGCACCCCATCGCAAGACCAAAGCGCTGATTGCTGCGCATAGAAAAATGAGAATGGTGTAAAATATTTTTCTCTATATTTTTCAGTCTTGCTTGAACACTCGAATACGTAAGAGCTGCATAAGGAATTAGCATATCAATCTGATGAGAAACGCCGCCTCCCACTTGCCACTCTACATATTTCAATTGAGCATGGGTTTTAAAAGAGGCCCCATCAAGCGCGTTCCACTTCAAAGGAAGATTACTATACTGGTAAGCCCCATCTACAGAAAAAAGAGTGCATCCCCAATGAAAAAGCTCTAGGCGAGCGCCAGCGCCCCAAGTGAAGTGCCCATTTGTTTCATAATTTCTTTTTTTAAAATCTCTTTGGGAACGATTAGAAAAAGAAACATTCATCGCTCCTAAAGATCCATAAAACTCGTAACGATCTAAAATATTAAATGTAAAAACCCCTTGATTCATGAGGTAAGAAAAATCATCAATCCGACCTCTAACACTCCCTTCAGCCTTTAAATTTCTATTAAAGCAGTAATCTCCCTGATAACCCACCTTGACGCCAGCCCAGTTCTCGTAACAAAAAATAAGCCCCTCCTCAATAATATCAGGAGAAGCTGGATTGCCAAAATAAAGAGCATGCAAAGGGAAAGACGCTAAAAATAAAAGAGAAAAAAAACGCTTCATTAGTTCTATATAAGGTTATTTAATCAACCCCTTATACAGAAGCTTTTCTTTAAGATCAAATCATTGATTTTGGTTTCATCAGCTTATCAATAAGCTTTGAGCAGGCAATGTTACATATCGCTACAGAAAGAGCAACTAGGAGTGCTACCTGCCAAGGAGCTAGAGCTATAGCTGCAAAGAAAATAATCTGCCACATAGCGCCAGGGATTGCTCCTATTGTCATATTGAGAAAAAGCTCTTTAACAGCCGCCATAGGCTTTTCTTTAAGCTCTTCTAAAGCCTTAGGATCTCTTACTAATTTTACGACATAACGCACCAAATGCTGCACTGTTCCTTCAAAAACTCCTGTAAAAAGAGGCGCTAAAATAAGCCCTGCAACCATTGGAGAAACGCCTGCAGCAGACCCTATATAAGTTCCAAGAGCAAAACCGCAGTTCCAAAGGGCAATGGCAAGAGCTGCAGCAAGTACATAAGTAAGAAGCTCTTTCATATCTACACCTGCTACTCCGCGCGCCTTACATACCGCCTTAACAACAAGCACGCCAGCAATCATTGCAAGAGTTCCCCAAACCTGTTGAGATAAGAGCTGCTGAGCAAAAGGCTCGCTATGAAATACGCCCATCGAGCTAAAATCAATTGTAGGAGTCGTCCTAAAAGCCGCGTCCACTCCAACAGCTGATAAAAAAGCCCACATAAAATCGCGCATAAAATTGATTATTACAGCAGCTGTAAGCCCTTCATTATTCTTTAAGCATGTATTTACAGAAGAAACAGCTGAAGCAGCAAAACAACTATTAGAGGAATTCTCAATAAGCTGGTATCCGTCCGCAGAAGCAATAGGAACAACCCGCCCTTTCCCTAAAGGAGCGCCTGAATAATCCGTACTAGGAATCACAACCAAAGCAGAAGAACCCACATTCCCTTTTTCTCCAACCACAGGAGAAACCTCAGAATAAGAAGAAACAGCTAAATTACTCACAATTAAACCTCATTTATGTTAATCAAAATATAATTATACACCAATAAAGAATTAAATTAAATACTTTTTTATATACTTTTTTAAACACCACCTATTATTTCATAAACCCCTAAAAATCAAGTACATCAAAAAAGTGTAAACTGCACTAGACAAAACTGACCAAAAATTGTAAGGTGCAGCTTACACAGTAACGAAAACTCAAGCGTATCTATTTGCACGTCAGCATCTTGGAGCACATGCGCATAAATCTAAGGAGGAAAATAACAAAATATGAGGAGGGGAAGAGAAAATTGTCCTTCTTTTCTCTGTGCGCTCTGTGATCTCTGTGGTAAAAAAATATGCTAATACGTTAGATGCAATGTTTTACGATAATTTTTTACCACAGAGATCACAGAGCGCACAGAGAAAAGAAGGGAAAAGAAAGAAATTTCCTCTTTCTCTAAGCTTATCTATCCTTGCATGCTGCTATTTTTTTTACACGTATGCGCTCAAAGGCCGTATTCGTAGGGTTTGGTGTAAACGCCCCAGGAAGGCTTTTGGGAAGGCTTTTCTGGGGATTTTGGGGAGGGGTTAAAAAAGTGTTTCCAGCTGCTCATGGGGTGGCCTTTAAGGCCTAGGCGATCAACGCGAAAGAGCTCTAGCTCTTCGCTTGCGGGATTTATCACAAAGGCAAAGTAGTCTCTTGTCCAGTTTGTATCGGCAAAAAGAAGAGGGGAAGGCGCAATAAAGCCCTTATCTCTTGCTTTTGAAACAATATACTCATACAGATCCGTTTGAAAAAACACAGTTTTTTTGGCTTTAAGAAGGCAGGCAAAAAGGCTATCTATAAAAGCATCTGCTAAAATGATATCGCTTAAATTTTTTTCAACTTCTTCAATGCATAAAGACAAAGTTTTATCCATCAGCTCTTCTAAAATAGCGTGCGCTATTTTCCCGTATTCCTGCTTGGGAATTAAAGGCAGGCTACGGTAGAGAAAGCTATCTATGGAAGGAAGAGAAGCATACTCTTCTCTAAATTCTTTAATGGAAAGATGCCCTCCTTTTACTTTAAAAGCATCCTTTGAAAAAGCATCCAGAAGCGCTTTTTGCTCTAAAGGAGAAATAAGAATTTTGGCATAAAAATTTTGACAGGGCAAAATAAAGGCGTCTCTTATCCAGGTATAGGTAAACCCTGCGTCTTGCCACCCTTTTTTAAAAAAAGCATTTTTAGGCTGTAAAATAAAAGCGTGGGTAGGGGAATACATTAGCATTTCAGAAAAAACATCTGTCACTTTAGGAGGTAAACCTTTTAAGAGATCGATTAAAAAAGTTAGAAGATCAAGCGGGCTTTCTGCCGCTCTTTTCTCTTCGGTTAAAGGGGATTCTCTTTTGGCATACGTCTTTATTAAAGTTTCCATAGTTCCCCCTGAGACGTAAGCCCAAGGCTTTTTCTTCATTTTTTCAAAATGATAAAGGGGATTTTGAACATTTATTTGGAGATGCGCCTTAAGCATCCTTTTCATCGCTGTTTCTAAAAACTCTTTTGTCCTTAAATGATTGATCAGCAAAGAAATCACACTCACAACATCATCTTCTAATTCCTTAATAGGTAACTCCGCTCTAATAGAGGGCTCCACTCTTTTAAAGAAATCTATTAAAGCCTCTATCCATTCTTCTTCGTTATAAATAGAGGTCCAAAGGGTGGCATCGGCTCTTCCATGCTTATAAACAAGGCGAAAGCCTGCCGGTTCATCATCATAAATGCCCGCTTTGAATTCTTGCATTTCAGGATCGTATAACTCTTGGAAATACTGTTTAAATTCTACAGACAATTTTTCAATAAAGAGATTAAGGAAATTAGCATAGTAAGATCCCTTTGTATGAAATTTATCTCTTAAATCTAAACAAATTTGCATATGATGGTAGGAGGCTGCAAATTGCGCTTTAAAATACACCTCTCTTTCTTTTCCTGCATTTCTTGCTTGCACCTCTAAAACTTTGACTTGGTTGTAGGCTCCTTCATACTCTTTTTGATACATGCTTATTTTCTGATTACACTCTTCCACTTTTTCCTGAAGATATTTATATACAACCTCTCCAAGGCCCCCATTTTCTTCCGGATTTAGCCCGAGACTTGAATACAAATTCCAATTGGAAAATTCCATTTTTACTTCGGAAAAAGAAGCTAATGTATATTCCCACACTTTTAAAAGAGCGTTATCAACAAGTCCTTTAAAAGCGCTTCGGCTAAGCTTTTCTAACGTTTGAACCTCTTCTGCTTTAGCCTGATTTTTAAGGGAGAGGGGAGTAGTAAATAGACTCGAAGAAGATTTTAGCCCTTTTAAAAAAGAGGCGTATTGAGCTTTTGTCAATCCCGCTTCTTTAAGAAGCGTATCATGTAAAAACTCTTCAATCGTGATTCCCCCTTTATAAGAAGAAAGAATTTTTTTTGATTTCTCTATTTTTTGACTTAATGACAAAGAAGGATCAATCACTTTAGCTTGGGAAAAAGCCTCAATCAGCCCTGGGCAAAAAGCGGCGAATTCTACTCCTTTTTTTAAATCTCCAGCTCCTGTGCTTAATGCTAAAGGAACACTATATTCAACGCCGCTAAAAATTCTTGTAAGGCGTCCCCTCGATAAAAGTTCATACAAATCGTCGAGAAATTGCTCTATGCGGTTTTCATGAATTAAAATGGCTGGAGCTGTTGCAAAACAAGAACCTACATTTTGACGAACAAAAGAAAAACAAGAAGCTAAAATAGCTTCTCTTAAATGTTTATTTTCTAGCTTTATCTCTAAATTAAGCCCTAAAGCTTCTCTGATAAAAAATTCAGCGCCCTTATGACAAAGAGGAAAAGAAAATCTTTCAATCAATTTAAAAAAGGAAAAGTCTTGTAATTTTTTAAAAATATTTAAGTGATGCTCATAGATAAGATGGTCTTTTTCTCCAGAAGGAGAAAAAATTTCCCCTTTTGCCTCGTAAAGAGAAATAAGAGTATTTAAAGCTTCACTGTTTAATTTGCCCCCTTCATCGACAAGAAAGCCCCCAAGCTTTTTTGCTCTATGTGTGACTCTAAAGCGAAAGCTATCTTGAATTTTTGAAAGATCGCAAAGAAAAGAAAAAATAGCCTCACTCTCCAAATCAAATAAAATAGAAAAAGGATCTTTTTCTACATTTTTTAGCGCCCCAAAAAATGCCTCATGCAAAAGATCTTCTTTAACTAAAAATTTTTCAAGCTCAGAGAATGGCATATTTATCTTCCTATTTTCTCACCTAGTGAATTACAATTAGTAAAAATACTAACACATTTAACATATACCTATGTTTATTTATTTATTTGATCAAAAAATCGAACTTCCAGAAGGAAGCACAGCGAAAGATTTGGCAGAAAAACTAAATCTCCGAGGACCTAATCAAGCATTAGCTGCAAACATTAATGGAAAAAATTGCGATCTTTTCCACTCTCTTCAAGAAGACGATAAAGTGATTCTTTGGAATTTTGAAGACAAAGAAGGAAAAGAAATTTTTTGGCACACTTCTGCCCATGTGCTAGCGCAAGCCATTCTTCGCCTTTTTCCTGAAGCAAAACCTACTATTGGACCTCCTATTGAGAATGGATTTTACTACGACTTTGCAAACCTCACCATTTCCGATAAAGATTTTGAAAGAATCGAAGAAGAGGTGCAAAAAGTATTAAATGAAAATCATAAGCCCAAGCACCACTTATTTAAAGATAAAGAAGAGGCGCTCACTCGATTTGCTTCTAATCCTTACAAGCGCGAGCTCATAGAGAGTTTTGATGGACCTGTGACTGAATACTCTCAAGGAGAGTTTTTTGATCTCTGTAGAGGCCCGCATCTTCCGGCTATTGGAAAAATCAAAGCCTTTAAAATTCTAAAAACTTCAGGCGCTTACTGGAGAGCTGATCAAACAAAAGAGATGCTCACGCGCATTTACGCCATCTCCTTTCCTGACAGAAAAGAACTGAAAGAATATTTGCATGTTCTTGAAGAAGCAAAAAAAAGAGACCATAAAATTTTAGGACCGAGACTTGGACTATTTTCTCTTATGGAAGAAGCTCCAGGAATGCCTTTTATTCATCCTAAAGGAATGCTCATCTGGAATCGTCTCATCGCTTTTTGGAGAGAGATGCATAGAGCTGCTTGCTATGAAGAAATTAAAACTCCGCAGCTCATGTCACAGCAACTTTGGGAACGCTCAGGGCACTGGTATCACTATAGAGAAAATATGTACTCCTTTGAAATTGAGGACAGACATTTTGCCATAAAGCCTATGAACTGCCCCGGATGTATGCTTTATTATAAAAGCAAAACACATAGCTATAGAGAGCTGCCTTTACGCATCTCAGAGCTTGGGCATGTGCATAGACACGAAGCGTCAGGCGCTTTAAACGGTCTTTTTAGAGTCAGAAGTTTTCATCAAGACGATGCGCATCTTTTTATGAAAGCCGACCAAATTAAAGAAGAAATCTTAAATGTGTTAAAGCTTGTAGAAAAAACATATTCCACATTTGGATTGCCTTATAGACTTGAGCTTTCTACGCGCCCAGAAAAAAGTATTGGTTCTGATGAAGATTGGGAAAATGCTACAAATGGGCTTAAAGGAGCTTTAGATGCATGGGGCGAGCCTTATAAAATTAATGAGGGCGATGGCGCTTTTTATGGTCCTAAAATTGACATTCATATTCGAGATGCTTTAGGAAGATCTTGGCAGTGTGGAACAATTCAACTTGATATGGCGCTTCCAGAAAAATTCGAACTAGAATATATGGATAGTGATGGGATACATAAACGCCCTGTGATGGTTCATCGAGCAATCTTTGGATCTGTAGAGCGTTTCTTTGGGATACTGATCGAACATTTTGTTGGCAGATTCCCTCTTTGGATAAGCCCATTGCAAGTGCGTGTTGTCACTGTTGCCGATAGGCATGCAGAATATGCGCATAAGCTAGCAAAAGAAATAAAAACAGCCGGCTTTATTTGCGATGTAGATGATACAAGTGAGTCTGTGAATAAAAAAATTCGCACAGCGCAACTTGAACAAATCAACTACATGCTAATGGCCGGCGATAAAGAAATTGAAAACAAAACGGCTACGCTGCGCACCCGCGATGGAGCAGTTCTTGGGGAGGTGGAGTTATCATCTTTTCTGCAGACATTAAAACAAGAGTTAAACGAGCGTTCTTTGACATCCTTCTTCAAGCAAGAGGCGGCGACATGAAAACCATTACTGTAAGTAGTTTTAAAGGAGGTACTGCTAAAACCTCCACTTCATTACATTTAGCAGCAGCACTAGCCAAGTACCACAAAAAAAAGGTACTGCTGATTGATTTTGATGCCCAAGCAAACCTTACAACAGGCCTTGGCTACGACCCTGATGCGCAAGATAGCTTGGCCTCTGTGCTCCAAGGAACTAAAAGTATTAAAGAAGTGATTGTGCCAACAGATATTCCTAATCTATCGCTTATTCCAGCAGACACATGGCTAGAAAGGGTAGAGGTTACAGGATCTTTAGCAGCAGATCGCTATTCCCATGAAAAGCTTAAAGAAGTCTTGCGCCCGCTAAAATACGATGTGGTGATTATCGATACGCCCCCCTCCCTTTGCTGGCTTACAGAATCGGCTTTAATAGCTTCTCAGTATTCTATTGTATGCGCAACCCCCGAATTTTATAGCGTAAAGGGCCTTATGCGCCTCTCCCAATTTATGGAAAGCATTTCTTCTAGACACCCTTTTACAGTGCTCGGAGTTGTCCTTTCTTTTTGGAATCCTAGAGGAAAAAGCAATCAAGCCTTTTTGGATGTGATTGAAACCACATTCCCTGGAAAACTCCTTGAAAATAAGGTAAGAAGAGATATTTCCGTTTCTGAGGCCTCCGTATTCGGTAAGCCCATCTTTGAAACGGCTCCAGCAGCAAGAGCCTCAGAAGATTATCTCTCTTTAACAAAAGAGCTTTTAAAGCGCCTGTAAAACAGTTTTACATTTGGGAAATAAGACATGTCTAAAGTGAACTCCTTTCTTACGAACCGCTTAAAACAAGCGGGCAATAAAATATCGAAAATGACAGGTCTTGCCGAGATGTCTACAGGAGGCAACCTTTCGAGTTTTTCAGGTGTTTTTCGCGTTACGCATTTAAGTGATAAAGAACACGAAGAACTTCTTAATATTCTGAGCGTCTTCGCAGATGCGCCTAAAAACCTAGAAGAAGATTTAAAAGCCCTTGTAGCTATCACCTCAGAAGTAAAAGCCATTAATAATCAGGCAGCTATTTTACACGGGGAAAGGATTAAAAGAGCTCAAGAGATTCTTAAAACTTATAAGGACGGAGCCTTTAGCTCTTGGCTTATGTCTACCTACGGGAACAGGCAAACTCCTTACAATTTTTTACAATATTATGAGCTTTACATAGCGCTTCCCCATATTCTTCATTCCAAGTTAGAACAGATGCCAAGGCAAGCTGTTTATGCTCTTGCAAGCAGACATGGAGAACTTGAGAAAAAAACCGAAATTGTTCAAAACTATCAAGGACAGCCCAAACACGAAGTGCTTTCTTTAATTAGAGAAGTGTTTCCTTTAGAAGAAAGTGACAAAAGAAAAAGTAACGCTGCAGAAAATGCCATCAATATTCTGATGCGTCTTTACGAGCAAATCCAAAAAAGCCACTTTAAAACTTCCTCCAAACAAAAAGGCATTCTCCAGGGCATTCTTAAAGACATTCAACAAATCATAAACAAATGAAAGAAACCCTTTACGAGTCTCCTTTTTCCTCTCGCTATGCAAGTAAAGAGATGTCTCATTTATTTTCCGCCGAGTATAAATTCCTCACCTGGCGAAAGCTTTGGGTAGCTCTTGCCAAAGGGCAAAAGGCACTTGGTCTAAATATTAGCGATGAGCAAATCGCCTCTCTTGAAAAACAAATTGCCAACATCGATTTTGAGGCAGCGAAAGAACACGAAAAAAACCTGCGCCACGATGTCATGGCCCATGTTCATGCCTTTGGAGATAGCGCCCCTCTTGCTAAAGGAATCATCCACTTGGGAGCTACTTCTGCTTTTGTAACCGATAATACCGATCTCATTGTCATGAAAAATGCGCTGAGCCTTCTTCAAGCCAAAACCATTCAAGTCCTCAAACAGTTAGCTGATTTCTCTTTAAAGTATAAAGACCTAGCCTGTCTAAGCTATACCCATTTTCAAGCAGCGCAGCCTACAACAGTAGGAAAAAGGGGCGCTCTTTGGCTTCAAGATTTTCTCCTAGATGCTAAAGATATCGAGGAAGGAAGTAAAAAAATCCGCTTTTTAGGCCTAAAGGGAGCTACAGGCACCCAAGCATCCTTTCTTAACCTATTTGATGGAGACAGCCAAAAAGTCAAAGAGCTAGAGAATTTTGTAGCGAAAAAGATGGGATTTTCCGCCTTCTTTCTTATCTCCTCTCAAACCTACACACGCAAACAAGATGTCCAGATTTTATCCCTATTAAATGGACTAGCTGTCAGCAGCCATAAATTTGGCTCAGACCTAAGACTGCTTGCCCACCTAAAAGAACTAGAAGAGCCCTTTAATACAAAGCAAGTGGGATCATCGGCCATGCCTTATAAGCGGAACCCCGTACGGGCAGAGCGTATTTGCGGCCTTGCCAGATTCCTCATCTCCCTTTGCGAAAACCCCTCTTATACGGCAGCTACGCAGTGGCTAGAAAGGACTCTTGATGACTCCTCTAATAGAAGACTCACCCTTCCAGAAGCTTTCCTTTGCGCAGATAGCATCCTCAATCTTCTCATCGATGTCACCTCTCACATGATCGTTTATCCCAAAATGATTGAGCGCCACCTAAAAGAAGAACTTCCCTTTATGGCTACAGAAAATATCTTGATGGAAGCTGTAAAACAAGGAAAAGATAGGCAAGCCATTCATGAACGCCTCCGTCTTTTAACCCAAGAAGAAAGCTGTCTCATGAAAGAAGAAGGTAAAGGCTCAACCCTTCTTGAGAAGCTTGCTAACGACCCCTTAATTGGCTTAGGCAAAGAAAAAATTGAACGCCTTGCAAAAGCAGAAAACTTCACAGGCAGATCTGAGGCTCAAGTTCTCGAATTCCTAAAAGAAGAGCTCACCCCCTTCCTACAGAAACACAAAGACCTAAAGCCCCCCATCCACCCCATAGAACTCTAAAGCTTCTTTTATAAGCTTTTTAGTCGCATCTCTTGGTTCTAAAAGAGGAAGCCTCATCTTAGAAGAGCATTTTCCCATAAGACTTAAGGCGTATTTTACACATTGAGGATTAGTTTCAATGACAAGGGCATTACAAAGAGGGGTGTACTTATCAGATATGTGCTTGGCTTTTTCGATATCCCCTCTAGCAAATGCATCCACAAGTTCCTTCCATAGGGAAGGAATCACATTCGCCACAATAGAGCAAACGCCTGAGCCTCCCCCTAAAAGGAGTGAAAGCGTAAGCGTATCATCTCCCGAAAGAATCGGTTTAGAAGTCATGCCGCAAAGATTAATAGCTAAATCCACATCTCCTGATGCTTCCTTTATAGCTACGACATGGGGAATTTTGGCTATTAAGCCAAGCGTCTCTAAAGAAAGATGCACTCCAGTGCGCCCCGGATGGTGATAAGCAATTAAGGGTAGATTCGCCTTAGCCACCTCTTCAAAATGCCTAACACATCCCTCTTCCGTAGGCTTGTTATAATAAGGAACAATAATCAAGGCCCCATCCACACCTAAAGCCTTAGCTTCTATTGTGCGCTCATAAGAAAGTTTGGTTGCATTGCATCCTGTGCCTGCAATTACAGGAATTTTTCCCTTCCCTCTTTTTAGAACCGTTTCTATAACAAGACGCCTTTCCTCATTAGTCAGCGTTGAAGCCTCTCCTGTAGTGCCCAAACATATTAAACCATCAGTTCGAGCTTCAACATGAAAGTCCACCAAAGCCTCTAAAGCTTCTACATCAATCTCATCATTTTCGGTAAAGGGAGTAACAAGCGCAACAATCGAACCTTTGAACATCTTTTTCTCCTGTTTCCAAAAAGCTTATAAAAGATACCGAACTCTATCGCTTCCGCCTTCAACAACCTCAAAAACGGCATAAAGAGGAATAGACACAATCTTATCAAACTCACTTCTTTCTGAAATGGAGAGTTTTACACCATAAGGACTTTTGAGGTGAGAGGAAAGAAAAGAATGTAGGCTTTTTAAAGTTGAACCTTTCCCCGCCTTAACTTCAATAGGAATTACCTCTGTTTTCATATTCGTTAAATAATCAACTTCTGCTTCACTCCCTCGCGATTCTCGGTGCCAGTAATAAAGGGAATTCCTCATACTAGGGGATGAATAAGCCATCATTTCTTGACCAACAAAGCTTTCAACTAATTCGCCCTGATTAATAAATTCTACCTCAGGATTTAAAAACCAGCCCTTCGAATCCAACCCTAATAATTGCTGGGTCATAGCGATATCAAATAAAATCACCTTATATCGCTCTAAGTCTACCTGCGCGCCCAAAGGAATCCCTTGACCGGAGGTATGATAAACCATATGAATAATATGTGCCTTTTCCATTAATTCAAGACAAGGAGCTAACTCCCTTTTTCGATACTCTCCGATTCCTTGGAATTTGAATTTTTTTCCTATGCGTAGAGGAATATGTTGCAGAAGCAAGTTTAAATATTTTAACTGACTTTTTTTCGCATATTTTTCAAAGTCTTGCCTATAAGCATTAATTATTGTCTCTAATTTTTCCTTAACTTCTAATGAACGCCCATTAGAAACCCAATTAGCAACAACTTCAGGAAAGCCTCCAATAGCAAAATACTCAGAAAGAAGATTTATCGCTCTATCGTGAATAACCTTTGAAAAAACAGTCTTATTACAAATGGCTTCTAAAAGCAGCCCCTGCCCCTTAGCAACCAAAAACTCAGCAAAACTCAAGGGATACACAGTCAAAGTTTGAACCCTACCTACGGGAAGGCCTACTTGCTCAATAGCAAATTCAAGCAAAGACCCCGCTCCTATAACATGAAGTTCGGGCATTTCCTCGTAGAAATAACGCAAAGCTAAAATAGCTTCAGGACAAACCTGAACCTCATCAAGAAATAGAAGCGTTTTACCTGGATGAATAGGAAGCCCTCTATCAACAGAAAGCTCTTGAATAATCCTTTTAGGATCAAGGTTCTTCTTAAAAACCAGATGCAGCTCTGGACGCTTCTCTAAATTGATTTCATGAAAATCATCGTAAGTCCTGCCTAATTGCCTTACAGCGAAAGTTTTCCCTACCTGCCTAGCTCCTCTTAAAACAAGAGATTTGCGCATGGACGACTGTTTCCAATCCTTAAGTTCTTGATCTATAAGTCTTTTCATAAATTTTGGTTGTTTTTCAAACACAGTATCGTTCAATTTTGGCGAAAAATCAAGGTATTTCTTCTTTGAATTTGGTTATTTTTCAGACTTAGACTAAATAAGTTCTTGGAAAAACCTGTTCCAATCTTTGGCTAAAGGGAGGAAATTTCTTAAGGCCTCTCTAAAAGAGAGGTATTTAGAATTAGAGGGTACATCATAGATTAAAATCACAGAAGAAGAGTCGTTATCAAGCTTTAAATAAGGGCCCTTGTCTTCCCATTTAAGTCCGTATCTAGAAGAGAGGCAATCGTACACCTCTTTAGGGATTCCTGCATTTAAGCCAAAAATTCTGCACGAAATACGCCACATATTTTTACTTAGCACTTCAACAAAAATTAAGTGATCTTCAATAATCACTGACCCTTTGCAATGACTTGTGAGTTCTGCAAGAATTTTTAAAAACTCTCTATAATACATAAAAACCTTCTGTTCCCCATAATTATAGGGCATAAGTATTTATATTTTATAAAGTTAGGTAAATTAATTATTTTAATCCTTATCAAAAAAATTTTAATGCATGATTTTCGCTAAGGTTTTAAGGAATGGGCGGCAAGGAAATGATAAGAATGATATTTTTTTCTTCATCATTCATATCATTATATCATTTATATCGCTGCTTTTGTCGCTCGGCGGAGGCATTCATGGTCTCATCTGGATAAAAATCTGAAGGTGTATTAGAGTTCTTGCGTAACTCACTTAACCTTTTGAGGATTTATGCTTTATTTTTTTTGCCTCTCTTTATTTTTCTGCCTTCCTATTATTCATGTCTCAGCAAATCGTCCTGAAATCTATCTCAAAGATAAAATTTTTAAACAAGATAAGCGCTATGACACCTTCATCTACGCTCTAAATCTTATAAAAAAAAAGGGCGCTAAAGACAATGGTAGAAACAGGAACTTCAAGAAATGGAGATTTAAACTGCGAAGGAGACGGCTGCTCGACTCTCATTTTTGGCAATTACGCAAGAAATAACGGAAATACATTTTATTCCGTAGATATCGATAAAGAAGCTCTTGCCAATGCAAAAAAAGCGCTTAGAGAAGCTGAGCCATTTGTTTATTTAGTAGAGCATGATTCCATTGAATTTTTACAAAACTTTCCTACAACGATCGACTTTTTATACTTGGATAGCTTCGATTTTGAAATTGATAATCCTACCCCTTCTCAAGAACACCATCTAAAAGAAATCATCGCAGCCTATCCTCATCTAGGAACTCATAGCGTAGTCATGATTGACGATTGCGATCTTCCCCACGGAGGAAAAGGAACTTTAGCGATTGAATTTTTAGTAAATCGTGGATGGAAAATTCTTAAAAAAGGATACCAAGTCATTCTTTCGCAAGAATAACTCTATTAGACTTCTTTCGAAACTCTATTTGAGGAAGTCTCCCCAGTCAGCTTTCCTAGCCTGGGTGTAGGCTTCCTTATCTTTCTTGGTCACCGTCCTTGTTAAAAGGCCCTCATCTGTGCAAAGGGTCAGCAAAATGTGTCCCGGGTTCTTTAACGGATGCCTAAGAATTCTTTCCCCCTTTTCTAAAGCAATGGGTCCCTTAGAAACGGCAATATAAGAAAATTTCTCATCTTCATAACCTAAAGAAGCCTCTTTTACATACCTGTGTTTTGAGGATCTTTCAAGCCTTGCTGAAAAATGGCACCAATCGCTTCCTTCCATAGGACATTTTTTTCCATGAGGACAAGGAGCTACCACATGAGCCCCCTTTGAAAGAAGCATCTCTCTAAGCCTTCTGATTCTCTCAAAACCAAGAGGAGTGCCAGGCTCTATAATCACAAGAAACTTGCCTGTTTTTTGCCAAAGCTTATCTAAAATTACAGGCCAAAAAGAAGAGGGCACTTCTCCTATAGCATAAGACATTAATACGAGATCTGCTTCTTCAATAACAAAGTCTTTTGTTAAATCCACTTCCTTCCAAAAAGCAGGGACAGGGTGCTCCGCCTTTTCTATAAGTAATTTGCCAAGCTCTATAAGCTCCTTATCCTTTTCATAAAGGGTAAACTTATTCACCCCTCCAAAAATACATAAAGAAGCCCAAGTCGCAGTTCCAGGGCCTGCGCCCACATCAGCAACACTTTCTATATCTACCGAAGGAAGAGTTTCAAGAGCTTTATAAACAGCTGCAAAGGTTGCAGGAAACCTGCTCGCTAAATAAGCAAGTTTATGCCCTCTTTGCCCCATATAATCTTTTTTCACCCCTTCTCTATAGCGAAAGGTAAGATCTTTTGAAAAAGAAGACAGCTCTTTTAAGCTTATATCTTCTGTAATTTCATCAATAGCAATCTGTAAGAATTCAGGAATTTTCATAAAAGGTATTATGCCATAAACCTAATAAAACCCTGTTGTAAAATAATTATTATATTCTTATGGTGAGCTTAAAGAGAGGAAACCACATGAAAGTAGGCGCATTAAAAAGGAATTTTTGTGAAAGCCTCGCTGAAATAGAGCTTAAAGAAGCAGCTCCTCAACCTTGCATCTCCCTCCACGAAAATCCCTTACCCAAGCAAAAAAAGAGAAGAAGGCTAAAGAAGCTCCCAGTTAATGATAGGTTTTCCCCATTTCTTTAATTGTTCATTAATCTTAGAAAAATGCCCGCACCCAAGAAATCCCCGATGCGCAGATAGAGGGGAGGGATGAGGCCCAAATAAAACAAGATGCGGCGTATTTTTTCGACTCATTAGATGATCATATTTTTCTTTTGCAGAAGCTCCCCACAAGACAAAAATAAGAGGATCGTCTCTCTCATTTAGTTTTGCCATGACAGCATCGGTAAATCTTTCCCATCCTCGCCCATAATGCGATTTAGGTTCATTAGCTCTAACAGTAAGCGTGGCATTAAGCAAAAGCACTCCTTGATCCGCCCAAGAAGTTAAATCCCCACTTGCCGGGTCCCTTAACCCAACATCGCGCTTAAGCTCCTTAAAGATATTCCTTAAGGAAGGAGGGAAGGGAATTCCGAAAGGAACGCTAAAACTTAACCCATGCGCTTGATGAGGGCCATGGTAAGGATCTTGCCCCATAATCACCACCTTTACAGCACTAAAAGGTGTATGCTTAAACGCATTAAACACTAAATCCTCGGGAGG
>Ga0207097_1023_pt1 | contig 35735 bp, 39 predicted proteins | sample Alteio_BWMinHeat_87_FD_153541 | JGI IMG/M metagenome (GOLD analysis project Ga0207097, IMG submission 153541) | Enriched cells from forest soil in Barre Woods Harvard Forest LTER site, Petersham, Massachusetts, United States -... | ecosystem: Environmental > Terrestrial > Soil > Temperate forest >...
GGCATTTATAATCGCCAGATTTTTTGTTGTAATGGTTTTAAGGGTGCATGGCAGTTGAAAACACAATGTTTTATATTGAAATAAAATTTCTTGTGCTATACCAGTAACATAATAATAATTTAAATTGTCTTCAAAGCCTAGATAGTTAATTTGCCAAATAAAAGCTCCGTCTTCCTCTATCTTCAAATCTTCTCTATTATTATCTAGATTTTGTGATGTGATAATAAAATCTTTAATTTTTTTAGATTTGGATAAATATAAATAAACATTTGTTTTATTAATTTTATTTTCTTCAAAAAAAAATTGTATATAAGAATACAGAAGAGTTGGATTAAATATAATAGAATCGTATATTTCTAATTTATAGAGATTCTGTATTTTATAATTTATTAATTTAAACGCATTATTTCTTAGTTTTTTAAAATATCCAAATTCAATACAATTATCATCGATTGCAATACCCACCAGTTCTGGAGATTTAAAAAACATCTTATATCCCAGCGCTTATAAACCTATCTCTATATGTAAGATCTTTATGTATTTTTATATTTACAAAATTTGCATCTTTTAACAAATTTTCTACTATTTTTCCCTGAGTTATGTCAAATTCCATTACAAATTGAGGAATCTGTTTTTTTCTAAATTCTTTATTTATTTTTAAGAACTTTGGGCTTTGAGTTATAATCTTTTTTATAATTTCTAAACCAGAATCTTGAGCCATTAAAGCTCCAATATCTTCCCAATCTTTAACAGATCTGTCTAGATTTTTATAAAAAATTTGATCTATATAAGGTGGATTGGAAACTATTAAATCAAACATCACATTAGTAATATTATTAAATAAATCTGAGTGTAATACTATCAAGTTTTTTATATCATTGTATTTAGAATTCTTTTTTATTAACTCAATTGCTTTATTTGATATATCAACGGCCCATATGGTTGAATCAGGAAAGTTTTTTGCCAAAGTTAAACCAATACAACCGGAACCTGAACACATATCTAAAATATTCAATTTTTTATTAGATAATGTTGAAAGTTGCTTTGTAAGCCAATCACACCAATATTCAGTTTCATTTCTTGGAATCAAAACTGGTGGTTCTACAAATATCTCTAGTCCACAAAAATTTACTTTACCAAGAATATATTGTATTGGTTTATGCAAAATAGTATATTCATGCTCCCATTGATCTAACTGTTTTTGTTGAGAATCTGTTAGTGTAATATTTTGTTCAGAAATTAATTGAGCCTGATTTTTTTGTGTTAATGTTTCTATTATCCACCAAGCTTCTTGTGTAGATACATTAAATTTTAAAACTATTTGTTTTATTAAATTTTCTATATTCATAATCATTCAGACAATAATTGTGATACAAATTCTTTAGCATCAAATGATTTGATTTTGTCAATTTCTTCGCCAAAACAGATAAAACTTACAGGAATAGATAATTCTTGTACAATTGCAAAAACAACTCCAGCTTTACCGGTTCCATCCATTTTAGTAAGAACTAGTCCGTCAATTTTTGTGCTTTCATTAAATATTTTAGCTTGCTCAAAAGAGTTCTGTCCAAGCATTGCGTCGATAGTTAGCAGAGTATTAACTTTTTCTTGAGGGAGTTGTTTGTTTATGATTTTTGAAATTTTTTCTAATTCCTGCATTAAATAAGTTTTTGCTTGAAGTCTGCCAGCAGTATCAATTATCAAAATATCAAAATTTTCATTTTTAAATTTTTGGCAGGCATCAAACACAACTGCTGAAGGCCCTTGGTTTTCTTTGCCAATTTGAATGCTAACATTACTTTTTTTTGCCCACTGCATAAGTTGTTCCGCTGCCGCAGCACGGAAGGTATCACATGCTGCTAACAAAACTTTTTTGTTTTGTTGTGCAAACATATTTGCTAATTTGCCTGCAAAAGTTGTTTTGCCACTTCCATTGATTCCAACAAGCAAAAAAACCTTACTAGATTCAAATTTGTTATTAGTTGATAGACTGTTAATTAAAATAGTTTCTAGATGATTTTTTAGATCGTCACCTTCTTTAATTTCGCCATCTTGAATACTTTGTTTTAATTTTGCAATAATAGTTTTTGAAGTCTTAATTCCCATATCTGAAGATATAAGTAGCGCCTCTAGTTCGTCTAGGACATCTTGATCTATATTATTTTTTTTGAATAATGTTGATACTTTGCTAGAAAATTGCGAGTAAATTTTATTAAGTTTATCTTTTATAAAACTGAACATCTGGAAGCCTTTGTAAAAAATTGATATATTTTAAGTGTGCTTTATTTGTTTATAAAACTCAAGAACTTGGGATTTAAAAATACGAGCAGTAAATTTAACTTATAAAACTTAAATAAAAATGGCCAAATTTAAACTTTTTTGATGTGTCTAAATAAATTGCCCAAAAAACTCAAATTGGGAATTTTTTGGGCAAAATTATTTAAATTTAGAAAAACAATCTATTTTTATTACAAATATAGAAATTCAAATTATTGATTTTCTAAGTAATCTATAACAGCCTGTTTTTTGAATCTTTTAGCAAGAACTAATGGAGTTTCTTGATCATTATCTAATGCATTTACATCGGCTCCACTTTCAACTAATGCCATCACTATTGGTAAGTCGCCATAAGTTGCAGCATAATGTAGTGGCGTTAATCCTCCAGTAGGTAGCAAGAATATCATTTCATAATCAGATAAAGGCATTCCCATTTCTTTTCTCGCTTTAGCGGCAGTTGCAACTACACTCTTGTAATCAAAGTTTGACTGAGCGCCTTTAGATAATAAGAATTTTACCATAGGTAAATTTCTATACTTTACAGCTATACCTAAAGGAGATTCTCCGAGAGTTAATTGATTTACATTAGCGCCTTGTCTTATAGCTTCAGCAGCCATCTTAATATCTTCTCCAGTTCTTTTTTTATCTTTATCTGTTATTTTTATCGCTTCAATTAAATCTTCTTGTGGTTTAGCACTAATCGATGCGACTGATAGACTGATTAAAGCAACTAAACTTAATATTTTTACAATTTTCATACCTACCTCCATTTTTATTATTTAACTTCTTCTGATTCTTTTCCTAATTCATAATTATTATAACAACAGTTATAACAACATAGAGCCATTGTGCCGTTAAATGCATCACATGCCTTTAAACAACTTGCCCTATCTGTAACTTTTGCATAGCACACTTGTGCTGAGACAATTTGTATGGATACTAATAAAATAGCGAGTTTTTTTAACATTTTTACCTCCATTTTAATAGATTTATATCTATCAATTATGATTATAATAAGTTTAATCTAATAAAAACAAGAATTTTGTTTATATTTGTAATTATTTGTGAAAGTCAGGTGACTCTACAGCCTACAACTGCAGATATAGCCAAGGGCTTTAGTTTGATAATTTCTTTAGCAGCAGTAGACAAAGTTGCTCCTGAGGTAAGTAAATCATCTACTAGCATAATATGTGATCCAGTATATCTGTTAAGGTCAATATCTGGCTTTAATTCAAACGCTCCCTTTAAATTGTTTAATCTTTGTTGTTGTTTTAAGAAAAACTGATATTCAGTCTTTTTTGTACGGTTTAAAATATCTGCAACAGGTTTGCCACTTTTTCCAGATAAAGTAAGAGCCATAGCCTCTGATTGATTATATCCCCTTTTTATATATCTGCTCCAGTGTAAAGGAATTGGGGTTAAATAATCAAATTTTATATTTTTGATATTACTCATGTCCCAAATAAGTTCTGCCAGTTGTGTGCTGGCAAGATAGTTGGACGATTGTTTAGCTAATACTAATGACTTAAATGGATATTGATAATTTGATACTGCAAATACATTTATAGCATAATTTTCAGTAACTCTTAATTTTACTGATGCTACAATTTTGACTTGAGATAAGCAATCAATGCAAAAAGGCGTTCTTTGTGTAATGAATTTTTTGCAATTGACACAAAAAGGAGGTGAAATTAGATCAAATAATTGGTTTTTTATTAAATTTAAAATTTTATACATAGTGTAACACAGTGCAGAATTATGTTACTAAATATTCCGGCCACAATATCATCAGCTAAAATACCAAAATATTTTCCACACCTTTCAATTTTTTTGATTCCTAAAGGCTTTACAATATCAAAAAACCTAAACAAAAGTGTACCTAGCAATATAGTATATGCATTAAATGGTATAGCGATAAATGTAATTAAAGTCCCTATCAGTTCATCGATTACTATTTCACGTGGATCATTATTGAAAGTACCAAAATAAAATAGAGATTTGTAAATTGCGTAAAAGCCAAATAAAATAGTAACTAATATTATTGTAAGATAATTTAATAAACTCAATTTAAGAAAATTAAATAACATAATTAAAACTAAAGAAAACAGTGTAGACATAGTTCCTGGAGCTGGAAGATAACCAATCGGACCTAAAGTGACGATCCAGCAAAAAATTTTTTTTCTCATTAAATGCTCAGTCTTTAAAATTTTTTATTAGCATTAAAAGCGCACCAAAAACAATACATATATCAGCAAAATTAAATAGGGGCCAGCAAAAATTTTTATATGAAATCAATATAAAATCAACAACTCCTGAGTGTGTTATTCTATCTATTAAATTTGAGATACCTCCTGAAATCACTAGTATTTCTGGTATAACATTTTGGTTGTTTTTCAAGCACAAAAAAGTGTAATAGGTAAAGGCTGATAAAACTAGAAGAATCAAAATTGATATAGTAAAAAAAACGTAACTATTTTGAGTGTCGAATAAACTCCAGGAAACTCCTCTGTTAATTGCAAGATCAAAAGATATATAATTATTAATTTTATAACTATTAATAAAGTTGTGTAGAGCATAAAATTTTGTTGATTGATCTATTGATAAAATTAGAGAAAATAAAAACAAGGGTATAATAATTTTTTTGATCATCGAAGTTGGGCGCCAATCTTTAGAACATTGTTATTAACTTTGTTTGTTATTTCGTCAATTTCTTCTTTTGACAATGTTTTAGTTTCGTCAGCTATATGGAAACGTAATGTTAATGATTTTTTATCCTTCCAATCATCTTTGGTAAAGCTATCTATAAGTTCAACTTTATAAATCTTTTTATCACTAGAACTAATCAAATCAGAAATATTTTTAACAGTTGATTCAAGTGGGACCAATAAGCTAATATCTATCCATACTGATGGATATTTTAATAGAGGTTTAAATTTCGTAGTTTCGGATTTATATCTTAAAATATAATCTAAGTCGAGTTCAAAAATAAAAGCATCTCCAGACGATATTTTAGATAAAAAGTTTTTGGAAATCTTTCCTGCAGTGCCTATATGTTGTTCATTATGAATTAAGTATGCACTTTGATAAGGGCTATACCATGGCAAATTTAGATTATTTGCTTTTACCCAATCAACTTTTAGAGCTAACATATCAAAAAGATTTTGTAGATTTGATTTGGCATCATCAAAATCAACATCACTTTTATGTTCAAAAAAAATACCCGCTAAAGATTTCTTTTCATCAACCATATTTTCAGTCTTGGTCCATATTTTGTTTAATTCAAAAAAATTTAATTTAGCTTGTAAGTGCAAATTCTGTTGAATGTTTTTTAGCAAATGGGGTATTAAGGAAGTAACCAATTTTTGCCAATTTTGTGATACAGGGCTGGCCACAGATATACTATCTTTAGGATACCAATTAAGCTCATTTAAGAAAGATTCGTCATAGAATGGATAATTTTGAACTTCATGCATTAAGCATCCATAAGCCATTGTTTGTTTGATTTTTCGTTGTAACATTACTTCATCAATATTAAAAGCAACCATTTTTCTTGTGGGAAAAATGTATGGTATATTTTCATACCCAAAAAAACGGACAATTTCCTCAACTATATCTTCAGGCAACTTTACATCTTTTGTTCCTCTAAAAGTGGGAACAGTAATATTATATTGAACTTCATTTGTACTAACTTCAAAATCAAGTTTTAATAAAATATTTTTGATAAATTCTGGGCTGATTTTTGTTCCTACTCTATTTTCTATGAACTCATGAGTTACTTCTATTTTATTTTTAGCCTGTTCTGAGCCAAGAGAAATTATATTATGAGCTACCTGAATATCTATACCAATATCTTTTATTAATTTAATAAATCTTTTTATTGCTATAATATTTTGGTTTGGATCCAAGCTTTTTTCAAACCTTGCAGAGGCTTCGGTTCTTTTTTTTAATCTAGATGATGACAATCTTATTGTTGAAGCTTCAAAATTTGCAGATTCTAAAAGAATTGATTTTGTTGAAAACTCTACTTGGCTATCTTTACCTCCCATAATCCCTGCTAAAGCTAGAGGCTGGTTTGCATCAGCTACTATAAGATCCTTATTGTTTAATTCTATTTCTTCATTATCAATTAAAGTTAATTTTTCTGAGTTATTTGCAAATCTAACTATAATTTTTTTATTTATTTTTTCTGCATCAAAAGCATGCATAGGTTGACTAATGTCAAACATTACATAATTGGTTGCATCAACTATTAAGTTAATTGGTTTGCTATCTATTCTAGCAAGTCTTGCTGCCATATTTAATACAGATGGAACAACCTCTATTTTGGGTATATATAAAGTGGCAAATCTTTTACATGCTTTTGTATCTTTAATTTGTATATTAAAAGGTGATTCTGTATTTTTTACTTCTATTTTTGCAATAAACTCATCTAATGGGATGAGATCTAAATTTAATAACGCAGCAATTTCTCTTGCAAAACCTCTATGTCCCCATAAATCAGGTCTGTGAGTAATTGATTTATTATCAAGTTCAAGTATGATGTCTTCATTTTCAAAATGTTTTTTCCAGTGGCCAGAAACCAATTCACCATTAACAGAAAAAGTAGGTAATAAAGAATCTTTTGATGAGCCTAAATCTAAAGTTTTTGCCCAGCTAAAATTTAAATTTTCTTTCTTTAAAGTCAGTATATCTCCTTGCTTTAATCCAGATCTAAAAGATAATTCAACTTCTTTATTTAATTCTGGAACATATAAAATTATATTTTGTTGATTTATTGATCTAACTTGTGCCAAAAATAGATTGTCCAAATCTATTTTTATTTTAAAATAAGATTCAATTTCAGCAGTACTTTTATTAATCTTTGCTACTAGTGTTTCTATATCTATTTTTTTAAAATCTGCGTTAATGTGATCAAAAATCCATGCAAGAGATAATTTCATTAAAGAGAACCTTTAATTTTAAAATTAAATAAAGACTAATATTAGAATACGCAAAAAATAGAAATGCTGCAATTGCCCAAAATATTAAAAATTAACCTTGCATAGTTCCTGTTTTTTTAATAGCTTCATGAAAATATTATTTTTTAAAAAAGGGAAAATATGGAATACGCTTCAAATTCAAATAAAACAAACTATTTATCTATTATAATTGCATTATTATTGGGTTCCGGTGGTACCTTTTTATTTTTTAAATATACTCCATATGGTTGCGGAACAAAAGGGGGAATCTCTGAAGCAAGATGTGCACTAAAAACGGCAATGAGAAAACTTTGGTCAGATCATGTATTTTGGACCAGATTATATATAATTTCTGCAACAAGTAATTTGCCAGATATTAAGGAAACAACTAATAGATTATTAAAAAATCAAGAAGATATAGGTAATGCGGTAGCGGGGTATTATGGACAAGATGCTGGTAAAAAATTAACTGATTTATTAAAAGATCATATTTTAATAGCAGCAGATATTATTACCCAAGCTAAAGCTAATAATAAAGAAAAATTTGCAGAAGGTGATAAAAAATGGCACAAAAATGCTGAAGATATAGCAGAGTTTTTAAGTTCTGCTAATCCAAATTGGCCGAAACAGGACTTAATTGATATGCTAAATTCTCACTTAAGTTTAACTACACAAGAAGTAGTAGCTAGATTAAATAAAAAATGGTCAGATGATATCGAAGCTTTTGATAAAATTTATAACCAAATTCTTGAAATGGCCGATGCATTAACTTCTGGAATAGTAAAACAGTTTCCTGAAAAATTCTGATATAATATATTTATTATGACACCCATTCGTATCCGGAGTTTATCCTGAGTGAAATCGAAGGAACAGGCTCCCATCTTCGCCAAGGCTTCGCCGGGCAGGCAGGACGAACGGGTATAAAAATAAAAGTGCGCTCATGGTGATGCTTCGACGTTGCTCCCGACTTCGCTCTTCGAGCTTCGACGGGCAGGCAGCATGACTGGACTTTTTCTTGTTTTCCGGTCATCCTGAGTGAAGTGCGTAGCACGAAATCGAAGGACGAACCATACGAGCATATATGTCAATACCAATAACAGACGAGTCTTTTGGGGTTATCCCCTTAAAAAAAGAAAACAATAAATGGCTAGCTCTTATTTTAAAACAAAGGGCTGGCCATTGGAGCTTTCCAAAAGGTCACAAAAACAATGTTCTTGAAACTCCAATAGATGCTGCACAGAGAGAACTATTTGAAGAAACCGGTTTTAAAGTTAAAAAGTTTCTATTTCCAGAAACTCTTCAAGAGACATATTTCGTAGACAAAAATAATGAAACAAAAAAAACTGTGACCTATTTTGTAGCCTTGGTAGAAGGCGACATGAAATTATGTCATATAGAAGTCGAATCAGCTATGTGGATAAGTTTAGATGAACTTTTTCAAACAATTGATTTAAAAGAAAGCAAGCATCAATTAATTGAAGAATTAAAACAACTTCTTTCAAGTTATTCTAAATTATAATCTTCAGAATATCGCAATTGTTTTTTATAAGCATGTAGCGCTTTAATTCCACTAGGAGCAAAATCTTTAGGTAGGTTATCGATTTCAAACCACTCCATATGGCTATGTCTTTCAGGCTCATTATTTTTTAATTCACCCGACCAAGTTGTGGCGGAAAAAAAGAATCCTAAAACATCTGATTTTTCTTTGCGATGTAATGTGTGAATTAGTTGCAAATGCTGCAGGTCTATCTCTACATTAATCTCTTCTCTGGTTTCTCGTATAACTGCCTGAGCTAAAGTTTCCCCTTCATCTAAACCACCACCAGGTAAGGACCAAAAACCGTCCATGTGTCCTGTATTTGCTCTTTTTATTAATAATACTTTATTATCTTTTTCCAGTATTATGCATACGAATGCTGAAAATTTATAAAACTGTCTTGTCATGCTTTTCTCATAAATTGGTGTTTAAAATTTCTCTCTCTATTAAAAAGTCACCTATATCATTGTGGCCCTGCTCATAAGCAATGTGCGATGCCTTTTTGCCCTTGTTATCTCTAATGTTAACATCAGCTCCAGCTTCGACTAATACTTTTATGCAGTCGAAATACCCACAAAATGCACATCGTATTAGTATTGTTACTTGCGGGGTATCTTCGGTCCAATTAACATTAATTTTATATTCTATAAACAGCTTAATTACTTCAAGTATAAATTTATGTGCTGATGTAGGAGTATTGTACACAAGAAACAATAGGTAGTTATAATATATATAATCTTTAAAAATATAATTTGGATCAGCTTTGTTCTCTAATAAAAATCGTATCATTTTTAAGGATCTAGATTTTATTGCATCTGCTAAAAGTGGCATACCATTTTTATCTACAGAATTTACATCTGCTCCGCTTTCTATCAAATATTTTATCAAAGAAAAGTCACCTGAATTTACTGAATATGAAATAGTAGTTTTTAAAATCTCCGCATCAAGAAATTTTTCTGAGCCTGTATATTCATGAAAAGGTTCTCTTCGTTTACGTTTTTTATTTAAAATTTCTATTCTTTTAGTTTTATCGTGCAAATCGATAAAATCTGGAGAGTAAAATGCATACTCTGCAATAATATCTATGCAACTTGTGGGTAGGGTAGGTAGGGTCTCACGACATTTTTTTATTGCAATTTCATAATATTCCTTTAAGATTTCTAAAATTTTATCATGCATTAATAGGGATTTGACTTCAGGAGGCAAAATATCAATATCTATTTTTTCAGCCAAAAATGTTTTTAAAATATCCTTGGCTACAGATTTATCTTGTAGGTTGCTTTTATCATCAATGATAACTCTAAGCATAGACTTAAGGATTAGGAATATATGCTCTGGTTTTTCATCTTTAGAAATTTTTTCTTCTTCTATTGAATAAACGTTTAAATTGAGACCAAATAAAAAAAGAAATATAAATTTAATTTTCATTTGGTGTTTCTCTTTTTCTTAAAAAATCACCTATATAATTATATCCACGCTCATAAGCATGATTAGAAGCTTTTTTGCCTTCATGGTCCTTAAAATTAACATCAGTTCCGGCTCCAACTAATAATTTTACACAATCGAAATATCCCAAACAGGCGCATAATTTTAGCGTATTTAATATTTTATCTTCAGGGAACCAATTAATATTGGTCTTATATTCTATAAAAAGCTTAAGTGCTTCGAATACAAATTTTTTTTCGTGTGCATCATGGGTACTTATGGAGCCTACAATAAACAATGGATAGTTCTTATAGCTACCATCTTTAAATACATAATTAGGATCTGCTTTGTTTTCTAGTAAAAATCGTATCATTTCTAAAGATCTAGATTTTATTGCATGTGCTAAAAGCGGTATCCCTTTTTCGTCTACGCAATTTACATCCGCGCCACTTTTTATTAGATACTTTAGTAAAGAAAAATCGCCTTCTTTTACGCAATATGAAATAGTAGATTTTAAGATTTTTGAATCAAGGAATTTTTCTGAACCTGTATATTCAGAGAAGGATTCTTTTCGTTTACGTTTTTTATTTAAAACAGTTATTCTTTTTGTTTGGTCGTGTAAATCAATAAAATCTGGTGAATAAAAAGCATATTCTGTAATTATATCTACACAAACCAATGGCAATTGAGATAGAGCTTCAAAGCATTCTTTTTTTGCAACATCATAATGTTCTTTTAAAACTTTTGAAGCAGGGGGTAGCAATATTAAAGATTTTATTTTTGGATTTAATGCATCAATATCTAAGTTTCCAGCTAAAAGTATTTTCAAAATTTCTTTGGCTTGAGTTCGATCCTCTATAGATCTTTCAGTATCTGTATAACTCAACAGAATTATTCCAAAAAGTGCATTTAAACCCAATTCTGGTTCTTCTGTAGAAATTTTTTCTTCTTCCAGTGTGTAAGTACTTAAATGTAAGCTAAATAAAAAAAGAAATAAAAGTTTAATTACCATACCTATCCTTAAAATTTTTCAAGTTCTATTGATAATAATATCATAATATCTGTACTTTGTTTTTGAAATCTATATTAAAAATTTAGGAAAATTAAATGAAGACAAAGATTGTACTGTTATTGTTTTTGTTTACACCAAAAACAATATTGCCAGATGCACTTTCCAAATCTTACATGAACGAAATTGAAAACGTTTTGGTCCACTGGAAGCATAGACTAATTCTTCTATGGCATGTATTGCCAGATATTAACCGTGTTGTAGAAAGAAGAGATGTATTGCTAGATAAGTGGGAGTGTCAGCTCAATGAAAGAGAAGAATATATATTATGTTTGGATAAATGTTCAGTAAAATATACTTCTGCAATTTTTAGATTTTATAGATGGTTATATGTTACTGATCATAAAATTAGACAATTTTTACGCAAATTAAAAAATCAAACACAAAGAGAGCATTGTGAATTTTGTATGAGCCAAGTAAATGCAAAAAGAATCTGGTTGGATGAGGTGCTGGAATTACTTGAGAGTATAGATGATTTTGGAGGATGTAAATGCATTGTAGAAAAAGATCAAATTTTGTGCACGATTGAGACAATTAAAAACATGAAAGATGATGTTGACGAAATAATAGAATTTTACAACAGCATGAACCAACTTATAGATTACGTAAACAATCGAGCTAGAAACTTTCAAACTCTTATTGTTGATAGATTTTGTGAACTTAAGCCAAGATCATGCTGTTGGATTTGAATCTTAATATTGCTCAGCAATGAATGGCAACATTGCCATTACGCGAGCCTTTTTTATTTCACGTGCAACCATTCGTTGATATAAAGATTTATTTCCAGAAATTCTTGAAGGTAAAATTTTGCCTCGTTCAGTTAAGAAATTCTTAAGAAAATCTACATTTTTATAATCAATGAATTTGATTAAATCTGGATTTGAAGTGAAGCGACAACCACGTTTACTACCAAACGAATTCTTACGGGTTTTCTTTTTAAGAAGCCTTGGACTAACTTTTAACTTTGTTCTAGACATATATATAACACCTTAACCTAAATTGTAATTTTAATATGAACCATTTTTAGCAGTCTGAGGGTAATCAGATCTGGATTTACGTACAATAGAGTCAACATCTTGTGGAGTTTCTTCTAAAGATTTTGGTCTTTGATATTCCAAAGATCCCTGCTTTGGAAGAACAGCATTCATGTGTCTCATGACTATTTCATTAAATCTAATAGAGAAAAGCTCTTTAATCTTTTCAAAAAGCTCAACTTTATCTTCGTCTGAGACATCAAAGCGAGCTAGAAAATAAATCCCATACTCATTTTTGTTTACAGAATAGGCTAATTTGTATTTTCCCCATTTTTCATAAGAAATCAAATTTCCTTTAGCTTTCTTTATTGCATCAACAAATTGTGTTTCCAATTTAGCTGACTCTTCACTAGTAATCTCAGGAATTGTAAGAATTAGTGTTTCATAACGTGCCACAGTATCTCCTATAACTAATCGGCAGTAAATATACTATAAAATAACACCATATTATTTTATTTAGTTATAATAACTATTATAATAGTACCATAAATCCCATAAAAAGCTACCCTACTATCTATTAATAGATCTCTTATGAAACCAATTCGTATTCTTCGACAGGCTCCCGACTTTGCTCCTCGAGCTTCGACAGGTAAGCAGGACGAACGGGTATAGGAATGAAAAAGCGCTCGTGGTGAGCTTGTCGAACCATACGAGCATAGTTTAGTAATAACTCCAATAATAAATTTTTCTTCCACCTTGATTACATAATTAAACAAGAGCCCTTCGGCTCCTCTTTAATTTTTTTATCCTCTTCTTTTTTTTCGAATTCTTCAGAGTAAATCTTAATCATTTCATTAATATTTCTATCTGACAAAGTAAAAAAATCTTCAAAGCTTTCAGGGTATAGATAGTAACCTGCAACTAAATCATTAAGATTATTTATCAGGAGGTTCAAGCTATTTAATTTAGCTCGCATACACTGGTTAACCTTTTGAGCTATATCTTTTAAGCTTTTGTTTTTAATATTTTTCATTCTTTCTGCGTGTTTTACCACAAATTTTTCAACCTCTTTTGCTTCCCGTTTGCATTCAGGAGAGATAAAATCGGGAGGTATTATATGCGCCCAATCAACAAGACTATGTTCAAGGCACTTATCATTAAGATCTGATCCATGGTAAGCAAGGAGTTTTATTGCATCTAAATTAATAGCTTCAATTGCCAAAAAGCCTAAGCTTCTACCATTGTAACTATTTATATTAATTTTCATTCCTGAATCTATCAAGAACTTAAATATGTCAAAATTATAGATTGCAACGAATAGTAGGCTGAATGGTGAGTTATCTTCAACGTAGGCGCCCGATTTAAATAAATATTTAACAATATCTATATGTCCCATCTGAGTAGCATGATGTATTGCGGGATATGTCCCCAAAAGATGTTCATATCCACTAAGCTTTTCATTTGGTACTATGAATTTAAAATTAATATCCGCGCCTTCTTTTAGCGCTTCTTGAACTTTTTCAAGGCTACCTTCTATAACTGCTCTTTTTAGTTTTTCATTGACAGCAGGTACGCCTTCTAAGGAAGCTATAGCCTGTGTCAAGTTCATGCTATAAGAATCTAAAGAATAAAAAAATGAAAGAATTATTAAAAAATTAGAGATTTTGGTGATCATTATTATCTAATTTTCTTCTTTTAGACTTGTTATAATCTGACAAAGACATAGATAGGTCATCTTTTTCAAACGCCTCAGAATATATTTTGATTAATTCATCAATCCTGCTATCAGGAAGATTAAAGAATTCTTTATAATTTTCTGGATATAGAGAATATTCTATAACTATATTCTGTAGATCTTTAAGTAAATAATCTTGCTCTGTTATCCTATTTCTCAAAAATTTATTAACTTCTTTCACCATACTTTTTAAGCTTTTGTTTTCAACATTTTTTAATTTAGGAGATAGATTAGTAAGAAAAGTATCAATTGTACGCATTTTCGTATCAAAACGAGTTCTTAAATATGTATAAGTAGTGGGAGTAATAGGGGTATAATGGTTGACAAAAAAATTACCCCTTCCATAATTTACCATTCTCATTTCATAAGTATATGAACATGGTTTATCTATATCTACTCCAAGCCATACTAAGAGCTTAACAATTTCAAGATTTGATGTTGCAAGCGCATAGTGCATAGGTGTTTCTCTATTTTCCGTGTTATCTGTAAAATTAATATCAGCACCTTCTTTTAAAGCATTTTGAACTTCTTCAAGAGAACCTTTTTTTATAGCCTCAATTAATTTTTGATTAATTTCAGAGTTAGATTTGTCCGAATCCATACACATGGTTTTTAGTGAAATGGGCAGTATAAAAAGAGCAAAGATTTTTAAGATTATTTTATTCATTTTATTCCCTATAAATTGCTTAGCTTTCTATATTTTCTAATTTTCTTTTTTCGCCTATTTTACTAGTATTCTTTTCTGATTTTTTATTTTCAATTTTTTCAAAATAAATATCTATCATTTCATCAATTGTTTCGTCGGAAAGTTCGAAGAACTTTTGAGAATCTTTAGGATACAATAGATCACAATAATCAAAAACCATATTTTCTAGGACATCAGGTAAGCCTGTAACCTTGAGCTGAGCACGAAGTTTGTCTTGTAAATATTTGGGTAAATAAAGGTTAACTTTTTCTGCTATCTCTTTTAAGCTGTTATCCTTGATTTTTTGAACTCTTGATTTGTGCTTTTTTAACAAAGAAACAATTTCTTTTCCGTATTTCTTTTCATATAAGCATTTCTCTGCAAGTGTGAGAATATCGCAATTTTTCCAGCTCATGTGAGTAACTATAGAATCAGTATTTGCTCCATTGTAAATAAGGCACTTTACAACATCTAAATTTGCACCAAATACAGCGTTGCTAAGTGCGGTTGAATTTGAATTATCGGAGGTAGAGTTAATTTGTTTGAAATTTACATCGGCGCCTTCGTCTAAAAGCTTTTGAACTTCATCAACATTTTTCGATAAGGAGCTAGAGAACAATTGATTGTTTAGTGCTATTTTACGATGAATTTTATCAGTTCTTTCATAAAGAGATTCTATATCGCCATCAAAACAAAAATCGCTATCAAATTCAACACCTTTTGTTATCAGGGATATAAGAAATGAAAGCAAAGATAAAATTTTAATTATTTTTGTATTCATTAGCTTTCTATATTTTCTAATTTTCTTTTTTTAGATATTTTACTATTATCTATTTCTGGCTTTTTATTTTCAATTTCTTGGGTATAGATATCTATCATTTCATCAATTACCTCATCAGAAAGTTCAAAGAATTTTTGAGAATCTTCAGGATACAATAGATCACAATAATCAAAAATCATGTTTTCTAGGACATCGGGTAATCCTGTGACCTTAAGTTGTGTACGAAGTTTTTCTTTTAATTTTGGTAAAATATAATTAACTTTTTCTGCAATTTCTTTTAAACTTTTGCCCTTAATTTTTTCCATTCTTGATTTATGTTTTTCTAAAAGGTCAATAATCTCGATTGATTTATCAACTCCATTTAATTTAGCAATCTTTGGATGCCCATCCCATTTTCTAGATTTTTTATAAACCAAGACTGCCTTTGCAAGTTCAATAGCATTTCCAGATCCCCATAGAGAATCCTGACAAAAAATATTAATATCTGCCCCATGGAAAATAAGAAATTTTACACCGCTAACATTTGAAGCAGTTATTGCATGACTAAGAGGTGTTTTTATTTCACTTTCACTTTTTAGTTGAAAATTTATATCTGCATCATTGTCTAAATCCTCTTGCAATTTTTTAGTATCTTCAAATAAAGAATGCGTTAATAATGAGCCATTATAATAATTTTGTCTAAATCTATCCCTTCTTTCATGATGGAAAGCATTTATTGTCGAAATACTAAAAAACACAAATACGGGTAAAATTTTGATTATTTTTTTATACATTAGAGTCCCCTAAGGATAGAAAAATTTAGTCGGGCCATAAAAACCCGACTAAATCTAAAAAATTATACTAGATGTTGCATACGTTGAATAACGCGGCCGATAATTCTAAAATGATCCTTACCGCGAATTAAAGCAATAGGCGCATGTTTTTGATTTACTGATTCTAACACTATAAAATCTTCAGTATATGCTACACGGCAAATCATTTTTATTAATGTATCATTGCCATATTCAACTGCAGCTATATCACCTGAACGGGCCCAGATTTCAGGAGAGATAATTAACTTATCTCCTTTGACAAATGTTGGAGCCATTAGGTTATTTTCAATAGCCAAAGCAAACATAGAGCTGTCATTGCTGTTTAAAACAGGTACAAAAACATCCTTAAATCCTGTTGTTATTTGCATAATTTGATTGTTGTATGGTGATGGGTTTGAAGGCACATCCCCTACTACAGGAACTATTTGCACCTTTAATTCAACATCCGATTTTTCAGGCATACTGACATTTTTGTCAATATTATCTGTTCTTTGCCTGTTTTCAGCAAAAAGATCTACTGGATTTACTTCAAAAGCATTAGCCAATTTTCTCAGGGAATCTTCGTTCCATCTACGAGTTCCATTTTTAATATGGGTCAAGTAGCTTTCTGACATCCCTGTTTTTTCTGCTAAAACCTTTGTGGTCCAGCCTTTTTCTCTTAAAAGTTCTTTTACACGTAACGCTGTTAAGCTTTTCATTGATTCCTCCTACCATCTTTATTTAAAATTTGATAGATTTTAATAAATATTAATATATACATCGTCCTATTTTCTAATTGTATACGAATTTTAAATCTTGTCAAATGGAAAACAATCAGATAGCAAAAGTGGCTTATAACATTGCACACAGAAAAGGTAGATATATAAAAATACCTAAAAACTTCTTTGAAAATAGGGAGTGGGCCAAGAATGAGCTTATTTGTGGTATAGATGAAGTTGGTAGGGGTTGTTTGGCTGGGCCCTTGGTGGTAGCAGCCGTTATTTTATTCCCTAATAGTCGCTTAAAAATGCTTAAGGATTCAAAAATATTAACTCAAGAAGAGTTGATCTCTATAGCGCCCCGAATCATTGAAAATAGTTGGTTTTCTTATGGAATCATTAATAATACAGATATAGACAAATTTAATATATGGAATGCTACCTTGATAGCAATGAGGCAGGCTATTATGAACCTTTTTGCTACCTGCCCTAAATTGCCTTCTACAATATTGGTAGATGCTCTTCCTGTAAATCTTACTAATACAATTTATAAGGACATAGAAATTCAATATTTTGCCAAAGGTGAATCCCTTTCAAAGTCCATTGCGGCAGCATCTATAATTGCAAAGGTTAAAAGAGATAGTCTTATGGGACTTTATGATTATCCTATACCTAAATATAGTTTTTCAAAACATAAGGGTTACGGTACAACTATTCACAAAGAATCTTTATCTTTAAATGGCAGTTCAATTTTACATAGAAAAAGTTATTTAAAAAAGTTTGATTATCTTTTTGAGCAGATAAGTATATTTAATAGCGAAGGTCTTTGATGACAAAAAAGCAGGATTTTTTTGGTGAAGTGGTAGAAAGCTCTTTACAGGAATGGATAACACAAAGTTGGAATTGGGATAAGTTTCCGGAATTTGGCTCAATAGTAGCAGTAAAAAATGGTGGGACAGCTATTTTTGGTATAGTTTATCAAATTAAAACTGGGTCGATAGATTCTAATAGGCAGGCCTTTACTTATCAGAAAACAGAAGAAGAGTTGCTTAGAGAGCAGCCTCAAATTTTTGAACTTTTAAAAACAAATTTTTCTTGTTTGATATTAGGCTATGAAGAAAATGATCATTTTTTTAGCATGTTTGCCTCCGGACCCCCAAAAATACACTCCTTTGTTCGTCAGGCGAACTTAAAAGAAATTCAAAATATTTTTAAAACTACCCAATATTTACAGCTTATCTTCAATAATTCTGGAATTATTTCAAATTTGGATGAATTGCTCATTGCTTTAATAAAAAATCTAACAAGTTTAAATTTAATAGATAAAAATAATTTTGAAGAATTTATTCAAACTTTTTCTTTGTTAACAAGAAATGATTATTTTAGATTAAAACTATTTATGCATAGAATTGATCCAATATTACAATTAAATAATTTTTAAATTGAACCTAAATATTTAAAAATTATTTTTTTAAAAAATCATCTTGACATAGTGTTATCTAATTGTTAACATCAACCCATAGAAAAAGTTAATAAAGTCCCTAAACGAACAATGTTTTGAACATTGTTCACCCCCTATCCCTTCAGCTTGTTCTAAGTTGAAGGGATTAATTTTTTATATACTTTCTTATTCTACTACGCCAGAAAGCCCTAAGTTTTTAGGCTGGGGATGAATGGCTTCGAAGAATTTCGCGCGAAACAACGGCTTTTAAGCCGTTGAGCGCTTCATTTTTCAGTAAATATATTCATGAATTATTTCTGTCAATTCTGGAAGCAAGTTTGTACTTTGAATGACTTCTTTAATAAAATCTTTAAAAGCTTGATTTCTTTTTTCTTTTTCACGTTCTAATATTTCCACTATATCTTTAAAACCTTTCTTGTTGGCTATATCTAAAGCTGTCTGGCCAGGCAAATCTACTGGATGATTTAAATATGCTCCGGCAGCAAGTAGCGCCTCAACTACATCTTTTTTTCCACGCAATGTTGCTAGTCTTAAGGGTGTAATATTTCCAACGCCTGGAATATTAGGATTAGCACCAGAAGCTAGTAAATTTTTTACAGCCTCATCTCCATCTTTAAGACTAATTACGTACAACAGAGGCGTTAGGCCATGAATTTTTGTATTTAGATCAATATTGGGATTATTGAGATAATCCATATTGCCTGATTTTGCTTGTCTGTATATTTCACTAAAATTTGGATTTGCTTTCATCACGTTTTGAGTTAACCCAATGATTAATGAACATAAAATTGAAATTGTTATAATAATTTGTTTTGAGCTCATCAAACCTCCATTTTTTAAAGACACATGTAACTAATTAAAATTTTATCAAATTTGAACTTATATAGTCAATAAATATTTTCAAATTGAATTGTATTAATATGAAATCGACTAATTAAAGTCTTTGAGTATACTATCAATTATATTTATACAAATTAATTACAGGTAAGCACATGAAAGCTATAAAATTATTATTACTTATGTCTTTGGCGCATTTTTATATTCATTCAATGCAGGAAACAAAAGAAAAAGAAGAGGGGGTAACCAAAGTTAAAAAAAAACTTTATCAAGATAAACATAAATATGATATAGATTATGAACAACTTAAAAAGTTGCCCAAAGTATTATTTCCTGAGATATTCTCTTATTTATTAAATGAGTTAAATTTTGCTTTTGAGTATACCTTGCTATATGACGCTCCCTATGCTGCATTAAGTCGTGATGGTAAATTTACAATTATCAGCGATAAAAGGATAACAGAAATATATGATATAAAAACTGGTGTTCTTAAATATGAACTCAATAGATTTTATGAGCCATCTGCAGTAGTGATTAGCTCTGATGAAAAATATGCTATAGCTAGCTTCCAAAACTTACTGGCAATAATATATAATTTAAAAACAGGTACTTGTTTGCGAGAGCTTCGTCAAGATGGTTATTTTCAGGTATTAACAATAAGTCCTAATGATAACTTTATTATTAGTGGTGACTGGGATGGTAATTTGAGAATATGGGATATCAAAAATGGTATTCTTGAAAAAACTCTTATCCTTAATCAAGATCATGGAAAAAATTGGGTTCATTCAATAGCAATAAGCTCAAACAATAAATATGTTGTTGCGGATTCTGATAAAACAGCACAAATATGGGATTTAGAAACTGATACTCTTAAGCATATACTTAATAACCATGATGATACAATTCGTTCTATAGCAATAAGCTCAGATGACAAATATATTGTTACTGGTTCTGAGGATGGAACTGCAAATATATGGGACTTTGAATCTGGTGAGCTTAAATATGCACTTTATCATAACGATAGCGTTCGTTCAGTTGCAATAAGTCCAGATAATAAATATGTTATTACCGGTTCTTTTGATAAAACGGCAAAAATATGGAGTATGCAAACTGGAGCTCTTTTGTATATATTTGAACATAATTATGGAGTTGATTCAGTAGCAATAAGTCCAGATGGTAAATACGCAATAAGCCTTGATAATACATGGAAAATTGAAGACCAAAAAAAAAGAACAAAAATATTCATAATGCCCCAAGAACAATTAAAAACTATTCGTTCATTGTCTCCTTGTCAGCTAGCTTTAATGTTATATATCTGTAGTCTTAAAAAAATAAATCCCAAAGATGTTGTAAGATTGAATAATAATCTAAAAAAAATATTTGAATCATTGCCTGAATTTATGCAGAAGAGTTTTTAAAAATAAGATTTTTTTATGAGAGCTCTAAAATTTTTATATATATTAGTAGTTTTATTATTTTCTTCAGTTTATTCAATGCAGCAGGAAATTAATGTAAAAAAAGAAAGTAAGCTTTATAAAGATAAATATAAAAATAAAATAGATTTTAATATATTTAATAAACTACCAAAAATATTGTTAGTGAAAATATTCTCATATATATCACAAGATTTACAGTCAATTTTTGAATATACTTTGGTTAGATATATAGGACATTATTTAGATGAACTCGGAGTCGAAGTAATAGCAATCAGTTCTAATGATAAATATATTGTTACGAATAGTATTTGTACAACACGCAGTTCTACACTTGGTACAAAATATGATTGTCATATATCATTATGGAATACGCAAACTACTTTCTGTGAGCGTGTTTTTCCATATAATACATATGTTTTATCAGCGAAAATAAGTCAAGACGAGAAATATGTTTTTATAAAATCGAGTAACAAAACTACAATATATAGTATTCAAACAGGTAGACATATAAATCCAACTAGTTGCAACTTTGAAGAATTTAATGAATCTTGCAATGATAGTAGTTCCAAATATAAATTTTTTAAAAAGCACAATAACTCAGAAGTAGAGATTTACGATAATCAAACTGGTATTCTTAAGCATACATTTCAACATGGTAATATGATTTCGAAAATAAGAATAAGTAGGAATGATAAATATCTTGTTATATGCTCCAGCAATAAAGTGACTATATGGAATATAGAGACATGCTCTTTAATTTATACAATTAACTGTTCTACAAATGAATATTATGGCTATATTGATGAATCTATAGACATAAGCCCAAATGATAAATATGTAGTTATGCGTTTTTGTAATACCATAAAAATATTTGTATTGCCTAAGGAACAATCTAGAATTATTAGTTCATTAAAAGTTGATCAACTTGCATTAGCTGCGGATTTGTGCAAATTAAAAATAATATCAAAAAAAAATATCGTGGTTTTAGATATTGAAAAATCAAAAATTTTTGAATCTTTGCCGAAAATAATTAAATTATCATTGTCAGAAAATTGCGATACAGTAGTTCACCCAATAATACATTTATATAAACTAAGAGAGAGCTTAAAAAATAGTGTGAAAGCCTTTATTCAATATAATTTAGATAGAGAAATTTTATAAACTCAACATTCTTCAAGAATAGTTGGTGTTATAAAGACATACTGCTCAAATTCTCGTTTTGCATGAGCAGTGCCGGTAAAAAAGAATTTGCCTATAATTGGAATTCTACTAAGAAATGGAACGCTATTTATACCTTCTCTGTCATCATAAACAGTTAAACCACCAATAACTACAGTCTGCCCATTCTGGAGACTAACTTTATTTCTAACTCTTATAATATCAATTACAGGTGGATCGGTCATAATACCACGTTCATTTGTTTGAGTTCTTCCACTGACAAACTCAGATTCTTCAAGAAATATTTCAAGTTTTACAGTTTTTTTATCGGCGCTTACGGTAGGAAAAACTTCAAGTGAAATACCTATATCTTGATAATTTAAAGAAGTAACATCAAATAAAGCGCCTGCTGCCAAAACATCGCCTAGACGACCTGTTTGGATTGGCAATTTTTTACCAATTAATATTTTTGCAGTTTCATTATCATTTGTTACAACAGAAGGTCGAGAAACTATTTTTGCTTTAGATTCAACTTCTGCTGCATTTAAAACTAAATTTAAACGTCTTAAGTTTAAATCTTTTCCTCCAAAAACAAATGGAATTTTTACCATAGTATCACTAGTTGGTTTTAAATTTGCAGCTTGAGCAAAGTGAAATTGTCGCGTGAATAAATTTAAAGCAAAGTGGAACGGATTCACTAAAAGGTTTTCATTGTTAGGAAAATCACTTTTTGTAGGTGTTGGAAAATCTGCAAGGGTGCCGCCAAGACCAATAAAATTAAATGCTTGCTTTGCGCATTTCAAAGTATCTAATCTATTGTAAATTCCCGACCAATTTATACCAAAGTCAAAATTATAATTTTTCTCACAAAATACAATAATAGCATCGATTCTAACCTGTGTTATAGGAATATCTAGTTCTTTTAAAAAACATTTAAATTCTTCGATATATGATTCATTTCCACGCAAAAATATTTTTTTTCTATCAGGGTCTATTATTAAAGTAGAGTTTCCTTTATTATCTTTGCCTATGATATTGTGCCATGTTTTCTCAGCCAATTCCTTAAATTTGTCATTTGGTTGCACATTGTTCAGATAGAATACCCTATTGGTAAGATTATTTTCTAGAATTTGCTTTATATGCTTTTCTGCGTTTTGTTTGGTCATAATTTTCCATACATTCATATCTTTAATTAAAGCTAATTCTGGATCATTATTCTTACAGACAAATTTTAATATATGCCCCACTTTTGAATTTTTAAAATTGATTTTTCCTATATCACCTTTTACATTGTCTTCTATTATAAAATTAAGATCAGAGCCTAATGCGATAAGTTCAATTATGTCTTGAACTTTTGTAGGTCTAGATTTTATTGAAATTTTTTTATTGAGTTGAGGATCGTTAAATGCTTCAGATAAAATTTTTTCTATATCCAAAATATTTTTATAGCAGGTATTAAAGCTATTTTCCAGATCACAATTTATTGTTATTTTGAAAATAGACAAAACTATTATAATATTATATAGATACTTTTTCTTCATATACTCTCTTTTTTTTAAAAATTCAATTATCTAAAGTGTATGTTTCATTCTGTTTAGTTGAAGTATTATGTAATATAATAAATTGATCGTTTAACTCAGTTAGTTGCCATTTTTCAAACACTTTTTCTCCTAAACTTACTATGGTTGTTTCATCTGCAAAATTTATAAGTGCAGCTTTTTTACCATTAATTTGTACCAAAGCATTTAAGACTATATTATTTTTACATTTAAATTTTGAAAATGGATCACGAATTTTACTATAAGAATTGAACATAATAACAAAAATATAAAAATTAAGAATTTTGATTTTCATAAAAGTTATATAAAATATTTATTTGGAGAACATCTTCTTTAATTTGTGACATTGTAAAATTCTCAAGCTCTCCAGATATATTTGAGAGACTTAGTTTTTCTAAAAAATTATAAATCTGTTCAAATTTTCCTTGAATACAAAAATTTACGAAATTTGATCGCTCTTCTAAGCACGAAATAATTTTTAAGTTGTATGATTTTATCAATTTGATTATATGATTAAGTTTGCAATCATTGTTAAAAATTTCTTGTGTTTTGTTCTTTAACTTATTTATTTTTTCAAAACTGTTGTTGGTCTCGTCTAATAAATTGGATTTAAGATTTTGCTTTTGATTAATTTCTTGTATATCAATCAATAATCTATTTTGAATATCTGATAATTTTGTATAAATTAAAAAAAACCACAGCATACAGCAAATTATAAAAGCTAATAATGTAAAAGAATATTTTGTTATATTATTCTTGTTTACTAGAAATGTGTAAATACGATTAGAAATCATATTTTGTCCATTGCATAGGGTCCACCGGTATATTATTTATACGCATTTCCCAATGCAGATGATAACCTGTTGCATATCCTGTTTTACCCATTGTTCCTATAGGATTTCCTCTTTTAACTTTATCACCAACATTTATATTAGCAAAATTATCCAAGTGAAAAAGTAAAGTAAATATGCCTAATCCATGATCAATAACTATAGTATTACCACTAGAAGCATATCTGTTTTTTACAACAACTATTCCGTCTTGAGGGGCCCATACCACAGTTTTTGGCACACCAGCTAAATCGATAGCTTTGTGCATATAACAACCTTTTTCTTGGGTGATTCTTTTAGTTCCAAAACCACATGAAATTCTACTCATATCTATAGGTATATAAAATTCACCACCTTGCCATAGCTTTTGTTTAGGTGATTTTTTATATAAATCGTCAAGTTCAGTTTCTAGCAGTTGTTGTTTATTGCTGACTTCCTCTTCCATTTTTATTTGTTCTCTGCTCACACTCAAGATCTGTTTTTTAAATGGATAGGGCATAACTTGAAGTTTGCTATTTAAAGTAATATAATTTCCTGTTTTATCTAAAACTTCAATTGTTAATGGATATTCATTAGGGATTTCCTCACAAGGTACTGGAATGAAGCATTCATAAATTAGAGAAGATTGAGATTCAGGGGTACATTCATAAGTTTTTGCAAAAATATTTATTTTAGCCTCTTTTATTTCTTTGTTTGATTGAAACTGTATGTGTAATGTAGCTCCTTGAAAAACCTTGAATTCAGTTGCAGGTCTGACGAACGCTGCCTGTAAGGGTGTATTATCTATGACAAAAGTATATTCTTGCACTGTTGTATTTTTTTTATATGACCCATCAGTGATTTGAATTTTTAATTTGTGCCTTCCATTTGGTAATGATTTACCTGGTACTGGAAGTTGATATTCAAATTCTTTTTTATTAATTTTAAATTTATTCACTATAGAATTATCATCAAGCCAGATTGATATATCTGCTACTTTATAATCATCTTTACCTTTTACCAGAAATTGTAAATCTCCTGAATAAAATCCATTATCACTAAGCCCACTTACTGTGATTTGTGGATAACTTGCATCTAAAAAATAGCTATATAAGCGTGCTCCTATCCAAATAAAAAAAAGTAAAAAAAATAAAGTAATTAGTATATTTCTAGTGCGATTTACCATTGGAAACTCCGGAAGTTTTTTTAATTCTCTATTTCATGATTTAACAGTTTACAGAATAGAACTTTTTGTCAAAAACGTAAATATGAATTTAATCAATATCAATAAAAATCTCTATTTACAGGTATGATTTTAATATTTTTTAAATAATTAACAATAGTATTGATTTTTTAAATAAAATTTAATTATAATTTATAATATAATATTATCGTAATCTTTAAAGTGGAGGGTAATTATGAATTGTCGTAAAATTATTTTTGTTATGTCCTTTGTATTATTGCAAGTTCACTCTAGTAAGAGCATGATAGGTTCACAGAAAGATAAAGAGAATCGGTACAATAATAGGGTAAAGGATATTGCTACAGAAAGACTTATGCAGGCTAAATCTTATGATGATGTGGTTGAGGCATTGAAGAGGGGTGCTGATGTTAATTTTATAGATGCTGCTGGATTTACTCCATTAAGTAAAGCAGTTTGGAAGGGTGATTTGGGTATAATTAAGCTTTTATTAGATAATGGAGCAGATATAAATATTGATTATAATGTGGGACCAATAGGTAAAGAAAAAGTTGTTAATGCCATAGAGCTTGCTAGATTACGTGATCGCCCAGAAGTGGCTGATTTTATAGAAAAATGGAAAAAAGATAACAAAGGTAAAAAATCTGTAGGACGACGTAAATTAATGAAAAATTTTTAAAAGAGTGAATTTATTTGTTTCTTAATTAACAAAAAGGAGGTCCTTATGTGTAATTGTAGCGATTGCAGCTGTAATCAAAAAGACCAGAAAAAACATGGTCAAAATGAACGTTCAGAATATAATAAAAACGGTAGTTCTTCTAATCAAGGACAACGTCAAGAACAGCATGGCAAATCTGATAAATCAGAAAAAGGCCATGGTTCTTATGGTTCTGAAGAATCTAGAAAGAAAATGTAATTTTTTTTAGATAACAAAATAGGGGGAATTAATTTTCCCCCGTTAATTCACTTTAAGATCTTGTCTTACATAATTATACAAGGATCTTCATATTCTGATTTTTCTTTTTCAGTTTTTTCATCCTTTTCAAACTCTTCAGAATAAAGTTTAAGAATTTCATCGATGACTGAATCTGGAAGGCTGAAAAATTCTTCAGCATTTTCTGGATACTGTAAATAATTTTCTATTAAGTCTCGAAGATCACCTAATAGAATGCCTGAGTCAGACAAATTTTTCTGTATTATAGTGTTAACCTTATGTACTATATCTTTTATATTTTTATTTTTTAGGTTTCTTATTCTTGAAAAATGGTTTTCTAAAAAATTTTTAATAGATAAAGATTTGATACGATCTTCACTTCCATTAAACCAATAATGTGCAAATTCTATAGCAGTTTTATATCTACCAATATCATTATTACCATTAAGATTTGCGCCATAAAAACAAAAAAGTTTTATCAAGTTTAAATTGTACAACATAATCGCATAAATAATTGGAGAACTGCCGTAATGTTTTCTATCAATTGACGCTCCAGATTTAATTAAAAATTCTATAAAATCTAAATTGAAAGGTCGCATGAATAGCATAGTTTGCAGTAATTTTGTATGTGAATCTACATCATCTGGTTTTAATAAAAATTTGGCAATTTTTACATGGCCCAATCTAGCGGCTTGGATTGTTGCATTAGCGTCTGTGCGAAATATGATGTCACCAATATCTATTTCAAATTCAGCATCAGGATCAGCGCCTTCTTTAATTGCCTCCTGAACTTTTTCAAGATTGCCTTCTATAACAGCATTCTTCAATTTTTCGTTTGCTTCTGGATTAGACTTGATTCCAACTAGCAATTCCATACAATTGGAATTGAAAAAATAAAGAAACGAAAGAACTGATAAAAATTTTATAAATTTCACGATTATACCCCTTATTTGTAAAATAATATATTAAATAATTAATTAATTTTAATATTAGCAATATTATTACAAATGTCAATTAGAATTTATAAATAATCTTGAGGTAATTATATACCTATTTTTAGTTTTCAGATTAAAATGGATTTTTTAACCTGTTTTTCCAGCATAGATATGCAAATCCATGGGAACTGTGAAACATGCACATTGCAATGTAAACATATCGTAACATTCCTGCCATGCTAAAAAATAATAAGATAAATACTAATGCAAGTGAGATGCTGTTCATAAAAATTAGGGGTAGCGCTGCAGGGTTTTTGTTTATATTTATTAGGCCCAAAATAAAATAAAATATAATGAATGGTAGCAGAAAACCAAATTTTAGGAATTTTGCCAAACTTGAAATCTTAAAAACTATTTTTGATAAATTTTTATAATTTTTTAACCATTCAAGACCTTTATATTTTTCCAGATCATTAAGTTTTAGCTTTTGTAAGGGACCAGCATTAAGAATGTAAAATAAATTTTTAAAACGATGTGACAAGTAAATATAGGGATGTTTTAGAATATTTTTGTACCAGCAGTATAAAAGTTGCTTTCTTTCAGATTCATTAGTGCCTTTAATTAAGGGTGCGTGATCAGGAAAAATTAAAGCATCTACTTTTTCATGAGTAAAATTCTTTTTAATATTTTCAAAAGAAAAGTTTGGGTTATTTTTTACAAAATCAGGAAATATAGGATCATCTAACTTAATGCTGATAGCTGCAAGATCATAGAGTTTAACAAATTGCCATGAATGGGATCGTTTTTCTGGTGGGATTAATGAATCATGTAAACATTTAATGCTAAAAAAAATAAGAGTGTAAATAAAAAAACTTAAAATAAATGTTTTTAAATTAAATTTAAGATTATTAAGACAGTAACTAAAAATTAAAGTTATTATTGGACAGATATAAATTGCTTGAAACTTAACTGATGTCCCATAAGATAGTAAAAATAAAATTATTATTATTTGGTATAAATTTAGAGATTTTGTTTTCATGGTACTGTAACTTAAAATTGCGATTATAAATAAATATGAAAAAGCAAATCCAACATCTTTTAAAATTAAAGATGAATAAATGAAAATTTGTGGGAATAATGGTAAACATGCATATAGCCAAATTAACTGACTTGAATTAAATATAATCATGAAGATAAGTGTTGAGCTGTAAAGTAAGATTAGGTGAAATAAAAACATTAGACCAGAGCCAGTGTGAATTATATTTAAAAATTTCCAGAGTAGAGACATAACAGGAGGATGATGATCACTAAAAATTCCTGAAATTGCAGCATTATATTGGCAGATGCTATCTGGCTCCATTTGCCCCGGCCAGAATATAAATAAATTTATTAAGAATATAAATGATAAGAAGATGTATGGGGTTAGACTTACAATTTTAAATCTGGGATTAGTTAAAATTGAATAAGAGTTCATTTATTTACAATGGTTCCTATTTTTTTTACAACCAATTTATAATCCAATGGAGTGGATTCTACAGACCACCATTTACCATCTTCATGTTGATGTCCCAAGCGTGAAAACCTATTAAACCAAACACCGTCATGTTTTTGTCTAATATTATTAATTATTCCAAAATCATTTTCAGTTTTTAGTTTAGATAATAAAATAACTGATATATGCAAACAATGAATATTGTTTGCAACAAGCCATTGGTAATGTGTAAAAAAGTTATTATTAAAAGTAGCTAGAATGATTGGCTCTTGTTTTGTGGAAAGGCCACTTAAAATACCAAGATAAAACCAGCTACTTGGGATTGCTGGCATGTATGCGCCTATTAAAGCATTTGGTAATTTTTCTTTAATGTATTGGCCAATTTTTTCTCCTAACAAACAAGCTTCTTTTTGTAATACACAAAAATAATCTTTTAATTTATCGTTTTTGTATAAATATTTAATTCGTTGATCTCTGCTGAGGTTTTGTAAATTAGTTGTTTCTTCAGGCGTTAAATGCTTTTTGTATAAATTCCAAGATGAATCTGAAAAATCGCAAAGAGAAGGATATGAGCTTTCTTGATTTTGTGCATGATACATTTCAAAATCAAAAAATACTCCTCCTATTTCAATTCCATTGCCCACAGAGTTGTTCCAGATTTTTACAAATTCTTCAAATGAATTGAAAAATTCTGTTTTCCAAAAATTTTCAATATCAAAAGGAGAAGGAATCTTTGTATAATTGTTATTATAAATATCTTTCATAGAATCAAAGTTATGAATAGTTTTAAAATTTCCAGTTAACTCTGTACCTATAAAAATTTTTGGTAAATCTTTTTCTAGATCTTGATATTTCTGTTTTAGAGCTTTCGTAAATCTATTTATACGTTCAAAATATAAATCTTTATTTTTTTCTGAAATACCATTTTTACTTAAATAGTTTTCAGGATCAAATCTTATCCATAAAAGATTGAGATTAGCTGTTGCTATATTTTCGATTGCAATTTCTAACATACCTCCATCATAGGCTTCCAGATCTATCCATCCCGCCCAAATTCCATTTTTGCACCATTTATATTGATTATGATCTGTAGTTTTATTTCTTATATTTTGGGCTAATTTTTTTTGTTCATTATAAAAATTTAAAGTTAATTTTTCGGGTAGCTCAAAATTATGTTGATTTTTAATTATGTCTTCTATCCCTGTTTTTTCTGAAATCATTTTGATTTCAATAAAAACTTCTTGTAATACTTTTTCTAATTTGTTTTGTAAATTTTGTGATATAGGATTTATTCTGTAGTCCTCTTCTGATTCATTAAATAACATAGTGGGCGATTTGAAAAGAAAAACATTATTATTGTGTCTAAAATCTTTTATATATAAACCAAATGGAAAAAGTCTTTTGATTATATCGCAATATTTATTATTTAATGGTAATAGCGATGCTAATAATAAATCTGCTTGTGAATCAGCACAATAATAAAATTCTAGATCTTCATTTTTTTCTACAATCTCTTTTTTAGGTTCCGGTTTAGGATATAAAGCAGTTTTGTAGAATCTGTTTTTTTGTAAATTATATTTAAGAAAATAGTTAATCCAAGGTTTAAAAGTTCTTCGTGCAAAACTAGTTAATGCATTTGTATCTTTTATTATTTGTTTAGCTTTTTCTGTTTGGGATGGTTGAGCTACGGTATCTGGAAATAGAAAACATATAGTTTTATTTTTGCTTTCAATAAATTTTGTGATTTCATCAATTACATCATCAAATATAAAACTTGTTTCACTGTTCATAAATTTGGTTGAAACTAGAAATACTACAGCATCATATTTAATAATATCCTTGTTTTTTAGTTCGTAATAGTTTATATATTCTGGCTTGTAACCAGTGTTTTGCATTAGTTCAAAAAAATTATTGTAAGAGTATTGTTCATTTGCATAGGTATCTATAAATAAAAGAGTTTTATATTTCTCACAAGAGTCTGCTTCTTGAGAATAAACACACAAAAAGCTTAGTAGTGATATTAGGTTAAAAATAAATATTTTTTTATAAACTTGCATAATTTTTAATTTCTAGTAGAATAATTACATATAGGGCTTATCGAGGTTAATTATATGATAAAAGATCAAATTAAACAATTACCAAAACTTCCCGGCGTTTATATTTTTAAAGATAAAGATGGAACCATAATTTATATTGGTAAGGCGAAATCGATTAAAAATAGAGTATCCAATTATTTTCAAAAATCTGATCAAAATTGGAAAATACAAATGCTTTTAGAAGAAGCTTTTTCTCTTGAGCATATTTTGACAAAAAATGAAGATGAAGCATTATTACTTGAAGCTCAAATGGTTGCCACAAAAAAACCAAAATTTAATGTGTTATTAAAAGATGGACAGCCGTTTTTGTACTTTCTTTTTTCTAATGATGAATTGATAGAATTTAAACTTGTAAGAAATAAAAAAGAAAAAGGTGTTTATTTTGGGCCATTTATAAAGAAACAACAAGCAAGAAGAATATTCGAATTTTTATTAAGAAAGTTTAAGCTCAAAATTTGTAAGCATAAGATTCCTAGTGGGTGTTTGGATTTTCATATAGGTAATTGTAGTGGTGCCTGTATGGATAATTTTAATATACAAGATTATACATTTAGAATTAACTTTGTAAAAGAACTCTTAAAGGAAAATTATAGTGAATTAAAAAATCTACTTTTACAACAAATTAAAAAAAGTAATCAAAATCTTGAATTTGAAAAATCTAAAAATTTCCATAATTATTTGGAAAATTTGGATCATATAATCACCATTGTAAAAACTCATTTTGATGAAAATAAGTTTGCAAAAGAAATTGCGTATGTTTCAAGTAATATGTCACAACAAGATGTTCCTCCATATTTAATTGGCCAAGAACTACAACATTTTTTAAAACTTTCAAAAGAAGTAAGAACTATAGATTGTTTTGATATTTCACATTTTCAAAGTAATTATATAGTTGGTTCATGTATTAGATTTTTTAATGGTAAGCCTGAAAAAAATAAGTTTAGAAAATTTAAGATTAAAACTTTAGATATTCAAAATGATTATGCTGCATTACAGGAAATTGTAACCCGTAGGTATCGGGACCCAGATAATTTACCAGACTTAATTTTGATTGATGGTGGTAAAGGTCAATTGAGTTCAGTTAGATCTATTTGCCCAAATGTACCCTTTATTAGTTTGGCAAAAAAAGAAGAGATTTTATTTAGTTCAGAGCACCCAAATGGTATAAAACTAGATATAAAAAGCAATATTGGCAAGCTTCTTATAGCTTTAAGGGATTATGCTCACCATTTTGCTATAAGTTATCATAGAACCAGAAGAAGCAAGCTATTTTTGTAATATTTTAACTATTGCTTTAAAATATGAACTTGTCTTTAAATTTAACCTATCCTAATATATTTACACAGTAACTAAATACAAAAAAGGAATTTTTTAGATGAAAAAAATATTTTTATTTTTGTTTATTCTGTTTCTACCTCAAGCAATTTTTGCTTTGAAAAACAGAAGTAGTCAGTCATTTATGTTCACAAGGCCATGTCATCAAAACATACCGGCCTATCAAGCTTTTTGGCACAATATAATATATGATAATCCGGCAGAGAAGCCTAATTCTGTTCAAACTTTATTGTTTTATCAAAAATCTTCTGAAATTGCAGAAACTCATAAGGGTGAACAGTTAAGTGAATATTTTTTACTTAGAAACAGAAGTGTTTTGACAGTTCAAGGTGATGCCATTGGCAATCCAAATAGGGATGTCAGAGCTGAATGGCTAGGTTTACCTAGTACTTTCAATGGAACATTTACTGTTTTTCCACAACAAAAACAGGCAGGAATTTTTATTGACGTAAAGCATGACCTGAAAGAACAATTTAATACAGAACTTTTAGAAAATGCATGGTTGGGTGCTTCAATTTCAGCCATGACAGTAGACAATAATTTGCATATACATCAAACTACAATGCCTACAAGTACAAATAATTGCTCTATTGCAGCAGCATTATCTGAACCAAGAATTCATTTTAACCAATTTTTGCCAAAGACTAGAAGCAGTGGTTTTACAGATTTTAGATTAACATTAGGTTCACAATTTATGTTTCGTGATGATATGCAACTAAATATTCTCTCTTATTTGTTGATACCATTGGCAAGTCAACAATCAGGAAGAATTCTTTTTGAAGCAATCCGTGGATTTAATGGGCATATCGGCTTAGGTTTTAATGCTGATTTTCAAATACCTTTAACAGATAGTGATTCAACCTATTTAATTGCTTTTTATCTTGATGCAGAGGATCTTTTTTTATTAAAAAAGAATGAGATTCGTTCAATAGATCTAAGAAATAAGGAGTGGAGTAGGTTTTTACTCTTAAACAAAAGAGATGGCACCCAGGTAAATGTGCCTGCTATTAACGTGCTACTTACACAAAAGGTTCAGGTTAAGCCATATAATATAGCTGACATTTCTACAGGTTTTAGATTTAAACAAGGCTGGTTAGATATTGAAGTAGGCTATGCACTTTGGATACATGGTAATGAAACGTTAAGATTAAAAAAGCCATTTTCTAAAGATTGGGGGATTGCTGCTGCTCCTGGAGAGGTTACGCCTGAAGGTTTGCCTGCTACAGCTAGTATGAGTACCATAGCGCAACAAGCAGCTCCAGACAAAGACGCTAATGGAAACAATACATTTATAGCTATTGAGGCAAACGATTTATTTTTGCGTTCAGGTGCTAGTAGATCATCATATACTAATAGAATTCATCTTGCTGTTGGTGCTTCAGATAGAGGAATGTGTACTAATGGTATGTTTGGGTTTGGTGGATTTTACGAGTTTCCTCAAAATAATGGTGCCTTGCAACAATTTGGATTCTGGGCAAAATTAGGCGTAGCTTTTTAAACCTCCACTCCCGGTCACCCTGAGCGAAGCACGTAGTGCGAAGTCGAATGGGTCTCCTGTGTATCTATGTTCTAGCTGCCCAATTTTTTCTATATCTTGAAAATTCTTTAAACATATAGTCTAAATAATTAATATTATTTAGATCTTCTTCTTTAATATTGGACCCGTCTCCTGATAACCCTCTATCGTAGATTTCCTTACGATAATCTTCAAGAATATTTTTAGCAGTATTTCTTGCTTCTTCTGAAGTACCCCACATACAAGCTCTATTCATAATGAATAGATTAACCCGTTCTGCTCCATGTATTAACAATGCATCAATAATATAATCACGAATACTGGCATAGTCATAAATTATCTTTGCTAAATCAGAATATATTCCTGTTTCCTCAAATAGATCCTGTCTGAACTCTTGTTCGAGGCTTTCTTTTAACTCATCAAATTCCCTTTGTTTTTCTCCAAATATACGATAAGAACGTTCCCATTCAGACTCTTTCTTCATCGCTGAAATTGATAATACTTGTATTAATGCAACAAATCCCAAAGTTATCACTTTTAAATTATTCATGTGTTTTCCCCTATAATTAATAAATTATTAATCCTCTTGCTCCAAATTTCCCCACTCTTCTTGTGGTTGCTCTTCATCATCCTTCCAATCATCTTGTGTAGATGCCTGTGTAGCTTGTCTTAAAGCTTCTTGAGCTTTTTGCTCACGTTCTCTTTGTTCCTCTTCTAATCTTTGTCTTTCTCTCTTTGCAGTTTCTTCATATACAGCATGTTCTTCTACTATGGCACGTCTAGCAGGCTCGGTTTTTACTTTTTCTTTTTCTCTCAGTTCTGTTTGTTTAGCGATTTCTACTGCTTCCAAAGCTTCTCCTCTTGCTTTTATTTCTTTCTCTAATTTTCTACGTTTTTCTTTGATAGGGTCTATAATTTTTTTAGCTTCCTCTGGCATTAATAATTCCATAATTTTTTCAGAAACTAATAATTTTGGATCGTTTATTGGATCTGTATTTTTGGTTTGTTGTAAATACCAATTTTTTTCTGTATCGAAAGCTTGTCTGTATTGTTGTAACATTGTTGGACTATTGTTAGCTTTATAATAATCAGCTAACATTTTTACTATTTCATAATTTCCGTAGCGAGCGGCTTTTATTAAGGCAGTTTCTCCATCTTTATCGATAAGATCAGGGTTAGCACCTTTTTCAAGAAAAAATTCTACAAATTTTGCAGATTCTTTATCTTGATCCTTTTTTTCACATATGTGCATTAATATAGTGTATCCTGTTTTGTAATGTGAGTTATTACTTTGTTCATTAATATTTGCACCATGATTTAATAGATATTCAATAAAAGGAAGAAGGGTTTTAAAACCTGCGCCTGATTGGCTATTATAAATAAAGTGGTCAATTATGCTGTTTAAAGAGCTGCTTAGATAAATATTATAATCGCTATTAACATCTGCCCCTTTATCAATAGATTTTTTCATTTTTTCAAAGTCTAATCTAGAAATTGCGTCAAAAAGCTCTTCTTGATTTTTAATTATTTCTTTTATATCAATATATTCTAAGGCTATATCAGTAGTTACATCTGCAAGTGGGGTATATGTTGATACTAACTCTTTACATTTTTGTTTAATTTTAGGGATTCTGATATCCTCTTCTGATCCCAATAATGACAATTGAGCAACACAGAATATGCTTAAAATAGCAAATTTTAAAGTTTTCATGATTCCTCCTAATATTTTCTAATTATAAGATATACTTATTTTAATATTATTATAATAATAACAAATTCAAATAGAAAATCAAGTTTTTTGTGTTTTATCTGATAAGGTAAAGAATTTTAAGATTTTACGATAGTTATTTAGTTTTTCTACTTTGGATTCATAAGCTTCAATTTCGTTAGGTTGCGAGTCTTTATCTTTTGGAACCTTACTTAAATCTATTAGATTATATAATTCCCAATATGCGTTTTCTGCCAGATCATAGGCAGTATTTCCCTTAATATCCTTATTGTTGATATCAGCTCC
>Ga0207097_1008_pt2 | contig 34857 bp, 31 predicted proteins | sample Alteio_BWMinHeat_87_FD_153541 | JGI IMG/M metagenome (GOLD analysis project Ga0207097, IMG submission 153541) | Enriched cells from forest soil in Barre Woods Harvard Forest LTER site, Petersham, Massachusetts, United States -... | ecosystem: Environmental > Terrestrial > Soil > Temperate forest >...
ATGTTAATACAAAAGATAGACGTGGTCGTACTCCACTCATGATTGCGCTTGATAGAGGATTATTCACAGTTGCCTCAGATTTGATCTCAAGAACAACTGATTTGAATGCCATTTTAAACCCTGAGGGACAAACAGCTCTTATAATTGCAGCAAAGAAGGGTAAATATGAATTAGTAGAAAGATTGATCAGGAGTGGGGCCAATCCTAATATTAAAGATAGGCATGGTAAAACAGCCTATGATTATGCAAAAGAATCTAGCGGTGTTGTAACCTTTGCTAGATCCTATCCTGGTGAAAAATATCCGGACTTGGTTGAATATGATTATAAAAAAATAGCGGAGCTTTTAGCTCCTAGAGGTAACGTTAAAAGAGAAGAAAGTAAAAGGTCAGATAGCTCATTAAGCTCTGCGTCAAGTAAAGAAATGGAAGAAAATATAAGAGTTGCAAGAGCTAGAGCTGCTCAAGAAGAGCGTCAAAGACAAGAAGAAGAGAGATTACGCTCTCAAAGAGCACAGGAAGCTATGATAGCAGCTGCAGCTCAACCTGAAGAAGAAGAGTGGGCAGAAGAGTCAGCGCCTGCTGAAGAAGAAGGTTGGGGCGATTTGGGTCAAGAAGATTAAATAATGGAGGATAAAATGAAAAATTTAAGATTAATTATTTTTGTAGTTGCAATATGTAAATTATCATTGGTTTCAGCTATGGTACCAAGTAAATCTGAAGAAATTGATGATAAACAAAGTGAAGAAATTGTACAAGAATATAAAGGACGAATTGAAGAAGCTGGAACTCCACTACCTGATTTCTTGCTTCAAATAATTTATGAATATGCGGGTCTTGATAATGAGTTTAAACAAATTGAAGAACTTGCTCAAGGATATAGAGGACAAATCCAACCTTATTTCCCTAAAGAATTACAGGGAATAATTAATGAATATATTGGGCCTGAAGCACACCTTCTTGAACAATCACGTAATCTTATGAGTGCAATTAAAGCAAAAAATTTTGGTAAAATTATAGATGCAATTGAAAGAAGGGGAGCCTATATTAATTTTAGGGAAGAAGGAGATACCCCCCTTATTGCCATTATCAAAATGGGTGGTGAAGAAAGCGATAAATATGAAATTTTAAACTCGTTAATAAAACGAGGTGCTAATATTAATGCAAGAGATCGTCAGGGGCGTAGTGCTCTCATTATTGCTCTTGATAGAGAATTAGGTAGAATAGCTTCTTTTCTGATAGAGAAAAGAGCTGATGTTAATACAAAAGATAGACGTGGTCGTACTCCACTCATGATTGCGCTTGATAGAGGATTATTCACAGTTGCCTCAGATTTGATCTCAAGAACAACTGATTTAAATGCCGTTTTGAATCCTGAGGGACAAACAGCTCTTGTAATTGCAGCAAAGAAGGGTAAATATGAGTTGGTAAAAAAACTGATTGAACGTAGAGCCGATTCAAAAATCAGAGACGATTATGGTAAAACAGCTTATGATTATGCAAGATACAGATACCTTTCTGGTTCAAAAGGAGGTTTCACAGAAAGTGATTTAGAAAATTATAAGAAAATAATGGATCTATTATCTCCTGAAGCTGAAGCGAAAAGAGAAGAGGAGGATAAAGAGTTACAAGAAACACTGAGAAGAATTCAGCAACAAGAAATGGAAGAAAGAGTAAGAGCTTTTGATGTTGCAAAAGTGAGAGCTACTCAACAAGAACGTCAAAGACAAGAAGAAGAAAGATTGCGCTCTCAAAGAGCTCAAGAGGCTATGATAGCAGCTGCAGCTCAACCTGAAGAAGAAGAGTGGGCTAAAGAACCAGCGCCTGCTGAAGAGGCAGAAGATTGGGGAAATATAGAACAGGAAGATTAAATCAAAATGTTTAGAAATTTTAAATTAATTATTTTTGTAGTGGCAATATGTAATTTATCATTGATTTCAGCTATGGGATCGTACAAATCTCAAGAAATTGATGAAGAACAGTTTGATGAACTGATTGAAATAAGTGAAAGGCAATTGGATACAACCTGTCTTCCTGATGTATTGGTTTCATTGATTCAAGAATATCGAGGATATAAACCTTCTAATAGGATGATTGAGCAAACACATTTTCTTGCTACGGCAATTATATATGGTAGCTTTCCATTATTGAAATCTGCGATTGAAGGTGGGGCTTGTATTTACTTTAGATATTACAATGGAGATACGGTACTTACTCGTATGCTTAAATCGGACAAAAAAGAAAAGGAAAAGCATATCTTTTTGCAATATCTATTAGAGCATGGAGCAGATATTAATGGAGTAGATATGAGAGGAAAAACTCCACTTTTGATTTCAATTGAAAAACGCTTAGATTCAATAACAGATCTATTAAAAGCAGAACCAAAAAAAGGGAAGAGAAAGAATTACAAGAAGCGATAACCATAAGTCAGCAACAGGAAATGGAAGAAAGAATTAGAGCTTTTGATGCTGTAAAAGTAAGGGCCGCTCAAGAAGGACGTCAAAGACAAGAAGAAGAAAGATTGCGAGCCCGAAGAGCTCAACAAGCTATGGCAGCAGCCGCAGCTCAGCCTATGGAAGAAGAGTGGGCAGAAGAACCAGCGCCTGCTGAAGAAGCAGAAGATAGTTGGGGAAATATAGAGCAGTAAGATTAATAGGTCTAAGTAAAACTTTTTTAAGTTCAGGATTCTGGTATTATTAAAGCATGGAAAAACGTTTAATAATATTACATTTATCTTTAATAGAAAATATTGGGCCTGTAACTATATCAACTATTTTACAGAATTTAAAGTTACATAATTTCGAGTTAGAAGATTTATATGATTTATCTTTGGACCAGATAAATCGACAGATTTTACCTTCTTATAATTTGTCTCAAGTTTTATTTAATGGTTTAAAAAATATAAAATTACTGAAAATAGAATTGGAATTAATTGAGAAGAATAAGATCTGTTGGACGACTATAATTGATGATGAATATCCATACTTATTAAAAAACATAAGTTATCCGCCGGCTGTTTTTTATTGGAAAGGCAAATCTTTAGACGATAAAGAAAATAGAATGGCGGTGATTGGTTCAAGAAAAGCAACATATTATGCACAGAAGGTGATAGATAATTTGATTCCAGCTTTAGTAGAAAAAGAATGGATAATTGTAAGTGGTGGTGCAATAGGGGCAGATACATTTGCTCATAAGGCATCATTAAAGGCTGGGGGAAGGACGGTGGCGATTTTAGGTTCTGGTTTGCTAAAACCATATCCATACTCAAATAGAAAGTTTTTTGATGAGATTGTGGATACTGGGGGAACGCTTGTCAGTCCATTTTGTCTAAATATGGATGCTTTACCAGGTAATTTTCCTGCAAGAAATAGAATAATCTCAGGAATAAGTAACGGATGCCTAATAGTTCAGGCGGCAATCAAAAGTGGAACAAGAACAACTGCCTTGCATGCACTAGAACAAGGTAGAGAAGTATTTGCTGTTCCAGGTCCATTTGACGATGAATTGAGCGCGGGTTGTCATCAGTTGATTCAACAAGGAGCTAAGCTTGTTTTTACTGTAAATGACATATTTCAAGAATTTGGACAAGAAGCTGAACCCATAGATAAATTAGATAAATTATATAGTGAGGTTAGTTTACAAAAGCCTATTTTTGCCAAAAGCAAATTTAAATCAAATGAGCCAGAAGATGAAATTGTTCGGCTTTGTGGTTCAGGAATATCTATGGATGAACTTATTGAAAAGACAAATATGGGTCTTCAGGATCTTCAGATGAGAATCTTTGAATTACAAATAGAAGGTAAAATTCAGCAAAATTTTGCGGGTTTATGGGAAAAGGTGTGATTTGATTTTGCTTTTTTTGCTGAATGTAGTACTATTATATTAGTATTAAAATTTCCAGAAGACTTATTATTAAGCTTGCTCGAATGGTTCGACAAGCTCACCACGAGCGCGCTTTTAATTTTATACCCGTTCGTCCTGAGCCTGTCGAAGGATACGAATGGGTTTCATAAGAAGTCTAAATATTTAAAGGACTTAAGATATGCCAGTACCTAAACGAAAAACATCCAAAGCTAGAAGAGATTCTAGATCAGCTAATAAGGGTATTAAACCAAAAGCATTTGCTATTTGTAAAAATTGCGAACATCCTAATGCACCGCATCAAGTTTGTACAAGTTGCGGATTTTATAAAGGTGTTAAGGTTTTGCAAACAAAAATGGATCGCAAGGTAAAACGAGGTGAGTCTAGCCAGGCTAAGCAGAAGGCTCAGAAATCTTCAGCTAATACTCAAGAGTAATGTATCTTGTTAAGTTTTAGTATTGAATTATGGTCCTTCGTTTTGAGGGACCCTTATTTTTTAAATAGTAGTTTTAAAGGAGTATGTATAAAATGGAATTTTTAGATAAATTCTTTTACGATAAAAATTTTTTTAATAACAAAAATGTTAGGTTGGCTATTGGGTCAATAGCATTATTAGTAGTTTTTGTTTTAGCTTTTTTTGCTCATAAATGGTATAGGGTTTCTGTTGAACAAAGAGCACAAAAAGCTTTTTCTGATTCTATGGAAGTTTACAAGCAGGCTATGGGCTTGGAATTATCTCAGGAATCTGATAATAAAAATCAAAGTAACATTTGGGAGGAAGTTGAAATTGCTTTTAAGACTGCTTATTTACAGAATAAAAGTTCGTCTTTGGCCCCATTTTTGCTTATTTATCAATCCGAGTCTTTAATTAGACAAGGCAAAAAAGAAGAGGGATATAAAATTTTATCTGAAGCCGTTAATCATATTTCCAAGAGTTCTCCATATTATTATTTTTATAAAATAAAAGAATCTCTTATGAAATTTGACATGAATGAAAGTGAAAAAGCTTTGCAAGAACTAAACAAGCTAGGTAATGATAAATCAAATCCATTTAGAGATTTGGCCAATTATTATCTTGGAGAATATTATTGGTCCGATAATAATTTTGATAAATCTAAAGAGTATTTTCAAAAGTTAATGGCTAATCAACAACAAAATGTTTCCGAAAAAGTGGAAACTCCATGGTTTATTATGGCTAAGTTAAGGTTGCAACAGTTAGATAAATAGAGGTGAATTTTGCAAGTTAGAGTGCGTTTTGCTCCTTCCCCTACAGGTAAACTTCATATTGGAGGTTTACGAGTAGCCATTTTCAATTGGTTATTTGCTAGGCATTTTCAAGGTTCTTTCTTAATGCGAATTGAAGATACTGATTTAGAAAGATCTAAGCAAGAGCATACAGATTCTATTTTGAAAACTTTTAAATGGATGGATATGAACCCTGATGAGCCTGTTGTGATTCAGAGTTCTAGAATAGAAGAGCATAAACAGCTGATTAATAAATTGTTGCAACAAGGTAAAGTTTATAAATGTTTTTGTGCTATAAAACGTGAAGATTTAGATTCAGAAAATTATTCTAAATATAATAGAAAATGTAGAGATAAAGTTTTTGAGCAAAATGATTTAAATAAATCATTTGTTATTAGATTTAAGTTGCCTGATGATATTAGTGAAATATCTTTTGATGATTTAATTCATGGAAGAATTACATTTAATTTAGATCAATTAGATGATTTTATTATAGCAAGATCAGACGGTGCTCCAATGTATAATTTTGTTGTAGTTGCCGATGATGCATACATGAAAATTTCTCATGTAATTAGAGGTGAGGATCATATAAGTAATACTCCTAAACAGATTTTATTGTATAAAGCTTTAGATTATGATTTGCCAAAATTTGCCCATGTGCCATTAATATTGGATCCAATGGGAGGTAAATTAAGTAAAAGAAATTCAGCATCTTCAGTTGAAGAGTGTATTAAAATGGGATACTTGTCAGATGCTTTATTTAATTATTTGGTTAGATTAGGCTGGTCCCATGGTGATCAAGAAATTTTTACTCGATATGAATTAATTAAATATTTTTCTTTGGATCATGTTGGCAAAAGTGGCGCTACTTTCGATATTGAAAAAATGCAGTGGGTTAATAATCAATATATATCAAAAAAGACAGCTACTGATTTATTGGGATTAATTCAAGAAGATGTTGAACCTGATTTTTTGAGTAAGCTTTCATATTTTAAGCGGGATCAAGTACTTGCATTTATTGACGTATATAAAGAGAGAGCTACAACTTTACAATTTATTTGTCAAAGCATGAATATGTTGGATCAGATTCCTAAAAGCTACTCTAAGCAAGGTATAATAGAATGGATTAAACCTGGGACCTTTAAATATTTAAAAGATTTAACTGATGAATTTGAGTTGATTCAGAATTGGACCGAAAATAATATCTCAGATATTTTTAAGCAATTTTGTAAAAAAAACAGTATAAAAATATCTGATTTAGCTCAACCAGTAAGGTTAGCTTTAATGGGTGAGGCTTCCGGAGTAGGTGTTTTTAAATTATTATCTATTTTTTCAAAAGAAGAAAGCTTGAAGCGATTGCATAAGTTTTTAGAATTTTTAAACAATAAAGTTTAGAGATAAACCCATTCGTATCCTTCGACAGGCTCAGGACGAACGGGTATAGGAATAAAAGAGCGCTCGTGGTGAGCTTGTCGAACCATACGAGCATACTCTAGAAATTAAGATATTGTAGGGGATTTATGAAAATAGGAATTGTTTTCTCTGGCTATTCAAGCCAATTTATAGGAATGGGTAAAGATCTATATGATGATTATCGTATAGTGCAGGAATTTTTTGAAGAGGCTTATAATTGCTCGGGTATTAATTTTGTAAAATTATGTTTTGCAGATTCTGAAGAAGAACTTGCTAAAATCGATAATGCATATTTATCTATATTTCTTATTAATGCAGCATTGTGGCAATTTTTCAAGGAAAAAAATTTGAAACCTGATTTAATTGCAGGACATGGAATTGGATTTTATTCTGCGGTTTTTGCAAGTCAAGGTTTTACATTTCCTGATGGTCTTTATTTATTAAAAAAATTATCTGGTTTTATACAAGAAGCTACTCAGAACTCTAGTTTGGCTGCATTAAAAGTGGAAGGTATTACATCTGGAAAATTAAAGAAAATTATGGGTACTATTTCTGATGATCTAGTAATTTCAGTATATAATGGACCAAATGAATTTATAGTATCCGGCAAGAATAGTTCTATTGTTGAGTTAAAAAATAATTTGAAAGAAATGAATATTAAAGTTCAAGATATTTCTTTTATATTAGGACTTTATCCTGAATTAATGAAAACTGTAATTGAACAGTTTAAAGTTTATTTAGAAAAGGTTGATTTTAAAGATTTACAAACACCGGTTATAAATTTTGTTGATGGTAAAGAACTTACTTCTGGAAAACAGGTTAAAAAAAATATAATTCAACAAATAGATTTATCTTTAAGATGGGATAAAGTATTAGATAAGTTTGAATCAATGGATATTATCATAGAAATTGGGCCGAGAGAAAATTTATCTGATTTAATTAGACAAAGGTATCCATCAAAATCTGTGTTATCTTTTAGTAAAAAAGCTGATTTAGAAAAAATTAATGAAATTTTGTTAAATATTGATAAGGAGCAAAATGGAATCGAATCACGAGATTCAATCCAAAATAGTCAAGATTGTAGCGGAACAACTCAACCGTAAAGAAAGTGAAATAAACCACGAGCATTCTCTTGAGTCTCTTGGTGCTGACTCATTGGATCAAATAGAGATTCTTATGAAAACAGAAGAAGTTTTTTCTGTGGAAATCAGCGATACTCAATCAGAAAAGATTTTTTTTATTAAAGATTTAGTTAAATGTGTTGAAGATTTAAACCAGAATATATAAATATCAAAAAAAAATGGAAGGCTCACTTGAGCCTTCCTGGTACTAGATTTGTTCTGCTTTATAATCTTAGAAGGATATTCCGCCTTTAAGATCTACAAACCATTCATTAGCAGCTTTGTTGTCGTTTCCGAATTCAACTTCACCGCCTAGTAATATGTACGGTTGCCATTCACAGTCTTTCCAATTGTAACCAACAAAGCCGAATGCTTTGTTAGAGAAAGATTGTGGATGTAATGCTGAACATAGGTCGATGTCATTTGTATTTAAGAATGTTTGAGTTGAATCTGTTACAACATCACCAATTGTAGAAGCACTGGTAGCTGTTAGTAAGTTTGAAGCTGAGTCTACTCCATCAGGTTTAACAGCATATTTAACAGTTGTATCAGCTAGGGCTGTAAATATTGGAGAACATTTGAGTTTTTCTCTTGTTCTAAGCCAGAATTCCCAACCAAGGCCGAATGAGAAGTTACATCTGTCATATTGTAACATTAAAGCTAAGTCTGCCATAACATCACAGCTAACTTTAACCTCAGCTGTGGTTATATTAGCAGCTCTTTCAAGTCCTGTTACAGCTGTTCCAGCTTCATTGAACTGTTTAAGAATGAAGTATTGAGAACCTGCATTCTTAGCTCCATCACTTGGCTTTAATAATGAGAATGTACGTCTTTGTGTTGAACCAAATTCATGATCAACAACAGCATCAAAGTACACGTTTACTCTTTGATCGCCATCACAGTTTTCCCATAATTGGTATCCTGTGTTAACTGTACCACCAAGTTCCCACATATGAGCTGCACCTGAAATTGGTTCAAATAACCATTTAGCTTCAGGCTTTGTTCCTGTTGGAGCAACAAAGTGCAAGCTTAATGCAAGATGGCCTCTTTCTCTTCTGATTACATCGTAACCTAAATCAAGAACTAAACCAGATACTTGTGTTTGTGTATGTTTGCCACATACTCTAGCATATTTTAATGCAGGTACATCACCAAATGGTAATCCGTTAAAGCCTTCTCTTAGATTTGCATTCACTACAGGGGTAACAGCAGTTGTACTTAATGTTACTGAACCTGTTTCGTAGTTTGCGGTTGCAAGTGTTGTTGTATCAGCAGGTACATCAACTATGTTGAAATCCCAGCTGGTTACGTTAATCGGTATACCTATTCTTGTCCAAAGACCACAAACAAATTCATCCCAACCTACAAATAAATCTAGGTCAGCTATGAAGTTTTTGATTTTTGGTTTGAAGCAGATTGTTCCTGATGATGTTGTACCGAATTCTACATTGAAAATATCACTTGTACCATTTGCACCGTAGGTCATTCTATTTCCAGTTGGAACAAATGAGAAGAATTCCCCGATTTTTTTGCTTTTGAATGTTTCACCAAATGATAGTGCTACACTTGCTACACCATAAAACTCTTCTTTTCCAAAAAGATGGATTTTATCTTCTACACCCATCATTTTACGAGCTTCATTTTGGTGTACTGGACGAGCGTTCCAGAAAGTATGACCATATACATCGCCTTTTTCTTTAGGGCAATCTACAGGGCATACGGTTTCCTGGCCGCTGCATTCATCTTCACATGATTTTGCTTTTGCACTTCCTACTGTGCCACAAACGGCAAGTAAAGTAATGCAAAAAAAACCTTTTAGCATTGATTTCATAAAGTCGCTCCTTTTAAACTTAATTAAAATGTTTTGAGCTAAAAACTTAGTACGACGACACTTTTTTTAACATATATGATTTTTTACTCTAGCAGCTCCCTCCTTTCGTAATCTAAAAATTTTTAAAATGACTTAATCATTTTACAAATTAAACTATTACAACAAACATTTTCTAATCAAACGCTAGTATATTTAAATTGCTAAGTCAATAATTTAAAACAAAATTTTTGACTTGATGAACCTAAGTATAATCATGCCAATCGAAACTTGTAAAGAGTAAAGTTGCAAATTGTTATATTGGTGAGTGAAATAACTAGGACTCATGTTTAAATTCTTCTTTAAATCAGGCATTTTTTTTATTAAAAAGATTAAAATAAATCTTTTATTAAATACGCATTTTTTATAAAAATTTCAAAACTATTAATTTTATAGTATTGAAAATTTTATACTCATAAATAAAGAGATAAAATATTATGATATTTTTAATTAATAAATTTTTTAAAAAAATTGGTAATAAAATATATATAGGGATATCTTTATTAATCATAGCTTTTACTGTTTTATTATCTTTAATTTCTTATAATTCATTTGATCGCTCTTTTTTTTATTATGATGGTAGGGATGCAGTAATCACAAATATTTTAGGGAGGTTTGGGGCTAATTTATCAGCTACATTGTTTTACCTATTTGGGTATGGAAACTTTATTTTTATACTTTTTTTATTTTATGTAACAGCATTCTTCTTATTTAATTTAAGTTTTAAGAATGAGTGGGAACGTTTATTAGCGGTTTTGAACATATTTTTTGTTGCAGATATTTGCTGTACTATATTTTTAAAAAACAATAATTTTTTTTCCAGCGGTGGTATTTTGGGACCATATTTTCTTGGAAAATTAGAATCGGTGATTAACAAGCCTTTAATTTATCTCATTTTGTTCTCCTCAATTTTTGTTTCTTTTTTATTAATATTTAGGATCTCGTTTTTTTATATATTTAATTTAAGAAATCTTAGAAATTTGATAATTATAACAGAAAAAGCAATTTATTACTCATCTTTACCATTTGTTTACATTGCAAAATGGGCCAATTCATTGCTAAATGGTTCTGCTTTAAAAGAATTAGAAGAGCCTCATTTTAAAATGGAATATAATCAAATATTTGAAGATAATACCTTAAACACAGATCCTTTCTGGCAAGAGTTTTTTAGTCCTAATAATAATATCCAAGAAAATGATATAAAAACAGTTAGCAAAGAAAGTAGAGAAGGTTATATAGAACCGTCCAGTGAATATTTCTTACCAGATTTAAATATTTTTACTGCTATAAAAGAAACACAAGATGATAAAAAATTTAAAAAAGATCTTGAAGAGCAAGTTATTATATTAGAAGAAAAATTAAGACATTTTGGAGTTAATGGTAAGGTTGTCTCTATTGAATATGGTCCTATAATAACATTATTTGAATATCAACCCAATGTCGATTCTAAGATTAGTAGGATTTTGGCCCTTGAAGATGATCTAGCTATGGCATTACAAGCAAATAGTATAAGAATTATTGCTCCAATACCGGGAAAATCTGTTATTGGTTTTGAGATAGCAAATAAGAATAAAAAAAGTGTTTCATTTACAGCTGTTGTGCATTCAAAAGAATATCAAAATTTTGTGGGTAAATTGCCCTTAGCTATAGGTGAAGATACAGTAGGTCATAAAATAGTAATAGATTTAGCATCAATGCCCCATCTACTTGTTGCGGGTTCGACAGGTTCGGGTAAATCTGTAGCATTAAATACAATGTTAATAAGTCTTTTATGTAAATTATCTCCTGATGAACTCAGATTAATTTTAATTGATCCAAAGAGATTGGAATTTGCAGCGTATTCAGATATTGCGCATTTGCTTTTTCCTATTGTTACTATTCCTAAGCAGGCTATAGATGTTCTTAGATGGCTAGTAAAAGAAATGGAAACCCGTTATGAAAATATGGCAAAAATTGGTGTTAAAAATATTTTAGATTATAATCTTTACTGTCAAAAATATAATTTAAATAGATTGCATTATATTGTAACAGTGATTGATGAACTTGCAGATCTTATGATGACTGCAGGTAAGGATGTAGAAACTCTCATAATTAGAATTGCTCAAATGGCCAGAGCATCGGGCATACATTTAATTGTGGCTACCCAACGTCCTTCTGTTGATGTAGTTACAGGGCTGATTAAAATTAATTTTCCAAGCAGAATGTCATTTAGAGTAACTTCTAAGGTAGATTCTAGAACTATACTTGATTGTGTGGGTGCAGAAAAACTACTTGGCAAAGGAGATATGTTATTTTTAGATCCCCAATCTTCTTTGTTAAGAAGGATACATGGTGCTTTTGTTAGTGATTTAGAAATATCAAAAATAGTTAATCATATTCGCTTTCAGGCAAAAGTGGAATATTTGAGTCTTGATCAAACTATAATTAGCAATAAAGATAATTTAGATAATCAAGATGATCTGCTGTATCAAGATGTGCTTTTATACTTAAAAGATGTTAAAGAGGTTTCGATTTCACTTTTACAACGCAAATTTAGAATAGGCTTTAATAGATCAGCTCGTATTATAGAAGCTCTTGAGTCTCAAGGATATATTATTCCTACTGAATGTGGTAAAACGCGAAAAGTTGTAAAAAATTAAAATAATAATTGCTCTAATTACAATATTTTATTTGCTTGATTTGCTATTATTGCTTGACAACTTTAAAAAAAACCGACATTTTTTCAGTTGTGATTAAACTTTCAATTAGTTGTAATAATAAAAAAATTATTTTATTGGAGATGTAAGCTCGTGATAGCTTTCAACAAGAATTTTTTAGAAAAAAATCTTAGCAGCGCTAAGATTTTGTCAGATATTTTTCCTGAAAAAATTAATTTTTCAGTTGATACCAGAAAATTGCAGGAAGGTGACATATTTATAGCTTTATCGGGCAAACAGACAGATGGACATAATTTTGTTGCTCAGGCAATACAACAAGGTGCTGCTGGAGTATTTATAAATAAGGAAAAAGTAGATTGTATTGCAACAATAGATAAGAAAATTTTAAATACAAAACTAATTGTTTTAGTTGATGATACGTTGAAGACATTATGGCTTTTGGCTACTGCATGGAGGGAGCAATTTTCTTATCCAGTAATAGGAATCACTGGATCTGTTGGCAAAACATCTACTAAAGAGATGCTTGCTAATATTTTGAAATTACATGGAATGGAAGTATGTGTTTCTTATGGTAATCAAAATAGTTTGATTGGTGTGCCATTAAATATTTTAAAAATGCAAAGCGATCATCAAGTTGCTGTTATTGAAATGGGCATTAATAAGCGGGGAGAAATGGCGATCTTGTCTGGTATAGTAAAGCCTACAATTGGCGTTATCACTTGTATTGGACATAGTCATATGGAAGGATTGGGCTCATTGTCCAGCATCGCTGCAGAAAAAAGAGATATTTTCAAATATTTTAAAGATGGCAATATTGGGATTATTAATGGTGATCAGTTGCCTCTTTCTCAAATTAGTTATTCGCATCCCGTAGTTAAATTTGGATCAAAAATTATTAACCAAGTTCAGGCAAGAAAAATTAAACAAGAAGGTTCAATGTTAAGCTTTATGCTTAAAATTTATAATAAGAAATATACAGTTAACTTGAACAGTAATCATTTAGGTATGGTTTTTAATAGTTTGGCGGCTGCCGCAGTTTGCTGTATATTGGGGGTTCCTGATGATACAATAATAAATGGTTTATCTAGGCAAGTTGAAGTAAAAGGTAGATTTCAAATTAAGTCTCTTAAATCAGGAAATGGATATTTAATAGATGATTGCTATAATGCCGGTCCAGAGAGTATGAAATCGGGATTGCTTACATTTGAAAGCATTAAAACCAAAGCTCAAAAAATAGCTGTTTTGTCTGATATGTTGGAGCTTGGAACAGAATCTGCCTTTTGGCACCGTCAAATAGGTCGATTTTTAAGGAAGGTGCCTTCATTAAATCATTTAATTTTAGTTGGGGAATCTGCTAAATTTATTAAAAAAACAGCGCCTATTTCTTTAAAAATTGATATTTTTGCTTCATGGCAGGAAGCTGCTTTATTTTTAGAAGAAAAAATTTCAGGTAAAGATTCTTTAATCTTTGTTAAAGGTTCTACCGGTGGATATACTACGGGCCTAGTTAATCTTGTTAATAAATTTACAGAATCTGATACAATAAATAGTGAAACTAATATAAATAGAAAGAAAGTAGAATCCGGTAGGGTATCTATTTAGATTGTAATAGACTTCTTATGAAACCCATTCGTATCCGGAGTTTATCCTGAGTGAAATCGAAGGAACAAGCTCCCGACTTCGCCAAGGCTTCGACGGGCAAGCAGGACGAACGGGTGCAGGAATGAAAAAGCGCTCGTGGTGATGCTTCGACGTTGCTCCCGACTTCGCCAAGGCTACGACGGGCAGGCAGCATGACTGGACTTTTTCTTGTTTTCCGGTCATCCTGAGTGAAGTGCGTAGCACGAAATCGAAGGACGAACCATATCGAGCGCAATTTAGTAGGTTTTGGAAAAAGTTTAATGGCTACAGATATTTATCATAAATCAGTTTTGGTAAAAGAAGTTCTTGAGTATTTAGATCCTCAACCAAACAAGCTTTACGTTGATGTGACTTTTGGTGGAGGAGGGCACACTCGTGCAATTTTAGAAAAAGAAACAAAATGTAAAGTTATTGCAATTGATTGGGATAAAAATGCCCTAGAAAAAAATGGTGCTTTACTACAGGAAGAGTTTCCAGGTAGATTGACATTAATTTGGGGTAACTTTGCACAATTAATAAAACTTTTAAAAAAAGAAAATATAACTTCAGTTGATGGTATATTGGCAGATTTTGGAACCTCCCAATATCAAATAACAAATTTACCAGGTTTTTCTGTTTATAAAGAAGCTTTTTTAGATATGAGAATGTCTAATTCGCATCATCAAACTACGGCTGCCGATGTAATTAACAGGGCTTCACAAAAACAGCTGGAAGAAATTTTTTTTAATTTAGGCGAAGAGCGAAACTCAAAAAAAATAGCTAGCTTTATTGTTGAAAATCGCAGGTACAAAAAAATAGAAACAGTAGGGCAGCTTATAGATATAATTGAAAGAGCTTTTCCTTCAGATTATAAAAAGAAGAGCAAAATTCATCCGGCTACAAGGGTTTTTCAAGCCTTAAGAATTTATGTTAATGACGAGCTTGAAAATATAAATTCCTTTCTTGTAGCTACTTTAAGTGTTTTAAATTCTGGAGGTAGATTGGTTTGCATAAGCTTTCATTCATTGGAAGATAGGCTTGTGAAACAATTTTTGAAAAATCATAAATCTAGTTTTGAGATTTTGACTAAAAAAGTTGTAACTGCTTCACCTGAGGAAATTCAAATAAATCTTTCTTCTAGATCAGCTAAACTTAGGGCTGCAAGATTGTACTCTAAAAATTAAAATATTGATTGACAAACCGGTGCTGCATGGGTAAATTAATCGAGTGTTGATTGTAAAATTGCATATTTTTAAACAATTAAGGACTCTTTAAAGGAACAGTTGCAATGGAAATAACAGAAGTAAAAATTTTTCCAGTAGATAATGGCGGAAGACTAAAAGCGTATGCAACTTTGGTCTTTGATAATTCTTTTATTGTACGCGATTTAAAGGTTATAGAAGGTGATAAGGCCCTTTTTGTATCCATGCCATCTAGACGAAGGAAGGATGGAACTTTTAGAGATATAGTTCACCCATTAAATTCAGAAACACGTTCAAAGCTTGAAGAAAATGTAATTAAGGAGTATAATAAAGTTCAAGCTATGGAAAATTCTTAAGAATATAAAAAAATTCAAGTTGGGGCGTAGCCAAGCGGTAAGGCACCAGGTTTTGGTCCTGGCACCGGAGGTTCGAATCCTTCCGCCCCAGCCATACTTCGCCAAGGCTTCGTATGGCAGGCCATTTTCTCTAAGGAATAAAATTTAATTAAAAATGTAACTTTGAAATTTGAAGGCGAAGTATGCCCTTCGAAGCTACGTTAGTAGCGTAGTAGGGCAGTACACTCATCTCGGAACAACTAGTAGAAATCAAGAATGTATTACGTCTATTTAATCCAATCAATCAAAAATCCATCAAAAACTTATGTTGGTTTTACCAATAATATAAAAGAGCGTTTAAAAAAACATAATGAAGGTGCTTCTATTTATACTGCAGATTTTAGGCCCTGGAAACTAAAGTCATTTATAGGTTTTGATGAAGAATCAAGAGCTTTAGAATTTGAGAAATATATAAAATCTGGTTCAGGTTATTCTTTTGCAAAAAGAAGATTGTGGTAATATAATATATATAGTATTTGCCTGTCTGGTAGGGCTTTTTTACATAAAAGATAGTTTAATTATAATCATGAAAAATCCATTATCTCTTCATTATTTTCGTAGTGGCTATAGAAGAATAAAGCGTTTTATAGTATGGTTTCCAATTATTTGGAAAGATGAAGACTGGGATCCAGAAAATCTTTTTGAAATTATGAAGTTTAAAATTTCGCGCATGCGTAAAGTAATTGATAAAAATAAAATTGTTGTAGGATATGAAAAATTAGTTCGTGATATGAAAGTGGCAGAAGAAATTTTAGATCGCTTGAGTTCTGGAGATTTTTATTACGATCAGTCTAAGCAATTTGAAAAACGTTATAAAATTGGCAAATGCATATGTCCTGAAAAAACTTATAGTTTTGAACCAGATTTTCTTGATTGTGAAGGAAAAGTACTGGGTTCACGTATGGTTGATTTATCTTGTGACTATTGCAAAAAAATGAACCCTATTTGGTATAAAATCGAATATGCAAAACAAAAAGCAGATTTCGATTTTTTGTTTGAACATTTAAGAAAGAATGTTCGAAAATGGTGGGATTAATAAAACTTAAAAATTTGAAATATGAAAAATATAATTCGTTCTCTTTGCTTTTTAAAATCTAGATTATTAATTTTATTAACTTTCTCTTTGGCCTTACAGCCAATTATTTCTATAAAAAGTATGAATCCTGCTGCTTTGAATAGTCCTGCAATAACTAGAAGTTTAGAACAAATTCGAAATCTTACTTGGCCGGTTATAATGTATTTAGCAAAACATTGTGAAATGGTACATAAAACAGTAGAACGTTTAAACATAACATTTCGACCTGACTCAGGTATTGTGGCTCCTTTGGGACCAACACAAAGAGAATTAAAAAAAACAAAGATTGAAGTCAATGTAAAAATCGAAAATGTTTTTCCACCGGCTAATAAATTACTCTCTATTACACAAACCAAAACTCACGACAAGTTAAATGTAACAACAATTTCTGGTGTTGTTGATAATTCAATATCAATCGATTCTGCTGAAATAAAACTTATTGATTTTGGCACACTGAAGCCAGTTTATAAACCTTTGACTTATGAAGAAATGCGTAAGTTTAATACGCTAAAAGAGATGAGAGAATTTGACCAAGCGCAAGCAAGCAGGATGGCCCAAGTAGAAAAAGATCGTAGCGAAAGCCCATGGCACTTTACTGTTACGGAGGCTCAACCAAAACCAGGATATCCCGTTTATACTGTAGAAGATTATGATTGGCAGGAATTTAACTTAGTTCTTTCAAAAGATAAAAATAAGGCTCTTGATTATTTAAACTACGTTAATGATTTTACAGAAATCTTACTCAGGTCAAATTCTATCGATAATGCAGAAAGAACTATAGCGCGTTTGCAATTAGCCAATATGACATATTTTTATGGACCCGCAAGAGAAGCTATGCAAAATGCGGCTAGCTGTATATTAAGCGAATGTTTTAACAAAAACACAGGAAAAATAGATAAACTCGGTTTAAGCAAAGAAGCGCCTCTAGATATTGTATTTTTTTTAGACAAAATGTGTCATGATAAAAAAATTATTGAATTACGAAAACTTGTTGGCGAAAACAAACTTACTCATTTAGTTTTTAATAAAAATTATCTTATACCTAAATGTAAAATTTTAAGCAAAGAATATCATTCTTATAAATTAGACCAGGTTAAATGGGTAGAAGGGTTTGCTGTTTTTGATGGTTACTACACAATAGATGATACTCGTATTGAAGAAAGAAGTTTTCCTGTATATTTTCCAGATATAAAAGAATGTGAATTTAATCGAGAATTAATAAACGATGTAAATAATTTTAATGGCTTGATAACTAGATATGATTATCACGCAGCGCTAAAATTCGTCAAAGAAACAGCTGATCCTGTTCAAAAATACTGGCGTGAAACTTTATTAAACGAAACATTTACAAAAGAAGGAATAATCAGAAAATTTGTAAATGATCCTATTTATAAGAGTATTTCAAAAAGTGAATTACTATCTGTGCAAAATGATAAAAGTACAAATTCTGGCGGCCAAACAAAGTTACAATGTTTTAATTATATACTTGCGCTTAGGTATCACGACAAATTGACATTAGAAAGTAAATATTTAAAAGATACAATAAAAGTATCACAAAAAATAAATGAAGCTCTTTACTCATTGTTGGATATTGTTGATACCAATGGTCAACTTATTGAAAAAAATAGATTTGCTGGTCTTTTAAATTGCTTGAAAATAGAAGATAAAGAGTTGCTTAATGCTTTTTCTAATAATGGAATTTTGAATATATTTGATAATGAATTTGCAAATAAGTGTCGCAAATTAGATCATAGAAAGGCCCCAACTAATCAAGATTTTATCGATTGTGCAAATCAAATTTTATTTTTTGATAACTATTTAGCTAAAGATACAGACGCATGTATTAGAGTAGCTCAAGCTAAAAATATATTTTTTAAGGTATTTCCTGATAAAACTTCAATTAATCAAATTGCTTTAACAGAACTAAAATCTTTGATTAAACTTTTAGAATCTCCACCGGCCCCACTTTCTAAATTTTTGCAAGAAGCTCCTGAAAATAGTTATGCAAATTCTGAAAATTATGCTGATCTGGTTTTTAAGCTTTTTGTAATTGAAAATGAGTTAAAAAGAGAACAAGAAGCTGATTCACTTGTTGAACAAAATCTACAAAAAAATAAGGCTTCCAATAAAATTACACCTAATCTGCCAATTCCTAACAATTCAGGAAATCAAAATAATAATTTAGATCCAAATGACCCAGAACATAAAAAGAAGATTTTTGAAGAACAGCAAAAAATAAAAGAAGTTGAAGATCAATTCAATAATTGTGAACATTTCAAAAAGGAGAATGCGAAAATTGATAATAAAACTAGAGATCTTCAGGATCATATGACTCAAGGACATGTTAGAAATAATGAGCCTAAAGGATTACATATTGATTCTAAAAAGAATCCAAATGGCTTTAAAATACAAGATAAGAAAATATTTGGTGAGGGCTTGGAAAAAATTATAAAAATTGAACATTTAGGTAAAACTAAGGAATCTAGTGTTTTTCCTTCTTCATGGGATTATAAAAAAGTTATCGAAAAAATTATTGAATGGGCGAAAAAAAATCCTTCAGGAATTAAAAGTAGGACAAACGATACTGGAAAGAAAATAGTTGAAGTAGAATCACCTTGTTGCACTAGAATAATAGAAATTATAGCAGATGATACCACTGGTATAGTGGAAACTATATATCCAAGCACAAAAAGATTATTTAAACTTGCAGCAGATAACAAATTAAACTGTAAAAAATGTATAAAATAAAATTTAAGGATGAAATGTTTTATTTAATAATCAATAAAAACAAAAAAGAAATTATTTCCAATCAGGTAGGAATGGAAGTTTTATATCAAATTTTGTCTGGTGATACATTGGGCATAAAAAAATTAGTCATTTCGAGTGTTGAAAAAGAACCATTAATTGACACTTTTCGAGAAGAATTATTAATATATAAAACACAAAATATACAAATAAATTTAAGAAATCGAAAATATATAAAATTAAAAGATCTAACAATTAGTGATATTTTGATAAGTTCTTTATCATGTTTTTATATGTGTTTTTTAAAATTGATTGATGATTGGGAAAAATTTAAAAATGATGATTGGAAACAATTTGTAATTTTATTTAATGGAGAAACTTTTACATTAATACCCATATACGCCAATGATAGTCTTTATGTAGAAAATTTAATTAAAGAAAATAAAAATAAATCTTATTTAATCAGTTTGTATGATGTAATAGGAAATACTACTTTTGAACATGTTACTATGAATGATTCGGGGATGTATCTAATTTGTTATTTATTCGGAGAGCCTGTCATTTTAATGTATTATCTTAATGAAACACAAGAATTCCTTAAACCTTTTACTAACTATGGAATGTGTTACGAAGATATTTGCATTAATTGTTTAAATGATAATTCAATAGAAATTGATGGCAGGGACGAAAAAATCAATCGTAAAATAAAATTAACTAAGGATAGTTTTGCAAATGTTACAAAGCAATGGTATGATTTACAAAATGAATTTGAATTATATGGTGTTAGTGATCTTAAAAAACTTAAGATGACCTATTTTAATAATGAAATTAGTTTCGAATGTGAACTTAATCCTGAATTAATTTCAGAGGTGGTTAAAAAAAATGCTAAACGCAATGAAAATAGTTTGTAAAAAATATTAAAATATGTCATTATAAAGCATCTGCTAGTTAATCTGTAATCAAAGTTTAAGGCAAAACATCATGTATAAATTCGCAAAAAAGTTTCTAATTATAATAACTTTATTTTCACTTCAAATATATTCAAATGATGAACATATTTCTTCACCAGAATTAATCGACGTTGTGAATGAAAAAAAAGAATCTGAGCAAGACATTGAGAAAGAGAAAACAGAACAGATAGATAATTATTTAGAGATACTTGCATCTATTTATCCATATGTTTTGATCTCAGGCTCGGCTATAGTTGGACTAAATTTATTTAATAAACCAAAAACTGATCATGCGAAATTGCAAAAAACCAATCCACTAGTAGATATTGATGAATACGAAGATGAAATGCTGGAATTAGATTTTGTTAAGACTGATATAAAAGATATAAGTGGTTCAGTACCTGCAAAAATTGATCAGTTTATCAAACAAATTAATGATTCTGCAATTAATAATGAAATTAAAGATGACTATTGCAATCGAATGATACTGTATGGACCTACTGGAAATGGAAAAACTATTCTAGCTCGTAAAATTGCCGAAGCGACTAATAGTGAATTAATAGAAATAAATGGACACTCTATTGTTACAAAATTTGTAGAAGCTGGTCCTAATACAATAAATAATACTTTTGAAACAGCATTAAATAAGAATAAAAAAGTTGTTATTTTTATAAATGGAATTTGTACTATAGCAACAAAAAATAACTTTCCGGATGGAATAGATCCATATAAAAAAACCTTAGACACTTTATGTACTTGGCTCGAAAAAACAAAAAATAATCCAAATATTATTTTTTTGGGAGAAACTTTGCCAATTGATTATTTCGCTAAAAAACATCTTGTAGATCTGTTCAAGCCCAATATGGTAGAAATTCTTAATCCCAATGCGAAAATGCGTGAAGAAGTAATTAATTTTTATATAAAAACAATTAATTCAACTATAAGTTCAAGTTTCAAATTAGATGAAAAAGAAATTTCAAACATAGCTCGTAAAACTTTAGGGATGTCTATTAGAGCAATAAGGGGAATAGTTTATTATATATATAGACACCCTACTGAAAACATTGATAATGTGATAGAACGTTTTAAACCAAGACAGGAAGTTAAACCTGAAATTCCTGCTAATTATGGATTTATGACTATTCCTCGTCTACAAGCTCAACAAATAACGGCTAACGGTGAAATCATTATTGTTAATGGCTAACAGTTTGCTTTTAACTAAAAACGATTTGAAAAAAAAATTAAAACATGTCATTGTAGATTAAACATAATAAGTAAATATCAATAATTATAGGGATTAAATATGCAATTTCCTTCTATAAAGAAAAATTTCTTTTTTCTATTTGTTTTTTTGTTACTAAAAACAAGTTCTTCATTTGCTATATTAGGTTTTGATTTTTCTTTTTTTAACTTTTATAAAAAGAAAAATGAATATGTAACAGAACGCTGCGCTTTTGATGGAATAAGTGGAACAGTTCCAGTTAAAATAAATCAAATTATTAAGCAACTGAATAAGTTGGAACTATACCAAGAAATTAATAATAATTTCCGCAACAGGTTAATTTTATATGGACCTCCTGGAAATGGTAAATCTACATTTGCTCGTGTTATTGCTAATGAAACCCATAGTGAGTTACTAGAAATTCATGGACCAAGTCTTGTTGAATTATATGCCGGTTCTGGCCCTAAAAAAATAAATGAAACTTTTGAACTAGCTCTCAATCAGAGTGATGAATATCGCAAAAGATATATAATTTTTATTGATGAAATTGATTCAATTGCTATTACTAGCGCTTCTGTAGAAAGTATGCATCAGTATAGAGTAACACTACAAACTTTATGGTTATGGTTAGATAAAATTAAAAAATTACCAAATATATTTGTTGTAGTAGCATCAAATAAATATAAAGAACTAGATGCGACATTTTTGAGTAGATTTGGCTCTAATGTAATTGAAATACCAAATCCTGACGATAAAATGCGTAGAGAAATCATAGAGTATAATCTTGACATGATTAATACAAGTTTTGATCCTGATTTTCATTTGAGTGATAAAACCATCGAATATTTAGTTAAAAAAACAAATGGATTCTCAATCAGAACAATAGAAGACATTATAACTTCAATACAGCATGAATCAGAAAAAAATATAGATAGTATAATAAAAATACATAGAGGTAAATTATCTAATAAATTAGATCCGGAAGAACAAACTAGAGATAACTTAAGATGGACCAAATTTGGCACAATAATATCCTTTGCACATCTTTTAGTTTCATTAACAGATTTATCTGGAAGATTATCTCAATATAGAACAATTGGTACGTTGCCTTTTCAAATAAGTAATTTACATAAATAAAAATAGAAAGACCTAACATGAATTCACATTTTCTAAAAAACAGCCTGATTTATGCTTTTATAATTGGTAACTCATTTATCATTTCAGCATCTGAGAGTAAAAAAAAATCAGATACTATCAAGTCTGATATAAAAGGAATTAGTGGTTCAATACCAAAGGCACTGAATGAATTTATTGAAGATCTTAAAGAATTAGATACGGATATTGAGGGTTTTTGTAATAGATTGGTTCTATGTGGAGTTCCTGGCAATGGAAAAAGCACCTTTGCTGCTAAAATTGCCGAAACAACTGGGAGCGAATTCAAGTTATTAAATGGTGGTAGTTTAGTTGGTCCCTTAACTGGTATAGGTGCTCAAAAAATAGATGAAGCTTTCCAAGAAGCATTAAATATAACTATAGAAAAGAAAAAAAGAGTTGTGATTTGTATTGATGAAGCTGATGTTATTGCTATAAAGCCCGATGCTCACAATGAAGATCATCTAAGATCTTATATCCAAACACTAAAATCTTTATTGGTAAATCTTGATAATATAAAAGACAACCCTTTAATTGTATTTGTCGTAACAACAAACCATTATGAACGATTTGACCCAGCTCTCGTTTCTAGATTTCAAGACAATGTGATAAAAATTCCTAACCCTAATGGAGAAATGCGCAAGGAAGTCATAAATTATTATATAAATGAAATCAATTCGAAACATAAAAAAAAATTTAAGATTGAAGAAAGAGAAATTTTAAATTTGGTGAAAAAAACTAAAGGAATAAGCATTAGAGGTATCAGAGGGATAGTTTATAAGCTACATAGACACCCATCGACAGACCTTGCTGAGTTGCTCGAAAAATATAAAGAAAAACCGGTTTCTAAACCATGGTTTACTACCAATGAGAAAATTGGATTGGGTGGTTTAGGTTTAACCGCTACTGGCATTATTGTCCAAGTTTATCTTCACAGAAATCCATCTACAGTAGTACGACCCCCTGCAGCATCAGCTGCAGTACCTGCCCCAGCAGGAGTATAAAAACTTTAATTGTGTCAATGTCAGATAGTTCAAAATAATTTATAAAACATATATTTAAATTAAAAAGTAAAAACATGCATACAAATTTTTTCAATACTAAGTTAATATTCGTTTTTTTAATTAGCTGTAACTTCTATATAATTTCAGACTCCACAAAAAAAACCGAAATAATTAAAGCTGATATAATCGATTTCAGTGGTTCAATGCCAATTGAATTAGAAAAGTTCATTAAAGAAGTTAATGAATTGCACACAAATAAATTAATTGACAATGGTTTTTGCAATAAATTACTTTTGCGTGGCTCTTATGGAAAGGGTAAAACTACTTTTGCACGTAAAATTGCCGATGCAACTAATAGCGAGTTAATAGAAATAAATGGTTCTGAGCTAGTTACAGACATTGTCGGCTCAGGTTCTCAAAAACTAGAGGAAGTTTTTAAATCTGCGATAGAGAAAACTGCAAACGAAAATAAGAGAGTTGTTATTTTTATTGATAAAGTATATTTCATTGCTAACAGATATGATTCTAAAAAAGCTTTAAAAATGCATCCTCATTATGCCTCATTAAAAATGTTAACTGGATTGATGGATAAAATAAGTACTAATCCAAGAATAATTTTTGTTGGTACCATGGATCAATCAATGAACTTTGATCAATCTTTTATTGATAGATTTGAAAAAACCAATATTATACAAATTAATAATCCAAATGGTAAAATGCGCAAAGAAATAATTAATTTTTATATAGAAAAAATTAATAGAAATAAAGAATTTCAATTAAGTGAAAAAACAATTGTTGATTTAACAAAAAGCACTAAAGGAATGAATATTAAAACAATAAAAGAATTTGTTTATGCTATTCACGATAATCCAAGTATGCCAATTTTAAAATTATTAGAGGAATATAAGAAAAAAAATAAGATCATACCAAAATTTATTGTTCCTGTAGTGAAACAAATTAATCTTGAAAGACCAACTATTAAAGCAACCGTACAATTCGGTAGATTGTCTGATTTAGACTTGGCCTATATTTAAATATGTGCTACTGGATGTTTTGTTAGTAGAATGTAGACTCACCAATATAATCATATATGAAACATATTGAGATAGTTAAGGATGTTAAGATGAATACTTACATTAAATTATTAATAATTTTAATCGCAACTATAACTACACAAACGCAGCCAATGTATAGTTTTCCCATTTATACAGGAACTTTTTTTTACTACCCAATGCCACAACCATACGTTAGTCCAGAAGTTTGTCCTGACTGCAGAAGATACAATGAAACCTTACATTATTTTTTTAATAGTGGTTACTGTACTAGATGTTATAAAAAATATCCAGTATCGGTAAATAGAAGCTATTTGCCAGATTGGGGTATTATAACCTATTCAAATTCAGATAATCTCCTAAACATGTCCCTAGAAGTTCAACAGCCGCGTAGAATTAGAGAGATAGGAGAAATTGGAGTGCATGAGTCTTGTTTGAAAAATATTATTTACAAATATTATGAAGCAAAATTAGAAATTTACCTGACAAAAGTTTTATGTAAATTAATTCAAGAATATTCTTTATCCAAAGATGAGTTTGAATGCAATTGTGATAATAATCGATATTTGGAAATAGCTAGTTCTATATTAAAGTGTGATTCTGTATTGAAAATAGAATCAGAAGATTTCTATAATTTTTGTGTAGAACATGAAGAAAAAGAAAAGCAAGAAGCTTTAAGGATAGAGCGAGAAGAATTAAGAATCGAAAATGAAAAGAAAGAAAAACAACGATTAATTGAAGCTAAGTTATTTAATGAGTTTGTGAAGTTTCTAGAAGAAGAATTTAAAGAAGATGATAATAAACCACAAAAAAAATTGGATCAAAAAGATAATCTAAATAATTTTGATCCAATAAAAGAAATTTCTGAACTTTATAAATAAACTAGTTAATTACATAACCAAACATTCTGAAGCAGAAGTTTTTATATTTATATTTTTATCATAAATACTAATAATTTCATCAATTTCTTGATCTGACATTTTAGCCAAGTCAGATAAATTTTCTGGATATAAGCTCATATATTCAAAAGTTAAATTTGTTATAACATTTGGCAATTTTGTACCTAATTCAACTTGTTGTCTTAAGAGGTTATTAATTTTTCTGATCATATTTTCGCGTTTTATTCTTTCAATTTTGAGTGCATAATTTTTTATAAAACGGAGTATGCTACTATCAAAGCCCATGAATTCTATATCTACTATTCTATTAATATTATTAGTAGTAGCTCCATACCAAATAAATAATTTAACTATGGGCAAATTATGGTAAGAGTCACCTGCTATTAAAAAAGTTAGACGAAGGAAGGGAGTATATTTTATATAATTAGGATTGGTTCCTTCTTCTAACGCTGCTTTAACTTCTTCATAATTTTGTTTTTCTGCAGCTTCATAAAGTCTAATATGAAGTTTTTTTTGAATGTCTGTATATTCAGCTTTAGCTTCCATGATTTTTTGTGTTAAATTCATTGCTTGCGCAGATGAAAGTGAAAATAAAGCAGTAAAGATTAAAAAATTAAAATTCATGTAATTACCCCTAATTAAATCCTTATTATTATCCTGTAAATAAATTGAACTATTTTATATCTTTAAATATAACAAATTCTAAAAAAATGTCTACTTTGGTAGTTTCAGTTTTTTGCTTGTTGAATCAATTAGAATTAACTCTCTAGCAAGTTGTATTTAAAAAAAATTTAGGGAGAAGTATAGCTTATATCTTCTCCCGTTTAATGATTAATTTAGCTTATTAGCAGCATTCTGCAAAATATCAGTTTTATCTGTTAGGTATTCCAAATCGATCCAGTTTGGTAAATTTCCTGCAAATTTCTGAAAGCCTAAAGAATAGTACAAATCTATAGCTTTTTGATTTGTAATTCTTGTGTGCAAGAAAATCTTTTGAATATTTTGAACCAATTTAAAAACAGAGGCTATTAAAAATTGTTCCAAATTATATTTGCTTGCAACTTGATTTACACCAAAATAAGCAATCTTAATTGTTCCATCCTGGAATTCAGGAGTAATTAGAAATTGAATAAAACCTAAGTATTCATTGTTTTGAGCATTTTTAGCAAAAACAAATATATGAAACTCATCTTTACCTGCAAACATTGAAAAATCTGTATTTGTAAAGAATTGATCAAAAGTTGATTTTATTTGATTTTCAACTAATTTCCAATCAACATTTTCTAAATCTTTTAATAAGGGTTCAAGAGATTTTAAAAAATATTCATTGGAGATTAAGTCAGGATGTTTTTTTGTAAATTCAAGTTCCATTTGTGTATAGGTATCAACAAGTAAATTACTTACTTGTTTGATCCTTTGTGTAAATTCTGGTGATTTTGGATCAATAACTTGCCATTCGAATATAATTGGTAAATTTGGTTTATCTTTTATTTGAAATGTTCCAGATTTTTGGCCCATTAATTCTTTAGTAGAATTTAACCAAACTGATTGTTCTTTTTGATTATTCACTGTTTCTTCTCTTTCAATAGATTTAATTTCAGATTCTTTCTTTGCGCAACAGTTTAAAGTAAAAATTAATGCGCAAATAAAAGAATATTTCATATGATTAACGTAAAACATAATATTAAGTAATTTGTTTATAATAAAAAATGATTTCCCTAATTAAAGGGAAAAAACAAAAGACAAATTATCTAATAACATCTTGAGATGTTTATAAAGATAAAACTATAAGATAAAGGAAGAAACTTTCATAGCGACCTCCAGGGTCTGAAATTGATAAATAATATTAATATATTTTATTATATGTGATTTAATAGTCAAGATTCAGGTGCAAATTTCTTTGTTTTCAGCTTGTAATTAATGTATTTTTTGTTATAATTAAATATAAGTAAGTACAAAATTAAGTAGTTTTTATAATATTTGGGAGGTTTATATGGTAGTTAAAAAAAGATTCATTTTATATGCAATATTATGGTTATTTCAGAGTACATTAAAATCATCTGAAACAATACATAGAAAATTTGTTTTAACAGGTGGGCCTGGGGTAGGTAAATCTTCAGTAATTAAGGAATTAGAAAAACAAGGTTATCAAGTTTCACCTGAAGCTTTTACAGAGCTTTACGATGAAGTAAGGACACAAGGTAAATTAGATACACTTTTTGTTGACCCAATAAAGTTTCGTTATGATTTAATGGCAAAACAACAGCATTTAGAATCTTTATTAAGAAAAGAAGGTTTAACATTTCTCGATAGATCTAAGCACGATATTGTTTTCTTTGGTAAATACTTTGGACTAAAATTACCTCAAGATCTGGTAGATGAAATTCAGAAAACTGATTTAGAGTTAGTTTTCTTTCTTGATCTATTATCTAAAGAATATTATGAAAATACAAATGTAAGACAAGAAAGCCAAGAAGAATCTTTAAAAATTCATAATTTCTTAAAAGAAGAGTATAAAAAAACTGGTTTAAAAATAATTGATGTTCCATTTGATACAGTAGAAAACAGAGTTAAATTTATTGTAGATTCTGTTTCTAAATTTTATTTTTATTCTGATATTATGGATTGTTTTTCTGGCAAAAATAAATTGTATAAAATTGAAAATTTTCTGGATCAGGCAGGTCTTATAGAAATTAAGGATAAAAACGGTACAGTAAAACAGCGTTTTTTTGGAATTCATAAAGATAATCAACAAAAATTGAATTTTATGAATTTCAAAATAAAATTAGCGCAACTTGAAGATTTAAATCCTAAAGAAATGATTCAAATTGTTGGTGATTCTGGTCAATTTAGTAAAGAAGGTACTATTTATGTTCGTAAATTTTTACAAAAATATCTTGAAAGTAGTTCTATTATAGAATATGGATTTACAGGATATAAAAACACTGAGGAACTAGATATTAACTCTTTTGTAAGTGAATACGTTGATAAACATCCTGAAAGAGGAAATTCTGTCATTGCTAATATTTTAGGACATACGCATTTGGCATTAACAAAATGGGGATGTTATGGTTCACCTTATGTAAAAAATTATGTGGTTGTTTATAATGATTCTCCAATGTCTGAAGAACCAAAATATAATGAAAATGGATTTAAAGTTAGTGGCTATACTACTTTTGGAGATGATGTTATAGCTTCTGATTATATTCTTCAATCTAAAGATAAAGATAAGTTAATTTGTGTTGAAGGAGGAGCTCAGTCATTCAGACAAGTTGTAAATGCTCTTAATAATGATATTAATATTGAACTTGTCTATAATGTTCGTAAACCAGAAAATAATGAACTGTTTTCTACTGCATTATTTTTAAAACAAATTAATGATCTTTTTGTAACAGGTAAAGTTCCTTCAAGAGAAGCGATTGAAGAAGTTTATAAAAAATATACATCTGAACTAAAAAGTATGTGGAATACAAAAAAACCTGATTACAAAACAAAAAAAGAAATTTTTGATTTCGCTATAAATGAGTTTATGAATAAGAGATTATATGAAAAAATAAACAAATTATGTATTTTTTATGATGCCAAAGATAAAAAGACTAACTTTGAGACAAAATCATTTAGTAGCTTTAAAGAGTTTAGCACAAAATCACCATGTGTGATTTTATAGGACGACTAAATGGAGTTTAACAAGAAGTTTCCTATAGGTTTCGTAAGGTTTTTTTTAAAGAATAACAGGTTACTCTATTTCAGCACCGGAAAAAATAATTAATAAAAATTTATATATATCATCAGCATTCTTTTTTATTGCGTCATTGACTAGAAAACGCAGTTCAGGTGAAAGATTAATGCAATTTTGATTGAATTCATTAACCTCTAAAATTTTTTGTATATTGATCGAATTTTGATGAGCGTAACCTATAGCATCTTTTTTATTTTTATCTTTTAAAAGTATGTTGGCTTTTTTAGAGACTAAAAATTTTACTTTCTCTAAATCATTTTTTTCAATGGCCCTCATTAGAGGCGTTTTGCCCATATGATCTCGAGAATTAATTTTACTACCAGCATCGACTAATAATTTCATAGCTTCTAGGGAGCCATCATATGTGGCACTATGAAGTAAAGACCAGTTACGGTTGTCTGGATCATTAACATCAACAAATTTAAGCAATTTTTTGATTTTTGTAAGATCATTAGAAGCTATTGCTTTGTAGATTTCTAAAGTCGTTTCATTTTTTGTAAGATCATAACTTTGTAAATAAAAGATATGTATTACTAAGAATAGTGAAAATTTTATATATAATTTCATGTATTTCTCATTTTTATTATCTTAGTTCTAGTGTATTATATAGATAAAAAAATAAAAATTGTAAAAATAATTTGAAGGAATTTAATGAATCATATATCTTGGGCAGATTTTGAAAAAGTTGATATTCGAGCAGGTACTATTATTAAGGTTGAAGATTTTCCAAAAGCCAAAAAGCCTGCATATAAGTTATGGATAGATTTAGGTGAATTGGGTGTAAAACAGTCTAGTGCGCAAATTACTGATCATTATAAAAAAGAAGATCTTATTAATAAGCAAGTTTTGTGTGTTGTTAATTTTCCAAAAAAACAAATTGCAGATTTTACATCAGAAGTTCTAACCACAGGTTTTCCTGACCAAAATAATAAAGTTGTTTTGGCAATAATAGACAAAAAAATTGCAAATGGTGTTAGATTATTTTGAATTATTCTCTTGATTTTGGATTTCTTTATAATCACAATTCTATTGCCCAAAAGTGAAGGCATATAATGAAATATTTTCAGGAAACTTTAACGTAAGTTTATGGCGTCCAAAATCACCTTTTAAATCAATAATATCATACATACGTGCTTCACTTACTTTGATTTGACCTGTATCAGTCATATCTGTTGTAAAATATTTTTTTTGTACTGGTTTATCATCAAGAAGAATAGTAATTAATTGTGGTTCAGGTGATTTCATAACAAGATAAACGTGATTTGCTATAAAATTTAAATCTAATATTGAATTGTTGCCTTGAGATTGAATAAATTGTGGCATAATAAGCCAAGAGCCTTTTAATCCTACTTTGTCATTTTCTAAATTTTTATAATCGTAAAGATTTTTTTTATCTCGAATTAGTTCAGTTTCCGTAACATAATTTGCAGCTCTTTCATATCCTAAATAAATTTCTGGGGTTAATTCTTTAAAACTTATTTTTTCAGGCTTTTTTTCATGTAATGGAGGGAGCTCTAATAGATCTCTTATCATATTTTCAGTTTCTAAATATGCGCCTTCACCAAAATGCTTGTCTTTGATAATTCCAGTACGATCTATTAAATAATGGGCCGGCCAATAATGATTATCATAGCTTATCCATGTTTTATAATCATTATCAAGGGCTACAGGGTATTTGATGTCAAAACGTTTGACTGCATTTTTCACATTTTCTAAATTTTTTTCAAATTCAAATTCAGGTGTATGTATACCAATTATTATGAAATCTTGATCATGATATTTATCATAAAGTTCTTTAAGATGGGGTAATGTTCTAATGCAATTAATGCAGCTGTATGTCCAAAAATCAACAAGTGCAACTTTTCCTCGTAGTTTTTCAATTGTTAGAGGTTGAGAATTTATCCAATCTTTAATACCTATAAAATCAGGTGCCATACTTTCAGAGCTTGAATTAAAAATAGAACTGTTGGGTTTCAATTTTTTTAACTCCTTTTTTACAGATTCATTATCTTCAATATTTATTATGGGAAAATATTTTAAAGTGATTTGTTGTAAGATTACATCGAAATGGAATGCTATAGCAAGAGCACAAAATATCATTAAAATTCCGAACAATTTTCTTATAATTTCGGTATATTGTGAAATCATATTTGTTGAATTAATAATCTTATTGCTGCCATAAGCAATTAAAAACATTGGAATTCCAGTACCCAAGCTGTACGACAATGTAATAAGCATAGTAGAATATGTGATTGCATTTGTTGCAACAAGAGTTGATATTGTTGCCAAAATCGGACCAGCACAAGGTGTCCAGATTAGACCTAAAGCAATTCCAAAAATAAATCCGCTAAAAAAACCTTCACCTGCAAAGTTTGATTTTTCTTGAATTTTATTTCCTAAACTAGAAATCCCGGAAGTTAGTTTAGAAAAATATTTACCAAGGTTTTCGAACAACATGGTAAGGCCAAAAAATGTAATTAAAGCTATTGCAAAATATCTTAAAAGATTAGGTGAGATGCCTGATATTTTGACTAAATATGTTAATGTTAATGTAAAAAAAGCAAAACTTAAAATAAGCCCACTAATGATTCCAAGAGGTCTATATTTGCCTGAACCTGCACCTGCTGCTAATAAAATTGGCAATACTGGCAAAATGCATGGTGAAAGAACTGTAACTAAACCCGCAAGAAATGAAAAAATTAGCAAAATAATCATTTAATCTCTTTTGTTAAAGTTTTTTTTATATTAAACGACTGAATTTATAAATATCAATAGATCAGTCTAAAAATCAGGTTATTCTTTAAAAGAGAATGCAACAAATTTGATAGAAAAAGCACGAAAATTATGTTAATTTTAACCTGATAAAGAAAATAATAATCAACAGAAGGAATAAAATGAACCATTTTTCAAAAATAGTTTTAACGTTTTCACTAGTTGTAGGTTCACAAACATTTTCAATGTTAAGACTTACCAGACCACTTACACGAAACAGTTCATTATCTAGGCGTTTAATTTCCACTAATAGATTTGGATCCCTTAATGAGTTAACAAATACATTTAACATTAAGCGTGGGTCAATCGAAGACCTTAATTTATTAAAACAAGAGATAGACGAAATTAAAAAGGAAATTAAAAAAGAAATTAGAGAAAAGAGAATAGAAAAGTTCGGGATTTCTTTGATTAATAATTCCGGTAAGATTATTGCAACTCTGTTAACGCTATCCTGTGTAAATCTTGGTGTTACTACTTATTATACAATTATTAAATAAACATTAAAAAGCATTTAAATAGGTATACAACCGGTATCATTAGTTATTAATTGTGAAAGGCAGATCTATGTTCAGACAAACAAAAACAGTTTTATTTTTGGCGATTAATTTTATCATTGGTTTCCAATCATTTTTTGCAATTACAGAAGAAGCTCGTTCTAAAGGATTTGTATACCTTCATGAAATTGATCCTACAATAATCATTTCTTTACGTTATGCAACAAATGAAAATTTTGTTGGTAAACCAGTTGATGGATATAAAAAGTCTCTTGCTATTATGACTAGGCAAGCAGCTGAAGCTTTAAAAAAGGTTCAAGAAAGAGTAAAAAAAGATGGGTATAGTTTAGTTGTGTATGATGCTTATCGTCCTCAACAAGCTGTTGATCATTTTGTAAGATGGAGTGAAGATGTTAATGATCAATTAAAAAAAACTCAATATTATCCACGCGTAAATAAAGCAGATGTATTTGATTTAGGTTATGTAGCTAAACGCTCAGGACACAGTAGAGGGAGCACTATAGATTTGAGTCTTATTAAAGATGGTAAGTCTCTACATGAGATTAAAGAAAGAAATCGTAAACTTCTTGATGGTTATACCATTAAGATTTTAGATGATGGTACTATTGATATGGGATCATCTTTTGATTTATTTGATACATCTTCACATTATGAGAATAATCTTATTAAAGACAAATTTAAAAAATTGAGAACATATTTAAAAAATGTAATGGAAGAGTTTGGATTCAAAAATTATGCTGATGAATGGTGGCACTTTACTTTAAAAGATGAACCATTTCCTACAGACAAAGACGAAAGTTATTTTAACTTTGTAGTTGAATAAACAAATATATTTAAATTGTAAGGTTGAGGAATGAAGATGATAAGAAAATTTTTATTTATATTTCTTGTGATTTATAATGTTGTTAATGCAGCTGTTTCTGAGTTATCTTTATTTAAAAAATATGAAACCTTACAATCTAAATTGCCATATATTAAATTTTGTGACTTACCTACTCCTATAGTCAAGCTTGAGCATTTAGGTAAATATATAGGTTGTAAAAATCTTTTTATGAAGGCAGATTATTTGACAGGAAAAAAAGAAGCTGATGGATCGCATTTGTATGGAGGGAATAAGCCTAGAAAACTAGAATTTCTTCTAGCTGATGCCCGTAGTAAAGGCAAAGAAACTATTATTACTTATGGTTGTGCTGGTTCTCAGCACGCATTAGCAACAGCTGTGTATGCAAAAGAAATGGGCTTTAAAAAATCTATTTTAATGTTGAAAGATCAACCGAATTCACCAATAGTTAGGCATAATTTATTACTAGATTACTATATTGGAGTTGAGTTAAGATTTTTTATTAATAATAAAGAGCGAGGTTTAGCTGCAGAAGAAATTTTAAAAAGTGATAATAGGGCTTATCTTATTCCTACTGGGGGTTCAAACGAAATTGGAACTATTGGTTTTGTAAATGCAGCATTTGAGTTAGCAGAGCAAATAGATCAAGAATTAATTAAAGAACCAGATTTTATTTATATACCAATTGGAAGCTGTGCTACAACTGCCGGATTACTTTTGGGTATTCAAGTAGCAGGTGTTAAATCTAAAGTTATTGCTGTTGCAGTTGAGCCAGAAGAAGTTGAAGATGAATTTTATTTGAAAACAAAAGAGTTGTTTGAGAAATCTAACAAATATCTAAACTCTCTTGATGAATCCTTTAAAATAGAATCTTTTCCTGAAGATAAATTAATTGTTAATAAAAAATTTTCTGGGATACAGTATGGGTTAGTTACTAAAGAAGCTTCTGATGCTATGTGTTTGGTGAATAAAATTGAAGGAATTAAATTGGAGGGAACCTATAGTGCTAAGCCTATTGCTGCTATTATGGATGATATAGCAAATGATGTTATTAAAGATGGAACTGTTTTGTTTTGGAATACATTTTGTGGCATTGATTATTCATATTTAACTAAATCTGTTGATTACAAGAAATTGCCTGTTGAATTTCATAAATATTTTGAAGAAGATGTTCAGCCGTTAAGTAAATATTAACTCTTTTTATCTTCTGTAGCTGGATATGTTATAGATGTTCCATGAACTACTGCCCAAGGAGTTAATGTATGTGGTTTAAGAGATGATATGCTATAAATATCTTCAACTTGGATCCCATGCACAAGTAATGCATCGCCAATCAAGGATCTGTGGCATCTCCATGGAACAGCTTCGGCACACATAATGACTACTGTTTTTTTATTAGCGATTGTGATAAGTTCTTGTAATCCATCTTTAAATTCTTCTGTTTGCATATAATCTGCAAATCCTCTAAATGAAGCATTGTGCCAAGCTGTATTAATTGAATTAGCATGTGTAT
>Ga0207097_1024_pt1 | contig 34728 bp, 28 predicted proteins | sample Alteio_BWMinHeat_87_FD_153541 | JGI IMG/M metagenome (GOLD analysis project Ga0207097, IMG submission 153541) | Enriched cells from forest soil in Barre Woods Harvard Forest LTER site, Petersham, Massachusetts, United States -... | ecosystem: Environmental > Terrestrial > Soil > Temperate forest >...
TACTCTTCCGGGCTTCTAGGGTTCTTTACTTACTCAGGAATTAGTATTCCCAACGTAGAGATATAGTCACACCTTGTGTAGAAAGATCACCGGCTTCTCTCACATAAGTTGTGTAGTTGTCTGTGTTGATACCACTTGTTAACGTTGTGTTAACAGTAGACACTCTCTTAAGTTGCTCTTGGTTGAAGAACATGTGGTGTTCCCATCCTGCAGATAGAAGCAAGCGAGAAGCTGTGCACCAGCAAGACATATCTGGGCACCAGCGGATTCCTAAAGCTAAATCTGTGATTGCTTTAGAATCGTTGAAGCTATCTGTTGTGCTAAGAATAACTGTATCTGCTGCTAAGAAAAGATCGTCTCCAACTGTTTCTTGTTGAGAAATGTTGTAGCGTCCATAAAGGATAGAGATCGCTGCATCACCAAAGAAGCAGAATCCACAACCTACATTCCACTCTGTATCAAGACCTGTGCGTACACCGATCCCTTTGAAGTCGTTTTTCATTTCGATATCATCCAAAGTGCCAGTGAATGCAGTTGTTACAGCTGCGCCTGTTAATCCAGCATATTGTATATCAAAGTTTTGCTTAATCCAACCACCTCTAAGGCCAACGTGTGGTCTTACAGCAAGGTGTCTTCCTGCAAAAAATTCTCTTCCTAATTCTAAGTCGATTAAGTCGAGTTTTAATTTCCAATGAGAATCAAGGCTAGTAGCTGTTAAGTTTCCATCGCCAGCAAGAGTACCTAGAACAACTTCAGCAGCACTCCAAGTAGGGAATAGTGTTTGTGAAGGTGTATTACTTGTTGAAGTCACAACGTCTTTGCTTGCATTTCCAGTGAAATGTGTCCAAGCTGCATAAACATCCCAGCAATCGTGATCAAAGATGTAACCAACCCCAAGTCTAACGCCCGCATCCCACTTAAATTTCATGTGTTGATAAGAAGCATTAGTAAATTGGCTAGCATAAGATGGATGACCTGTAGCATTAGAATTTAACACTCCAACTTCTAGATCGTCTGTGTGTGCTTGCCAAACGAGGAGTTCGATGTCAATAATTGCACCGTTTTGAACTTCTCTTTGTCCACATGAGTTAACAATTACTGGTCTTGCACAAGGAGCAATTCCTTCTGGAAAACAAATTTTTACAGCTGGCGCTGGGCAGCATTTCTCTGGGCAGCAGCCTTGTGGTTCTGGACAATTACCTTTAGAATTGTCTTGGTTGGTATCTGCGCTTAGAAAGCTAGCGCAAGCAATAAGTGTAGCCGTTAAAGCTGGTAGCACTTTTCTCATTTTGAAATCCATGTTAATCCCCCTAGGGTTGGACTAAAAATTTATAGTTTTGTTGTTAAGTAAACGAACCGACACCCTAACATCTAAAGCGACGATTATTAAGGCTAATTTAATTTTTAGTAATATTTCAGGCAACAAAAATTTATTTTGTCTATGAAAACCAGATTTTTTCTTTCATAAAAAAGAGATTTTGGGACCTTTCAAAACAATAAAATCACAAAAAAACACCCAAAATAAGGCCTGGAGAAAAAATTTCCAGGCCCTTATCTTAGTCAAAACTTAGGAGTTTTATGCGCTTTATCACTTTATTTCTCTTTATTTTGAGCTCTTCACTAAGGGCTGATGTGCATCCGCTATTAGATCATTTTCATGTCTGCACAGTGGCAACTTACAACCACCCCCATCTTGAAAAACTTAAAACCTCTTGCAAAAAGCATAAAATCGAGCTTGAAGTGCTAGGAATGCATCAACCTTGGTATGGGAATGGAACAAAATTCGCCTACACTCTTGATTACCTAAATACTCTCAAGGACTATGAAATCGTCTTATTTGTCGATGCTTTTGACACCCTTATTGTTGCAGATAAGGCGGTGATTCTTGAAAAATTCTTAAATTCGAACTCTTTATTTACCATGTCTGTAGAGAAAAATTGCCATCCTTGCGAAGCTTATAAAGGGGTTTTTCCCCCGAGCCCCACCCCCTTCAGGTATCTCAATACAGGATCCTACATAGGCTACGTAGGCTATTTAAAAAGGTGGCTACAAGATTTAAGCCCTATTGATCTGCATCTTTGCGACCAGGGGCAAACAGTTGCTCACTATGCAAGAGATCTAAAAGCCAAAAAATTCTATACATTCGATTATTTTTGTGATCTGTTCCTTCCCTTATTAAAAGTTGAAGAAAACGAGCTTTCTATAGATCGAAAAAATAAAACCCTTTACTGTCTTACCACAAACTCTAGCCCCTCTGTCATCCACGCTAACGGCGGCTCTTTTACCCTTTGGAATAAAATTTATGAAAGGCTTATTCAGGAATAGACAAAATAACTCCGCCATTCTTTTGATGGGAGGAAGTGGAGTGCGCTTTAAAAGCGAGGTTCCTAAACAATTCCATCGGATTTCGGGCAAAAAAGTGTATTTGCATACCCTTGAGACCTTTATTAACTCCGGCTTTTTTGAAGAAATTGTCTTAGTTTGCCAAGAAGAGTGGATAGACGAAGTTAAAATGGATCTTAGAGCTTATCCAAATGCCCCGTTAAAAATCACCATTGGAGGAACTACAAGACAAGAATCCTCCTATCAAGGACTTTTGGCCTGCAAAAAAACCACAGAATATGTAGTGATCCACGATGCTGTAAGGCCGTTTGTTTCGGAAAGAATCCTCTTAGAAAATATCGAAAAAGCCGTTCTTTATAAGGCTGTAGACACATGCATCTCAACAGCTGACACTATTGTTCATTCAAAAGACGGAAACACCGTTCATGAAATTCCCAAACGCTCAGAATACCTAAGAGGCCAAACCCCTCAAAGTTTTCACTATCCTCTTATTCTTAAAGCCCACGCAGCCAATAGAGGGAAAAACACCTCAGATGACTGCTCTCTTGTTTTAGCCTTAAATGAACCCATTCACATTGTCATGGGAGATGAGCAAAATATTAAAATCACCACAGAACTCGATATTTTTATCGCCGAGCAGTTATTTCGTCTTTCCCCTTTTCAAGAAGCCCTTTCTTCTACAGAATGCCTAAAAGGGAAAAAATACATCATTGCAGGAGGCACTGGAGGAATTGGCAAGGAAGTAGCAGCCCTTTTAGAAAAAGAAGGAGCTACAGCCATTATTGCCTCTCGAACCGCTTCTGAATTTGGAGCTGATCTTAAAATTTCTACAAACGTGCAGACCATCTGCGAAAAAATTCACGCAAAACATGGAGAAGTAGATGGTCTTATTAACTGCATTGGACAATTTCAAGTAAAAGGTATTGAATCCTTATCATCCGCTGAAATTGAAGATCAAATAGCTACAAATCTCACCTGTCTTATTTTTTGCTGCCAGATGGCTAAAATCAAGGCAGAGGGGCATATCATCAACCTTTCTTCCTCTTCTTATTCTAAAGGCCGGAAAGAATACCCCATCTATTCTTCCACAAAAGCAGCCGTTGTGAACTTCACCCAAGCGCTTGCAGAAGAAAAAAAGAGCATGAAAATTAATGTCATAGTCCCTCAAAGGACCAATACTAAACTAAGAGCCCAGCAATACCCTAATGAATCCCCAGAGGAGCTGCTTGACCCCAAAGACGTCGCAAGAGCCATCCTCAACCTCTTAAAATCTAACATCACCGGCACCATTAGGCAAGTCCGCCTAAACCACAAAGAAAAACAATAAAGAGATTTTTTTCGGTTCTTGGGAAGAATTGGGGACCAGTTTTTATGAAGAAAGGAATTAGACAATCTTTCTTCTCTCTGTGTGCTCTGTGATCTCTGTGGTAAAAAGTATGCTAACACCTTAGATGCAACGTTCTAAAATAAATTTTTACCACAGAGATCACAGAGCACACAGAGAGAAGAGGGAAAGAGAAAAACCCTCAAGGTTGCATTAAAGAGCCGTCTTAAGCTACGATCACAAAAAAAGGAGTTCTCTTATGTCTATAAAGCCTCTTGTTCTGATTACTGGTGCATCTTCTGGAATTGGCGCCGCATGCGCTGCCCGGTTTGGGAAAGAGGGGTTCCGTTTAGCTCTTCTTGCTAGAAGAGCAAACCTTTTAGAAGAGCTCCAAAAGGAGCTGGGGAAAAATACGTTTATCTATCCTATAGATCTTTGTGATGAAAAAGCTGTTTTAGACACTTTTAAAGGCATTGAGAAAGATATCGGGCCTATTGAAGTTCTCATTAATAATGCAGGAGGTGCTTTTGGAACAGAAACAGCGGATGAGGCCAATCCCGAAGACTGGAAAAAATGCATCGACATCAATATTAATGGGCTTCTTTATGCAACAAGAGCAGCCTTGCCCTTTATGGTAGAAAGGAAACGGGGGCATATCATTAATTTAGGATCTATTGCAGGCTCCCATCCTTATAAAGGAGGGAATGTTTACGGAGGGACTAAAGCGTTTGTTCATCAGTTTTCTCTAAATCTGCGCGAAGACCTCATGGGAAAAAATATCCGCGTAAGCTGCATTGAACCGGGACTCGTTGGAGGCACAGAATTTTCTCTTACACGCTTTAGAGGAGATGAAAACCGGGTAAAAGCTCTTTACGAAGGGGCAAATGCCCTCACAGCTCAAGATGTAGCAGAAACAATTTATTTCTGCTACAGCCTGCCTCCCCATGTAAATATCAACACCATAGAAATGATGCCTGTTACCCAAGGCGCAAACCCCTTAGCAGTCGTACGAAACACTTAATTTACAAAACTCCAGCTTCCTCTAAAAGCTGTTTAGTTCTGGGGATTCTTAAAGGGAGATCTATTTTCTCGGCGAGGATGTTATAAGCAAAGGTGTAGCAACGCCCCTCCTTTTCTATCCAACCTACAAACCAGCCAATCTCTTTATTGGGGCTGCCCCACCCTGTTTTTCCAAAGAGTTTCCATCCATTAAATTCTTCCATAAAAAGAATCTGTTTGGTCATTTCAATAGCGTGAGCAGAAATAGCAAGCTGCCCTAAAACAAGCTTTTGAAGAAAAAGAACTTGCTCTTGAGGGGAAATTTTTAAAGAAGAGCTTATCCAAGCTCTAGTAAGTCCATTATTTTTTCCTTCATCTCCTGTCATATCTTGATTGCCATAAAGCAAGTGGCTTAAGTACTGCTGAATTTTCTCTAACCCCAGTTTAGCTGTTAGTACCTGAGAATACCATATACAAGAAAGCTTCATCCAGCTTAGAGGAGTCTGATCTGCTTTCCAAGATTCTAGAAAATCTGAATACCCTTCTTGATAAGACCACGTAGGACTTTGTCCATCTTCTAAAACGCCTGAATCAAATCCCATAAGACTAAGAGGGATCTTAAAAGTAGAACAAGGAGAGACGCGCTCTTCAGCACCTATTCCTATTGTCTTACAAATTTTGCCTGTTAGCGCATCTAGTACAATGAAATTTTCCTCGGAGGAAAAAACGGGAGTGGACACAAAAAAGAAAATGAAAGATAAAAACACAGACTTGATCATAGAAATACCTTGGGTTACTTGGCAAAAATAGCAAGAACGCAAGATATTTTAAAACCTTAAAATGTAATATTTTATGCAACAACTCACGCCCTTTGTTATTTTGTTAAATGGAACTAGCAGCGCAGGAAAAAGCAGCATAGCCGTGCAAATTCAAAAGCTAACAAAAGATCCTATTTTGCATGTGGGATTTGATCTTTTTACTCTTATGCTGCCTCCAAGTTATCTCATTGATGGAGAACATGCCGATTTAGGATTTCGACTCACTCAAGAAAGCCCCTTTAAGACAATCATCAAAATGGGACCTATTGCAGAAAAACTTAATTACGCTAAGCATAGATCAATAAAAGCTATGCTTGATAATGGATTTAGCTTAATTCTTGATGAAATCCTCTTTCGCAAAAAAGACTTCGAAGATTACCTAGAGCTCTTTAAAGATTACCGCGTATTATTTGTTGGAGTCAAGCCTCCTCTTGAAGTTGCAGAGCAAAGAGAAAAAGCAAGAGGAGATAGAGTCATTGGCCTTGCTAGAGGTCTTTACGATCTAATCCACTTAGATAAAACCTATGATCTAACTATTGATTCTGCCAAAAACACCCCTGAAGAATCCGCAAAAATCATCCTCGAGTGTCTTAACACCCACCCTCAATCCAAAGCCTTTAAAGCCTTTTAAGGCCGTCAAAGTTGCGCAGGGCAAGAGAGCAGAGTTCTGCACCTATCCTCTAACACCATAGTCAAAAGCACTGGAAGCTAAGCGACAAAAAGAACGGTATGAATGATATAATGATATGAATGATGAAGAAGATGGTATAGAGGCTAGAACGTATTCGATCTCTAACGACCTAAAAAAATATCATTCTTATCATTGTATCATTCTTATCATTTCCTTGCCGCCAATTCCTTAAAACCTTAGCCAAAATCATGAGTTTTATCCAACTTTTGAAGTTTCTTGGGTATATACGGCTAGAACAGAAGGACTCAGGGTTAGGATGAATAGAAAGGCTGCGTATAGGAAACGCAGCACTCCAAAGGCGCTCTCGCGCAAAGAGTGAGAATGTTGTTGTGTAGAAAAAAATGAGACTTGATGGACTCGAACCATCGACTCCCTCATTAAAAGTGAGGTGCTCTACCAACTGAGCTAAAGTCTCATATAAGATGTATGACCCCAAGGGGATTCGAACCCCTGTTATCAGAATGAAAATCTGGTGTCCTAGGCCGAACTAGACGATGGGGCCAGATATAATGCTTCATAAAAACGGTGTTAGTTTAGCCAACCGCCCCTTTTTCTGCAAGCATTTTATACGGTCATGATTTCTTTTTCTTTTGTCGCAAAGAAGGAATCAACATCTTTACAGAATTGGTCTGTCAATTCTTGGATGATCTTCTCAGCTTTTTTCATGACGTCTTCTGCAATATCCCCATCGGCCTTCTGCTTACGCACTAGCTCGTTATTTTTTCTTCTTATATCACGAATAGCGATTTTTGCGTCTTCTGCTTTCTTTTTTCCCTGTTTAACAATTTCTTTGCGCATGCTCTCATCCATAGGAGGAATATTGATACGGATGGTGCTTCCTTCTACAATGGGCTGCAAATTTAAATTGGCACGCTCAATGCCCTTGGCAATAGGACCAACTGTTTGAGGATCAAACGGGGCGACCTGCAGCTGACGAGATTCCGGAGCTGAAACACTCGCAAGCTCCTTAAGGCGCATCTGGGAGCCATAAACCTCTACGACTACAGAATCTAGAACAGCTGGGTTAGCACGGTTAGAGCGGAGAGTTTTAAGTTCACCCTTAAAATGGTCTAGAGCTGCTTGCATTTGCTTTTTTGTTTGATCGGTTGCGTTCATAAGATTATTCCCTGTTAACAATGGTTCCAATACTTTCGCCTAAGACAGCTTTTAATAAACTTCCCGGCTCAAATAAATTAAATACTACAACGGGGATTTTATTTTCACGACAAAGAGCAATTGCCGTAGCATCCATAACTTTTAAATCTTTTGTTAAAACTTCTGAATAAGTGAGAACATCGTATTTGATGGCGGATTTGTGTAAAATGGGATCTTTGTCATAAATGCCATCGACTTTAGTAGCTTTTAAAAGAACGCCGGCACCTATTTCGCTTGCTCTAAGAGCTGCTGCCGTGTCTGTTGTGAAATAAGGACTGCCTGTGCCCCCGACAAAAATAACAATGTATTTTTCTTCTAGGTAGCGCATAGCGCGGTTCCATGCATAGGTTTCTACCATGGAACCGCAAGTGAAAGCACTGAGAACGACGCTTTTGCAGCCAAGACGCGTAAGAGTCTGCTGCAGAATAAGGCCGTTAATTGTTGTAGCAAGCATGCCGATTTGATCTGCGGGGGTCCTAGCAAAGCCAAAGGCTTCTGCCATATTGCCGCGGAAGATGTTTCCCCCTCCCACAACAATGCCCATTTCGACACCTTTATCGGCAACTTCCTTTATGGATAAAGCAATCTCTTCACATGTTTTTTGCTCAAGGCCAAATTTTTGCTCTCCCATTAAAGCCTCACCAGAGAGCTTTAAAAGAATGCGTTTAAATGCAGGCTGCTTGTGCGTCATGAGAAAAACCCCTTATCCACCAATTTTCCAGCGCACAAATGAACGAATGGCAATTGTCTTACCAAGTCTTTTGCTCTCTTTTTCTAAAAGCTGAGCAATACTTAAAGAATTATCTTTAATGTATTTTTGGCCAAGTAAACAGACTTGATCAGAAAAAGCCTTCAGTTTGCCTTCTACAATTTTTTCAATCATAGCTTCTGGCTTACCTTGAACTTGACTTTTTGCAATGTCTGCTTCTCTAGCTCTTACTTCAGCTGGAATTTCTTCCGGAGATAAAAATTCTGGAGCTTCAGCAGCAACATGCATCGCAATGTCTCTTGCTAAAGCTTCATTTCCATTGCCGCCTGTAAGCTCTACAATCACAGCAATTTTACCACCCATATGAGAGTAAAGACCATAAGAAACATCAGCCGATTTGTTAAAAAGAACAAATCGTTTTACTTGAATGTTTTCTCCTAAGCTTTGAACAAGCTCAGAGCGGCACTCATCAACGCTCATTTTACCTGCCATAGAATGCTTTAAAAAAGCTTCTAAATTAGCTGGCTTAGAAGTTGCAACTTCAAGGCTAACGTCTTTTACAAACTGTTTAAAGCGCTCATTTTGCGTAACGAAATCAGTTTCAGCATTGACTTCAACAAGAGCTACGGCATTTGGAGATTCTGCAGATCCAATAATCCCTTCTTTCGTCTCTCTTCCTTCTTTCTTTACAGCTGAAGCCATCCCAGATTTACGTAAAATATCAATAGCAGCTTCCATGTCGCCGTTTGCTTGATCTAGCGCTTCTTTACATTTAGACATGCCTACGCCTGTTCTTTCGCGTAGTTCTTTTACCATTTCTGCTGTAACCTTACTCATCATCGCCCTCTTCATCTGACTTTTCTTCTTTATCGCCTTTAGCAATACCCACGCTGAGTGATCCTTTTTTCTCTGTAATAGCAGAGGTAAGTTCTTGAAGGATAAGCTTAATGCTCTTTAAAGAGTCGTCGTTACAAGCAATTACGTGATCGATAGGATCTGGATCGCAGTTTGTATCTACAAGAGCTAAAACAGGAATCCCCAGTTTTCTAGCTTCTGCAACAGCGATGTGTTCTCTACTAGGATCGACAACAACAACAAGCCCAGGAGGCTTTCTCATTGAACGGATCCCTGAAAGGTTACGATCTAATTTTTCTTGTTCTTTTCCAAGTTGAGAAAGTTCTTTTTTCGTAAGACCATCTCCACCAGCAGATACTTTCTTTTCAATGCGCTCTAATGTCTTTACAGACTGGCGAATTGTTTGAAGATTAGTAAGCATTCCCCCAAGCCAACGCTCGCAAACATAGAATTCGCCGCACGCTTCTGCGCACTCACGAACAACAATTTTTGCTTGCTTTTTTGTTCCAACGAACAAAATGGATTTTCTTTTAGCGGTAACTTGCTTTACAACCTTCACACCATTTCTGATTTGCTGCATTGTTTTAGCTAGGTCAATGATGTAAATACCATTGCGTTCTTCAAAAATGAAACGTTTCATTTTTGGATTCCAGCGGTGTTTTTGGTGTCCAAAATGCGCACCACTTTCTAACAGATCTTTTACTGTTACTTGGAGTTCTTCTTGTTGTGTTGCCAAGCCTTGTCCCTTTATTTTCGACGACGGCATCTCTCCCTAATTGGAAAGATTTCGGTCTTGGTTAATAATGTTAATAAAAAAAATAAAACATGCGAGAGTGAGAAAAGCGCCTGGTCAGAATCGAACTGACGCGAGTAGCTTGGAAGGCTACTGTTCTACCATTGAACTACAGGCGCACTATTGTGCTTCAGAATACCAACTGTTTTACACAATCCTTCCTTTTTTTCCAACAAAAATTCATAATCCAAGAAAGATTCATCAGTTTCGGAAATATGACAAGTTATAACCTTCAGGATAAAGTGGGACGCGTCCTCCATATTATCTTGCTAACACTTATTTTAATTTTCATCCGCGTATGGTACTTAACCGTAGTCCAAAAAGATGAGTATTTTGAGCAGTCTAAAAAGCCTCAGAGAAGGATTACGCTTGAGCACGTAGAAAGAGCTACCATCCGCGACCGCTTTAACATGCCTTTGGCTATCAATAAAATTCAGTACAATATAGCTGTTTGTTACGCCCAAATAAGAGAAATCCCTAGTTCCACCTGGGGAAAAGACGAATCAGGAAAAAAAGTACGTATTCCCACCCGCGCAAACTATATTTCTACACTGGGAGAGCTTTTAGCCAATATTCTTCACATGAATCCTCAAGAAATTGAAGATACTATACATGGAAAAGCGTCTTTATTTCCCCATACTCCCTTTGTTATTAAGGAAGATATTTCAGAAAAGCAATATTACCAACTCAAAATGCTCGAAAAAAGTTACCCAGGCATTCAAACCATAAAGGGCTCAAAAAGAGTTTACCCTCAAGGGAAAATTGCTTCGGATGTGATTGGTTTTTTAGGAACAATTAATCAAAGAGAATATGGAAATATCGCTAAAGAGCTAAGAGAGCTTCAAAAATATATTGCCGATAGAGAATCGGGCCTCTCTCCTTTTTTACCCAAAGGCTTTTCAAACCCCCTGGAAGTGAGAGAGCGCCTTAAATTTCTTTCAGAAAAAGCCTATACCATTTGTGACCATGTAGGAAAAATGGGTACAGAAGGCGCTTTTGATGAAGAACTTAGAGGATGTTACGGCAAAAAAATCTATGAAATAGATACCAAAGGAAATTTTTTAAGGGAGCTTCCTGGATCTAAGGAAGGATCGGCTGGAAGACGTATTATTCTAACCATTTCCTCTGAGCTCCAAGAATATGCAGAAGCTCTTTTAGCACAAAATGAATGCGCGCCTAAAAAAGGAAGTTTACCTCTAAGCTCTGCATGGATTAAAGGAGGCGCTATTGTAGCCCTTGTTCCTCAAACAGGAGAAGTATTAACCCTAGCTTCTTACCCTCGCTTTGACCCAAACGACTTTATACCCACCTTCGACCCCGCACAAAAAAAAGAGCAGCTCTATAGAAGATTAAAATGGGTAGAAAACGAGGCGCATATTAAAGAAATTTGGGACGGAATCCATCCTCTCGAAAAAGAATGCTACTCTTTTGCGAGTAAATCTTTTTATGAAGAATCGGTTCCTCTTACTTGGGAGCGTTATCTAGAAGCTGCCTTATCTCCTAAAAGCCAGCTATTAACAGTCATTCAAAAAGTTCCGACTATAAAAACGGCCTACGATATCCAGAGATGCTTAAATACATTACTTGAATACTCTAGCCAATCAGACATGCGCGCCCTACTTGGAGCTCTTTATAGCGAAAATACTTATAAACCTTTTCGCTTGCCCGTCCCTAAGGAAACAAAAAAAGAGATTCAAGAAAATCTTAAAAAAATGGGAGATAGGCTCATTGGATATAGGAATTTTTTAGACCCCTTTTTCAAATCCATTACGCACCAAGATGACCAGCTTCTTTTGGTCGATCTATGCCGGATGATGGTCAAAATAGAGGATTTTTCCCCTGAATTATTAGAAGTTGTCGGGCAAGAAACTCTATCTTTTTATAAAGAGCTCACCTCTGCATCTACTTGGGTCCAATCAAAAGTGAAACAAGAAGTGCAAAAGCAGTTCCACAAAACAACCTTTGCCGCCTGGAGACAAGAACACTTTAAAGACCACCTAAAAGAGAAAAGGGCCGAGGAAAAACTAAAAAAAAGATATGCCAAGCCCTATACTGAATACCTAGAAAACATCGAAAAAGAACTATTTAAAGAGTTTTGGCAAAAAGAAAGACTCTCTCTTATAGAAAATCTTTTAACTAGTTCAAACCCTACTCTTCTTGATAAAGAACCAAAGTTCATCCTTCTTAAAGAATCTCTAGCAAAACTTAAAAGTTCTTTAAGAAAGCCGTATTTAAACACCATGCGCTCTTTTGATGAACTTAAGCGTCCTCTTTTAGGAAAGTATAGATCGGTGCGCTCAGCTTCAGGAAAACAGCTTGAGAAGCATCTAGCAGCAGCTTTCTACCCGATATCAGGATTCGGATATGGAAGGTCGCAAGCATTTAGACAATCCACTCCTCAAGGCTCTGTATTTAAACTTGTCACATCTTACGAAGCCTTAAAAGAGCAATATGATCTTTTAATAGAAAACAAAAAAACTCTAGAAGAGCTCAACCCTTTAACGCTTATCGATGATATTAAAGCTGAAGGAATTTCCTCAAAAGAAGGGCAATACTTGGGAAATTTTTTAAACGGGACAACCATTCGAAGAAAATATAAAGGAGGGGTTCTTCCTAGAAGTCACCCTTACATCGGGCAAATTGATATTGTAGGAGCGCTTGAACAGTCGAGTAACCTCTATTTTTCCATTCTTGCTTCCGACTATATCCAAGATCCTACCTATTTAGGAATGGCTGCGCGCCAAATGGGCTACGGAGAAAAAAGTGGCATTGAACTCCCCGGAGAAATTGCAGGGACTATTCCAAGCGATCTGTCGCATAACAGAACAGGGCTTTACTCCTTTTCTATTGGGCAGCACTCTCTTGTTGTAACACCTCTTCAGACAGCTGTTATGCTATCGACCATTGCAAATCACGGGAATGTGATAAAACCCAAAGTGGTTAAAGTGATTGCCGGTAAAGAAGAAGATAAAAACGATCTTTTCTCTATTAAAGACTATCCTTTAAAAGAAGATCTTTCCCTTATTGGGGTGGAATTTCCGCTTTTTTCTGAAGCTAAACCAAAAGAAGAGCGCCCTTCGGTGTGTTACACCCCCCTTGAAGTCAAAAGATCTCTTTTTTTTCCGGAACAAATCCGCGACCTTCTTCTTGAGGGGATGCAAAAAGTTGTCAGGGGAACAAGAGGAACAGGACGCGCTTCTATTTTAAAAGCCATTCCCGACTTGCCTTCATCCATTCGAGACTATATAGAGATCCAAAACCAAGTGGTTGCGAAAACAGGAACAGCCGAGATTCTTTATAAACATGCGATCGACCATGAGGTCCCCCCTGTTATAGAAAACCACGTTTGGTTTGCCGGCATCTCTTTCCATCCCCCTAAAGAGGGAGAAAAATGGGGAGAGCCTGAGCTTGTAGTCGTTGTCTACCTACGCTTTGGAAAAGCCGGTAAAGACTGCGCCCCCATCGCCTCCCAAATCATCAAAAAATGGCGCGAGCTCTGCGCAAAACACGGCTGCACCTCATCCTTCAAAGACGAATAAACAAAGAGGTAAATTTTTTTCTCTCTCTCTTCTCTTCCTCTGTGCGCTCTGTGATCTCTGTGGTAAAAAAAATGCAAGCTTGTTGCAACCATCAGTCTTGCATTTTTTTACCACAGAGATCACAGAGCGCACAGAGAAAGAAAGAAAAAAAGCGTAGAAAGATTGCTAATTTTGAGCGAATTAAACCCAAAACTCAGGTTATAACGAATTGACGGTAAGGTAACGATAAAATGATACAATGATAAGAATGGTATTTTTTTAGAGATTCGTATTCACTTCTGAAACATTCGAAATGTGACAATTTATTTTTCTTCATCATTCATATCATTATATCATTTATATCGTTTTTTTTTACTCAGCGAACGAGACGAAGATGAGGGAGTCTTCTTTGCCTTCTTGTTTTGCCCAGGAGGTGTACTCATGAAGTTCTTCTAGAGGTTCATCTGCTACCGCGATAATGAGTTTATCTGCGATTTTGGTGTGGGTAAGGGCTTCTGAAGAGAAGAGATGAGCGCTGCTCTCGATGATGATGAGGTCGTATTTTTCTTTAAAGCCAGATACGAGCTGAAGAAAATTTTCTTTTTCAAGAAGCTCTCTTCCATGCCTTGTAGCGCCTCCTGTAGGAACAAAATCATAGCCTCCTTTTTGCTTAATAGGGCAACTATCGACTTTTCCTTCCAAATAATGCCAAAGCCCGGGAATATGTTCTAAAGGAACTACCGCATCAAATACGCATTCTAATAACAGAACTTTTTCCCCTTTTAGGCTAATAAGCTCTGCCAAACTATGGGAAAAACTTGGGTGCTCTCCTCGGATAATAGAAACGCAGGCAGATTTCTTTGAGGTGGCGTAAGAGGAAATTGCACGGAGGGTCTCTAAATCAGAACAGCCCAGCTGTTTTAAGCCAGATTCTAAAGAAGAAGAAAATTTTCCGCCAAAAAGATGCATAGATTTTTTTAATCTCTCTTTAGTTAGAGGTAACCCTCTATATAATGTTCTAAATAGATAAAAGAGATAAAGAGAGCAAGAAATAAACAGAGCACATAAAATAGAATAAAGAAAAAGACCTGAAGATTTTGGCTTTTTAGAAGGTGTGGCCTTATCTAAAGGTTTGGATCCAATATGATAGAGGTGTTGATGCACATTTTTAGCTTCAATGAGGCTACTCATGCCTTGAAGCATATTTAAAGAGAGCTCTTTTTCAAACTCCAGTTTATTTTCTAAGAACCATTTCTCTGGAAGATCGCTCATCTTTTGATCGAGCTCTCTAAGTTTTTGCTCTACTAAATTTTTTTCGAGTTTTAAAAAATCTAAAGCCCCGTTCTGAAGAGAATGAATTTTACTTTCTAAAGCACGCGCCTGAACTTTATAAAGTTCAATCGATTGCTCTACACGATGTTGAAGCGATTTTTTTTGAACTTCTAAAGCTTCTTTAATCCGCTCTATTTCTTTAGGGCTTCTATTAGAGGTATCTGCCAGATGAGAAGAAAGCTCCACTGTTTTTTGAAGGAGTTGGATAAGGGGTTTATCTTCAAGAATGGCGCTTAAAGAACTTAGCTCAAAGTGCGGTGTTTGCATTTGCTCTTGAACGTGGATAAACTGCCTAATTTGAGCATGCACAGTAGATAATTCTTCCTGGGCATTTTGATAAAGCTCTTGAAGAGAACCCAAATTAATCAAAGGGATTTTACAGGAAGAATCTTTTATAAATTCTGCATTTTCTCTGCCAATTTTCTTTTTATAAGCAAGAGCACTCAAACTATTTTGAAGAATATTTGTAGAGCACATTTTGGATTCAAAAATAGCTCCATCAAGCGAAGGCTCTATTTTTTTAGCAAAGCTAGTGCTCTCTAAGCGCTTAAGCTCAAGCTCAATTTCAAAGAGTCTGCTTAAATATTCTTGTTTAGGAACAGATAAAATCTCAATTTCCTGCGCAAGTCCAATAAAGCCACTTTCCTTTAAATTGTTTTCTAAATAATGCTTATGTTCATGAAAAGTCTCTTCAAGAGAAAGGCTGAGCTCCTTTTGTCTTTTATTTAGGTAAGCAATTTGGGCAGATACAATTTCTTCATTTTCCTTTTTTAAAAAATCTTGATAGCTATTTGTTAGCTGGTTGATAAAGCGAGAAGCTAAGTGCCTATTTCTATCACTAAATGTAAGATGCAGTAAATGACCATCCATTTTTGCAGGCTTAATTTCGAGCCTCTTTTTCAGTGTTTGTGCAAGATCTGAAATAGGAGTAAAGGTTAAAGGATAAGCCTTGCCTATTTGAAGGTGCATGGGAGCTTTTTCTAAAATAAAAGACGCATTAGATAGTTCTATATTTTGATTAAGTCCGCTTTTAGCTAAGGCATGTTTTTTTTCTGTCAGCACCTCAAAAGTATCCTTAGATAAAAAAACAAGATACAGCTTTAAAGGATTTTCCCCTTCGAATACAACATCCTTAAAAAGAAAAGGGTCTTGATCAGAAAGAGAAAAACCTAATTCTGCCATCACATTTTCCCACACTCTTAATAAGCCCAAGGATAGAATATTTTTTTCCTTAATCTGCGCCTGAAGTCCCATTTTCTCAATGACAGAAAGTAAAAGTGCCTCTGAGTGTAAAATGCTTAATGTGAAATCTTCTCTTGAGGAAGCAAGGGCGCTTTTAATTAAATGTTTAACATCAAGTGACTCGGCTTCTTTATTAGGAGCGGATCTAAAAGAAGAGGTAGAAACATAAAGGGGTTCTTTAAAAAGAAAAAAAAGAAAAGTACAAAAAAATCCCCATAGGGCAACTTTTTTTAACATCTTTTTTTTAGAGAAAAAGATTCTTTTTAAATCTGATAGTTCAATGGATAATTCTTCAGGGTGATACATTGACGCCCACTCCTTTTAATCCTTTTAATACAAGATCTACCCCAATAAGAGTAGGAAGCACTTGATTGACAAAACGATTCCACTCTGCAATAGGAGTTGCTGCCACATACACAATATCTCCTGGAATTAAGAGAAGGCTATCGGAGGGAAGACGCATCATATGCTGCCAATGAAGGGTATAAATTTTAGGGTGCAGAATATTGCCTCGAATAATTTGAATGTAGGATTTGTCCCCTGAGTGAGCAATGCCTTTTGCTTCGCCAATAGCTTGTCTAAGCGACATAAACCCATCTGGAACATCAATCACTCTTTCTGAGCCAACTTCCCCAAGCACCATTAATGTAGAAGCTGAGGGCTCTGCAATATAAATTTTATCGCCGCCTCTCATCACGATGTTTTGGCTCATGTCTCCTTCCTTTACAAGTTTGTAAAGATCTACAGGGATCAAAGAGTCCTCTCGTACCACATAACTTTTAAAGAAATTTGCTGAAGGAGGCACTTTAGCAAGAGCTAAAATTTCGAAAAGACGCTTTTTCCCATCTACGGCAATGGTAGGTGTTTCTACAAGACCAATAAGCTCAACCTTTCTTTCAAGGCGATCTTTGTAAGATAAAAATACATCGACATCTTTAATTTGCGCGTTATACGTTTCGCGAATTTTTTGCTTGGCTTCTTCAAGCGATAACCCCGCTACACAGATGGGCTCAATATCTGGAAGAAATAAGGCTCCTCCTTCTACCTTAAACCCAATCTTTTCGCTAATCTCAGAAGTTGTGGAGCCAAGATCTGTCCTTGAAGGGTGGTAAAGCATCACATTTAGCACATCCGCTTCATAGATCACATCGGGAGAATCTTCTAAAAGATCGCAGCTAAGATCCTCTATGCACTTGCCCTCCATCTCCAAAATAGAGAACTTACCTTCCCGAATTTTATAAGAATCCATAACAAATTCATCCGCGCCTAAAATATCTTTTCCTCTGTAAGGAGGGTTAGTGCAGCTATAAAACGCTATAAGGAGGAGTAAAGAGAGAAATTTAAACATGATTTTCATTTAGGTATCTGTTATGATTAGTGCTAATACGTATACCCGAGTTAACTCAAAATTCGGTCGCTAGGCGGGTTCAAAGCACCGAAAATCGACGACCGCAGACTTCGCAAATGCCCCTGTATGGATACATACAGAGGCATTTGCGATCGTTGATTTTCGGCAGCTTTCAATCCCGCCTAGCGACCGAATTTTGAATTAACTCGGGTATAACTTAAAATACCCTTTAAAATCAAATGAATAATAAGAAAATTCTCATCACAGGAAGTGCCGGATTTATTGGATTTCACCTGGCTCTTTTTCTAAAAAGCCGAGGAGATTTTGTAATCGGCTGCGATAATTTTAATCCTTATTACGATCCCCTCTTAAAGAAAAAACGCGCAGCCCTTCTTTTGGAAAAAGGCATTTCTGTTATCGATGAAGATATTTGCAATACTTCTGCTATCGAAAAGCTAGTGACCGATCATCAAATCACACACATTGTCCATTTAGCTGCTCAAGCAGGCGTGCGCTATTCTGTGACCCACCCTGAAAAATATGTTCACTCGAATTTAGATGGATTTGTCCAAATCATGGAAGTGTGCAAAAAACACCCTCATGTAAAATGTGTCTTTGCCTCATCTTCTTCTGTATATGGACTAAATAAAAAAATTCCGTTTGCGGAGACAGATCCAACAGATGAACCTGCAAGTTTTTATGGCGCTACAAAAAAATGCAATGAGCTTATTGCTAAAAGCTACCACAACCTTTACGGAATCTCCCTTACGGGCCTCCGCTTTTTTACCGTTTACGGCCCTTGGGGACGTCCCGACATGGCCTACTTCTCTTTTACCAAAGCCATCTTGGAAGGAAAACCCCTTCCCGTATACGGAAATGGCAAACTAAAAAGAGATTTCACCTACATCGATGACATTGTTAAAGGAACAGCTGCCGCTATCGACTTAGAATCATCCTTTGAAATTTTCAATCTAGGGAACAATAAACCAGAAGAAGTACTAACTCTAATATCTTTCATCGAAGAAATTTTGGGCAAAAAAGCCACCCTCAACTTTTTACCCGGCCCCCCTGGCGAAGTAGAGGCAACCTACGCCGACATCACCAAAAGCCAAAAATTCCTCGGCTTCACCCCCAAAACCTCCCTCAAAGACGGCCTCACCCACTTCCTCACCTGGTACCAAAACAAAGAGAGGTAAATTTCTCTCTCTCTCTCTCTCTTTTCTTCCTCTGTGGTTTCTTGTCTCTGTGGTTTATCTTTGGCTAAACTGAGTAGGCAAACAACTTAGCCAAAGATAAACCACAGAGACAAGAAACCACAGAGGAAGAAAAGAGAGAAAGAGAGAGAAAAAAAATTAACTCTCTTTGTTTTAGTTGATATAGGGAGCGAGAGCTTTAGGGAGCGCTTCGATGATGTCTGAGGCGATTAGGCTGTAGGATGTGTGTTCTTTGGCGGCAAGCTCGCCTGCTAGGGCGTGGAAGTAGACTCCAAGAGAAGCTGCAGTAAAGGGATCGTGTCCGTGGGCAAGGAAGGCTGCGATGATGCCTGTGAGGACATCGCCTGAGCCTGCCGTTGCCATGCCGGGGGTTCCTCTTGGTATAATGAGAGGAGATGCTTTAGGATGTAAAATGCAGGTCGGCGAGCCTTTTAAAACTAAGGTGATGCTTTTTTCCTCTACAAATTTTTGTGCTGCATCAAGAAGTTCTAAGTGGTCTTTATACTTTTTACCGAGGAGTTTTTCCATTTCTCCATGATGAGGAGTAAGCACTGCATGAGAAGGGATTTTAAAAGAAGGATTTTGGGAAAGAAAGTAAAGAGCATCCGCATCGATCACTACAGGGACCTGAACATTGTTTAGAAAAAAGGAGGTTAAAGCTTCTGCTTCTTTTGTTCTTCCAAGGCCTGGTCCTATAAAAGCGGCTTTTGCACGCTTTAATTCGTTTAAGATTTTTTCTTGCGACTCCGCATCGATTTTTTCATGGATGATTTCAGGCACACCTGCCATATCCATCTCATTAAAATGAAAAAGGCGCACAATGCCTGCGCCTGCGCGCAAGGTGGAAAAAGACGAGAGAATAGCTGCTCCTGCCATGGAAGAAGAACCGGCGAGCGCTACTACATATCCTCTTTCATATTTATGCTGATCTCTTTTAGGCGGGGGAAAAAAAGCTTTTAGATTTTCTTCACTGATTAAATAGGCCTTTTGTTTAGCCTCTTCGATGGATTCCTTGGGAAGACCAAAATCTCCAAAAACAGGCTCGCCTGTATGGTTCCAACCTTCTTTAAAAAAAAGGCCTAGCTTAGCAAGCCCTAAATAAACAGTCTTGGTAGCATAAATAGCAACCGTTTCAACAGCGCCGGTTGTTCCATTGACTCCTGAAGGAATATCTATAGCAATAATGGGGAGTTTGGAGTTATTTGCTAAGTCAATAGCCTCTTTTAAAACCCCTTCCGCCTTTCCTTTAAATCCTGTGCCTACAAGACCATCTAAGATCACACCCTCTTTAACTTCTGCAGTTAAAGTACCGCCTGCTTGAATAAAGCGTTCATGTTGCATTTTAGAAAGAGGAGAGCAAGATTCTAAGGAAAAAAAAGGGAAAGCTGCAACAGAAAATCCTTTTTGCAAAAGGCAAACTCCAGCTGCATAAGCATCGCCTCCGTTATTGCCTTTTCCTACAAATAAAGTGATTTTCTGCTTGGGATAAAAAGTCTCTACAACACGGGCAACAGCTGCTCCTGCATTTTCCATAAAAGCCTGCTCTTTATTTGAGTTAAGCTTTTCAACGCGTGCCATCTCTTCTGCAAGAACAACTTTATGGCCAAGAAGTTTCATAAGTGTTCTTCTTTAATGGCTCTTTGTAAAAGAGCTCTTACTGCATCTTGGGGATTGAGATTTTCGTAAATAATGGAGTAAATAGCTTCTGTAATAGGCACTGCAATGTTTGCTTTTTGCCCTAATTGAAGCGCTGATACGCACGTATAAGCTCCTTCTACAACCATGCCAATTTTTTCTTTTGCTTCTTCAGAACTAAGCCCTTCTGCAAGCAGACGTCCAAACATGTAGTTGCGAGAAAGTTTAGAAAGGCACGTCACACAAAGGTCGCCCATTCCCGAAAGTCCATTTAATGTTTCAGGATTGCACTTTTTAGTCGTCGCAAGCTTTTTAATTTCGTGAAGGCCTCTTGTCATAAGAGCGGCTTTGGTATTATCTCCAAAACCAAGACCATCTGAAATACCGCAAGCAATGGCTATGATATTTTTCATAGCGCCGCCAAAGGCAACTCCATTGATATCTGCATTCGGATAAATTCTAAAAAGAGGCGTATTAAATGTATCGCACACTTTTAGCATCAAATCCGGATCGTAAGAAGAGCAGACAATAGAGGTAGGAAGTTTATGAATCACTTCTTCTGCATGGCTCGGTCCACTGATACAGCTAATACGATTTTTAGATGACTCTCCTAAAACCTGAAGCACGACTTCAGGAAGTAAAAGTCCGCTATTTTGTTCTATGCCTTTTGAAGTGATCACAATAGGACAATCAACTCCTCCTAAAGAAAGAACCTGCTCAAAAACAGGACGAATTCCCATAGAAGTTACCGACTCAACAAGCATGTCTATTCCGGTAATAGCCTCTTTAAGATCACTTGTAAATACAACTTTTTCATGTGCTTTAAAACGAGGAAGTTTTGGATGCTCTCTTTTTTTTGCAAGAGTCTTAGCAAACTCAGGATTCGAGGTCCAGAGTACAACGTCATGTCCATTTGATGCTAAAAGAGAGGCTAAGCAAAAACCCCATGTTCCTGAACCTAAATACCCAATTTTCATTTGCACTTCCTTTTTTATTACTCTACCACAGAACGCTGCACATCTTCAACCCCTTTAATAGGAGAAAATACTTCAGCGCGAGGATACAAAAGAACACTTACTTTAGTAGCATATTCTAAAAGATCAAAAATATATTGCTCTCGTTTTTGAACCTCTTGCATTTTGCCAGAAATTAGGGCTTTCTTTTTTACAACGTGAATAGGTAAATCTACATCTGCAACTTTTTTTGCAAAATCCATAGAAAAAGAAAAAAGACTAATATTCGCTATAGAAAAAAGAAGATTTCCGCTTTCGTCTACAGCTGTTTTGTCTTTTTCTGAAAGTTCTGTATACTCCACAACTTTAATTTTGTGATCAATTTTTACAAGCACACCTACTTTTTCATAAGGATCTGATCTGGCAATACACTTAATTGTCACTTCATCTTGCTTTACTGCATGAAACTCTACAAGCACCGGATCAAAAGGGTCCGCAAGAGGATTATCAATAGGGACTACAAGAATCTGCTCTATCCCTTTAGTTTTCCATTTTTCCCATAGGTTGTTTTTGTAAAAGTAGCGAAAGAGAGATCCATTTCCAAAAGGCGCTAAAGTTCCCTTAATAGGATTTCCTGCATCATCTAAATAGGGCAATGATTCTTGAATAAATAGATCGACTTGATGTTGAGAAAGACCAAAATACTGGTGTTTTAAGAGAAAAGCTTCTGTTTCTTTATGATTAGAAAGAGATGTCATGATAGCTATAGAAGAGCCCTTTGGAACTTTTTGAAATAAAATTTCGAAAAGGCTTTTTTTGATGTGAGGCAAAATAAAAGCCCCTTTAGGTCCATCAAATCCTAGGCGAGAGCCTACGCCCCCAGCCAAAATAATGGCTCCCACTTTCCCTTCAGCAATTAACTTCTTTCCTAAGAAAGAATCCTCACTCTTTTTAGCTATCTCAAAAGTTGTTACAGGTTGCATAGCACCTCATCCTCACTAATAGCGTGAATATCCTTATTTTCCCCAATTAAAGGAACATGAATAAGTTCTTTATTAGGAGAAGAAACATTTTGCTTTAGCACTCCCTGATGCGGATCTGCCCACAAAGAGACAATTTTTATAGGAAAAGAAGTATTTAGATAATAAACAATAGAAAGCACTCCAGAATCAGGCACAACCAAATGGGAGCAATAGTTTTTTATAATAGAGAGCATCTCAAAAAGAGAGGTCTGCCCCCTTAAATCAACTAAGTTTTCCATCTTGTATTCAGGATCTTTTCGAAAGCCGAATAAAATCACGGGAATATCTGAAGCTTTAGCCCATTTTTCAAAAAAAGAGCGCCACCTTTTCTCATCCCAATTTTTTTGATACCCATAGGTTGTCTCGCTATGGACATGTACGCCCAAATATTTCCCTTTTAAAGAAAACTTTTCGGCTAAAAGATCCCCCTTAACATCCCAGGTGAGTTTTGGAGTAAGGTTCCCAAGCTGCCATTTGACCCATTTTGTAGGATTAGGATTTTCAATAATCAGATCAAAGTTTTCTTCTTTTAAGCCTATTTCTTCAAGGGTATGAGAAAGATTAAAAGGCACGCCTCTTTTCCAAGAAGGACTAAAGAAAATTTTCCCTTCGTTTAGAAGTTCAAATCCGGGAACTAAATCTTGTCTTGTTAAAAAAGAGATCTCCGCATCGGGAATATAGGAATAAATTCTTTCTTTCATCGCATAGATTCCCAAAGGAACATCCCCAAGACCGCGATTCCACGTTAAAAGAATTTTTTTTAATCCTTTTTTTTGCGCACGCTTTAGGAGAAGATCAAAGGGATTTGGTCCAAATTTTTCAAGGAGCTGTCTAATCATACTAACTGAAGCTTTGAAGGGTTTAATGCTTTTGTAATCAGATGCAAAACTTCATCCACCTCAATCTCTTTCATGCACCGAAAATCAATCGGGCAGGTTCTCTGATAGCAAGGGGAACACTTGACGTGCTTATGAATCACCTCTCCTGCTTTATAAGGCCCTGTAACAATTTCACTTGTTGAACCAAAAAGAGCGATAACAAAAGTTCCTAAAGCATCTGCAATATGCATAGGGCCGCTATCATTTGTTAAAAGAACTCTACAAATAGAAATAAGAGCAGCTAATTCTCTTAAAGAAGTTAACCCAGCAAGATTTATCACTCTTGGAGGAAGATCTTTGCAAATCTCTTTTACAAGAGACGCAGAAGCTTGGTCTCCAAAATACACAATAAAATTCTCTTCATTTTCTAAAAGTTTTTCTGTGACTTCTCGAAAACGATTAGGCAACCAACATTTTGCAGACCCATAAGCAGCTCCGGGATTAATTCCAATGATTGTGCTATAAGCTGATACCCCATGCTGCTTTAGTAAAAAGCGCGCATTATTCACTTCTTCATCAGATAAAAAAAGACGGGGAGCAGTAGAAGAAGAAGGAATCCCAAGCGGGCTTAAAAGACTTTTGTAAGTATTAACTAAATGCTGCTGATGCAAATTTTCAGGCAGGCTAACCCCCTCTGATAAAAGAAGAGCCCTTCCATTGCAAGCATAACCTAAACGTTTTTTTACATTGCCAAGCCAAAACCACCAAGCAGAAGAAAAAGAATGCGTTAAAAGAATTCCCAAATCATATTTTTCTTTTTTTAACTTCTGAACAATCGCCCTTTTTTCAGCGCCCTTGCTAAAACGCCCTCTTTTAGAAAAGCAAAAAAGCTCGTTAATTTCAGGGTCTTGTCTTAATAAGTCAGAGAGCGGAGAGCGACACATCGCCGTAATTTTTGCGTGGGGATAAGCTTTTCTAAGATCTGTGAGAATAGGGGTTGCCATTACAAGATCACCAATCCAGTTTGGCATGCGTACAATAATATTTTTCGGATCCAAGATTTCAGCTCATATCTAAAGTAACCATTAAAATACCAAGGAAAGGGTATTTTCCGCACCTATTATAAGCTTACCCCCCCTCTTCAGAATGTAAATAAATAACTTTGCGCTTAAACAAAGAGAGATTTTCTCTCCTCTTTCCCCTCTCTGTGGTTTCTTGTCTCTGTGGTTAAAAAAATGCAAGTCCTCGCGCGCTTAAGTGTTAGCTAAAGACTAACCACAGAGACAAGAAACCACAGAGGGAAGAGAGAGAGAGAGAAAGGTGTTTTTCTTCTTTGTGGTTAAAAAATCGGAAAGGTTTAATATCAAAGTATGAGCGAAAATACTAAGAATCAGATTATTTTAGGGATTGACCCGGGGACGCAAATTACAGGCTATGGCCTTATTTTGGTAGAAGGGCATAACCAAAAGCCGCTTGATTTTGGATGCATCCGCCCTCCTAAAGAGTGCACTCCTGCAGAAAAATACTTAGCCATTTTTGAAGGAATAGATGCTTTAATTAAGCGCTATGAACCTACTGCAGTGTCTATTGAGACGCAATTTTTTTATAAAAACGCAGCAACAGCGCTAAAACTTGGAATGGCAAGAGGAGCCGCTCTTATTGCATCGGCCAAAAATAAAATTCCTATTTACGAATATGCCCCAAAAAAGGCTAAACTAGCCGTTGTTGGGAACGGCGCTGCAAGTAAGGAACAGGTTCAAAAAATGATTCAGCTTTTACTGAAACTCGCAACGCTCCCTGAACCGCAAGATGCAGCAGATGCTCTAGCGCTTGCTATTTGTCATGCACACACTTCAAAATTTAAGGCACTTCTATGATGGTTGAATACATTAAAGGCATTCTTACCGAATCTACCCCCACAAAAGCTATCATAGAAATAAATGGAATAGGCTATAGCTTTGGAATCCCTTTAAGCTGCTTTAGCAAGCTTCCGCAAATGGGAAGTCCTATTATGCTTTATGTTTATACCGTGATTCGTGAAGACTCCCACCAATATTTCGGCTTTTTAACAAGAGCAGAAAGAGATCTATGCGAAACGCTTACCAGCATTTCTGGAATAGGGCCTAAAACAGCTGTAGGAATTATTGGACATATCGATGCTTCAGCGCTCGTTAGAGCGATAGGGACCTCTGATGTTCACACCCTTTCAAAACTCCCCGGCATTGGGAAAAAAACAGCAGAGCGCTTAATCGTTGAGCTAAAAGACAAATTAAAATTAATCGATGACACTCCTTCCTTATCTCCTGCCGCAGGAATGGAAAAACCCCTATTTACAGACGCCCTAAACGCCCTTATCCGCCTTGGATATTCTTCCTTCCAAGCCCAAAAAACTATCAAATCCATTCTTGAGAGCTCCGAAAAAGACCTAGACCTAAGCACCTTAATCACCGCAGCTCTCCGAGAAATAAACTAAAATACTCTTCGTTCTTCTCTCTGTGTGCTCTGTGATCTCTGTGGTAAAAAATATGCTAATGCGTTAGATGCAACATTCTGCAATAAATTTTTACCACAGAGATCACAGAGCACACAGAGAGAAGAAAGATTTTTTATATGTATCTCTGTGGTTTCTGAAACTCTTAGATATAAAGGGTCTTTTTTGCTATAATACTTCCTATTATGGAATTTGTTCATCATGCTTACATCCCAGGCGAAACGATAGCCGCTGTTGCAACTCCTCCCGGAGAAGGAGGCATTGCAGTCATCCGCATATCCGGAGAAAGCGCCTTAGCTGTTGCTGAAAAAGTTTACTCAGGTCCTATTCGATCGTACAAAACGCATACGGCCCACTTTGGGAAAATTCTTAATGCCCAAGGAGAACTTGTCGATGAAGTTCTTGTTCTTGTGATGCTTGGCAAAAGATCTTATACAGGAGAAGACACTGTAGAAATTCATTGCCACGGAGGAAGCCTTGTAACAAAGAAAGTTTTAGAAACTGTTTTACAAGCTGGTGCTAGAGCTGCAAAGCCAGGCGAATTTACCTTTAAAGCCTTTATGAGCGGTAAAATCGATCTAACGCAGGCAGAAGCTGTGCAAGAGCTCATTTCTGCAAAAAGTGAACTTGCTTTAAATGCCGCTGAAAAACATCTTTCGGGCGCCCTTTATCAAAAAATTTCCTCTTTTCAAAAGGAACTTGTAGACATTGCTGCCAATATTGAAGCATGGGTGGATTTTCCTGAAGAAGATCTAGAATTCGAAAGCTTAGAAAATATCATTAAATTCCTTAAAGGCCTCAAGCAAAAAATGAGCGCCCTTTCAAAAACCTTCCATGAAGGAAAAATCATAAAATCAGGGCTTAGCCTTTGTCTTGCCGGAGCTCCCAATGCGGGGAAATCTTCTTTAATGAATGCTCTTCTTCTAAAAGATCGGGCCATCGTCACAGAAATTGCGGGGACGACAAGAGACATTTTAGAAGAAGATATTCGTCTAGGAGATTTACATTTTAATCTCATGGATACAGCAGGAATTAGAGATACCGAAGAGATCATTGAGAAAGAAGGCATTAAAAGAAGTAAAAAAGCGATTCATGAAGCAGATCTTATTTTACTTGTGATGGATGTAACAAAAGATGTCAACCAAGAGCTCCTTGATAGTATGCCAAAAGAGCGCACCGTTCTTGTATGGAATAAAACAGATCTTTCTTTTGAAAAAATCCCCGAACTTCATTTTCCTTATGCGGTTTCCGTATCTGCTAAAGAAGGATCCGGATTACAAAACTTAAAAGACATGATCCATCAAGTGATTTGGCAAAAAGGACCTCCTTCTAAAGAAGAAATCCTCATCACCAACCTCCGCCATTTCTCTTCTTTAAATAACGCCATCGATTCCATAACATGTTTAATTGAAGGCCTAGAAAACAACGTCTCTCCCGAATTTTTAAGCTCAGATATGCGAAAAACGCTTTTTGAGCTCGGCTCGATCATCGGAACTAACATCACAGAAGATATCCTCTCAGCGATCTTCTCAAAATTCTGCATCGGAAAATAGAGCTCTTGCGTAACTTGGGCTGATCTGAAACAATCAACAAAGAGGATAATTCTCTCTTTCTTCCTCTGTGGTTTCTTGTCTCTGTGGTGAAAAAATGCAAGCCTTTGTGTACTCAAATGTTAGCCACAGATTAACCACAGAGACAAGAAACCACAGAGGAAGAAAGAGAGAGGGAGAGAGAATTACCCTCTTTGTTCATCCTATTATTTTTTTAGGTTTATGCCTAACCAATGAGGTTTAATGAATAAAAAAGAAAAGGCAAAAATTGTTCAAAAGATATTGAATGAATTATTTCCTCATCCAGAAATTCCTCTGACACATAAAGATCCTTATACCCTTCTTATTGCAGTACTTCTTTCAGCTCAATGCACAGATAAAAGAGTGAACCTCATTACCCCTCAATTATTTGCCAAAGCTGATACACCTAAAGATATGCTAAAACTTACTCCTGAAGAAATTCAGGAGATCATCCGTGCTTGCGGCCTAAGTACTACAAAATCACGTGCCATATGGAATCTCTCAAAAATTATCCTAGAAAAACATAAAGGAAAGGTACCAAACACTTTTGAAGAGCTAGAAGAGCTTCCAGGAGTCGGGCATAAAACAGCTTCTGTTGTGATGATTCAAGCCTTTAATCTTCCTGCCTTCCCCGTAGATACACATATTCATAGATGCGCTAAAAGATGGGGGCTAAGCAGCGGAAAAAACGTTACCCAAACAGAAAAAGACTTGAAAAAGCTTTTTCCTAAAAAAGACTGGAACCTCCTCCACCTCCAAATCATCTACTACGCTAGGACCTATTGCACAGCAAAAGGCCATAACATAGAAAAATGCCCCATCTGCACTAGCTTGTTACCCAGGCATAGGAAAAAATCCTGCTAAATAAAGAGGATAATAATGCCTGTTCTCTTCGATACTAAGAGGCTTAGCACTTAAAATTACTTGAAAAGGGGGTTTATATTTTTCCGAAAAAACCTTTAGGCTTTTAGCTTTAGTAACAGAGCCCGACTTCACTTCTATAGGAACGGTTTTCCCTTCAACTTCAATAAGAAACTCTACTTCGGCCTTATTTTCTTGCCAGCTGAAAAGATCTTCCTCTCCGCTGCCAAGAAATTCTTCTGCAACAAAATTTTCAGCAAAATATCCTTTATAGCTGCCATAGTCATAATCCAAAATAGCTTTTGGAGATAGCCCACTCATACTGCCTAATATCCCCACATCAAATAGCAACAGCTTAAAAAGATTTTCTTTGGCATATCCTTTAAAAGGAAGAAGCCCTGTATTCACTATATGAACTTTAATTACAAGCCCTGCCGCTTCCAGCCAATCAATAGCACCCGCCATACGATCGTAATGGGTTAATCCAGGAATCACACCTCTAAATTTAAAGCGCGCGATAGAGCCATCTTGCACTTGCTGTAATTGAGAAGGAACCGATCTAAATACTCGATCGATATGCATTGCATTTATTTTTCCTGAATGCTTTGCCATATCCGCATAATAGGTTTTGAGAAGATTGTCTTGCTTTTCCCTCACAATAGAAAAAGCCTCAAATAAATTATTTTTATTCTCAGAGTAAGAGGCAACAATTTCGGGCAATCCTCCAACGATGAAATAATGCTTAAGTCGATTCCACAAGTGCTCATGCACAATTTCCGAAATTTTGCCTGTTAAGGTAAGCTTTCTCATTATTTGCAAAGACTTGTCATCTTCAATTGCCATTAAAAATTCTTCAAAGGACATAGGTCTTAAAGTATGAAAGGCCACTTTTCCAACGGGAAAGGAACCGGGACTCAAATGAATACCCAAAAGAGACCCCGCCCCGCATATGTGGAGCTCTGGACATTCCTCGAAGAAATATTTCAGACTGGTAAGAGCTTTAGGCACTTCCTGAATTTCATCAAAAATTACAAGATCAGTGGCGATATTAATAGAACGGTTAAGATGAAAACTAAGCTCATCAATAATTCTTAGAGGGTTAAGGTCTAGTTCAAAGATTTTAGCAAGCACCGGCTCTTTCTCAAAATTAAAATAATGGCACTCTGGAAAGTGGGTTCTGCCAAATTCTTTAAGGAGATACGTTTTCCCCACTTGACGGACACCCTTGATCAGTAAAGGTTTACGCCCTTTTCCTTCCTTCCATTTGAGGAGCTTATTTAACATCAATCGCTGCATAAAACCACCATAAAATGACATTTCTGTCACTTTAATGTAGCAAAAAATGGCATTTCTGTCACTTTTAGCTAGCGAAAAATGACAAAAAAACTATAAACAACTAATTAAAAGACGTTTACAAAACAATTAAAGATATTTATTGACAAACTACCCGAAAGTAAGGTATTTATAGAGTAAGGCAACGAAGGAATCCGGTAATCAGGATTTTAAAAAATTAAACCTATAAGGAGGATGTTATGAAAAAATCAATTATGGCGCTTATGGCGCTTTCCATTTCTTTAGTTGGGCTATCAAGCTGCTCAAGCGACAGAGACAGCAAAAGCTCTTATCCTGAAAAATGTACAAGAGGCTGCAAAGAGTGCAAAAAACCTTGCGAGTGTACACGTCCTTGCGAAAAACGTCCTTATTTTGAAGACGCGCATAGAAAAGACGCGCATAGAAAAAACTAAAATTACAAGGAGAATTTTGTGAAAAAATCACTTAAAATCGTTGGGCTTATGGCTCTTTCTATTTCTTTAATCGGGCTATCAAGCTGCTCAAAGAATGACGATGAGAGAAATCAAACTGAATATGACTCTAATGGGAATAGAAAAGCCCCTTGCGCAGGACCTCGCCATTAAGCAAAACTCGGATAAAAGAGCAGGTTTTCCTGCTCTTTTAAAAGGGAAGAAGGGAGCGGCCTAGAGACTGTCCCATAAGAGCGCGCATTTCTAAGCGCCTATTGGAGGCATCCAAAAGATCTTGATCGAACTCTATTTTTCCGGGCTCAAAAAGAAGGATAAGAGAGGATCCTCCAAAGGAGAAATACCCCTTTTCATCCCCTTTTGCATAATGCTCTTCTGGAATAAATGTTTGATGAATAGAACCTACGTGAGTGGCGCCCACATCAATATAAAGAACATCCCCAAAATTTTTAGTGCGAAGCTCTGTAATAACGCGCTTGTTTTCAGAAAAAATCTCAATATTTCTTATTAGTGCCATAGGATTAACAGAATAAAGAGGGCCGTTAATAAGCTTAGGGACCCCTGGCACACAATTGCAAATAAAATGAAAGCGGTGATAATCGGTTGGGCAAAGTCTTGCTAAAACCATTGAGCCTTCTCTATACTTCTTAGCAAGAGAGTAATCCTCTAGCAATTTCTCAAGAGAAAACTTCTTTCCTTTAACAAGAAATCCCTCTGAGGCTGCAATATTTGGATACACAAGGTAGCGCGCATCAGCCGGAAGAACCGCTACATCATTACCATTTGCTAAAGGGCGAACCCCTGGCTTTAAACGCCTAGTAAAAAAATCATTAAAAGAAGCAAAAGACAGAGGAGACTCTAAAAATTCAGAAGTATCCATTCCAAACTTCCGAATAAAAGGAATAATCTTTTTTTTGCTCAAAGAAGTTTTTTGAATATATCCATAAAGCTTTGAAATAAGAGAGCATCTAGAATAGAAAGGAAGCACGAAAAAAGAAATCAATCTTTCGTACCAGTGATTGCCATAGAGAATTTTTAAAAAAAACTGCCCATAAACTGCTTCTTTTTCTTCTTTTTTAGAAGTTCTATCGATATAAAAAATGTTACGCATGCCTTAAGAATAAGAATTTACCCCTTATTTTGTCAAAGCATTGAGTACATACAACTGATATTTTTTATTTAATTTTGGGAAAAACAGATTTTTTTATATAATAGCTCCTAACTACATAAAAAAGGGAACTACTAATGATAGGGATATTAAAGAAAATATTTGGAACCGCCCAAGAAAGAGCTCTAAAAAAATACCGAAAAATCGTCATCCAAGTCAATGTATGGGATGAGCGCTTTAAGGCTTTATCCGATGAAGAACTAAAAAATAAAACCGTGGAATTTAAAGAGCGCTTCCAAAAAGGAGAAAGCCTCGATGACCTTCTTCCTGAAGCTTACGCCGTTGTAAAAAATGCCTGTAGACGTCTTTGCGGCACTGAAATCCATGTTTCTGGATACAATCAAAGCTGGGATATGGTTCCCTATGACGTCCAAATCCTTGGCGCTATTTCTATGCATTACGGAGCTATCGCTGAAATGCAAACAGGAGAAGGGAAAACGCTTACAGCTTCTATGCCTCTTTATCTGAATGCCCTTTCAGGAGGAGCCACCCACCTCGTTACAGTCAATGACTACCTTGTTCATAGAGACTGTCAATGGATGGGAACTATCTCCAGATGGCTTGGCCTTTCTGTAGCAGCTCTTACAAATAGCACGCCTCATCACTTGCGTAAAAATGTTTACGCCTCAGATATTGTATATGGAACTTCCTCTGAATTTGGATTCGATTACTTGCGCGATAATTCCATGGCACAAAGCGCTGAGGAGCAATGCCAAAGAGATCACTTCTTCGCTATTATCGATGAAGTTGACTCTATTTTAATTGATGAAGCAAGAACCCCTCTTATTATTTCAGGGCCTTCTGCAGCATCGCGCCAAATGTATGATACGCTAAAAGATGATGTGGCCAAAATCGTGCGCCTTCAACGAGACTTATGCAACCGTCTTGTTTCAGATGCGAGAAAAACCTTAGAAACACTTGGAAGACTAGAAGAGCAACAACAACTGCCAAAACTTTCTAAAGAACAAGATATCCAAGAAAAAGAAGCCTTTAAAAACCTATGGCTTGTAACCAAAGGGATGCCTCAAAACAACACCTTAAAAAAGATTAAGGAAAACCCTGAACTTAGAGCTCAAATTGAAAAATGGGACACCTATTACCACGCCGAGCCTAACAAGGAAGAAAAACTCGAAGTTTTAGCGCAGCTTTGCATCATTGTGGATGAAAGAGCAAACGAATACGAGCTTACCGATAAAGGGATCCATGCATGGATGGGGTCTTCTGAAACCAACGCTGAAAATACAGACTTTGTGATGCTTGATCTTGGCTACGAGTATTCCAAAATCGATGACAATGCCTTTCTTACAGAAGAAGAAAAAATTCGCCAAAAAGTTGTTTTAAGAGAAGAGGATTCCAAACGTAAAGAAAGAGCCCATAATCTGCGCCAGCTTTTCCGCGCTCACCTTCTTATGGAAAAAGATGTCGATTACATCATTGCCGAAGACAAAATTGTTATCATCGATGAAAACACAGGAAGACCTCAACCAGGGCGCCGTTTCTCTGATGGATTACACCAGGCTATAGAAGCTAAAGAAGGTCTTGCTATTCAAGGCGAAACACAAACCTACGCAACCATTACGCTGCAAAACTATTTTAGAATGTATAAGAAGCTCTCGGGCATGACAGGAACTGCCATGACAGAAGCTAATGAATTTAGAGAAATTTATAAGCTTGAAGTTTTAGCAATCCCTACACACCGGGGCTGTGAAAGAAAAGATGCCGATGATGAAATTTACATGACCGAAAGGGAAAAATATAACGCCATTTTAAAAGATATCGAAGCTATTCATAAAACAGAGAGACCTATTCTCATTGGGACTGAATCAGTAGACGTCTCCGAAAAGCTTTCACGTATTTTAAGACAAAACAAATTAGAACACACTGTTCTTAATGCGAAAAACCACGAAAGAGAAGCTGAAGTTATTGCAGATGCAGGAAAACTTGGAACTATTACTGTTGCAACTAATATGGCGGGCCGCGGGACAGACATTAAACTCCAAGAAGGCTCTGCAAAAGCTGGAGGATTGCATGTTATTGGCACAACAAGACACCAATCAAGACGTATTGATAGACAGCTTCGCGGAAGAAGTGCTCGTCTAGGAGACCCGGGTTCTTCAAAATTCTACGTGTCTTTTGAAGATGCCTTAATGCGCCTATTTACCTCTCCTCGTATCACCTCATTCTTACAAAGATTTCGCCCTCCTGAAGGAGAGCCGATCTCTGCAAAAGTGCTCAACAAATCTATTGAAACAGCACAAAAGCGTGTAGAACAACGCAACTATACTATGCGTAAGCACACCCTTGAATATGATGATGTCATGAATAAACAGCGTGGTGAAATTTATGCATTCCGCAACGAAGTGCTTCATACAAACGATCCTTTAGCCCTTGGAGAAGAAATTCTAGAAAGCATTGCAATGCAAATGGCGCAAAAGTTTTTTGTCAGCAAAACAGCTGATGGAGGATGGAATCCTGAAGGGTACAGAAACTGGCTAATGCTTAATTTCCCCGTCACTTTTGAAGCGCAAGAATTTGATAATGACTATTTGGGAATTGAGGATATTGAAAAAGCTGCAGCTAGCAAAGTTGTGCATGCCTTTAAACAAAAAATTGCCTACGAAACAAAGACAATTGCAGAAGCTCAAGAGAAAGTAACAAGTACTATTCCTATGACATCCCCTGAAGATATTCTAAAGGCTGTTGTACGAAATATTCTTATTCGCTCAATTGATCGTCTCTGGCAAGAACACCTTTTAAATATCGACCACCTACGCACAGAAGTTAATCTTAGAACTGTTGGGCAAAAAGACCCCTTACTTGAGTTTAAACATGAAGCGTTTTCTCTATTCGATAACCTTAGCTTAAAAATTAAGGAAGAGATTTCTCACACTATGTTTAAATTCCAAATGGTTGCTCCGAAGCAAAAACAAGAAGAGAGCCCTCCTCAGCAAGCCAAAGGAAAAATAGAACCCCCTATGGGCCGAGTAAGCCTTGCCTTCTTGCCCGAATTCGACCCCGCCCAAGAATAAAAAAAAACCACAGAGGGCTAAATTTCTCTCTCTTTCTTCCTCTGTGGTTTCTTGTCTCTGTGGTTAAATCTTGGCTAACACTTGAGTACACAAAGACTTGCATTTTTTAACCACAGAGACAAGAAACCACAGAGGAAGAGAAAGAAAAAAAAATCCTCTTTGTTTAGGGTTTTACAACGCTGAGTTTTTTGCGGCCTAGGTAGAGGAGGGGGAGGGCGCCGAGGCAGAGGATGAACCAGTAGCTGCTGTCCCATTCGAGCGAAAGCCTTCCGTTTTCAGAGAAAAAACACTGTAGCAAACCTAATACTAAAAAATTGGCTCCTAAAGAAAGAAAAACTAAGGGAGAAAAATAATTTTTACTCTCTACTTTTTCCTCTTGCACCGCAACTTGTTCTGGAGCCTTTGATAAAACTTCTTTGAATGTCTCATGAGAGGTTTTTATAGGCTCAGGGGTAGGGAGCGTTTTAGCTCCATAAGGAGGCGCATAAAGAGAGGTTAGGCTCGTTTGAAGCGACTGGTTAGTAAAAAGAGCAGAACTCCCCTCAAGCCCTTCTTGATGCCTCTCTAGAAGGTCGGCGCTACAATAAGGACATTCATTGGCAGAAATTGGAATTCTTGCATCACACTGTGTACACATTTTTTGACGATCATTAGGTTTCATGGTTTCCCTTCCTCTTTTATCTTTATCCATTTTTATGCCATGGATGTAGAATTCCTACAAACACTTAACTTGGGTAACTTATGGCTGAAAAGCAAAAATTTGACGTTGTCGTGATAGGATCTGGCCCGGGAGGCTATGTAGCTGCTATAAAAGCTGCCCAGGAAAAAAAGACTGTTTGCCTTATTGAAAAAGGTTCTTTAGGAGGCACCTGCCTAAATGTTGGATGTATTCCTACAAAAACACTTCTTGCTAACGCAGAAGTCATGCACAAAATTAAAACAGCTGCTGATTTTGGAATTACCGTAGGCCCTATTTCTTTTGACTTTGAAAAAAATGAAAGGACGCAAGGACACTGTAGTCGGAAAAATTCGCAAAAGCTTAGAAGGGCTTTTACTTTCTAATGGAATGAAAATTCTAA
>Ga0207097_1007_pt3 | contig 34054 bp, 24 predicted proteins | sample Alteio_BWMinHeat_87_FD_153541 | JGI IMG/M metagenome (GOLD analysis project Ga0207097, IMG submission 153541) | Enriched cells from forest soil in Barre Woods Harvard Forest LTER site, Petersham, Massachusetts, United States -... | ecosystem: Environmental > Terrestrial > Soil > Temperate forest >...
CCTTTCTTATCTTCCCAATTTGTAATGTGAGAGTGAATAACTGTTTTCACTTCCCCATCTTTACTAATCTCAAGCTCACTAACTTTCACCCCTTCTTTGCGAAGTGCTTCTAAAGTTCCCTCTCCAAGTGTAATCCCCTTAAGAGCTAGCCTTTCTTTTCCATCACTTGATAGACCTTCTGTCCCAATTTCTTTTGCTTTAACACTATAAGGTCCATGCATAAGCTGATGTGTAGCACTGCCTGGCAGGTACCTTGCGCATTTTGGCACGCCATTTTCTACATAATTTGTCACCATGGCAATGGCGCTAGAATCATTTTCCCATATCATTTGGAAAAATGTAGGATTTCCATGAACTTCATTTCCAAGATGGAATTCCTTTTCTTTAGGTCCCTGGCACACAATAACACGGCCTGAAATACATTCATTTCCATTATAATATTTCCCATCAGAAAGTTTTACACGGGTAGCATTATTCGGGAAAATATCTCGATAGCGGTTATTCCTTGTATTTTCAGGTCTAACTCCACAGGAAAACTCTCGTATCATTTTCTTGAAATTCGCTATAAATACTTCCTTATCTATAAACAATTCTTTAGATACTTCATCAAGATTTCCTTCATCAATATTAGTGAGAAAGTCAGAAAATTCTTCTTCAGAAAGCTTTTCACAAAAGTCGATAATATGAGAAGTTTTGTCTTCTAAATCATGAATGTGTTCTAAATCGTTAAATATAAAAGGGGCTTCTTTAAATAAAGTTTCAAGATCTATTTGGAAAGAGGAATCAGGAATATTTGCAAACTCATCTATGTTTTTAGGGTATAAAAAAGAAAAAAAATCTTCTTCATTAATATTTGTATTAACTAAGGGGGTTATTTGCATTTCCGCAATCTCGTCTTCTTTTTTTTCAGTAATAAGAGTTATTGCTTGAAATGTTAGTGATGTTGACAATGAAATTGCAGACATTAATATCTCCTTTAATTAAAACAATATCATATTATAACTAAATCCAACATTAACAGTAAGCGATAAGTTATGTTTATAACAAATAGGGAGAGGAACCCAAGATCGCTTACGCGGCGGATATACAGGATGAAAAGAGAAAACAAAGAGGATAATTTTTTTTCTCTCCCTCTCTCTTCCTCTGTGGTTTCAACGCTTCTGTGGTTAAATCTTTGGCTAACACCTTAGTACTCAAAGACTTGCATTTTTTTAACCACAGAGACAAGAAACCACAGAGGAAGAGAGAGAGGGAGAGAAAAAAAATTATCCTCTTTGTTTTCTCTTTTAGGTTTACGCGTATGCCCTTTCAGGGCTCAAATATTTTTTTCATTTCTACCCAGGCCTCTCGCTAACGCTTCGACCTGGGCTATAATATAACGGGCCTTTGGCCCTAAGAAAAACTACCGCTCTTCTTCTCTCAAGTATTCTTAGAAGCTTTAAGCTTTGATCATTGCATTAACGCTTTTTACTAGAGGTAAAGCAAATAAGATTTTTACTGCATCATAAGCTACTCTATATTGATCAAAGGTCTGAACAGCATGAGCTCTTTCTTGTCTTAGAGAGGCAAGCGTTTTTGGGAATAGATCTTGAGGGCAAGGCTCTCCCCTTTTTAGGTATTCTAGAGCAGCTAGGTAAACTGCCATGACAAGGGCAACAGTTCCTGCTCTGCCAATTCCGGCGCTACAATGGATTACAGGCTTTTTCATAGCTAACAAGAAGCGTACTGATGCTGCTACAGCTGTAGCTGTACCCCCTTTCTTATCTTCCCAATTTGTAATGTGAGAGTGAATAACTGTTTTCACTTCCCCATCTTTACTAATCTCAAGCTCACTAACTTTCACCCCTTCTTTGCGAAGTTCTTGTAAAATTTCTTCTCCAACTGTAATTCCCTCAAGAGTTAGCCTTTCTTTTCCATCACTTGATAGGCCTTCTGCCCCAATTTCTTTTGCTTTAACGCTGTAAGGTCCATGCATAAGTTGATGTGTAGCAATTGAAGGGAGGTAGCGCGCGCATTTAGGAAATCCGTTTTCTACATAGTTTGTTACCATTGCAATGGCGCTAGAGCGATTTTCCCATATCATTTGGAAAAATGTAGGGTTTCCATAAGTGATATTTCCACGATGGATTTCCTTTTCCATAGGGCCCTGGCACATAATAACACGGCCTGAGATGCATTCATTCCCATTATAATATTTCCCATCAGAAAGCTTTACGCGGGTAGCATCATTCGGGAGAATATCTGCATAGCGGTTATTCTTGACATTTTCAGTTTTAGCTCCAACAGAAAACTCTCGGATCATTTTTTTAAATTCGGATACATAAATCGGGAGGTTCGTTCTGAATTGTGGATATTGTAGCTCAACATAAGGCTCATTAATATTTTTAAGAACTGCAGAAAATTCCTCTTCGGAAAGATTTTCACAAAACGTGAAAATCTCATCTGAACTTTTGTTTTTCAAATCTTTAAATACGAAACGAGCTTCCTTAAGTAAATCTCCAGAACGTATCTTTAATTCAAAAGTAGGAATATTAGAAAATTCCCTTTTCATATCCTCTGGATATAAAAAAGCTAAAGGATCTTGTTCATTAACGCTTGTGGGCTCTAGATGGATTATTGGAAAAGAAACTGTTTCCGATGATGAAATTGCAGACATTAATATCTCCATTAGTTATTTTTTATTAATGCTATATTATAAAACAAATTAAACAATAAAATAAACCCTAAGTTATTATTATAACAAAGAGGGTTTTATTTTCTCTCTCTCCCCTCTCTGTGGTTTCTTGTCTCTGTGGTTAACTCTTTAGCTAACACTTGAGCTTACAAGGACTTGCATTTTTTAAACCACAGAGACAAGAAACCACAGAGGAAGAGAAGAGAGAGAGAAAATAAAACCCTCTTTGTTACGCATACTTTAGGTGTAGGCCTGGTAAAGGAGGGCTCCAAGAACTCCTCCGATGAGGGGGGCGAGCAGGGGAACAAGGCTGTAGCCCCAGTCGGGGCTTCCCTTGCCGGCGATCGGCAAGAGGGCATAGGCCAAACGAGGGCCTAAATCTCTTGCGGGATTAATGGCGTAGCCTGTTTGGCCTCCTAAGGAAAGGCCTATGCTGAAGATTAAAATCCCTACAGCATAAGGACCAACCCCACTTGCGATTCCATTATGCGCATTAAAAATGCCTAAAATTCCTACTAACAAAACAGCTGTGGCAATGAGTTCACAAACAAAATTCCAAAAGGGTTTTCTAATCACAGGTTTTGTAGAAAAACAAAGGAGCTTAAGATCTGCATTTACTGTCTTTTTAAAATGAGGGAAATACACAAGCCACACTAAAGTAGCGCCTAAAAAAGCGCCCATCATTTGGCCTGCCACATAAAAAGGAAGTAAGCCCCAAGAGGTTTTTCCAATACAGCAAAAGCCAAGAGTCACAGCCGGGTTTAAATGCCCGCCGCTTATCCATCCTACAGCATATACAGCTACAGCTACAGCAAATCCCCACCCCGCAGTGATCACAATCCACCCAGAATTTTGCCCTTTAGAATCTGTGAGTAAGACGTTAGCAACAGCTCCATTGCCAAGGAGCACCATCAACATAGTCCCTATTAGCTCTGCAAAAAAAATATCCACGATTACTCTCTTAATAAATTTGATATGTAATCAAAATAAGGAATCTCTTCAATAATTTTTTCAGATAAAGCAAATTACGTAAGAGATCTATTGACAAAGAAGAGGAAGAAAACTCAGATTAAGAAAAAAGGGGGCATGACATGAAATACATTCTTGCTTTAGATCAGGGAACCACAAGCTCTAGAGCTATTCTTGTGGATGCAAGCGGCCATATTGTAGCTAAAGCGCAAAAGGAATTTGCCCAGATTTTTCCACAACCCGGATGGGTGGAGCATGACCCTGAAGTTCTTTTTTCCTCTCAGGTAGAAGTGATTCAAGAGGTGTTTAAAATAGCCTCTATTACTTCTAAGGAAATAGCCTCTATTGGCATTACTAACCAAAGAGAAACAACCATTCTTTGGGATAGGAAAACAGGCAAAGCTCTTTGTAATGCCATTGTTTGGCAAGATAGGCGCACAACTCCTTATTGCCAAAAACTTAAAGATCAAGGATTAGAGCCTCTTTTTAAAAAAAAGACAGGCCTTCTTTTAGACCCTTATTTTTCAGGAACAAAACTGCATTGGATTCTAAACAATATTCCTGGAGCTTTAGAAAAAGCTAAAAAGGGAGAACTGGCCTTTGGAACAGTTGATACCTGGCTTGTGTGGAAGCTAACAGGCGGAAAGGTACATGTGACAGATCCGAGTAATGCTTCTAGAACTCTTATGGTAAATCTTGCAACCGGCACTTGGGATGAAGAGCTTTTAACCATTTTAGAAATCCCTTCCTCTCTTTTACCTCAAATAGCAACTTCTAGTGAAATTTATGGAGAAGCCTCCCTCCCCTTCTTTTCAAATCCCATCCCTATTAGTGGCATTGCAGGCGATCAGCAAGCGGCCTTATTTGGACAAGCCTGCCTAAAGCCTGGCATGGTGAAAACGACTTATGGAACAGGATGCTTTATGCTGATGAACACAGGAGAGAGCCTTATTTACTCTAAGAATCACCTGTTAACAACCATTGCCTATAAGATAGGAAAAAAAACTACCTATGCTTTAGAAGGCAGCGTTTTTATAGGAGGCGCTGTTGTGCAGTGGCTAAGAGATAATTTAGGAATCATAAAAAACGCTTCCGATGTAGAAGCCTTAGCATCGAGTGTTAAAGATAGCGATGGAGTGTTCTTTGTTCCCGCTTTTACAGGGTTAGGAGCGCCTCACTGGGATCCTTATGCAAGAGGCGCCATTGTAGGACTTACAAGAGGAACTAAGGCGGCTCACATTGCAAGAGCTGCACTAGATAGCATTGCCTTTCAGGTAACGGATGTATTAAACGCCATGAAACAAGATGCCAATATACCTATTGCCGATTTACGCGTAGATGGAGGCGCTGTGCGCAACAATATGCTGATGCAATTTCAAGCAGATATCCTTAGAACCCCGGTAATTAGACCCCAAGTGACAGAGTTAACGGCTCTAGGCGCAGCTTTTTTAGCAGGTCTTGCAATGGATTTTTGGAAAGAAGAGATCTCTTCTTATTGGAAAGCTGAGCAAACATTTACTCCTCAAATGGAAGAATCCCAAACAAAGGCTTTAAAATTGAAATGGAATAAAGCCATTAAAACAGCTCAAGTGTGGGAGAGTGAGCCATGAATAGAGACAAGTTTATAGAAAAGATGCAAGAAACACCTCTTTGGGATGTGCTCATTATTGGAGGCGGCGCAACAGGATTAGGGTCCGCTCTTGATGCAGCTGCTAGAGGGTATCGCACGCTGCTTTTGGAACAAAGCGATTTTGCTAAAGGCACCTCTAGTAGAAGTACAAAACTTATTCATGGAGGCTTAAGATATTTACAACAAGGCAATATCTCTCTTGTGACAGAAGCCTTATATGAAAGAGGCCTGCTTTGTAAAAATGCGCCCCATCTTATCCATCACCTCCCCTTTCTTGTTCCTAATTACCACTTTTGGGAAGGCCCTTTTTATGGAGTAGGCTTAAAAATCTACGATTTACTAGCAGGAGAGCTGGGAATAGAATCTTCCAAACATCTTTCTAAAGAAGAAACCTTAAAACAAATCCCTAACCTTGTTGCCAAAGATTTAAAAGGGGGCGTTGTTTATTACGATGGGCAATTTGATGATGCGCGTTTAGCGATTAATCTAGCCCATACAGCCTCTGATGAAGGAGCCTGCCTTCTTAATTACATGAAAGTCACATCGTTTATTAAAAAAGAAAAAAAGATTGTGGGCGTAAGAGTAAAAGATATAGAAAAAAACATCTCTTATAGAATTTATGCTAAAGCCATCATCAATGCAACAGGTGTCTTTTCTGATTTTTTAAGAAAAGTAGACGATCCTAAAGCCAAATCCATGATTTTTCCTTCTCAAGGAGTGCATATTGTTTTAGATAAGTCGTTCCAGAGAGGCAAGGTTGCTATTCTAGTCCCTAAAACAGAAGATAAAAGAGTGCTGTTTATGGTCCCCTGGCATGATAGAGTGCTTGTAGGCACAACAGACACCTCTACAGATAAAGCTGTCCTCGAACCAAAAGCCCTTAAAGAAGAGATTGAGTTTCTTCTTCACCATGCAGGCATTTATTTAAGCAAAAAACCTAAAGCTTCAGACATTTTAAGCGTGTTTGCGGGTTTACGTCCCCTAGTCAAAGAAGAATCTAAGAAATCCACAGCTTCGACCTCTCGCGATCACACCATTAAAGTCTCTTCATCTAAACTAATTACCATTGCTGGAGGAAAATGGACAACCTACCGCAAAATGGCAGAAGATGTGATTGATATCGCGATAAATATGGGAAAACTCCCTCATCGCCCGTGCAATACAGAAAAGCTTAAACTGCACGGTTGGAAAAAGGGCTTAGATCCCCTAAAGCATTTTAGTACGTATGGATCTGATATTAAAGAAATTAGAGCCTTAATGAGAGAGCGAAAAAGCCTTGCTAAAAAGATGCACAAGAACTTGCCTTACTACTTTGTAGAGGTTGTATGGGCCATCCAAAAAGAAATGGCGCTAACCTTAGAGGATGTGCTATCTAGACGCACACGTTGCCTCCTATTAGATGTAAGAGCAACGCTAGAAATTGCCCCCAAAGTAGCATCCCTCATGGCCAAAGAACTAAAGCAAAACAAAACATGGGAAAAGACCCAGCTAAAGCTTTTCCAAAAATGCGCCAAAAACTACCTCCCCTAACAACCACAGAGAAAAAAAACAGTTCTTGGGAAGAATTGGGGGCTAATTTTATAAAGAAAGGAATTGGACAATCTTTCTTCTCTCTGTGTGCTCTGTGATCTCTGTGGTAAAAAATATGCTAACACGTTAGATGCGGGCGTTCTACAATAAATTTTTACCACAGAGATCACAGAGCACACAGAGAGAAGAAAGATGAAAAGCAGAAGCCGGATAATCTTAGCTCTTAGGTAGGTTTCTAAAAAAAATCCTTAAAAGCACGCCCCCCAATTCCTCCCAGGAACCAATTTTTACCGTTCTCTTGTGGTGTCTTGCGAATCTAAGGCTCTCATTTTAAGCTTATTGTGAATATAGTCCATATTGGTTGCTTTTTGCATAATAATGTAGTATAATTATTGTAATTTTAAATTATTATAATTAAATTATGTCCAATTCCGTATCAATATTTAGTAGATTGGTTAATGTTTTTACTTCCTTAGCTACTCCTGGAGTGGCGGATGTTAAAAAAATTAGTTTACTAGAAAGGATTGGTAAGGGAACTCTCTCAAGTCTTACTCTCCTACCTCATTACCAAGAAAGATTAAAAGAACTAGAAGTTCTTGGGAAAAAGGTTCTTGAGCTTGGGGGAAAATTTGGGTCTATAGATTGGAGGCAATTTGGTCTGCTTAATAATTCCAAATTGATTAAAGACACCAAGCTTGAAGGAGGGAATTTCTTTACGAGCCTTCAAGCTGCTATTCAATTTTTAGAAGATTACGAAACAGGAAGTGCCTCTTTTTTTGCTTTAGAAGAAAATACTGATTCCATCTTAAAAGATCTCAAAGCAGCCTTAAAGAACATGCTTGTGTTCGATGCGCTTCATATGCATCTCATCCCCCTTGAATCTAGAGCTGCCATTTACTTAAAACATATCCAAAGCCAACTAGCTAATTTTAAGACTATATTTTTGCCTTTGGGCTATCGCCATGGAGTTGGCAACGAAGGACATGCTCTTGCTTGTAGAGTAGAGCAGGATAAAACGCATGTGATCGTCTCGTTTTTTAATACAGGAAATGGCTCTGACTCTCATCCTGTAATCAATTATACCGAAACATCAGAAAAAGTATCGTATGTCTTTTACCCTATTTACATCAGTAAAGACTTATTTTTTGGAGAAGTCGGACACGCAGCTATTTGTCATCTTATTCGCTATATGGTAGATCCCCCTCGTCCAGAGCTTGCCTCCTATCAAGGAAGTGATATCTATGACATTTTCCTTATGCTCGGAGAGGTAAAACCCGATCTTGGGCCTAATGTGGAAAACACCCAAGCAAACTCCCAATTTTCAGGTGATTGCCCAGAAAAAGCCATAGGCCATATTATCCATGATTTTTTAGTAGAAAAACTTTCTTTTCAAGATGTCCAAAAGGTATTTGTTAATTACCATTTTTATTCGTTAATTAAAGCCTACAATTCTTATAAAGCAGGAAATGCTCCCTCTTACGCATTAGACTTAATTATGCATTCTGCAAAAGAAGTGGGAGCTTTCCTTATAGATTCTGAACAGTTTTTATCCGAAGAAGAGTTCACATCAGCTGCAGCTGGCTTACACGAAATCCTCAAATTAAAAGATGGGGCAAGATATGCTGCTTTTAATTCCCAAAAGCAGATTCCCTCCCTTTTAATACAAAAAATTTCGCCTAATTTCCCTCCTATTCCCCCTTCCAAACCCTCTTCCCACTCTTTTTCGCATGCGAAAGTTTTGCCATTCTCTTGGCCGCAACCTGTTTTTAATCCCGCTAATTTTCAGAGCGAGTTAGAAGCTTCTATAGCGTTACTTGTCAAGCTTCCAGGAAAAGAAGCGTTGGATTACATAAAGGAGTATATCAATGCACTGCCTATTCCTCAATACAACAAAGAAGATGCATGGGACCTTGTTCCTTTATCTGACATCAGATCTATCCTTTGTAATTTGGAAAAACTTTGTTATGAAGCATTAGTCAAACAACAAGTGATAAGGGTTAAGAATACGCTTTTTACATCCAAATTTCTTATCATCTCCACTCTCTATGCCATAACAGATAAACTGGCAAGACGCGTGAAAGAAACCAAATTAAAAGGTTTTACCTCTCCTTTTTTCCCTCCTCCTTTAACTATTGAACCTAATGGTTTTACAACCCTACCGATCGAAAAAGAAAATACACGCTATCATGAAGTAGTTTGTTATTTTGAAGAAAATTTAAAGGGAAGTTTTCCCCTCTTTCCTATCTCTCAAATTTATGTGGAACAGTTTATAGAAGACCATAAAAACGGAAACGTTGAAAAGCAAAGAATGCAAGGGAAAAATCATATTGCCTATCTGCAGCAATTTATCTTAGATAGCTTTCCGCATGCATCCAATAGAGAGCTTACACCTCTTTATATAGAGCTTTGGAAAGATGAAAATAGGAAATATCTTCCAAGAGAGGTTCACACTCTTTACTATTTTGCGTACCTTTTTCAAACACTTGTCATAACCGGATGGGAGGATTGTACTCAAATCCCTTCTTTCTTAACATTTTCTGAGGAACTAAATGATTTAGGAAAAAGGTCCATTCAAATTTTGGGGAGCCCTTTTCTTAAAAACATTGATCCTGATAAAGCTTTTCAGGTAAGAAACTTTGAAGAGAATGGGATCGATTCTTCTTTTATTCCTTTTGATTCTAAAGCAATTAAATCACTGACTCTTAATGACGCGCTTTGTATTCGCTTGAGCGGAGAGCTGGTTAATCAATACCAGGTGGCTGAAGCAGAATATAGAGACTTTTTACGCATTACCCGCAAAGAAAACCTCAAGCTTTTTTTAGCTCTTAATTGGGCAGCAAAACGCTCGAACATCATTCTTCTTCAAAATAAAGGAGTGCAAAAAGCTCTTGATGCCTGTTTTTTTGATCCTGGCTACTTACAAAAGAGGCTTAAAGAAGAAGGCGCTCCTCTTATAGAAAAATTCAGAAAGTTTATTGAAGAAGGCCTAAAATATTACGCCAAGAATAGAAATCATATTAATACCACTCTATTTCTTTTAAGATCAGGGATTGCTTTTGAAGGTTTTTTAAAAAAACCGGAATATGAAAAATATAGAGAAGCTCTTATCTCTCTTTTAAAAATGCCTTTTAATGAAAATCAAAAAACCAAAATCATTTTCCATTTGATTTTTCTAGAATCAGAGAGCCCTCTAGCCTCTTTTGATTTTGCTCTCCTCTTTCAAACTTCTTTAACTTTATCCGATTATCACGACTATGATTATCAGAGCCCTATTTGGCTTCGCTCCCATTTTAGAGATTTTGCAAAATCTATCGCACAAAAAATGCAAGAGTTATTTAAGGATCCTTCCTATGTAAATAGAGCATGCAAAACCATCTTAGAAAATATAGCGGGAGTAAAAACTGACGCTTCCTTTGAAGGCATATTCCCCGAATACAGCGATGGGAAATACAGATTAAACTTCTTTAATGGAGAACTTAAGCATGAAGAATTTGGCGTTTTAACTAATAGACCAGGCGGAAATTATGGATTCAATAGTGTTGATACTAAATGGCTTAAACATAAGTTTTATTGGAAAAACAATAAGCAGTTGGTCTCCTTTGATGAGACACTAAAAATTCCTAATGAAGACAGAGTGGATCATTGGGAAGTAGAGCTTACTATTAAGAAAACAAAACAAAATGCCACTCCTTATATTCCAGAGGAGTCTATAGAGTCCCCTTTCGCTTTTTTAACTCATAGAAAATGGACCCTTTTTCAGTGCGAAGCCCAAGTTTTTGGTTATTATCCTGAAGAGAGGTCCCCCTATTTTGTTATAGAATCAAGCGGCCCTAATGCAATAATTAGACGTCTGACAAAAGATGCTGATCCCCTTCCTATTGTGATTACAGATCTTTCTTCTATTAATGAAGCTGACCCTCTTTACAACTTTACACTCCGCTATGCTAGAGCAAAAGAAGTCGTTTGTTTTGTAAACGAGCAAACAAGACGTATTGAAGAACTTCATTTCCTTACACTTAATCTTGAATTCAAAAGACAAACTATTGAAGGCCCCTTATTGCAAGGAAAAGAAGTCCTTAAAAGCACCGAATTTCCGGGGTTTTTCTTGGTAGAAGATGATGCAGAAAATAAAGCAGGACTCTCTTGCATAAATCATTATCAAGGAGCCTTTCTTTTGAGAAATGCTTCAGGGAAATTCTTGATTATCTTGCCAAAATCTCATCTTAAACAAAGTGAACACGACTTTGATCCGGAAATTAAACAAAATGGCCTTGTATATTCTAAATACTTTGTATTTGAAGAAACAGCCTTTGGACTTATTTCTCAAGAACAATCCGCCTATTTTTATCTAGCCCTCCTTCTAAAAATGCAACGCGACTACGTAAAAGCTTATGACTACTTGAAAAAAGTTAAAACTACCGCTTTTTTTAATGAAAGAGACATGCAAATTCTTTATCTTTTTAGCAATTTACGTGACCGCTCTCCTGATTCCGCAGCTTTTAATTTAAAACTCCTTTTATTGATTATTGAAAACAAAAACCTATTACTAGAAGAGCAATTTACAGGTAAAACAAAGAGCAACGAATATAAAGAATTAATTAAATGGGGAGAAAAATGCTATATAGATTACTTTAAAATTGACTCTGCTATTTCTGCTGAAATTTATCTAACAGATACACAAGAAAAGATCATTCTTTTTACCCTAAAAACCTTTATTGACTCTCAAGATCCTATCGTCAATAGCCGCTTTAATATGTTTTTTAATAGCACAAAAAAAACAGAAATCACAATTCCTTCAAGACCTGTCTCTCTAGTTCCTAAAAGCTTTCAAAATATACATCCGAGCTTTATCTCTCCAAAAAATTTAGAAAAATTCAATTTAAAAACGGCAACTAAAGAGGAAATAGAAAGATCTAAATATATTCCTCATCCTATTCGGTTACATGAGGAAGCCATTTTAGCCAATTTTCCCACCTTATATGAAATGGCAAAAAACGCTTCTCCTAATACCCCTGACCCCTTTGATTTTGTTTTAATGGCCCTTTGCAAAAGTCGAGTAAACGGACCCGTCGGTAGCGCTCTTTTTTATGTGAGGCATTTTCCTTCTCAATTTCAGGATCTTTCCTTTAATATGAAAGATAAAGCTTCTACTATAATGGAAATAAACTCCAGAGTAGATAAACTAAAAGATAAATACCCTCCAAATACATTATTAAATAAAACGAAAATATTCAGATTTAATAAAAAAATAGAGCTTCATTTAACACAAGAAGTTGTAACAAGAGAGGCTATACCTGAATCTAGCGCAGTTCCTAAGCCCCAAGATCTCTTAAGTCAAATCAATAAGATTTTAAACAGACCCTGTAATTTGATACGTCAAGGCGTCATAAAAGAAGTGATCTTTCAATTAAAAATGGACACTAAAAAGATTCTTTTTATTACACCTCAAATGATGATGAAAGAGGTAATTCTTAAAAATGATATAAGCTTCCTTAAAAAACATCGCCCCATGCTATCTCCTATTCAAATAGGAAATGTTTGCACTCTTGTTAAAATGTTTTATCATCAAGAGGTCTTAAAAATCAGTGGAGATGCGCCTCTTAATTACGATCCTTTAGAATATCCAGAAATCTCTTATTTTAAAATACAAGAAGGCAAACTACCAAAAGCAGAACAAATAGAGGTTTACAAATGGATCTGTGAGCGTTTAGAAAAAAAAGAACACTGCCATTTTCAGCAGCCGGCAGGACGCGGAAAAACATCTTATCTTATACCCCTTCTAGTGCTTAGAGCTAAACGTGTAGGGCTAATGGCTGTAATTTTTTCTACAGGCAGTATGTACTCTGTCGATAAACAAAATCTAGGAAATACCTTTAATTTATTAGGCGTAGAACTTGCCTTTGCAGAAGTTGGCTTACATATGAAGCTATCTCTTGAAGAGTTAAAACTCATCTATTTCCAGCTAGCTCAAGGAAAAAAGCAAGACAAAGCCCTCATTATGACGCCTCAAATCTTTTACGCCCTCCATCTAATGTATTTATACGCAGCTATTAAGGAAAAAGATAAAGATAGAGTGAACTATCTAGGTAAAATTATCTATTTTTTAAAAAATGAGTGCCTTCTTATTCTTGATGAATCTCATCAGAACCTCGATGCCCTTACAAGAGCTATTTTTGGAGTAGGCAGTATTTTTAAACTGCCGGATCATCAACAACAGCATTTTCTTTCCTTAATGCAACCAATTATAAAATTGATGGATCCCGTCTTAGGAATAGAAAAAATCAATATGAGCTTAGGTGAGCTCTATGCTAACATTTTCCATCTAGATGAGGAATTTGCCTCTTATTGGACTAATAAAAAAGCTCTTAAGCCAGAAAGACTCATTCAATGGCAAAAAACAGATAAGGCCAAAGCCGATCTTATTTCTTTAACAAATTACTTCCTCTCCACTCTTTTACCCCAAATTCTCAAAATGCGCACCGAAATTGACCACTGCCAATCCCTCTACCCCGAAGAAGAATTTGAAAGTCCTTGCCACAATAAGACCCCTTCAACAGCAGAGTTTGAAGATATTTATAAAACTGCTGCTCTCTCTATTAAAGGAACCTTTCATCGAGGCCTCTCTAAATTGCAGGTGAGCAAATTTCTTACAACCCTATTAAAAGAGCATAATAATGAGGTCAAAGGAGGAATCGAAAACACAGATCCCAACGCAAAGCTAAGAAGCTGGCTTGTAGGATCTAAATACGAGGATCTCTCTCTTGAAGACATTAATTTTGCAGATCCCACAATAATGGAAGAGTTAACTTTTATTTTAAAAAGGAATCCTTTAGTCATTGCCCTATATCTTCTAACTACTATTCTTCCCCAGATTAGCTCCACCTCTTCTGAGCAGCTTATTTCAACGCCTTCTCATCTGCTAAGTGGTTTTGCGACATCTATTAGCTGCAGCGCAACGCCGCTGCGCCCTATTGCCTACCCCCAAGCAATTAAAAGTTTTTATAAAGATCCCTTTTTTGAAAGCAATGTTCTTGCGCAATTAAGAGCCCCTCAAAATGCAAGACAACTGTTTGTTAAAGATGCCTCAGTCTTCTTTCAAGAGATGATGAAAGAGCAAAATAAAGAGCTCTTTAATTCCGCTACTATGTTTATTGATCCTCGAGGCTTTTTCTCCGACTTTAATAATCATACAGTAGCCAAGGTATGGCTAGAGGCTTCTCAATTAGATGGAGTCATTTTCTTTAATGAAGAAAGAGTTCTTAAAGTAGATAGGGAAGAAAAACCCAAGCTGTTAGATAAACAAGGCAAAATCACAGATTACACAGGCGTTATGCCTCAAGGAAAAATAGGGATTTATTTTGATGCCGCCCATTCAGAAGCAGCAAATGTGATAGGAGATCCTAATGCAATTATCTTATTTTTTCTCTCAAAGGGCCTAACTAAATCGCGTAAAATTCAAGCTGTTATGCGAGCAAGAGGTTTCCTTGATAAACAATCCCTTGTATGGATTATTCCCGATGAAGTGGCATTCTTAACCAAAACAGATGTTCCTTCTATTGAAGAGTGGACAGAAAAAAATGAAAATGAAGAAATGGGAAAAAGGGTTATTTTAAATGCCTTCCAAGAAATTGCCTTTAAAATTCAGAATCTGGCTTCAACTGAAATAGAAAAGGCTCATAAAATAGATCCTCAGATAGCTATGACTCTTATGCAAAAATACAGCAAAGGTTTTACTGAATTTTCTGATCACGATCCTTATAAAGCCTTTTCCGATCATGAGAAAAACGAAGATACCCGTCTTGTATTAGAAAGATACGCAAGAGAATATTACAAACTTTTCAACTATGAACTTCCTTTAGAAGAACAGCATGAATTAACAGGTGAAATTAATGACTTTATAAGTAAGGTAGAAGAAGAAGTAAAAACAATTGCCTCAAACTTTAATAAAGCTATTTCTAAAGAGATTGAGCAGCACTGCCGCCTTTTAAACGAAACAGAGCAAATGGAGTTCCGCCCAAGAGCTGTAGATCCAATTTCTGCTGATGGGGTCTATGGTAGCGTGAATCTTATAGATCATGAATTCCCTTCCGCAGTTAAACAAGTATTAGCTAAAGATCTTTATAACGAACCTTTAACAGAGAATTTTTATTTTGAAAAAAATCAGCTTCACACCGCCGTAAAAGGAGGTAAATCCTTAAAAGAAGATTATTTAAAGCCGATCGACTTCTTCCTGATTTTAATCGAAGATGGCCATTCTAAACCTTCTGCTATAGCTATTTCTAACGAAATCATCTCTACGTATTTAAACGAACTTATAGATGCCCCGGAGGATGGGGGGCCATTAATTTCCCCGCACAAAGCTTTCCTTGTAACAGCAGAAGGGATGCTTGTTCAAAAAGGAAGGGGGATATTAGCCCCTTCTGAAGCTGATGTTGAAAAAATCCTCTCTTCGCTTTGGTTAAAAGATTTAGCAACCGATGCCGCATTCCTTAAAGGGCAGCTGCTTCACCCCGAAAGACTTGCAGAAAGAATTGAAAACGGATGGGGATGGAACAAATTTCATCAATTTAGGCATAAAGTCTTATCATCCCTTCCCAATATGGAAAGCGCAGAATTAGCCGCATTAAAAAAATTCCAAAAAACCTACGGACCAAAAGCCTCCCCACCTAAGAATTAACAAGATGAACAAGGATAGGCAAGATATACAGGATGAAGAGAAGAACAATTTGCTTTAAAAAATAAAAGTACGAGCAACTTCTTTGTCCCATTAGGGACAGTGGTATGTAGCCAGGGTGTGACGAAGGAACCCCTGGATAAAAATGAATCTAAAAATGCACTCCATAGGAGTGCAGGAATTTTGGACTTAGAAAATAAATTTTTAGGTTTCCCTTCGCTATCCTTTTGGTTGTAAAAGTTCGATCACAGCGCCATCATGATCTTCAATAAAAGCCATATATTCATTTTCATATACACATGGATCCAAAAGAATCTTTTTTCCATGAATTGCTTTCTCTATGTCCGGAACAATAAAGCAGACATGCGCCATTTTTTGAATATGTGGATGAAGAGGGCAACCTTTTTCGAAATATATCCACTCGATACCATATTGAGATTTTTTATAATCAGATGTCCAAAGCTTATAATCAGGAAAGTAAATCATACCCTCCTTTTTAAATTGAATAGGGATGCCTATGTGGTCGTATTTCAACATTTTGTCTCTCAGATTATCACCTTCTTATCAAAAAATGTTTTTTATAGCGAGAGAATTGAAAAACTAACAAAAGAAAGAATTTTTTTTTGGAAGAAGGAATACAGAATAGGCTAATCAGAAAAAGAAAAATAACAGGATATTAGGATCATCCTGTTATTTTTTTTTAGGTTTAGGCGTATACGGTGCATGATTAGTCTAGGTCAAGTGCATTGTTATTTTCCATTATAGGAGGGAGACGATTAGCGGCTGCCGCACCCGTACCGTTATTCGATCTGCTATCGTTGTTATTGTTGTTAGATTTTTCTTCAAGGCGATCTTGTATTACGGTGTTATTACTAGTATGCGCTCCGTTTGCGCTTGGACGGCAATTCATAGATTGCTCGGCTTTACGTTTGATAGATAAATAAGCTAAAGCAATTAAAGAAACTAGAGTTATAACGCCGCCGCCAATAAGCATAGGTAGGTAGGCTGAAGCTCCAAGGCCAAGGCCGCCTGTTACAGCAAAATAAACACCTGCTCCAATGGCTGCTAAAGCAACGACTAATATAGCAGCTACTATGTATTCTTTTTTTCTAGAAACGGGTAAATCCTGAGAATGGGGAACCGGTGAATGACTTATTGGTGGTGTTGACATAATTTTTTCTCCTTTAATGTTAAAAGTGATATTTTCGCTATTAATAATAACATTTTCATACATTTTACACTTCTAAAATAAAGAATATTGTAAAATTAAAATTTTAAACAATTGTATGGATTGAATAATTTTGATTTGCCATCTTAGAAGCATGAAACTAAACATTTTTTCTAGCACACTTAAAGGAACCCTTACTGTTCCCCCTTCTAAGTCCCATACCTTAAGGGCTATTCTGTTTGCCTGCATGGCAAAAGGAACTTCTCATATCAAGCATTACCTTAAATCACCTGACACTTATAGGATGATCGATGCAGTTAGAGAACTTGGAGCATTAGTAAATGTTCAAGAAAATTCTTTAATTATTGAGGGGGTAAAGGGAAGCATAGCGCCTAAAAAAAGAACTATTGATGCAGGGAACTCTGGCCAGGTCCTTCGTTTTATAGGAGCCTTAAGTGCTCTTAGTCCTTCTGAAACAACTCTTACAGGCGACCACTCTATTTGCCATCAAAGACCTGTAAAGGCTCTTGCCGATGCGCTTAAAGAACAAGGGGCGGTAGTTAGTTATTTAAATGAAGTGAATCACCCACCCCTTCAAATTACAGGAACAATTAGTCCAGGAAGTTTTTCATTAAGCGGAGAAGATTCCCAGCCCGTATCAGCCCTTTTAATGGCTACAGCCTTTTTAAAAGGACCTTCTCACATCTATGTCACAAGTCCTGGAGAAAAACCTTGGATTGAACTGACTTTAAGTTGGATGAAAAAATTTGGCCTTAAGGTAAAGAACAACGATTTTATGCATTACGAAGTAGAAGGAAATGCGGAATATGAAGGATTTAATACAAAGATCCCAGGAGATTTTAGCTCTGCTGCTTACCCCATTGGGGCAGCTTTAATTACAGGATCTTGCCTCACTCTTTATAATCTCGATATGCAAGATGCTCAAGGCGATAAAAAACTGATCGATACCCTTATTTTAATGGGCGCGCATATTGAAATAGAAAAAGATGCTATCCATATTAAAAATACAGGCAAGCTGGAAGGGATTAAAATAGATGTGAACGACTTTATAGATGCTATCACGATTTTAGCTGTTATAGGATGCTTTGCCTCTTCTAAAATGGAGATTGTAAACGCCTCCATTGCAAGAAATAAGGAATCGGATAGAATTTATGCGATAGCAACAGAATTAAGAAAAATGGGAGCTACAATTGTTGAAAAAGAAGACGGGCTTATCATCTATCCCTCCATTCTTAAAGGAACAACTCTTTATAGCCACAAAGATCATAGAGTCGCCATGGCGCTCAGTGTAGCGGCATTAAAAGCAGAAGGCGAAACAATCATAGAAGATGTAGAGTGTATAAAAAAAAGCTACCCCTCATTTATAGAAGATTTTCAATCCCTTGGAGCTAACATCTATATTGTCGCATAATCTTAGTACAAGAATACATAGAGAGATTAAATTTTTTTCTCTTCTCTTTCTTCCTCTGTGGTTTCTTGTCTCTGTGGTTTAATCTTTAGCTAAGCTGAGCCAGCAAAAGACTTGCATTTTTTTTAACCACAGAGACAAGAAACCACAGAGGAAGAAAAGAGAGAGAGATTTTATTCCCTCTCTGTTATTCTTCTTATTATGCAACAACACCGTTAAGATCTATGGCAAGTAACCATTTTGGCACAATTTTTAAAGTCACTACATGGGGCGAATCACATGGCAAAGCTATTGGAGCTCTTATTGATGGGTGTCCAGCTGGCCTTTCCATTACTGAAGAAGAGATTAACCTTGAGCTTTCCTTAAGAGCTCCTGGAAACTCCCCTTTTACCTCCCCTCGTAAAGAAGCAGACACTGTAGAAATTCTCTCCGGCGTATTTGAAGGCAAAACAACTGGGGCTCCTATTTCGCTCATCATTTTTAATACAAATGCCGATTCATCTCCTTATGAACCTATTAAAAACATTCTTCGTCCAGGCCACGCCAATTTTACTTATTTAGAAAAATATGGGATCTTCGATTATCGAGGAGGAGGAAGAGCTTCAGCTAGAGAAACAGCTTGTAGAGTAGCTGCTGGCGCTATTGCAAAAAAGCTGCTTAAACACTTTGACATTCATATTACTGCCTATATCAAGGAAATTGGGGGCATTAATGCTAAAGATCAAATAGCTCAGTTGCTAGAAAAAGCAAAAGCAGAAGGAGATTCTTTAGGAGGTATCGTTGAAGTCGTCACATCTCCCCTTCCGATAGGCCTTGGAGATCCGGTTTATGAAAAGCTAGAAGCTAATTTAGCCAAAGCTTTTTTAAGCATACCTGCCACTAAAGGCTTTGAAATAGGCGAAGGATTTCATGCAGCGCGCATGAAAGGCTCTTCCCATAACGATCTTTTTGAAATAAGTGAAAAAATAAAGCCCTCAACTAACCATGCAGGCGGAACTTTAGGAGGCATCTCAACAGGCGAGCCCCTTATTTGCAAAGTAGCCTTTAAACCCACATCCAGCATTAAACAACCCCAAGCCTCCGTCAATATCTCCTCAGGAAAGCCCGAAACCCTCACCCTGCCACCCGAAGCAAAGCACGATCCCTGCGTTGCCATCAGAGCCGTCCCCGTCGTCGAAGCCATGACAGCCCTCGTCCTTGCCGACGCCCTCCTCATGCACAGATCCTCCAAACTCTAAAACCATCTAATCCAATAAAAATAAAATAGACATCTTGCGTAACTTGCTTGGTTTGAAGGATTTTTTCTTGAGGCTCAAAGAGCCGGCCTATTAATAGCCCAGCGCCGTAAGGCCTGGGTAAATAATACATAAGAAATTGAGCCACAACGTGGCGACTTAATACTTAACTCTAAGGCGCCACGTTGTGGCTCAAATATTGCTTTTACCGGTACCCAGGCCTTACGGCGCTGGGCTATTAATAAGCCGGCTCTTTGAGCCTCAAGAAAAAATCCTTCAAACCAAGCATACAAGATGTCTAATATTAAATTTTCCTTCCTTCTCTGCGCTGATGAAATTCTAACTTGAGCTCATTTAAGCCTTTTTAATTTACAAGATCTAGGTTTATTTTGTTACTTAGGAGAAGAGAAGGGAACCTCTATTTTTCTTTAGGAAAAGATTACTTCTCTATGAAGCCGGCTTGAGTAAGAAATGCTTCATTATCGATGACGTATTGGGGATATGTTTCATCGATGGATACGAGGGTGTTTGTGCGGATAAGCTGGGAAAGAGCCTCCGGATTTTTTTGTTCTTTTGTGTCCCATTCGGAGTGAGAGAAGGCTTCGATTTTTTTAATAAAGCGCTCTATTCCTCCCATAGAAGAAAAATGCCACCCGGCATTTTCTATAAGGGAATACCTTTTAATGTTGGCTTTCTTTAGCTTTCTTTTTGATAAGCTCGTTAATTTGCGCATTTTTGTGGGATAAAGCTTTTTGGCAGTTTTATATGGTACAGCAACTGTCCCATACCAAGAATCTCCGTTGTCATGCAACCTATTAAGATAGCCTACGTACATTGTTTGACCAAGAACAACTAAATCTTCCTTGTTATTCCAAAGAGCATTTTTAATTTCCTCTATTTTGTTAACTCTCACAATCTCATCGACATCGGAGAGTAAAATAATATCATTCTGCTTGCAGGATGTAAGTCCTCTCATTAACTGATCTCTTTGATAGCGCTCTCTTTCCCACGCATTAGACGTTACATAAGCCTCTTTAATAGGAACATGCTTGATTTTATCGAGGTATTTCTTAAAGCGTTCTCTATTTTCCTCAAAGTGCAGGGGCTTAAGGGTTCCCCTAAACGTCTCTGAACTCTCAGCTATGACAAAATAATCTACCTTATTTGACATCTCAGAAAGGCGCATTTCTAATAGCTCAAGCTCATCATTAAAAAGGAAACAGTCATAAATTTTAGGCGTTTCTTTTGAAGGCAAAGAATAAAAACAATAAAGCAGCACAAGAGCTAAGGCCCCAAAGAGGATTTTTTTCATTAGAATTTTTAAATAAAGTTTGAAAAAGACATTCTACCAAACCCATAAAATTATGCAAACGAATTACATTAAATGTTTATATTTAGGCACTTAAGACGACTTCAAGCAAATGGGGTTCAATGCGAGACTTTTTAGAAGTTAAAATGGGTGCCTCCCCTTTCTCTATTTGCGGTTAAAGCATGGAAGATAGCTAAGTATTCTCTTCAAGCAGCCTGGAGGCTTTGATTGCACAAGTGGGGGCAGATCTTGAATGAGGAGAGCCACATTAATGTCTGCCTGTAAAGGACTAAGATCTAACTGAACTGGTTGTATAAGATCGCAGATGTTAGGAAGAAAAAGTTGTGTTTTTGTAAAATCAGTGGGTATGAATTTATAAGCAGTGAAATCGAAAGATAAATTTGCCCGTTTATTTAAGAATTCGCTTGCTATCTCTGTTCTCAATTTTTCAAGGGCATCTTTCAAGGAATTATTTTCTACAGGGAATTGGTATTTTTTTAATTCTTTAAATGGATCAGGTGGTGGACCCATGCCGCCTGCGATCCGTTCTTGGTAGATAGGTTGATCGTAATGGCGAGCGGGATAGGCATAAGCAGCAACTTGCGGAGCAACATTTTCAATAAGGGGCTCTGGAAACGCAATTTGTCTACAAGAGGGGCATTTACCTTCTGATAAAGCTGAAGCCAGCCATTGATTTAAACAAAATTGATGAAAAACGTGACGACAGCGCGTTTCTATGGATTGTTCCTCGGGTAAAGATGCGCCCGGAGTGACATCTGTTAAACAGATGACACAAAAAGAATATTCTCCGGAGGGATTGCTAGAGAAAGAACTTGGTGCTGCGGCCGACATTATGTACCTCTTGTATTATTTAATAATTTCTAGAAGAAGTTTGGGGGAATAGGGCTTTCAAAAAGTAGGGGTTTATTTGTTTCAGGATGAATAAAACCTAGCTTATGCGCATGAAGTCCTAAGCGATTAAGGGGGTTTTTTGTAGATCCGTATTTTTTGTCTCCTGCAATAGAGTGCCCTGCATCTTTACAGTGAACGCGGATTTGGTTTTTTCTTCCTGTTTCTAAGGTAACGCGAAGCGTTGTATATTGCCTTGATCTCGAAACTACCTCATAGTGGGTTGTTGCAAGTCTTCCTTTTTCGGGGGCAACGCTTTGAACGTAGTAAGTAGCTTCATCTTCTAATAAATAGCTTTGCCAGGTCCCTTTATCCTTTTCAAAACTCCCTTCCACAACAGCTACATATTCCCTTGTGATATCATGAAGTCTAAATTTTTCTTTTAAATAATCTCTTGCGAGCTCTGTGTAAGCAAAGACCATTACACCAGAAGTCTCTCTATCTAAGCGATGTACAGGGTAAACTCTTTGGGTGTTGAAGCGTCTTTTGATGATGCAGTGAGTTGTTAGACACTCTTCAAATTGGGTTGCCACACTTAAAAGTCCTTCCGGCTTATCTACAACAATAAGGTGTTTATCCTCGTAAAGGACTTTAATCCCCTTATAAAGAATTAAGGAGCGTTTGCCCAAAGAGACCTCATCTCCCTTGACAAGGGGGTGCATAGGCTTGGTTACAAGCTTCCCATTAACAAATATACGCTCTTTTTCAATCCAGGAACGCAGTGTGTTTTTAGAGCTCTCAGGGCACATAAGTACCAGAGCTTCTAGGAGGTTCTGATTAGAATCAATTATTGTTTGCATAAAAAACTTTCTTTTGAGAGTATGGCCACAATGATATTATACGCTATGGGGAATTGAAAAAATATAACAAATATTTTTTAAAAAATAACGTAAATATATTACTTGAATTATGTGCATTTTATTACAACCTTTGGAGGATCAATGAAACCTGTAAAAGAAGCAGACGTATCAAAAGAAAAAGATGTTGCCGCACTAAAAACTAAAGATGAATCAGCTGTTGCCGTGCAAGAACCTGAGAGCACAAAAGAAACAGATGCAGAAGCAAAGCAAAAAGAAATGGAATCATCTAGAAAAAGAGTGAGCTATTGCATTGGTCTTGAAACAGCTAGAAATTTAAGACAACAATTTAGCGACATGGACGTTTCTCTTTTAATGGAAGGTTTCCAAGATGGACTAGAAGGCAAATCTCAAAAAATTGCACAACAAGAAGTACAAAATTTAATGCTTGCGCTAAGAAAACAGATTGAGATGCAACAAAGACAATTTATTTCTCAAGTTGCAGAAGCAAACAAAAAAGCTGGAGAGCAATTCTTAGAAGAAAATAAGAAAAAAGATGGCATAACAACCCTTCCTTCTGGCCTTCAAGTAAAAGTACTAAACAAAGGAACTGGACCTTCTCCTACAATTTTAGATGCAGCAACAATCCATTACAAAGGAAGCACAATCCAGGGTCAAGTATTTGAAAGCACATACGCTGCTGGCAAGCCTGCAGTTGTTGCGTTGAATAAAGTGATCCAAGGATGGGCAGAAGCTCTTCAAAAAATGAGAGTAGGCGATAAAGTGCAACTATTTGTTCCTTCCTACTTAGCTTACGGCGAAGCTGGATTTGGCAACATGATTGGACCAAATGTTACGCTTGTATTCGAGCTTGAACTACTTGGGGTCAATGCCTAATTTGATGCGGGAGTTCCAGTATCCTTCTCCATAATCGTAGCAAAGTTGCTCTCCTGGAGCAATTTTGCGCTTCGAAAAAAAGATGATACGAAGAATTCCTTCCGCTATCACAGCGATTGGTTCCACATTGGGATAATCGCTGTGGTTAATAAAGCGCGTGTGATTTCCCCTCTCTTGAGCATCGATTAAATACTTAGAGGTCATAAGCTCTCCTAAGTAATACTCAAAAAGGTACTTATTTTTCTTGTCTTCCCAAAAAGTGCGTTTCCTTAGGTCCCCTGTATATTCCCCTATATAGGTATTTGCTAAAATCTCTTTTTCAGCAAATACGCCATACCCAATGATCTCATTGATAAAGCGAATAGAAAATTCGGGATATACACAAGAGATGATCTCTTTACTAAAGTAAACACCTAGCCACTTCTGCTTACGATCAAGCTTGTTTTTTGCAAGCATTTTAAGGCATTTTCTTTGGACATCGCTTAAAAAATCCGCTTCCTTAAACTGCAAGGCCTGTATATAAACAATGCCCATCAGCTTTTCAAATTCTTCTATTGTATAAAGGGAAAATTCTTCGCTTCCCTTATGCATCACTTTAATATTCATATATAAATATTGACATTTACCACATAAAAAAAGAAATTAAAAAAAAGACTCCCCCAAAAAGAGAGGCCCTAATTTTATTTTTCTTTCTTCTCTCTGTGTGCTCTGTGATCTCTGTGGTAAAAAATATGCCTAACACGTTAGATGCAATCATTCTGTGATATTTTTTTACCACAGAGATCACAGAGCAAAGAGAGAGAAGATAGGAATTAATTATTTTCTACCCTCAAAAATAATCCATTGTCTGAGGAGAAAAAAGGAGATATTAGTGGATACACCAAAGAAAAAAATATTTCTTATTCGCCATGGAGAAACGGCCTGGACAATTTCTGGACAACACACAGGTTCAACAGATATTCCCCTAACGCAGAAAGGGATAGAAGATACTAAGAAACTAGGAACCTTTCTACAGGCGCAAAATTTTGCAGCCGTTTTTGTAAGTCCGCTTGGTAGATCCATAGAAACATGTCAGCATGTAGGGCTTATGAAAAAAGCTCAGGTAGATGAAGATTTAAAAGAGTGGAACTACGGAAAATATGAGGGCCTAACAAGCAAAGAAATTACAGAGACTAATCCCACATGGACCATTTTTACAGAAGGCGCCCCCGAAGGAGAATCTCTTTTAGATATCAAAACAAGAGCAGACCGATTTCTAAAGAAAATAGAAAAAATTGAAGGAGATATTGCTGTTTTTTCCCACGGCCACTTTTCTAGAGCGCTTGGAGTTAGCTGGCTTGGACTTCCCCTATCAGATGGCAGACTCTTTGCTCTATTCCCCGCCTCCATCTCCATTCTCGGCTACGAAAAAGACACAAAGGCCCTCCTCCTCTGGAACCAAACCTAATCCCGTGCCCGTGTGCGTGCCCGTGCCCTTGCCCGAGTTTAATCATCCGAGCCAATAACTCGGGCACGGGCACGGGCACGCACACGGGCACGCGAGGGAATGGCCAGGGCAAGAGATGGAAAAAAATACCCTCCTGACTTTTTCAAGTAGGAGGGTGAAGAGCCATCTTATTTTACTCAAGCCAAATGGACGAAAAGCTGCTCATGAAGCAGTCTGATCATCTCACCTCTATGAGAGGATGTGGTACCTTGAGTCATCCGTTAGATGGTATACGGTCGAAATAGATCTGTGGTTAAGATATATCTGCCAGAATACACATCTAGTTGGGATATGACAGCTTTCTATCTTTAATTTAACAACTAATTATTTATTTGTAAAACAAATAATTTAATAACTGTTAAAGCAGTCAAATTAAGTGATTTAAAAGACTGAAGTTGTATATCAACCGTGTTTTTTAAATAGCTTGCTCGATTTTTAATAAATTTGCTATTAGAATAGGCAGATCTTATAAAACATCTTAGGTACACCTATGAAAAAACATTCCCTTCTTTATACAGCGCTCCTAGCTGCCGTAGTGCTAGCCCCGTTTTCGATAAAAGCTCAAGAAGCAGCTGAAGAATCTGAGGTTTATCCTTCTATTGTTCTAGGTGGAGGCATTGGAGGCTTAACATCTGCTCTGTATCTTTCAAGAGCCGGAATCCCTCCCCTTATCATTGAAGGAGCTCATGTTGGTGGAGCCCTTATGCAATCTCCTAAAGTGCAGAACTGGCCTGGGGAATTTGAAATTAAGGGATTTGATCTTGTGGAAAAGATTAGGGATCAGGTCCAAAGGAATGGCTCTAAATTTTTAGCCGAAGAAGTCATCGATGTCGATTTTTCTAAACGCCCCTTTACCATTACAACCAGATCTTTATATGGAAAAGAAAAAATCCGTACGATTAAAGCCCAAACAGCCATTGTTGCCCTTGGAACAACGCCTCAGTTTTTAGGCATCCCTGGAGAAAATGGGCCAGATGGCTACTGGTCTCATGGTGTTTATACATGTGCTGTGTGTGATGGATCTTTATTTAAAGATAAAACAATTGCTGTTGTAGGAGGGGGCGACACAGCGATTACAGAAGCACACTACCTCTCTGATATTGCTAAGCATGTGTATGTTTTTGTAAGAGGAGAAGAATTCAAAAGCCTTGAAAAGGCAAGAACAGAAACGCTTCTTGCTAAGCCCAACGTAGAAGTGATCTATAAATCCTCTCTTAAAGAAATTAAAGGAGATGGAGAAAATGTCACCCATGTGATTGTCCAAAAAGATAAAGACAAAAAGCCTGTTGAAATTTCGGTGGATGGGGTTTTCTTAGCCATTGGATCTAAACCTAATTCTACACTTTTCAAAAATAGACTAGCCTTAGATAAACAAGGCTTTATTCTTTTGAAAAAACAACAAGAAACCTCCATTCCAGGAGTTTTTGCTATTGGGGATATTGCCGATCCTATCTATCAACAAGCCGTATCTGCTGCAGGAGATGGGGCTAAAGCAGCGCTTCAAGTGAAGTCTTATTTATCTTCAATGCCCGCTTTAAATAAAATGCAGAATTCCGAGCCTATGGCTATTGCAGACGCACCTCTCCCCTCTATCATTGAGATTGGAAGTGTATCTCAATTCAATGAGATTCTTAAGAATAGCCAAGAACCCCTTATTGCTGATTTTTATGCTACTTGGTGTGGCCCTTGCAAGCACTTCGCCCCTGTTTTTGATGATCTAGCGAGCACTTTTTCAGGAAAAGTTAAATTCCTTAAGGTAAATGTAGATGTAGTAGGTGAGCTTTCCCGCCATTATCAGATTAAAGGGATACCCTCCCTTCTGATTTTTGATAAACAAGGAAGGCTTGTTGCAAAGAAAACAGGATCGAAAGAAATTAATGATTTTGTTACCCGTTTTGAACCTTATGCAGGACAAACTGAAGCGCAAATAGAACACTTTCTACGAGGCATAAAATAAAATATTGCAATAACTTACGCTCAATGCTAGGATGCGGTTTTAAAGAGAGGTATACAAATGGGTGCCGAACCTAAACCGCATAAACCTTTAGTGGCATTTACAGCTGCAGTACTGATCCTTATCACCTTAGTTCTTTTTCACCATCATAAAAGCCAAACATCTAATGCCGTTGATCTAGAAGTCTCCTCCCATCCCACAATAGGAAATCCTGATGCAGCGATTCATATCGTTGTTTTTGAAGAGCCCAGATGCATTGACTGCATGTATTACAATAACGACATCTATCCCCTTATATTTAAAGAATATATAGAAACAAACCAAGTGAAATACACCAACATCCCCGTCTCTTTTTTACGCAATTCGCTAAATATAGGTACCGCCCTTTTATGCGCATACCATGAAAACCCTAGAGAGCCAAATGATGAAGCTTATTTTGCCTTTCTAGACTACATCTACCAAGACGGAAGAGTCGTACATAATGACAATCTCACTATAAATGATATTGTGCATTTAGCCTCTCAAGCATCCCCTTCTATCAACTCCAAAAAACTTAAAAAATGCATAGAGAGTAAAAATTATCACCAAGACATTCTAAATAATACAGCTTATGCAACAGAGGTCATGAAAGGCAACCTTGGAACACCGGCAATCTATGTAAATGGCGTTCTTTTAGAAAATATCACCTACGCAAATCTGAAAAAACTTATCACTAAAGCAATAGGCGCATCACATGAATAAAAACCGTTTTTTCTATGCCTTATATTTAGCCTGGATTATTGCTTGCTTAGGAACAATAGGGGCTCTTTATTTTGAACAAATGGATCATCTGGCGCCTTGTAATCTTTGCTGGTATCAAAGAATGGGCCTGTTCCCTTTAGTCATCATTTTAGGAATGGCTGCATTTCGCGGGGTTTTAAAGATTATCCCTTATGTTTTGCCTCAGATCTTTTTGGGCGGGCTTGTCGCCTTGGCTCAAATCCTTGTTCAAGAGAAAATCATCTCTACGTCGCTAGCCCTTTGCGGCAAAGGCTCTAGCTGCCTAGAAAAGATAGATTTAGGCCTTGGATTTATTACTCCGCCTATCCTCTCTTTTTTAGCTTTTGCAGCCATGGCCATTTTACTAATCTATGCTCAAAAAAATAACAAGAAGATTTGACTTTTTATTTTCTATGCGAAGATAATCAAACACAAGGGAACGCCCTTAAACTTTAGGAGAATTTTATGGTAAAAGAAAAAACATCCCACGCTAAAGAAACCAAAAAGAAAGCGTCAAAAACAGCAAAAGAAAAGAAAGTCGCAAAACAAGAAAAAAAGAAAAAATAACCCTCAAGAATTAAAGAGAAGAGGAAAAATAACAGGATGTACAAAGATAAGGCAAGATATACAAGATGAAGAAAGATAAAAGAGAGAAAAATCTTTCTTTCTTCTCTCTGTGTGCTCTGTGATCTCTGTGGTAAAAATTTATCGCAGAACATTGCATCTAACGTGTTAGCATATTTTTTTACCACAGAGATCACAGAGCACACAGAGAAAAGAAAAAAGAAAACTTCCTCTTTCTTCATCCTGTATATCTTGCCTTATCCTGTACATCTTGTTACTCTTCTCTTCTTCTTTTCTAAGTCTTAGAAGGAACTATTTCCTGGAAGAGGAAGATGGTTTCGAGTTCGTGCTTGGTAAGGCCGCCGTGTGCGCCGTAGAAGTGCTGGTCGTAGCGGTGTCTTTCGTGCCACCAGACAGATTCGTGCTCAAAAGGTAGAATCACTAAGTTCCCTACTCGATTAAGGAACACTTCAGAGCAAGGTTCTTTTCCAAAAAAGCCTGCATCAATGAGCTCCTTCACATAATGCACCTCAGCAATATCAACAAGCTTCTCTTTTAAAAAATGATACGCCTTTTCTAAATGTATCTCTTCGATATGTAAGAAAAAGTCTCTTGAAGAGCCTGCTGGAACAATAGGCTCGCCAGCCTTATTCTTCTTTATAAGGGGCAAAATTTCGGGCAATCTTTCGTTGAGGTAAAATGTTGTCTTGGGATCTATATGCACCATCCCATGATCAGCTGTCAGAAGGCAGGCAACCTTTTTATCGCATTTTACAATCTCTTCAAAAAACTGCGTCTCAAGAGAAGAAAAGCAATCATCTACAGCCTTTTCAAATTGAGGACTATCAATGCCATGCCTATGTCCTGCTGCATCAATATTGCCAAAATAAAAATAGATGTAAGTGGGCCCCTTTTCTTTAGACCGCGCAAGACGCGCAGCTCTTTTTAACCCTTCATTTAAAGTGGAATAGGGAACTTGGGAAGCCCCTTGAAGCATCACATTTGAATAAGGAGAGTGCGCAATCCCTTTATGTTGAACAGCAAAAGAGCTAACTCCCAACTCTTTTAAATCTTGATAAATGGTGCGCTCCGGATAGAATTCTTTAGGATCAATGTTGGTTTGTTTTAAAGTGCCAGGCTCTTTATCTTCCCCAAAAGAAAATAAAAGCGGGCTAATGATCCTATCTACTTTAGGTTCATAATAAAACCACTCATAAACCCCTGTTTGCCCCACGCACTGCCCTGTGTTAATGGTTGTGATATGAGCCGCTGTTGTAGAAGGAAACTGAGAGGTGATTTTAGAGACTACTCCCTCTTTGATAAAGCGCTTTAAAAATGGGTACTTATCTTGGTATTTCTCAAAAAACCTCCATCCAAATCCATCGATTAAAAAAAGAAAGACTACATCGTAAGCGCTCTCTGCTCCTTCTGTCGTATCGAGAGGCAGTCTAGAAGTAGAGGGCTTTCCAAAAAGACTCTTTATAGTAGCAGGAATCTCCGAAAAGCAATAAGAGCCATATAAAGGCTTACAAAAATGGGTAGAAAACAAAGATTTCTCTACTTCTTCAATAGATTTTTTATTCAGCATTCCTTGAACTTAGCAAATATAGGGATTTTTAATAATTGGAAAATTTGTTTTTTTTTAATATACTCCTTCTAAAATGATTTTTTTGGAGAGTGAAATGGGGCAGAGCCGCACCTTGAGCATTTTTTCCCTTGCAATGATTAACGTTGCAGCTATTGGAACTGTTAAAAACTGGCCCCTTATCGCAGAAAATGGGCTTTCAACCGTCTTTTTTTTAGTTCTTGCTGCGCTTGTATTCTTTATTCCCGTATCTCTTGTAGCTGCAGAGCTTGCCACCGGATGGCCTAAGCTTGGAGGCGTATTTGTTTGGGTCAAAGAAGCTTTTGGCCATAAAACAGGGTTTTTATCCGTCTGGCTCTCTTGGGTCAATAATGTGATATGGTATCCTACCATTCTCTCTTTTATCGCAGCGGCCATTGCCTATATTTTTAACCCTAACTTAGCGGATCATCGCCTCTTTACCATGATCATCATGCTTATTCTTTTTTGGGGAATCACCTTTGTTAATCTTTTAGGAATGCGCACCTCTAGCTGGATTAGCACAATTGGTGTTGTTCTGGGCTCTTTTGTTCCGGCAGCTTTAATTATTTTCCTCGGGTTCTCTTGGTTTTTGGGAAATAACCCCACCCAAATCACCTTCTCCTTAAAAAATCTTATCCCTGATGTCACCTCTATTGACCAAGTAGTGATTTTTATTGGGGTGCTTTTAACCCTTGCCGGAATGGAGATGTCTGCTGTACACGCAAGAGATGTGAAAAACCCTCAAAGAGATTATCCTAAAGCTATTCTCCTCTCTGTTGTCATTATTCTTATTCTCTCTATTTTAGGCGTTCTTTCTATTGCGATTGTTGTTCCTAAAGAAAAAATCAGTTTAGTGGCAGGATCGCTCCAAGCTTTTGCTTATTTTGTAGAACCTTACGGCTTAAACTGGATGACCCCTTATGTGGCAGCTCTTATTGCTATAGGCGCTGTTGGCTCTATTAGCACCTGGACAGTTGGCCCTACAAAGGGGCTTCTCGCTGCTGCAAAACAAGGCGATTTGCCTCCCTCGTTTAGAAAAGTTAACAAGCATGGCATGCCGCATGTTCTCCTCATTGCGCAAGCTGTGATTGTCACAATTCTCTCGCTGATGTTTCTTTTAATGCCTACAATTAATAGCGCCTTTTGGATCATTACTGTGATGGTAGCTCAGCTCTATCTTGTGATGTATATTTTAATGTTTGCAGCAGCAATTAAACTGCGCTACAAAAAGCCTGATGTCAAAAGAGCTTATAGAGTGCCGTTTGGGAATGTAGGGATGTGGATTATTTCAGGACTTGGGATCCTAAGCTCTTTTCTAGCCCTTCTGGTAGGTTTTTTCCCTCCCACACAAATTACAAAGGAAAACTATCCTTTTTATTTGAGCTTTTTAATTGTAGGCATGATCATCACCTGTTTAGGGCCTACCATCATTGCAAAATTTAAAAAACCTTATTGGAACACACTTCTCACACACGAAGAAGAAGCGGGGAAACATGAGTAGCTCTTGGGAAAATGCAGCAGATTGGTACGACAAAGCAGTTGGCCAAAAAGGACACTATTATCATGAACACCTCATTTTACCAAATGTTCTTAAAGAGCTTGGTCTAAAAAAAGGAGAGCCGGCGCGCCTTTTAGATTTAGCTTGCGGCCAGGGCATTCTTTCTAGGAATTTGCCCGCCTTTGTGGAGTATGTGGGGGTTGATGCTGCAGGTTCCTTAATTCAAGCAGCTAAAAAATACCGCACCGCTTGTAAAACAAGCTTTTTTACAAAAGATGTGACAGAAGAGCTTGGACTTGGGGAGAAACTCTTTACAGTGGCAACAGTTATTCTAGCCATTCAAAATATTGAAACCCCTTTAAAGGTTTTTTTAAACGCCTATAAATATTTAGAAAAAGGGGGCAAGCTCATTTTAGTGCTTAACCACCCGTGCTTCCGCATCCCTAGACAGTCTAGCTGGCAAGTAGATACAGCCAAAAAGCTCCAATATAGACGCATCGACAGGTACTATTCCCCCTTAAAAATCCCTATTCAAACGCATCCCGGAAGAGAAGGCTCATCTACTACCTATTCGTTTCACCACCCCCTTTCCGCTTATACTAAATGGTTAAAGGAAGCTGGCTTTCAAATAGATCTTATAGATGAGTGGTGCTCAGATAAAAAAAGTGAAGGGAAAATGGCTAAAATGGAAGACAGAAGCAGGACAGAATTCCCTCTTTTCCTTGCAATTACAGCCGTAAAACATTAACATAAACCCAAGCTCAAATTTGGGGTAAGCTATGTGTGGAATATTCGGATATATAGGTTCTGAGGATGGAGCGCAAATCTGTCTTGATGGACTAAAAAATTTAGAATATAGAGGCTACGACTCTGCTGGGATTGCCGGAGTCATGGATGGAGAGCTATTTTCCCGCAAAGAAGTAGGCAAAATCTCTTCTTTAAAAGAGTCGCTTGATAATGCCCCCTTAAAACTTGGTCTAGCAATTGCTCATACACGCTGGGCAACCCACGGAAAGCCCACCATAGAAAACGCCCATCCCCATTTCGATCAACATAATACCGTGGCAGTTGTTCATAACGGAATTATTGAAAATCATAACGCCTTAAAGACAATGCTCCTAGCTAAAGGGGTCATTTTTACCTCCGACACAGATACAGAGATCATTGCGCAGCTTATTGCTATGTGTTACGAAGGCGATTTTTTAGAGGCCGTAAAAAAAGCGCTCACTTATTTAGAAGGACTTTGGGGCCTTGCCATTATCCATAAAAATCACCCCGACCAAATCATTGCAGCATCAAGAGAAAGCCCTATTAGCATCGCTTTTTGCCCGAAGAGAAAAGAGACGCACATATCCTCTGATGCCAACGCCTTTAACACAAAAGATTTAGATATTATGTTTTTACATAATAACGAAATCGCGCTTATAAAAGCCGGTGTGGTAGAAGTATTTGATTCCAGCTTTGCCAAAGTGGAAAAGAAAAAAGAGCGTATCGAAAAAGAAGCTCAAAATATCTCAAAAAATGGCTTCGAGCACTTCATGCTAAAAGAGATTTTTGAGCAGCCCCAAACCATTCAACAAGCCCTTTATAACCGCTTTATTCCTGATTTTGGAACAGCTGATTTTGAGAACTTAAAGTTTACCTCCAAAGATCTTCTCTCTATTAAACGGATCATCATTATTGCTTGCGGCACCTCTTGGCATGCAGGATGCATTGCAGCTTCTATGTTAGAAGATAAAGCGCGCATTCCCACAACTGCAGAAATTGCCTCTGAATTCCGCTACAGAAACCCTATCATTGATGAAAGTACACTCGTAATTGCCATTTCTCAGTCGGGAGAAACACTCGATACATTAGCTGCTGTGCGCGAAGTTAAAGCCAAAGGCGCTAAAGTTTTAGGCATCTGTAATGTGCGCAACTCCTCTTTGACAAGAGCTGCAGATGATTGCCTATTCTTAAGAGCCGGCCCTGAAATTAGCGTATGCTCTACGAAAGCCTTTACAAGCCAGTTAACTGTTTTAGCCCTCTTTACTCTTCTTATGGCGCGCCTTCACCACATGAGCAAGGAAGAAGGGCAACTCTTTTTAAAAGAGCTCCAAGAAATCCCCGCTAAAATAGAAAAAATTCTTAGCGAAAAAGAGAACATCCAAAAGATTGCCAAAACTTACTCTTCTTTCGAAAACTTCTTTTTCTTAGGTCGCCACTACATGTTTGCAACGAGCTTAGAAGCCGCTTTAAAACTTAAAGAGATCAGCTACCTAAACGCAAATGGCTACCCAGCTGGCGAAATGAAGCACGGCCCAATAGCTCTTGCTAACGAACACCTTGCCATTATTGGGATGTGCGGCAGCAAAAAAACCTATGAAAAAACCCTTAGCAACCTCATGGAAGTTAAATCTAGAGGCGCTAGGATTCTTGTCTTTGCCCCAGAAAATGCTCCAGACATCGAAAAAGTTGCCGATGATGTCATCTATTTACCAGAAGTGATCGATGAGCTCTCCTCAATCCCCTATGCTGTTGCTACTCAACTACTTGCATACTATATCGCCAAAGAAAGAGGCTGCGAGATTGACCAACCTAAGAACCTCGCCAAATCCGTTACCGTCGAATAATTTATCGATCCTTAATAGGATTATGCTATAATTCATTAAAAAATTGAGGGAAAAATGGCTTTTAGTATTTCAGATAACTTTGGATTTAGTTCTAAGGCTTATATTCAAAATAGAGGCTATGATGAAGATAAGAATAAAGTCGAAGAAAGCTACGATGACAATACTCCCCATATGGATAAGGTTTTAGGAAACACAAACACCTATAACATAATGGGTTATATTCCGATAATCGGCGCTATTATTGGCATTTTTAAAAGAATTGTCCCTATGATCCAAGAAATAAAAGAATATTCTAGTAGTCCAGAAAAGATGAAAAATTTTTATAGTTTTCAGATTTTTAGAGCTACATGCGAA
>Ga0207097_1020_pt2 | contig 31059 bp, 29 predicted proteins | sample Alteio_BWMinHeat_87_FD_153541 | JGI IMG/M metagenome (GOLD analysis project Ga0207097, IMG submission 153541) | Enriched cells from forest soil in Barre Woods Harvard Forest LTER site, Petersham, Massachusetts, United States -... | ecosystem: Environmental > Terrestrial > Soil > Temperate forest >...
GCAGTGCTAGCGTCTATTGGAGTATCTATTGCTCATACACAAACAAATGTGCCATTTGCAAGTAATCTCCTTAACGGAATGGGCAACTTAAGCCTTATCCCGCAAATCGCAATTCCTGTAGTGGGTTCCTTGATTGCTGGCGGCGCTATCTACGGCATGAAAAAAGTAAAGCAAAAGTACTATGTTCCGACTTACCATGTTAATCCGTATTTTAATTATAACAACAATAACAACAATAGCAACAGTTATGCTATTAGACACATCATGCCTGACGATAATAATTCGATTTTAGATCATAATCCGGTTTCTAATAATAGCAAAAATAACAACAATAGCAACAGTCTTACTATTAGACACATGCCTGACTATGATAATCACATGCCTGGCGATGATAATTCGATTTTAGATAACAACAATATTATTATTCACAGAACCCCTAGTAATAATGTTGATTATCCTTCCAGAAATGACAGAAGTATTCTTGCTATTGATGAAATGCTTGATGACAATGCTGTTAATTTCCATGACGAAGAGTAAATAATATGTTATTAGTTATTTGAGTGATGCGCAAGTTTTCGATACTTGCGCATTTTATAATAAATTAGTTTTAAAAAAGAGGAAAAAATTATGTCACATCCAACAGTAACAGGATTTAATGTACCAGCAAATGATCAAGTAAATAATCAAAATCAGAATACAAACACGATTTCAAAAGGTCGTTTTTCTGTTAGCCCAAACACAAGCAAGAATGTGAAGCTTGTAGTACTTGGGATAGTAGCATCTATTGCGATTCTGGCAGTGCTAGCGTCTATTGGAGTATCTATTGCTCATACACAAACAAATGTGCCATTTGCAAGTAATCTCCTTAACGGAATGGGCAACTTAAGCCTTATCCCACAAATCGCAATTCCTGTAGTGGGTTCCTTAATTGCTGGCGGCGCTATCTACGGCATGAAAAAAGTAAAGCAAAATCATTTTATGTCGAAATTGGATATTATATCTTTATTGAATAGTAGCAAATCTGTTCCTTACTATGTTGATGCGCCTTTACATAATAACAACAATAACAATCAGCATAACAGCAGTATTATCAGCTCCAGTATGCCTGGACCTGGTTCGATTTTAAATAATAACAATAGATATATTCTTGATGAAGCAGATGAAGCATTAGATGAAAATGTTATTAGATTTCATGATGGACATCTTATTAGAATCCATCAAGGCGATGAAGTATAAATAATATGTTTTTAGTTATTTGAGTGATGCGCAAGTTTTCGATACTTGCGCATTTTATAATAAATTAGTTTTAAAATAGAGGTAAATTATGTCAAGTTATACAAATGTTAGTAATCAAGTGCCTGCATCTCCAGCAGTGCCTGCTGCCTCTATTGTTAGTAACAATAGTAACCCAGCTCCTGTTGATGTAAGTAAAATGACAACCGGTCAAAAGGTTGCTGTGTTAATGGGTGTTATCGGTACGCTTGCTCTAATAGCTGGGGTTGCCGGAGCTATTATTCATGGAGTGAATCCAGATCTTCTTTCAGTGATGAATTTTCCAAGTGGTAGCGCTTTAGGGATAACCCTAGGTGTTACAGGCGCAGGACTTCTTACTATAGTAGGTTCAGTTGTGGCTTATAGACGCTGTAGATCGCAAAAAATCGCAGTAGCAGCAGCAGCTTTACTGGCAGCAACTTTGCCAGCATTGCCGTCAGCAGCAGCTTTAGCGCAATCAACACCTTTCCCTGATAGTTGGGATGGTGGACATGATGGTTATTAAAAAATAGTTTTATTCTTTTTGCCTATTTCTTTGCATAAAAAACAAAGAAATAGGTTTTTTTATTTAATCCCTATTTTTTTTAAATTGTGCTTAAAGGCGGAAGTTTTCGCCGAAGTAGGTTTGGCGCGCTTCTTTGCTCTCAAGAAGTTCGTGCACCGTTCCCTGGATCATGACTTTGCCATCGCGCACAAGGTAGCTTCTATCGACAATGGAGAAAATTTCGCGTGCGTTATGATCGGTGATAAGAACGCTGATTTTCATGTTTTTTAAGATTTTAATGAGGTGCTTTACATCGTTTACTGAAAGCGGATCGATGTTAGCAAAGGGTTCATCAAGAAGAAGCAAGGAAGGCTCGGTAACAAGTGCTCTTGTGATTTCTACGCGTCTTCTCTCGCCGCCCGATAGGCCTGAAGCCTTTTTCTTGGCAAGCCTTTCAAGATGCAATTCTTTAAGAAGTAGCTCTAATCTTCTTTTTTTCTCTTCTTTGCTTAAAGGCAGTGTTTCTAAAATGCAAAGAATATTTTCCTCTACAGTGAGATCTCTAAAAACGGAGGGTTCTTGAGCTAAATACCCCATGCCCTTAAGGGCTCTTTGATCGATTGGTAAATCTGTTACATCTTCTTCTTTAAAAAAGACTTTTCCACTATCTGGTTTAATTAAACCGATAGTCATATAAAAGGCTGTTGTTTTACCAGCGCCATTAGGACCTAAAAGTCCTACTACTTCGCCAGGAGCAATAGCAAAAGAAAGGCCATTTACAACAGTTCTTCCTCCGTAAGTTTTTACAAGATTTTCTACTCTGAGGATGGGGGCAGGGGGGGCTTTATTCATGGGTCTCCTGGAACATGCTTTTAAGGGCTATACTTTCTTCGTCGTTAAAGGTGAAGCGGACATTTCCTATACCTCTTACGATCTCTTTTTTTGTGAGCGGATCGCGGCTAATGTGAATTTCACTTGCGCTAAGATAAAGTGCCTCTGATTCATCGAAAAATAATACTTTTTTCCCGGGAGTAGCTATTAGCATTAACGTTTGCTTTTGGGGAAAACACTTAATCTCATCAGCTTTTGCAAGGCGTGTTTTGAGGTCTTTAGAATAAAGGCGAATATTGCCGAGTAAATGAAGCTCTACAGGCTTTAATTTTCCTAGGGTCTCCTGGTATGTGATGTGCGCCTTATTTGCAAAGATGCCGGCTTCTTCTTGCTCATAATAAAGTTGTAATTTTTGGGAGGTATTTCCCTTTATTACAGGGCTTTCCATGGTACAAATATTTTCTTTTCTATCAATAACAAGAGATCCAAAATTGGTGAGTGTATGGCAAAGTTTTTCGTCTTCATAGGTGAAAATTGTTTTCCCTTTTGTCTTGATAAAGCGTACGCCTTGTTCGTCTTTTGTTATTTCAAGGCAATCTTCTGCAAGAAGTGTTCCAAAGAGGCTCTCTTTTAGCTTGATGTTGTCTTTAAGTGTAAGGGTATTTGCTATTTCATCCCATGTAAGCGTATCTGAAGAGAAGGTAAGGCTCTCCTCTAAAGAATAAATGGCACCTTCTGGGTGTATAAGAGTTAAGGTAGAAGCTCCAAGGTCAAGGGTGATTTTATCCGCTTCAATAAGATCTTTACCATGTAGCAGGCAGCTTTTTTCTCCTTCTTGAGGAAGAGCTTCTACAATGCCTTTATTTCTTATGTAATGGGCTTCATGCGTATTTAAGCTAAAGTCTTGCCCATAATCCATTGTTACGTTGTTTGTCGCTTTAACTTCTGCTACATCAAAGCCTTCTTTTTCTTTAACCATTTCAAGAGTGATTTTATGGCTTGATAGCTTTAAAGGGATCTCTTTTTTTCCTCTTACAACATGGTCTTTATACTCTATTTTCTCGGTATCAGAAGAACAAAATACGGCATGCAGAAGAATAAAATCTAAATGCGCTTCCGCAGCTTTTAAAGAGGAGTTATTCTTTAAAGAGAGAAGAACATTTTGATGTAAGCGGATTTTAGAAAAGGGTACCTTTCCATTTTCTTCTCTTTCTAAAAAGGCCTCCTCAGCGCGCATTGTACCAAGAAAATGTTCGAGTAGCACATTGCCTTTTAAAATTAGGGTATTGCCATCGTAATCTGCGTGGGTTGAAGAAACGTTACTCTCTTCTTCTTCTTCTACCTCTGCCTGCGCACCAAAAGAGAATAGCATGAAAAATACTAACAATAGACATTTTGCGTAACGCGCTTTGGTTGGAAAAATTAGCCATTTTTGTGCAGGTTTAAAATCAAATTTTGAGAGCATGTGTAAGCACATGGTCGAAAAATTTGATTTTAAAGATGCCGAAAAGGGCAATTTTAACAACCAAATGGGGTCACGCAAGATGTCTAATAGAACCACGGTTAATCTCCCTTGGCTGTAGGCTTTAGAGAGGCTTGGAATTGTTTGGCTTGGAATTTAGGGCTTTTCCCCGATACAGAAAAGGAGACGTCTTTCGCAACGCCCTTCATGAACGCATTTTTAATAGAAGATCCCATTTCTAAGGGCAGCTCATGGCCGTCTTTACGAAATAAGGAGAGCATGACAGTTTTTGCGTCAAATTCACTTGTATTATATCTGTAGGTTCCTTGATCTGCTTCAAAAAAACGGAGCTGCTGCATAGGTTTATTTCCTTCTGTTAAATACACCTTATCTTGCATCCAGCACCGGATTTTTTCGAGATTTTCGATCACTTCAATTTTACTTCCTTTAGGCTCAAGAGTTAAAAGAGAGACAGCGCTTTGAATCCGGTAGTGAAGGCGTGTTTCCGCATTTTCAGCAAACCAGATGTCTTTTTGCACTTTTTGGCGGATCTGGTGGGTGGATGATCTAAGGGTTTCAGAAGAGGCTGTGATCTTTTCTTTTTTTTCAAAGGAAGTGGCGTATTTAGCTAAATCTTTTTCAGAAACTAAACAAAAATTTATTGCCCACAAAAATAAGAGGGCAGAAGAGATAACAAGACTAAAAAAGGTAGCTTTTTTAAACATTATCCATTCACTATATCATAGATTTTTTTGCATTCTTCCATAAGGCCTTTAAGAAAAGCAAAAGGCATGACAGAGTCTTTATCGCTTTTTGCATTAGCTGGATCATCGTGTGATTCCATAAAGATAAGGTTGCATCCGGAAGCAATGGCCGCTTTTGTAAGCGTCGGAATAAATTCTCTTTGCCCACCTGAAGCATCGCCTCTTCCTCCTGGTAGTTGCACTGAATGGGACGCATCGAAACATACAGGAAAGCCATAATCTTGCATAATAGGGATGCCGCGCATATCGCTTACGTAGTTATTATATCCAAAGCTTGCGCCTCTTTCTGTTAAAATAATATTTTCATTTCCTGTGGATCTAATTTTATCTACGACGTTTTTGATATCCCAAGGCGCCATAAATTGCCCTTTTTTCACATTGATAATAGCTTTTGTGAGGCCGGCTGCGCAAATGAGATCGGTTTGTCTGCATAGGAAAGCAGGAATCTGGATGATGTCGCACACTTCAGCCACAGGCGCTGCTTCTTCAGGGGAATGGATATCGGTTAAGACAGGCACGTCAAATTCTTTTTTTATTCTTTCAAGGATTTTTAATCCTTTTTCCATACCAGGGCCGCGAAAAGAGTTAAAAGAGGAGCGGTTTGCTTTATCGTAGCTGGATTTATAGATGAAATTGATGCCTAGGGGCTCAAAGATTTTTTTTAGAGTTTCAGCCGATCTAAGTGCATGCTCTTCGCTTTCTATAACGCAAGGGCCAGAAATCATGGCGAAGGGATGCCCGCTTCCTACATAGAAATCTTTTACCTTAATGGCTTTTACAATTTTTCTCTCATTCATAGCTTTTCCCTAAGATTAATCTGAAGGCAAAGAATACCTTATCTAGTGTTTAAATGAAAGGGGGACGACATATTCATTATGTATGTTTTTAAAATTTTTTATATATTCCCTAAGATTTAATGTTTCTGTATGGCTATTATCTAGGGGATAGGTGATTTCTTCTCTAAGATCTAGCAGGGGAATAAGAACAAAAAGGCGCTCTTTCCATCCCTTATGGGGAATAGTTAGCGTTTCGCTTTTGTGAAACTCTTTTCCAAAAAACAAGATGTCGATGTCAAGGGGGCGCGGAGCATTTTTTGCTTTGGGTATTTTGCCAAGATGTTCTTCAATAGCTTGAAGTTTTTCAAAAAGCTTCTCTGCATCAAGGGATGTTTCTATTTGGCATACAAGATTCAGAAAATCTTTTTGGGGAATAGCGCTTACAGGCGAAGTCTCAAAAAACCTAGAGGATTTTAAGTTAAACACCCCTTCTAATTTTCCTATTTCTAACAAAGCTTTCGTTAAAAGAGAGAGGCTATCACCCATATTACTCCCCAGCCCCAAATATACTGTTTTCATCGCATCCTTTAATTTTTCTACCGCAGAGAGGCATTTCTCTCTCTCTCTCTCTCTTCCTCTGTGGTTTCTTGTCTCTGTGGTTTAATCTTTGGCTAAGCTGAAGCCTGCAAAAGACTCGCATTTTTTAAACCACAGAGACAAGAAACCACAGAGGGAAGAAAGAGAGAGAGAGAGAGGAATTTATTTCTCTTTGTTTACATGAGGTCTTCTAGGGTGTAGAGGCCGGGGGGCTGGTTTTTAAGGAGCTTCGCGGCTCTTAAGGCGCCTAGGGCGAAGAGATCGCGGTTGCATGCTTTATGCGTTAGGATGATCTCCTCTCCTTCCATATGAAAGATTACCGTATGCTCTCCACTGACATCGTCTTTTCTAATCGATTTAATGGCGGTATTTGGATTTCCTATAGCAGCTTTTAAATCAAGGGCAGTTCCGCTTGGGGCATCTTTTTTATTGATATGGTGTGTTTCTATAATTTGGGTGGAAACGTCTTTAAGTTCTTTACTTAAAACTCTAAGCGCTTTTTTTAGTAGATGAATGCCGAGGCTAAAGTTAGAGGAAATAAGAATAGGGATCTCTTTTTTTGCGGTATTCAGAAGCTCTTTAACCTCAGGCAGAATTCCTGTTGTTCCTATTAAAATAGGCTTTTTATACTGCATAGCTTTCTCTATATTTTGAGCAGTTGCTGTAGCAACAGAAAAATCAATGAGGATGTCTACTTTCTCAAAGGGAGCTCTTTCCCTAGAGAAAATTGACGAATCTAAATCTGAGGAATTTTCTGAGGCTAATCCAAAAACAACGTGCAGATCAGGATCATTCTTTGCTGCTTCTAGGATTTTTCGTCCCATTTTTCCTGTGATGCCAATGATTCCTAAGTTCATCCTTCTCTATCCTTTTTGATATTGGAGTCTTCTCGCATTACACTCTTCAAGCATTTTATTTAGTTCTTTAATGGAAGAAAGAACATTGATAATGGCAGATCTTTCTTTTTCAAAGGATTTTGTTCTTTGAAAAAATTTCTTTTTAGCGCCTTCTGCTTTTTCTATCATTTCTTCTGTCTCTTCTTCTTCTTCGAAAAGATCTTCTTGCTCATCATATTCTGTTCCAAGAATTCCTAAAATGAGTCTATGTGTGAAATAGCGATTTTTGTGAATTCTTGTTTTTGCAGGAGGAGAAAACTCAGCCCAAGGCATGTTTTTATTTTGCAGCCCAAAGAGTTTTTCAAACTCTGAGGCGTAAATGGAAGAGAGGCTTGCGATATCGGAATGCGTAGAGACCATTCCGGGTTTCTCAAGAAATTGAGGATCGAGAATTGTCTGATCGTGCGCGTAGCGATTATGTGTTTGAATATCTAAGTTATCAATTGTAACAGCATGCATAGATCCCTCTCCTAACGTTACCCATCCATTATGCACAAGAAGAGAAGAATTACAAGACATACAGCATAAAGCAAGATGAACGGAGAGAGTTTTTTTTCTTCTCTTTCCCCCCTCTGTGGTTTCTTGTCTCTGTGGTTAAAAAAATGCGAGTCTTTGTGCGCTCAAGTGTTAGCTAAAGATTTAACCACAGAGACAAGAAACCACAGAGAGGGGAAAGAGGGAGTTTTTTTTGTTTCTTCTCTCTTTGTTTTTCTTGTCTTTATCTTGTCTTAATTCTTTGAGTTGGATATGATGCTGTCCTCAATGTTGTTTTAACTGTTTTTGGTTTTAGATCTTGGTTTTTCTTGTCTATAAAGCTTGTTTTTTAGGGGCTCCAGAGTAATCTCTCAGGGCATTTTTTGGCTTGCGTACAAAATTAGTATAGAAAAAAGAGGGCAGCGCCCTATAATGTTCGTGGCAAGCCCCGAGCAGAGTCTATAATGTTAACAAAAAACAGTTCCCTTCACTATTTAGTCGCCTTAACATATGCGATAAGCAAAATGATCCTCGTATCTATTTCTATTGTTTCTCTTTTGATCAATAGAAACGCCTTTGCAACTGAGGAAGAAATCCTTCTTATAAAAGTAGAGGAAAAGGTAGAAGAGAGTCACTGTATCAATTTTAATAATGTGCCTGTGTGCGAATTTATCCGTTACGTGAGCAAAATATGCGGCGTGAATTTTATTTTCAATCATAAGGACCTTCAATTTAATGTAACGCTCTCTTCGGGTAAATCTGTTACAACTCCCAATATATTAAAGGCTCTTTTTAAGGTGTTAAAGGCGCACGGCTTCACGGTTGTCCAGCAAGAAGATTATTATGTGATTCAGCAATCAAAAGAAACTGAAGTTTCTTCAGAGCAGACTAAAAAGCCCCTAGTGCGCGATTTTTTTAGCGATCAAGAACATAAGTCTTCCCGCTACGAATTTTTTGTTTATAAGCTGCAGTATCATGAAGGTTCTGAAATTCAAGAAGCGATTAAAAAAATTGCGAGCGATTTAAAAGCTCAAGGGGATGTCTCTCCTAATATCGTTAAATCTATTGAGTCTATTCAGTGGATAAAGGCAACAAATTCTCTTGTGTACTCAGGTGATAAAGATGCAGAGCGCGTCGTTAAAAAGCTTCTTGCTCAGTTAGATACCCCTCTTCGCCAAGTTTTTATTGAAATTCTTGTTATTGAAACAGATATTCGGAAAAGTCTTGAATTTGGCTTGCAATGGGCAGCTGGCGGCCAAATTAATCATCAGTTAGGCTTTGGAATGGGCAATTTTCCTAAAAGTGTAGGAAAGCATGCTTTTGCTAATTCCATGAAAGATGTGAATGCTCAAAATACTCCTACGGGTCTTGATCAGATCCCTCTTGGCAGCGGCTTTGATTTAGGGGTTATTGGAGATATTATTCTTCATAAAGGAAAGTCGTATCTTTCTTTAGGATCGCTTGTTTCTGCGCTTCAAGTAGATGGCGATAGCACTATTGTCCTTAACCAAAAGATCATCACACAAGATAATAAAAATTCTAAGATCTTTGTAGGGGATAATATCCCTTTTACTGGCTCTGTTATTCAAACAGTTGGTAATGGGCAGCAAACAACAGCTAATATTGAATACAGGGATATTGGAGTTAATTTAAGCATCACGCCTCGTCTTGGTGAGGGGGATGTGATCACTCTTGATTTAGAGCAAGAGATTAGCGAAAGCGTTTCTAATTTAAATGCACCTAGCAATGATCATGTCAATGGCATTAGAACGACCAAGACGAATATGGTCACTCATGTTCATGTGCCTGATAAAAATTTTCTTGTCTTAAGTGGCATGATTAGAAATGCTAAGGGAAATCATAGGTCTGGGTTGCCTTGTTTGGGAGGGCTTCCTATTATAGGAGCTGCCTTTAGCAAGACGACAAGACAAGATGAGAAGCGTAATGTGATTATTTTTGTCAGACCGCATATTATTCGCTCTGCAGAAGATTACAAACAAGTGACTGAAAAGGAGGAAGACCTTTTTGAGACACTCTCGGAAAAAGACGATTTTCGTGAGGCTTTGAAAATCTTTGCAAATTAGACTTGAAAAGCAAGTGGCTTTTCATGTAGAGTATCTCTCTTTGGACTGATAGCTCAGTTGGATAGAGCACCCGCCTTCTAAGCGGGTGGTCGCAGGTTCGAATCCTGCTCAGTCCATATTTTTCTTTTACCCTAATATAGTAATCATTTATGCCCATTTCAACAGGAATCCATTTAGGAGATTACTCCTTAACGCCTATTAAGTTTAAGGATATCGAAACATTTTTTGGGGAATTTGCTAAAAAATCTTTTAAAGAGCTAAATTCTTTTCAAAAAAGTGAAAAAGTTAATCGCGCTCTTTTAGAGCTTATTCAAAAGGCTGACCCTAATTTTCTTCTTATTGCAGCGCTCGATTATATTCAAAAAATTAATGAAGTAGAGATTCTTGAGAACTATACGTTTTTGCATTTCGAGATGTGGTTAAATCAATTTTCTAAAGTCACTGCCGAAGAAAATGAGGCTATAAGAGGATCTCTTGTAGGAAAAACCATTCCACGCTCTGAATATCAGCTTCTTTTTCCTATTGGAATGGGGAAAACGTATTCGGGGAGTCACTACGTGACCGCTCATAGCTCTCCTGATCTTGATACGACAGTCGCCTCATTTTGGGGATGGATAGATGCTTTTGGAGCGCGTGTTGCAGAAGGCTTGCATATTTGGAATTTGCCAGGAGGCCCTCCTTCTTCCCAGGTAGAAATAGGAATTCTTTTTAATCAGATTTTTGGGCAGAATGTCTTCACCTCTCTTATTAAAGACAGATCTTCTTTATCGCTTTCAAGTCTCGATCTTTTAAGTCAAAAAGGCGTTGAGAGAAAATCTAAGGAAATTTCAGCTTTAAGCATCGATCATGAAAGTCATCAGCATGCGGTTATTCTTGTTGATGATGAAGGATTTTATTTAGGAGATTTTCGCCACTTTGATGCAGAAGGAGTGCGTTTTGTTGTTTTACTCCTAAACCAGTGCTTGCGCTGGTATGAAAATCATTTACATCTTAATCTTATTTCTCTTTTTGCTAAAGAAAAGCTGTCTTTAAATGATTTATCTCCTTTCTTCTCTTCTGTATTTGAAATCTGCATTAAAGATGCAGCTCCTGTTAAAGAGTTCGATTCTAAGCAGGTCAAATATTTAGAAGCGTACTTAAAAAAAGTGCTCCATGTTCAAAAAGGGTTAGACGCTACTTTTGAAGAGTTTGCAATAGCCATGAAAGAATTAAAGATTTTTGATTTTGAAGCTTTTGTTCAGGTCACCCTTTCTTTGAAAGAGTCCAAGCTTTTTAATCAAAAAGGAGAGTTAATTGAAGATCGCCCTCAAATTTTTGATCATCTTAAGAAAATTATAGCTGCTTTTAGCTTGGCTGTTAAAGGTGTAAGAAACTTTGTCGATAGACTAGAGATAGCTCTTAGAATTAAAGAAAATGTTTTAGGCGATTTCCCTAATTCTTTAAGCCCTCTTGCCGATTTAGAAGAACTTAAAAACAAGATGGGAAATTATCCGTATTTAACAATTACCCTTGAAGATGCAAGCGGAAAACTTATTCCTTTAGGCGTTGTGCATGCCTCTGATATCCATAAGCAGATTCTGGGCACTGTCTCTGTGCGCGATTTTTGCAATAGAGAAGAAACAAAAATCCCTTCTTATTTTGAAGTGATTAGTGTGATTGATCATCATAAGACCTCTTTAAACACGTTTTCTGCTCCTATTGCCTTTATCGCAGATGCTCAATCTTCTAATGCTCTTGTTGCAGAAATTGCTTTTAGAATTAACGATCGCTACTCCACACTTGGGGTTTCTCTTAAAGAGATAAATGCCCAAATTCAAGAACTGCAAAAAGATTTAAGTGCGCCTTCTTCTAAAAGAGTGATGCAGCGCCTTTTACAAAAACAGATGATTCTTGAAAAAGGAACCTCCTTTTTCATTAGTCCGCAAAGAGAATTTGTGGAGTATCTTCATTTCCTTTACGCCATTTTAGATGACACCGATCTTCTTACAAAAGTCTCTACACGCGATGTAGAGTGTGTAGCTTCTCTTATAAATAGGCTAAAATCGCTCCTTATGCGCAAGGAAGTAGAAGTGATCACCCTTGAAGATATTGACCAAAATAAAGACTTTGTGCGCCTTGCAGCAGCGCGCATATTGCAGCACCCTGATATGTTTTCTCTTTATAGCAAAATTTATTATGCTAAAGAAGAGGCTGTGGAAGAAAATATTAAGCTTTCTGCAAAGAGGGAATCTTCCAGTTTCTTTGCTGATACAAAAGAGCAAAATGGATGCTGCCGTGTGGGGCAATTTAAAATGTTTGCGCGCAATTTCCCTCTTTTTTATGCCCATGCCTCTACCATTAGAAAAATTTGGGCGGAAGAAGCGTTCTTGTTTAATAGAGAAAAACCTGAGGTGGATTTACATATTCAGATGATTAGCACCATAGCTAGCGCCGATGATGTGTATTCAGGGGCAGGCGCCCAATATGAACATAAAGATGAGATGTGGATGTGGATTCCTAAGACAGAGCAAGCTATTGAGCACTTAAGAACCTTTTTAAATGCTTTTAGTTTAGCTAAAGAGCTTAAGGGAAGTAATATTGAGGTAGAGTTTTTAGGTTCAAACGCAAAAGAACTTGAGCGGGTTTTCAAAGAAAGCTTTAAGCTTGCAATACGCACTTCAGAGGTGGCTAATGCAAGTGAAAATCTGCCGCTAGCTGTTTTACGTTTTAACGCAGGAATTATTAACTCTAGAAAAGCTGTTGTCTCTCCTTGTCTTCCTCGGCTTGTCAATTAATCAACCAGCATGACTCAAAAAAATATTTTTTGGGTCATGCTAACTTTAAGAGAAAAGTTTTAGAGGATTAGAGATTATTCAGCTTTTGGGGCTTCTTTTGGTGTCTCTTCAAGGATTTCAAGGTTAACTCTAATTCCATTGCGACTTGCTACAGACATAAGAAGTGTGCGGATCGCATTGATTGTTTTTCCTTTCTTTCCAATAATTTTCCCAATATCTGATTTTTCTACTGAAAGTTCGATGATGAGGGTGTGTGTGCCGCCGACTTCGTTGATTTGGACTTTATCTGGATTATCAACGAGATTTTTTACGATGTATTCTACAAATTCTTTCATGGTTCGATCCTCTTGCTAAATTCTTCTCTTAGGTGGGCTCATAGTTGGGCAAAGTAGCCCAAAAACGAAAATACCTCAAATCCCACATATTTTAAAAGGAAGATTTATAAATGCCTAGCTAAATCCTCTTTCTCCACGATATAAGAAAAGAACCTAAGAGATTTTTTTTATTCTCTCTTTCCCTTCTCTGTGGTTTCTTGCCTCTGTGGTAAAAAGAATGCGAGTTTTTTGCATGCTTGAGCCTTAGCCGAAGATATAACCACAGAGACAAGAAACCACAGAGAAGAGAGGGGGTTCTTAAGATGCTTATAATTAGTTAGATGTGTTATTAGTGTAAATTAATTTGTTTAAAATAATTAAAGAATTTGTTATTATTTAGTTAAGATGGAAACAATAACAAGGGGATTATATGCCGTTTTTAAACAAACTTTTTGGAAGTAGCAAGGCGAGCAATTACCAAACATTTAACGATGAGAAAGAAGAGAAAGAAGTAAAACAGCCAGATAGTCCCGTTAAGGCTATTAAAGAATCTGCGAAGACAATTGCAACATCAAAGAAAGACCTCAAAAAGCAAAGTATAAACAATTTGAAGGCTGAAAAAGCAAAAATCCTAGAAAATATAAAAAATGTTAGAAATAAAATAGCAAATATAGATATTAATTCTGCCTTAGGAAAAAGAGGCGTTGGAGATGAGGCTTCTTATAAGGAGTATAACAGTCGGTTAGTTTCTTTAAATGAAAACTTAAAATTTATTGATCAAAATCTTGCTAAGAGGGGGGATAATTCAGCTGGGATTTATTTATAAGTTCTAGCATGTCGCTTGGGATGGGTGCTTCAAGCTTTAGCTCTTTGCCTGTAAAGGGGTGGATGAGAGTGAGTTTATGGGCATGAAGCATCTGTCTTAAGACTCCATGCGATTTATTAAAAGATAGACTGCCGTAGACGGGATCTCCTGCAATAGGAGTCTTTAGATGTTTTAGGTGCACTCTAATTTGATGCGTTCTTCCTGTAATTAACCCCACTTCCACTAAGCTTAAATTTTCTTTAGAGGCAAGAATTTTGATTTCTGAAATCGCTTCCTTTCCTCTTACTAAATCGATGCACATCTCCTTGCGGTGGGTCTCATGGCGCGCAATAGGGGCGCTTAAAGTTCCTTCCTTAGGAGAGCCAATAGAGATGGCGAGGTATTTTTTTTCTATTTTTCTTTGGCTAAAGAGCGCAATGAGTCTTTGATGGGCTTCTAAGGTTTTGGCTCCAAGTAAAATGCCTGTTGTGTCTTTATCTAAACGGTGCACAATCCCAGGCCTTAAATCTAAGGAGAATTCTTCCTTGAGTTTTTTTGTATGGTATAAAAGAGCGTTGACAAAGGTTCCAGAGGGGTGTCCAGCAGCTGGATGAACAACCATCCCAGCTTTTTTATTAATTGCTAAGAAGTGCTCATCTTCATAGATAATATCAAGCGGGATGTCTTCTGGTTCTAAAGCAATTTCGGGGGTAAGAATAAAGCAGATTTCAATCTCATCACCCACTTTTTGCTTTTCCCGTTTCTTTACTTGGACTCCATTGACAAGGACGGATCCTGTTTCAATAAGATATTGAAAATACGTTCTTGAGTGGGTAGGAAAATGCTCGGTCAGGAGCCTGTCTAGCCTTTTTTGGGTATCGCCCTCTGTTATAACAATATGATCTAGCTGCGTATTTTCCATGGCAAAGATTATCGCACATCTCATACTTATTTGAAATACTATTCTAAGCCTTTAACCCTAAGCGTGTTGTCACATCTTCCTTCCGTGCCCGTGTGCGTGCCCGTGCCCGTGCCCGATTCGACGTTGTTTGTTCTCTTGCGCTAGCCTATCAATAACCTCAATTCGGGCACGGGCACGGGCACGCACACGGGCACGGGAGGGAGGGAGAGAGAGGTGCTCGGTGGTTTAGCCGCCGGTGTCTTCTTTCCACTGCTCCATGCGTTCTTTAAAGTGTTCGTGGGCTTTTGCTTGGTCTTTCTGGATGGAGTCGCCAACGGTTTTTAGAAGAGCATTATTCATTTGCTGTAATTGCTCTTTAGAGGCGTTAGGGAACATTTTTTGCCACATTCTAAGGCCTGGAGGGATGTCTCCGCCTGCGGAAGCACTTGGATGTTGCCCGGGAGCGCTCGCTTGCGATTGAGGGGCGCCGGTAGCTGGATCTGGAGGCGCGCCTCCAATAGGATTTGCCATAGTTGTTCCAATTGATTTCTCTTGGCTTAAAGGTAGCGGATCTGAAATATTTATGCAATATGGACGCATACACAGAAGCAATTAAAATCCTTTCTCGCAAAAGAAGATCAGCCTTTGAGCTTAAGCAAAAGCTTGTCTTAAAAGAATTCTCTTCCGAAGAAATTTGCGAAGCTCTTGAAAAATGCAAGGAAAAGGGATTTTTAAACGATGCTGAATACGTTCAGGATTTTGTTAGCTTTTTTAGTAAAAGAGGGGTGAGTGCAAGAGCTCTTTATTTAAAGCTAAAAAGAAAATTCAATCTTTCCGAGGAAGAGCTTTATCCTTATATCAACGATGCCGAAGATCTTTTTAAGGAGGGGATTGAATCTCTTTTAAATAAAACTAAAAATAAAAAGCTTCTTGAGACAAAAGAAGGCAGACGAAAACTGATCCAAATGCTTTTGCGCAAAGGTTTTTCCCTAGACACAATTAAAAGATCTGGTTTATAAAAAACCCTTTATGACTAAAGGTTGCTTACAATGCGTGTTGGGGTTTTAGGGATTAATCATAAGTCTTCCGATTTACAGCTTAGAGAACTTGTTGCAAAAGCTGCGGCATCCATTTTTTCTTGTCATGAAAAGCTTAAAAAGCAATTTTCTTTAGTGCTGCTCTCAACGTGCAACCGAACAGAGATTTATTTTAGTTTTTCTGATTTAGCAGCTGCTCATAGCGAAATTCTTTTTCTTCTTAGATCGTTAATTAATACCCCTTTTGAGCATGCTCTTTATTCTTACTTTGGAGAGGATTGTTTTACGCATCTCACGATTGTTACAGCTGGCATTGATAGCGTTATTTTGGCCGAGAGTGAGATTCAGAGCCAAGTAAAGCTTAGCTATGAAAGTGCCCAGATACATGCCAAGCTTTCTAAAGAAATCCACTATCTTTTTCAAAAAAGCTTTAAAATGGCTAAAGAGATTAGGACTTCTTATCCTTACTTGCGCTCTCAAATTAGTTTAGAAGCCATGGTTTTTCAGCTCATAGAGCATTTCTTTTTAGATCTAAAAAAACTCAATATTCTTTTTATTGGAAATTCTAAGATTAATCGGCAGATCATAGGTTTTTTTAAGAAAAAACAAATGCACCAGCTTAGTTTGTGCACAAGATCTCTTTCTTCAGCAAGGGAATCGGCTTTAGGCGAAGAGGTGAAATTGGAGGACTGGAGCGTTTTAAGTAAGTGGCATACCTATGATCTTGTGATTGCGGGAACAAAGTCTTTGGAGTTTTTAGTAAAAGTAGAAGATGTAGCCTCCACTTACAATACGCGGTTGATTATTGATTTGGGGGTTCCAAGAAATGTGGATCCCCGCTTTCGTATTCATCCCTACATTCATTTGTTAAATATTGAAGAGATAGGAAACTTTATGAAGAGAAAAGAAGATGTATTTTTAGAAACGATTTCTCAGATTGAAGAGGAAGCGCGAAAGAATGTGCAGAGGCTAGGAGGCATTTTTAGGCAAAAGGAGGCTTTAACATGCGCGGGTTGATTTTATATTTTTTAAGTTGTTCTTGTTTGGCCTTTGGAGCTTCTGTAGAAATTCCTGAAGAAGAGCGAAAAGCTGTGATTTTGCCTGTAGGAACTGTGCATGAAGGAGATTTTTTTGCTTTAGCTAATACGGTAGAGATTTCAGGCGTTGTTAAAGGAGATGCCTATATTTTAGGATCGCAGGTTTTAATTGATGGAACAGTTGAAGGCGATGTGCTAGCTCTTGGAGGCAGTATTGAAATTGCAGGGGATGTAGCTAATAATATCCGCGTTGTAGCTGGGCAAGTGATGTTAACAGGGAAAGTGGCTGAGAATGCAACCATTGTAGGGGCTAATGTGCAAGGGTCTCCAGGTTCAGCAATTAATGGGAATGTTGTGTGCATTGCAGGAAATGTGGATATTGCTTCCACCTTAAAAAAGAACCTCACTCTTGTGGCGTCAAATTCTAGAATTGCTGGAAAGATCCTTGGCACTCTTAACGCCTTTGTAGGGCAGCTTCGCTTAACATCTAAATCTTTTGTCGGAGGCGATGTAGAATATAATAGCGGTTCTGCTGCTTGGGTAGATCCGGGAGCGGTAATTAAAGGAACGCTTACGCATAGGCCATCCTTTATTAAGGATATTGTTAAAGGAAATTGGATAAATGCTGTGCTTTTAGGCTCAAAGCTAGCAGCTCTTTTAATGAACTTTCTCTATAGCCTTTTTATTGGATTTTTACTGATTCGCTATTTCCCAAGAAACCTCGACTCTGTTTTAGAAGCTTTATCAGATAAGCCTTTAAAGTCGCTCGGTGTGGGGATTATGATTCTTGTCTTGTTTCCTTTAGTTTCTCTTTTGCTTCTTATGACGATTTTAGGAGTGCCTTTTGCCCTTACCCTAATTGCCTTAAACGTTGTGACATTTTATACAGCCAAGACTTACACAATCATTTGGGTGTCCAATCACTTATGTAGAAAAATTAAGCTAAAGCCTAACCGTGTAACGACTTATGGCTTGGGGCTTATTCTTTACTTCCTCTTAGTGAATATCCCCTTTATAGGAACCCCTATAGCTTTAGCCACTATGCTCTTTGGTATAGGCGCAGGCATTCTAGCCCAAATGCCAAAGCCCCATCACCACCACCATCACCACCACCACGCCGCTCCCAAAAAACCTAAAGCTTAGAACCGATTGGGTGCATACGCATAAACCTAAAAAGAAAAATAACAAAGAGAAGTGAAAAATCCCTCTCTCTTTCTTCCTCTGTGGTTTCAAGTCTTCTGTGGTTTGTCTTTGGCTAAGCCGAGTAGTCCAACGACCTAGCCAAAGACAAACCACAGAGACAAGAAACCACAGAGGAAGAAAGAGAGAGAAAAAAATATCTCTCTTTGTTTTTTCTTTTTAGGTTTATGCGTATGCCGATGGGGTGCTTAAAGAAAGCAAAAAGCCCTTTTCCTGATGAGGGAAAAGGGCTTCTTTATTTAGAAATGTTTAATAATTAAACGTTGGAGATAGAAGAATCTTCTTTTTTTCCTGTAAGACTATTGATCTTGTCTTTGAAGCTTGTAGACGCATTATTAAAAAAACTTGATACAGACTCTTTTACATTAGCAAACTTCGTTTGTATGCTCTTGCAAAAAGAAACGTTTCTTGCATCTGCTTCTGCTTTTATTTCATCAGCAATAAGGTTTTGCTCGAGATGTCTGAGGTCATTATCCTCTAAAGTACGACCTCTGGATTCATGATATGCTTTAGTGTTTGCTACTATAGCGTCTGATGTATTATTTAAAGCATAACGCGACATTTCATTACCAGCTGCGATAGCTCTTTTGTTTGTTGTTTGCGCCTCATGTAAGCACTTAACGCCTTTATAAGCAGCGAGTATTCCTAACATAGTAACAACTGCAGCTCCGGCAAAGAGGCCAACAAGAGCACCAGCTCCTGATTTTAGGGCCATCATCGCAAGAGGAGTAAGTCCTGGCACAGCGAATGGAAGAACGCCTGTAGCAGCTAATACTGTGAATACAACAACAGCAATAAGAATCACTGCAGCTGCAATTGCAAGTACGCCTTTAATTGTGTTATCACGCTTTGCAAGTTCAGGGGATTTAAAATCTGAACTAGGCGCAATTTTTCCTTCTCTTGCAATAACAGTAACGCTTTGGCCGCTTGATAGAGCGGAAGAGTCTTTGTTATTGTTTTGTTGGATAGGTTTCCATGAAGCTTCTATAGCACGTGGGTAAGCTGCAAAAGAGACTGTTGATGTTGGTTCTGACATAATAATAGCCTTTGTTTTGATTTTTTATTGCTTTACTTAGGACTCTTCCTTAAGGACGAAAATCTAAGCTATGCAATGTTTGCCTTTCATTATTCAGATTGGTTGATTAAATTTCCATAAAGAAAATTATGGGTTAGCATAAATTTTTTATTGATAATCAATAGCTTATGTTCGTGCGCAGCAAAAGTTAATCGTAAATTTTTTATTCCATAAATATAAAGATTTTGAAAATCCGGCCCATCGGGGGTGGACCGGAATAAAAATTAGAGGATCTCTTGGACCTTAAAGAGATCGGGGCGGTCTTTTACAAATTGCTCGTCATGGGCTCTGACAAGCGTTGTGAGATTGAGGATTTCATTTCGGCTAAAAATATGAATAGCGGAATAATGATCGATTGTATTATTTAAAATTTCTATTTCTCTACTGACAATTTCTTGGGAAGTAAGAGCTATATTCTGAGTGAAAATTTTTTGCCCTAAGCGTTTAGCCGTTTCGCTAGCAAGGTTTCTTGATTCATCGAGCCAATATTTAATATCTGGGTATTCAGGGCTTATGTCGGTAATGATTCTATCTTTTATCGCAATCAGGGTTAAAGTTGCTTGAGAGATAGATTTATGCGCCTTGTAGTTGCGTATGATTCCTTGAATGCCTGGTTTTAGAAGGGCACATGCGCCAGCTGTGCCTATAAGAATTAAAATGCTTCCCCATACAAAAGTCCTTACTAAAGGAGCTCCGAAGACGCCTGTCATAGCAAGGATAGCAATAGCTATAATGGCTACAAATACGATAGCCGCAGCAATCGCTTTGAAATTCCCGCAATTTTTTTGCCATAGGGAAGCCTTTGAGAAGCAAGCATCACATGTGTACGATATACCGCTCATCTCAAAAGCCTTCACGAAGTTTTCTTCATTACTATATGTACAGTCAAATATGAGGGGCATTTTGGGTGAAATAAATTTTTTGTCTAGGGTGAATTGTTCTGCGCTATTTTCCCATGCAACTACAGCTGGACTTAAAACGGCATTATTTATGGCAGACATAAAAACTCCTCTGTTAATAGCGCGCTAGTATACCATAAATTTATTAATAAGATCCATCAAAGAAATAACTTTAAGCGGTAAGCCATATCTCCTTGAGCCTCAGGTTTGTGCGCGTGGTAAGAAAGAAAAGGGAGGGTTTTTTCTTCTCTCTGTGTGCTCTGTGATCTCTGTGGTAAAAAAATATGCTAACACGGTAGATGCAATGTTCTTTCGATAATTTTTTACCACAGAGATCACAGAGCACACAGAGAGAAGAAAGAAAAATAAGAGGACTTCTTCTGTCTTTTTCTCTCTTTCTTCCTCTGTGGTTTCTTGTCTCTGTGGTTTGTCTTTGGCTAAGTCGTTGGACTACTCAGCTTAGCCAGAGATAAACCACAGAGACAAGAAACCACAGAGGAAGAAAGAGAGAGAAAAAAATCTCTTGTTTTCTCTTAGGCTAGAATTCGGCGTGGCCGGGGTATCTTGGGAAGGGGATCACATCGCGGATGTTTTCCATTCCTGTAGCAAAAAGCACAAGGCGCTCAAAGCCTACGCCAAAGCCTGCGTGAGGAACTCCTCCATAGGTGCGCAATTCCTTATACCACCAGTACTCTTCGGGGTTAAGGCCAAAGTCTACAATTTTTTTGTGAAGCCGCTCTACTCTATCTTCTCTTTGAGAGCCTCCAATAAGCTCCCCAATTTTGGGAACAAGCACATCCATGGCAGCTACAGTTTTGCCATCATCATTAACGCGCATATAGAAGGCTTTAATTTGCTCGGGGTAGTCAGTTAAGATCACAGGCTTTTTGCAGTATTCTTCTGCTAAATAACGTTCATGCTCCGATTGAAGATCTGTTCCCCAGCTGACGGGGAATTCAAAGGTTTTACCCGATTTTTGTAGGATTTCAACAGCTTCTGTGTAGGTAAGATGGGCAAAAGGAGAGCTTTCCACATGTTTTAACCTGTCAATAAGGCCTTTTTCAATAAAGTTATCGAAAAATTCCATATCTTCGCGGCAGTTTTCTAGCACATAGCGGATCACGTATTTGAGATAGCTTTCTGCGCAGGCCATGTTATCTTTTAAGTCGGCAAAGGCCATTTCAGGTTCAATCATCCAAAATTCTGCTAAGTGTCTTGATGTATGGGAGTTTTCTGCGCGGAAAGTAGGCCCAAAGGTGTAGATATCAGAAAGAGCGCACGCATACGCTTCTCCATTTAGTTGCCCAGAAACGGTTAGGTAAGCTTTTTTATTAAAGAAGTCTTGAGAGAAATCCACTTTGCCATCAGGGAGGCGAGGAGGGGACTCTGGATTTAGTGTTGTCACTAAAAATTGCTGGCCAGCGCCTTCGGCATCAGAGGTTGTAATGATAGGTGTTTGAATGTGAAGGAATCCTTTTTCCTGAAAAAAGCGGTGTGTAGCAAAAAATAGGGCATTGCGCACACGTGCTACGGCTCCTTGAGTATTTGTGCGCGGGCGCAAATGGCCGATCGTGCGCAAGAACTCGAAGGAGTGGCGTTTTTTTTGGAGTGGATATTCTTCTGCGCTGCAAGAGCCAAAAAGTTTAATGGAGGCTGCTTTTAGCTCCCATTTTTGTTTTGCCCCAGGGCTCTCTACTAAAGTTCCCGTGATCGCAACACTAGCGCCAGTAGAAAGGCCCTCAAGAGTTTCTCTATATTTATCAAAACTATCTTCTACAATCACTTGTAAATTAGAGAGCGTTGAGCCGTCATTCATTTCAATAAAGCTAAATGTCTTTTGCTCGCGAAGCGTTCTAATCCATCCGCAGATAGTGATTGTTTTCCCAATAAGAGAAGGGGTGATTGTACTAATTTTAGTCTTGTTCATTTGCAAACTCTCTTAGCATTTTAATTTCTTTTTTCCAAAGGGGAGGCCCCTCGGGGGTTTCTAAGTATTTAGGAATTTCGCGAAGAGCTTCGTGCTGCATCATCACTTTAAAGCATTCAATTCCCATTTCTCCTTCGCCTAAAGGAGCGTGTCTATCTTTTCTTTGTCCAAGAGGTTTCATGGAGTCGTTAACGTGAATGCCGTAGAGGTGTTTTAACCCAATTTCTTTTTCAAAGCTCTGTAATGTTTTCTCCCAGCCTTCTTTTGTGCGGATATCATAGCCTGCAGAAAAGATGTGGCATGTATCGATGCATACGCCAATAGGAATGCTGCCTTTGACTCTATCGATGATAAATCCAAGCTGCTCAAATCTGTGGCCTACAGAAGATCCTTGTCCGGCAGTTGTTTCAAGAAGAACTCTTGTGCTTCCTTTTTCTAAAAGAGGAGCAAAGCTTAAGAGGCTCTCTACTATGGTTTTTAAGCAGGTATCTTCGCTTCCATCAAGAGCTGCTCCCGGATGAAAATTTAAAAAGGTCACATCAAGCAAATGGCATCTTTTTATTTCTTCTTCAAAGGCTTTGCGGCTTTTGTGCAAGCCTTCCGCGTTAGGAGAGCCTAGATTAATGAGGTAGCTATCGTGGCTCATCACTTTTTTAATGCCCGTAGTGGCAAGGGCCTCTTTCCACTTGGCTATATCTTCTTCAGATAAGGGTTTGCCTTCCCATCTTTTTTGATTGCTTGTAAAAAATTGGATAGTGGTAGCTCCAATTTCTTGCCCCTCTAAAAGAGCTTTATAAGCGCCTCCGGCAGCAGAGGTGTGGGCGCCAATTAAAAGTTCATCGGAAGATATTTTTTTCATAACCACTGATAATAGGGGAAAAAAATGTTCTGCACAATTACTATTTGGTCTTTGTAAGGAGAAGTTTTATGTCTGAAGATAGTACACTCACAATTGCCAGGTCTGCAAAGATTTTTTTATCAGGAACATTTTTAAGTAGAGCTACGGGCATGCTACGCGATGTCTCTATGGCCTTTTGCTTTGGAGCGCACCCGGCGATTGCGGCCTTTATGGTGGCTTTTCGCTTTTCCCATTTGTTTCGCAGGCTTTTTGGGGAAAGTGCTTTATCTTCTAGTTTTATTCCCCATTTCGAAAAAATACGGAAAGAATCTTCAGAGGAAGGAGCTAAGTTTTTTAGAGATCTTTCCTTTTCCCTTTTCCTTTTGCTTTCCCTTATTGTTTGCGTCTGCGAGGTAGGGCTTTTTTCTGCTTTAAAGTGGGGGGCTTTAAGCGATTCTACAAAAGAAATTATAACACTTTCGATGCTTATGCTTCCTGGCGTTGTTTTCATTTGTCTTTTTGCTTTGAATGCAGCGCTTCTTCAGTGTGAAAAGAAATTTTTTCTTTCATCTGGAGCGCCTGCTCTTTTTAATATTTTTTGGATTTTAGCGGTTCTTTTATTAAATACGCATACCCCTAAAGAAGCGGCTCTTTATTTATCTTTTGCTGTAACTATTGCTTTTGTTGTTCAGTGGCTCTCGACTTTGCCCGCGTCCCTAAAGTTTTTAAGAAAGCATCTTTCTTTAAAAGAGTGTTTTAAAATAAATCCTTTTTCTTCCCATCTTAAGGTCCTTGTTCGCTCGTTTGCTTTAACGGTTTTAGGGGTAGGAGCTGTTCAGATCAATAGCGCTCTAGATGCTGTTTTTGCAAGAGCCTCTTCTCTTGAGGGGCCAGCCTATTTATGGTATGCCATTCGCATGGAGCAGCTGCCTTTAGCTCTTTTTGGGATTGCTTTGGCCTCCGCCCTTTTGCCTCCCTTATCTCGAGCTATCGAGGCTGCAGATTTTAGTCGGTACCGCGAGCTTTTAGGATTTGCTCTTAGAAAAGGATTTAGCTTAATGCTTCCTTGTACCATGGCAATTTTTGTACTGGGAGCATCGTCTGTAAATGTTTTATATGGAAGAGGCGATTTTACATCTGAGGCTATTTTACATACCACTTTTTGTCTTTGGGGTTACGGTTTATCCCTTATTCCTTCTTGCTTTGTAATACTTCTTGCTCCTGCTTTTTATGCAAAAAAACAGTACCTGATTCCTACCTTGGCATCAGCTTTTTCTGTTCTTATCAATTGTTTGTTAAATGCTCTTTTTGTTTTTGTTTTCGAGTGGGGCGCTTTTGCCATAGCTATTGGTACAAGTTTTGCAGCCGCCTTTAATTTTTACTTTCTCTCTTATTTTCTCTCTAAAAAAGTGGGCTCTTTTTTCCCAAGGGCTGTTCTTCTCTCCTTTGCCAAGACAACCGTATGCGGGCTTGTTGCAGCAGGTGGCACGCTCCTCATTGGACACTTCCTCATTCAAGACCCTACGCTTAGCATTGTCTTAGGAATGCCCTACGCCTTCCCCTCCTCCTTCCTCATGCAGTTCCTTCATTTCTCTGTCCTAACAGCCATCTTCGGCCTCCTCTTCCTCTCCTACGCCTTCCTCCTCAAACTCGAAGACATCCCCCTCCTCTCGCGCCTCCGCAAAGCCTAAAGAAGAACAGGGAGGGTTTCTCTCTCTCTTTTTCTTCCTCTGTGGTTTCTTGTCTCTGTGGTTAAAAAAAATGCGAGTCTTTTGGATGCTAAGCGTTAGCCAAAGATAAACCACAGAGGGAAGAAACCACAGAGGAAGAAAGAGGGGAAGAAAGAGAGGGAATTTTCTCTTTGTGTATTAAAGAAAAAGGCAGCTAGCGGTTGATGGCTAGCTGCCTTTATGTTGCTCTTTCTAGGCTGCTATTATGCAGAGTGAGCTAAGAATTCGCAAATGAGCGGGACGTTCACTGGTAGCGGAAGAGGAATCTGGTCAAGAGAAGGTAGGCCTGTCAATTGTCCAGAGAACTTAGCTTCTTCTAAAGTGAAGTACTCAGGAAGTGCTCTACCTGTGTTGCCAATAGCTTCTTTAACAGCTTTCATGTTTTGTGATTTAGCTTTTACAGAAATTGTCATGCCAGGTTTAACTTCAAAAGATCTACGGTCTACTTTTTTACCATTAACTAAGATGTGGCCGTGGGCAACGAGTTGTTGAGCGCCAAAAATGGTGCTTGCAAACTTAAGACGGTATACAACGTTGTCTAGACGGGACTCGAGTCTTTGGATAAATACGTGAGTCGTATTTACTTTTGAGCGTGCAGCTTCTTGGTAGTAGCGAACGAGTTGTTTTTGGCTGAGCATTCCGTAGCAAGCTTTGAGTTTTTGTTGCTCTTCTAGCTGAACACCGAAGTCAGATTTTTTCTTTCTTTTTGCGCCGTGTACACCCGGTGGGGATGCTTTATGTAGTAGTGGATTGCGTGCGCGTCCGAAGATGTTTACACCAAAGCGGCGTGCGACGCGATTTTTTGGGCCTGTATAGCGAGCCATTGTTTCTCCTGTAAATAGAACGATACGATTTAAGCAACAGATGTTAATGCACTTTTTATTTTTGAACAACAAGAAACTGACTGAAAAAATCAATTACACTTGAAGGGGTTGACTTTTGAGGCCTTTTTCTCTATAATTTCCCCATATGAAAAATTATTTTGTTCTAGCTTACTACCATTTTACTCACATAGAGGATCCTGCAAAGGAAGTGGCCTTGCACCATGCCTTTTTTAAAGGGCGTGATGTGAAATCTCGCATCTATATTTCCCCTGAAGGAATCAATGGGCAAATGAGCGCTGAAATGCATGATGCAGAGGCTTATATGGAGTGGTTAAGGGCAAATCCAGCCTTTAAAGATATCGAATTTAAAATTCATCATTACCACGAAAATGTTTTCCCCAAACTTACCGTAAAAGTAAAAAAACAACTTGTCGCTATGGATGAGCCTGCAGATTTAGCCCTTACAGGAGAGCATCTTTCTGCTGAAAAGTGGAAGCAAATGATTGCCTCCCGGGATGACAATACACTCATTTTAGATGTGCGCAATGATTATGAATGGCGGCTTGGACATTTTGAGGGGGCCGATCTTCCCACTTTAGAGCAATTTAGGGAGTTTCCTTCTTATGCAAGAAAGCTTAAAGAAGAAAAGGATTTGGAAAACACCAAGGTCATGATGTATTGCACAGGGGGCATTCGCTGCGAGCTTTATTCTGCTCTTCTAAAAAAAGAGGGCTTTAAAAATGTGTTTCAGCTTCAAGGCGGAGTCATTAAGTATGGCTTAGAAGAGGGGACTAAACATTGGAAGGGGAAGCTCTTTGTATTTGATGATAGGCTAGCTGTCCCTATTAGCGAAAAAGAAACATCTGAAATTATTAGCGCCTGCCACGCTTGTGAAACAAGCTGCGATGTGTATTACAACTGCGCCAATATGGATTGCAATGAGCTTTTTCTTTGCTGTCCTAACTGCATAGACAACTTTAAGGGCTGCTGCTCGGCTGCCTGCTTAGCAGAAGAAGACCGCGTACGCCCCTACGAAAAAGAAGGCCGCCCCAAACCCTTCCGCAAAATGCCCAAACAAAGAAAAGAAGAATAACAAAGAGGGTCTCTCTCTCTCTTCCTCCCCTCTCTGTGTGCTCTGTGATCTCTGTGGTAAAAATATGCTAACACTTTAGATGCAACATTTTGCGATAATTTTTTACCACAGAGATCACAGAGCACACAGAGAGGGGAGGGAGAAAGAGAAATGCCCTTTGTGGTTATTTTTTTTGGCGGCGGGTTTTGATGAAGGAGAGGACTTGGGCTTGGGTGCTGTCTTGGACAATTGTTAGGCCGGGTTTGATTCCTTTTTCTGAGAGCTCAAAGGCTTTCATGGTGTTGCAGATGCGCCCATCTAATCGAATGCCAATGCCTCTTGCTTTTACCATATTGCCCCAGTCTCCAAACATTTCTAGAGTCATTTCGCAGGCGGTAATGAGGAAGAGAATTTTTTTGCTTGGGTTTTGCTCCGTGATTTCAAAGATCTTTTCCCCAATGTAGTGGATGGTGGGAATGAAGAGGGGAATGACTCCTTCTTCTGGAAGGGCGTTAACCGCTTTTCCTATAAAGCATTGGGAGCAGACGGGGTTATTTGGATCGTGAATGCAATCTGGGCTAAATCTTTTGGATGGACACTCAAAAGGCTTATGGCAGTAGGAAAATCCTGCGATCAGAAGGGTATTTGGTTCATTTAAAAGGGTTGAGAATTCTTCTTCTGTTTTGACTCCATAAAGAAATAGATCGTCTTTACGGATGTAGGACTTTTTATTAAAAGCTGATTTTAATAAGCGCAAGCTGTATTTTAGTGGGTGTTTAAAAAAGAAACGCTTAAAAATTTTAGGCTCGTCGTGAGAGACTAAGTATTTAAGGCTTTTCCATTTAAGAAAAGAAGCGGTATCCTTTGTCATCCCGGGCATGGACGGAAGGTTTTTTAGGCCTTTTATAGGGTGCTCTTTTTGAGAAATAGCAGCTTTTGCTTCCCAAGCAGCTTCTGCACTTTCCCAAGAAGGATGCTCGTTCCAAAGTTTTAATTTATTCATAGGTTTTAGCATAACATGACTAGCCCCATTTTTACCATAGGCTTGGAGTTTTTAAAGAATAAGCCTTATTTGACTTTGGATATCATAGAGAGGGGCTCCCCCAAGAGAAACCTCTATAGAAGCACGCTTTTGGGCTATAAGCAAAAAGAGCTTATGCAGCTCCTTATTAAAGAAGAGCTTCTTTTTGCGCATGTCTCCGCCTTAAGCCAGCTTGCTGATACCTATGCTTTTAATAAAATACACGTACGGCAAGAGGCGGCCCCTGAAGTTCTTAAACTCCTTGCCTTATCAGCGCTTCTTGAAAGAGAAGGGAAGAAACTTTTTTTTGATCCTTTTACTAAAGCGCACCTTTTTTTGGAGGTCATGCCAGAGGAGCTTTCTTTAAAAATTGAAGCCAGATGTCGCATTGCAGGCAAAAACAAGGGCATAGAATTTTTATTTCCGGGCGAGCCTGCTTGGGTTGTTCTCGAGGGAAAGATCTATTTTGCAGAGACACATATTCCAAGGCAGTGGTTAAAAGAGTCTTTTGTTCTTACAGGAGACAAAAAAGAGGTCTTCTTAGAAGAGTTTGAAAATGATGAAGAGGTTGTGTGGAAAGCAAGGCCGCATCTTAAAATGGCCGATCCTTTTCCTTTTTTAGTGTTAAAAGATGCGCATGGAGCTTTTGCTGATCTTTGGATGGATTATGGCCCTTTTGGCAAGGTGGCTTTTCATGATGATAAGGCAGTAGCCTTTAGACAACTCGATAAGGAAAGAGCGTGGGAAAAAGATCTTTTAGAGTCGGATTTTGTTAAAAAGATTTTCGAGTCTTCCCATTATTATTGTCCGCTTGATCTTGTTTCGAAAAGTCTTAGCTTTCTTATAGAGATTGGCTGGAGAGTTTTTGATGCAAAACAAAGAGAAGTTGTAAGGAAAACAGGCGAAGCCTTTGAGGCAAGCCTTGATAAGGAAATGCTTATAGTGAAAGGAAAAATCTCTTATGGGGCGCACGTAGCTGATGTCGCAGATGTCCTAGGAGCTTTTAATAGAAGGCAGAGCTTTATAGATTTGGGGGGACAAGAGGTAGCGCTCCTAGATAAGGAAAGTCATGAGCTTCTTGCATCTCTTGCAGAAGAAGAGATTATTGCAGGCAGTGTTCGGGTAAAAAAATCCCACTTTGGGCTTTTAGAGGAGTTTTTTGCCTCCCCGACGGTAAAAAAGGACAAGGGGATTATAGACCTCACCCAAAAATCAGAGGAAGTTTTGCCTTCAGAAACATTTCTAGCGAAGCTCTATCCCTATCAGCAAGAAGGACTAAACTGGCTTGTCTTTTTACATAAGGGAGGGCTTGGAGCTCTTTTGGCAGATGAAATGGGCCTTGGGAAAACAGTTCAAGTGCTAGCCTTTATTTCCCTCATCCCAAGAAAATTGCCTATTCTTGTTGTGATGCCAACCTCTGTTGTCTTTAATTGGAGAAGGGAGATTGAGCGGTTTTTGCCCTCGATCTCTTATTACGTGCATGCAGGCGAAGATAGGATAAAGGACAAGGCGGATCTTTTAAATAAAGAGATCATTCTTACCTCTTATGCCTATTTACGCATTGACAGTCTCCTCCTTCAAAGTCTTGATTTTGAATGCATTGTCCTTGATGAAGCGCAGTATATTAAAAATCCTGACAGCCAAGTGGCAAGATCTGCCTACGCTTTAAGAGGGAATTTCCGCCTCGTCATTACGGGGACCCCGATAGAAAATAGATTAGAGGATTTGTGGTCGTTATTCCATTTTCTTTTGCCAGAGCTTTTAGGCGGAAAAAAGGAATTTAGCCAAAAACTTGGGGCTGCAGAGCTCGATCAAAGGTATTTAAAGCAGATTAAGAAGAAAGTTCATCCTTTTATAAAGCGGCGCAAAAAAGAAGAAGTAGCAAAAGATCTGCCGCCCAAGCTTGAGCAGGTGGTGTTTACTGAAATGACTTTATCTCAAAGAGATATGTATGAGGATTTCCTTGCTAAAACACGCCTTGGGCTATTAAAGAAACAAGACGCTTCCCGCTTAGAGATTTTAGAAGCTATTTTAAGGCTGCGCCAAATTTGCTGCCATCCTTACCTAGTCGATGGTGAGAAGCCTTGTACAAGTGGTAAGCTAGAAAAGCTTATAGAAGATTTAGAAATTGTAGTAGATGAAGGGCATAAAGTTTTAGTATTTAGCCAATTTACAGAGATGCTTCAACTGATTAAAAAAGAGCTTGAGGCAAAAAATCTTCCCTATGTGTATCTCGATGGAAGCACAAAAGACAGGGAATCGGTAGTAAAAAAGTTCCAAGAAGACAAAACCATCCCGATTTTCCTAATGAGTTTAAAGGCAGGGGGAGTGGGGCTTAATTTAACGGCTGCTGATTATGTCTTTCTTGTCGATCCCTGGTGGAACGAAGCTGTTGAAAACCAAGCCATTGATAGAGCTCATAGGATTGGAAGGGCCTCTTCCATGATTGCGAGGCGTTATATCACCCCTCTTTCTATTGAAGAGAAGATCATGCGCTTAAAAGAGCATAAAACCCATCTATCTAAAGGCGTTCTAGAGTTTGAGGCAATAGGCGATTCGCTAACGCTTCAAGACCTTCAGGACTTACTTTCTTAAGGGGTGTTCTTGTCTTGGTCGATCATTTCAAGGGCGGCAAATTTTAGGGTTTTTAAGCCTTGGGCAAACCCAATTTTTTTAAGTAGGCCATCGAGGTAGCGAAGCTCAGCCATTAGCTGGTCATTTAAAGACTCTAGCTCTGAAACTCTTTTGAGTAGTTTATCTTGTTCGTTCATACATTAACTCCTTGTTTGCATATTTAAATACATGCAAAAAGTGTGCCAATATGTGAATTCCTTGCAAAAAAGGATAAAATAATTAGAATGAATAAGAATCTCTAATTGGTGATGTATCATGAATATTATCCTACCCCTAGTTATCCTATCTCTCGCATGTCTTAGCTATGGATGTCAAGAAAAAGAAGAGCTTGAGCCAGATCTTGAGACAATGGTGCAGCTCGAAGAAGACGAAAAAGACGAAGACTGGGAATTTGAAGGGAAAGACTCTAAGGCAGTTGCAAGCGAAAATGAGCGCTTTGTCCAAGAAATCATCATCCAAGAAGAACTAGAAAAGCCCACCCTCGAGCAAGACCCCGCCCCCTCCCTCCGCTAAGAAAACCCAAGAGAAGCGAATTTTTACTTCTTCCCTCTCTCTTTCTTCCTCTGTGGTTTCTTCCCTCTGTGGTTAAAAAAATATAAGTCTTTGAAATCCTCAGTTTTAGCCAAGATATAAACCACAGAGACAAGAAACCACAGAGGAAGAGGGAGAGAGGAGAGATAATTTATCCCTCTTTGTTCATCTCATTATCCAAGAAGAATCAAGGCTTTAGTTCCCTTCCTCAGATAAGTTAGAGAGCCAGTTTTGAGGCTTTGAAGTGTCTGCAGTTGCAGGCGTAGATATGTCTAATGAAATGAGACATTTTATTGCTTGGATCTCCAAGTTCACACTTGTAGTGGAGCCATGTATACGTTACAAATTTTTGCATTGTTTGTTCTGCAAGGTAGGCGTCTTCCTCGTTTCTAGGGACAGGAATTCCCGTTATTTTCCGATTTATTGCATTAATAATGGTAATGACTTGAGTAGAAGTTAAGGTTGAACTGCCTTTGACCATGAATGCATTGGTTTTAGTGTCATATAGATCTATTTCCGATGCTGGAAATATAAAAGTAGCTAAATTGTCATAGGTAACGATATGGTGAATCAGTTTAGATGCTTTGTATCCGGTGTAGAGTGTACATAAGGCAATAGCTGCGGCCCCGATAGCAAGCCCTGCAATGGCGCCGGGGTTTGACGCTATCGCTGTAGCAAAGGGCATAGCAAAAGGGAGTTGTCCTGTTGCAGCTAGTGCAGTAAGAATAATAAGGGCTACAAAAGTAACAGTTACAGCAACAGCAAGGGTTGCTGCTTTTATATTGCTTGCTTTTTCGATA
>Ga0207097_1026_pt1 | contig 30471 bp, 34 predicted proteins | sample Alteio_BWMinHeat_87_FD_153541 | JGI IMG/M metagenome (GOLD analysis project Ga0207097, IMG submission 153541) | Enriched cells from forest soil in Barre Woods Harvard Forest LTER site, Petersham, Massachusetts, United States -... | ecosystem: Environmental > Terrestrial > Soil > Temperate forest >...
CTATAAATGGGGGCAGTTGGCTCCGGACCTCCCGCCGGTTCGCGGCCTGCATGCCGCTTCACTTCGAGTCCAAGCGAAAGCCACGCAGGTGGCTTTCTCTGCCCCCAATAAATAAAAATGCCTCGCTCGAAAGCGAGGCATTTTCATTTATTGGGGGCAGTTGGACTCGAACCAACGAATACCGAAGTAGAGGGATTTACAGTCGTATCACAATTCTTAACCAGCATAAACCAGCTCACACAGCCTCAATAGAATCAAGCACTTAAAGATGCCTCGATTATGCCAGTCTACCCCCTTTTACGCTACTCTTAGTTGGCCGAGTGCGTAAAATTTGCGTATTTTTTTGCGCCTACTTATCAAAATAAAAAACGGCAATCACCCCTAAAAAAAGAAATAGGGGAAATTCTTTGTCGAAAAAGCAATTACAATTTTAAGTGTCTTTTAATTTTTATGAGAACGAAGCAAATAAGCCCGCTTTATAGCAAATCCAAATTTATCAGAAAGTTCTTCCGTAGAAAGCTCTTTATAGCCACCATTCTTGATAGTTTCCAAATCTAATAAAAAAGAAACAACAGGATCATCTTGCTCAAGAAGGACAATACGGGAAAATTGTACAAGTTCAGAATCTTTTAGCACTTCCTGAAGCTTAGAAGATATAATTTTATATGCGCTCATTTCTTTTGAATTTAACCATTTTGCAGAGATAATTATATCCCATTTTTCAAGGGGTTCCTCTCTTAAAAAAAGAGCAAAAATCAAAAGAGACCCATGCTCTGACTCTAACTCTTTGATCAAGATTTTTAATTTATCTATAGTTTCTTTCATAAATTTTTCAATATTTCTTCTGTAGATTCTATTAACAACTTAACGTCTTCTTCTGTTTGGGCTTGAGAAGAATATCGGACCTCTGAATTCCATTTCATAACAATTGACCATTCAGACATCAAGGATTTTTTTATATGCTTCTCCACCCCAGAGAAATGAAGCAACACTTCAAAATCGTGAGTTTTCAAATCCTTACATTTACTTGTTGAATATTCATCCCAGCCCAAAGTAATGCATATTTTCTTTTTTAATCCAAGCTCTACAGCATAACCACAAATATAGAAAGCACCACCATATCGACCTGCTTTAAACAGGACTTTAGCGTCTTCAAGTCTTTCTTTAATAAGCTTTTCTAGATTGTCTATTGTTAGATTTTGCACGTTACTTTAGAACTAAACAACTAATTTACGGGATTTTTTAGCGTAAAGTATACGTAACAAAAACGAATTTGGGTAGAACTTTCTCTTATTTTACCTCTCTTCCCCCTCATACACGCTTCAACAAAAGGCTTTAAATAGTTTTTTTTTATTTGGTCACCTGTTGATGCTCATCTTAATTTGATCCATCATATACAAAAAAATAATCAGAGCTATGAAGCCTAAAATCCCTAGAGCATTTTCTCTGGCCCATTTCAAAACCTTAACGTGGTTTGTAAACAAAAATTTAGCGAACTTATAGACAGTAAACCCTAACGCTACCAGGATGGCAAAAAGAAGACTTTTCCAAGGAAAAAAGAATAGGAAAACTATAAAAGACAACCATAGAAGATCTTCGATTGAAAATGAAATCTTTTTTCCTTGCCCGATTTGCATTCCAATCCAAAGAGCAATAATAATCGCCAGTAAAAACTCCATTCTCTATCCTTTTTAAGAATTTATTTTCTAAGCCTTTGAAGCATTTGCCTTAATCGTTCTAATTTCTGCATAAATTGTTGTTTTTCAGAACTACACTGACTACCTTGGAGACGCTGCTCTTGTAGCTGCTCTTCCTGTACTTGACTAATTTTATCGAATTGCTGACAGGAACGTAGAACTTTCGCCGCAAGATGCCCACATAAGGTCGTCAAGCAAGATTCAAAATCCCGAGAAACATCTGAAACGTTGTACTTGGCATGAATGGCCTCATGCAACAGTGTTGCAGCAAATTCGTGAAGAGAGGCTAACCGAGATCGATGAATGACTATCCAGCCCTCTTTAGGCATCCAGAGGCCGATCGTCTCCCGAGCGCTTAAAAAATCTTTTTTTATTGTTTCTGAAATTTTTATATCGCGGACAACCGCTGGCTTACCATCTAACAATTCCAAAATTTTTTCTTGCAGATTCCATATTATAAGCTCTTTCTGGGACAAATTTTGTGATTCAATCCACTTAAATTCGAATGACTCCCCATATTGTTTAAAGAGTTCGCTTGCCTCTACAACTGGCTTGCCCTCAATATCTTTAATACCCTGAATCTTCGAGACCAAAACATCAGGAATTGCAATGATCCTATGACCACCGGATACCGCAACATCTACAAGAAAAGGATTACGAGCAAGTTCATCTGCACTTACAAACAACACCTTTTCTTTAGCATTAAGAATTCTTACAGCATGACTTTGAACATCAGACCAAACTAGCTCATCATGAGCCTCTCCTGTAGACCAGAATTGAAGATCTTTCGCTAATGCTTCTGCAACATTTTCAGATGAACAGCTGAGTAGTATTGATCTGATTCTCTCAGAATAGGCAACCCTCCCGAGATTCTGACGCTCTCTGTTAAGCGCCTTTTTGATTTTTGAGTCTAGGGAAGTAATATTATAGCTAAAAAGAAACCTGGGTTCCGATGCCACACAAAGACCATTAATAAAGATCTGTCCTTGTCCATTAGAACAGGGATAGACATCACCAAATTTTGTAATTTCGATGGGGTCTACTTCCGAAAACTGAAGAAACATAGCCCGGGCGGCTTGAATATCCTCATCCTTAAGCCCAAACAATCTACACTCTGTTCCTGTTAATTCAGGATTTGATGATGGAAGTAGAACTGCATGTAAAGTAAATACATCCTCAAATGAATGCTTTGATAAACGCTCTAAAGCTATATCACCAAAACGAGAGCAAATTAATACACCCACTCCGTTTCTTTCAAAAGTAGCAAGAGCGTCTTTTAATCCGATTCCGAACTTGCCAATAACGGCTGAGTTGCGCAGTTTTTCAGGGTTTTCACTCTGGATTAGGCTTTCGTACTTTATCCCCCGACCATAATCGCGAATCGTCCAACAAGCATCCCCAATTTTTTTGATTTCAGGCGTTTGAGTACCTGTAAGTGTAGACTCGTCAAGAGCGTTAGCAATAAGCTCCCTAATTGCATGAGCGATCTCCCAATTTTCCAGGATTTTATCAATGTTAAGATCAAAATATTTCATAAAATTTGACTCTTTTCTAATTACGTTGTTTTATCCTCAAAAATTGCCAGCTCAATTTCATCATCTGTAGAATCAAAAATCTCATCCTCCTCAAAATACTGCTCCGATACCTTTCTTTCCTTTTTCACCAATTTTCTAATATGGTCACATCTTTTCATTAGGCTACCCGTACCATCTTGCAAGGTGTTCATTGTTCCTTCAAAATATTCCTGTAATTTTTTAATAGAGCTTCCTATTTTTTCAAGCTTAGTAACAAATACAACAAACTTGTCATATAATTTGATTGCTTCTTCTGCGATTTTCTTAGAATTTTTATTTTGATATTCCGCTTTCCAACAAATATTAATTGTTTTTAATATAGGCATTAAAGTAGTTGGAGAAGTAATAATCACCCCTCTTTCCCAGGCAAATTCAAACAAACTTTGTCCCTCCCCCTCTTCATAATTCTGAGTGATAAGAGAAAAAGCAGACTCAATAGGAGTGAACATAAGAACAAAATCTAGGGTAGTAATATCATCAATGGATTGATATTTTTTCTGGCTTAATTCTTTAATATGTGTACAAAAAGCATTTTCTAATGCTACTAAAGCCGCGGATTTATCAAAATCATCTTCAACAGCGATGTATTCGCTGTAATGCGTAAGTGACACTTTTGAGTCGATAAAAATGATCTTCTGATCAGGAAGATATACCGTTACATCAGGTCGCTGACGACCAGCTTCTTCACTGCTATAACTTTCTTGGACACTAAACTCCCTTCCCTTTTTTAATCCCGAACTTTCAAGGATTCTTTCTAATACAAGTTCTCCCCATTTACCTTGCGCCCTCGAATCTCCTCTCAATGCCTTTGCTAGACCTTCAGAAGAATCTTTTAGTTCCTTTCCCGCTTGTGTAATAAAACGAATTTCCTGTTTAAGTGCGGTACGATCTTTCAAATCATCTTCGTATTTTTTATCGATATTTGTTTGAAAATCTTTGATGTTTGCTTTTAGAGGATCAATTAAGCTTATCAATGCTGTTTTAGAGTTCTCATCAAAATTCTTTGTCTTCTCTCCTAGTATTTTTCCAGCCAAATTTTCAAATTCTAAAAGCATCTTTTGGCGAAATTCATCTATTTCTTTGTCATGTTGCTTCTTTAGTTCCTCCAAAGCTGTCTTTTTTTCTTCGATTGAAACAGACTCTTTTTGGAGCTTAGCAAAGCTACTTCGCAAATTTATAATTTCCTCTTCCAATTCGCTAATACGGTTCCTTCTTTCCTCAGCAAGAGCAAAAAAGCCTGCACTTTTGCTTAACTCAGAACCATACTTCTCTCGCAACTGCCCTTGCGATTGCGCATGATCCTCTAAGATGGTTTCCGCCAATTTACGAGATCTAAATTGGGCCCAGTAACACCCTGAAGCAATTCCTAAAATAAGCCAAAGTATAGAATTTGTAATATCCATAACTACCCTCCCTCTGCACAGAATGTTTTCAAAAACCCAAAAACCAATTTGAAATTCGATTTTTAATTTAAAAATAAATTAAATTTTGTATTTTTTAATTTGTTTTTTACACGTTTTCATTAAATTTATTTATAAAATTACAATATGATACACACAATCGTGTATTTTTTCAACACTATCGTGTGTGTTAAGTCATCTTTAGCCCATGTAGCCTTATTTGAAAGAGGTTAAGATGGGCAAAAGGAGCTCTAAAAAAGATTTGATTCTTGTGGAATTTGCCAAAAAAGTACGACAACGACGCTATGAATTGGGTCTAACACAAGAGGCGTTAGCAGAAAAAGCAAATTTTCATGTCAATTATGTTGGAGGATTAGAAAGAGCAGAGCGCAACCCATCCCTTACAACTATGATCGCCCTGTCCCAAGCCTTAGAAACTTCGCCAAAAAACCTCCTTCCAGATTAATCAATATTTTAGAAATCCAAGCGATGAGTCGGAGAAGGGGCCCATGCGCGTGCATTAGAGGGAAGAAAACATCTAGCATTTTTCCATGATTTCCCTCGTAACAGCCTTCATTTCTCTTAAAATGCTGCGTTCTTTTTTTCTTTGTTGTATTGCCCGTAAAGTCGTTCCGCCATGGGTTTCGCGCTTATAAAAAACACCTCCATGCATTCGACAGCGCCCATTTTTCATCCCGGGTTGTCCACATGGTAGCCCTCCTTTCGTTCGACATTTAGCTCCGCAAATCCTAACCCCTTGAATTGGCATCTCCCCCTCCCTTCCCTTTTTTAATAGGCCCTAATAACGTTGATATTTGGAGAGCCATGTCTTCGCTTCTTTTCCAATAGAGCCATGACCTCATTAGAGAATCTCAATAGGTTCATTCCTAATCTTTTGTCATCACTGTAATTGCTTACCAGACCTCGCATTCCCAATGTGTGACTAAAAACAATTTGAGCTGCATATAGAGTTTCAAGAGTGTCTCCAGGATTAATAGCCTTCATAAAAGAAAGTATCCCCTCCACCTCCGTTTGAGAAATAGCAACTCGCCTTTCTCCATTGTCAACGGCATAGATGATACTTAGTGCTTCTAGGATTAACTCTTTCGCTTTCTTGTTAGAATCGGCATGAAATGCTTGCATTAGAGGAGCAAGCGCATTAGGCAGTGTAACTTCGTGAATCCCCTCTTTGGAGAGGGGATTGTGCTGTTTTTGCCATTTAGCCATGCCTTTACACCCAATAGAAGCCGGTTTCATTCGCACGCGCTCTTAAAACTTCATCTTCTGCCTCTTGGTTCCTAAGAGCCCTTACGGCCTTTGGATCCCCATCCTTAGCTTTCAGCCAAAGCTTTAGCCACTCTTTAGACCTCTTTTCGTGAAGACTTGTCAAGCTATCGTGATCATAGAAATCTATAAGCTCAATTGCAGGGATTTCATTTTTCATAGTTCCACCCCCTCAAGAATTGCTGAATGGGCTTCTTTTTTAATATTCACCACCTGGCCTTGATTTACGTTATATTGCACGCTAATTTGCTGAGCCCCTTTGTTTCTGTACTTCTGCAAAGTTTCTAAAACTCTATGGCCAAATTCAAAAAAATCCAGGTCTATCGAAGCTTTTCCATATTCTGCAGTAGATTCCATTGCGCGAATGTAAGTGACTGCAAACTGGCTTGCAAGTGCCACTTCTATCGCATCAGTAGGCTGTAAGGACTCGATTAAATGTATGACCATTTCTACTTGCTCTTTTGTTGCAATGGCTTTTGGTGAGATATCATTATGTTGATAATCCCAACTACTAAGAGGTTTTAAAGAATAGGCTAATCGTACCGTTCTTTGAATAATACGCTTGATAACTTCTTTGTTTTGCGCGGGCTTTTCTACTCGCATTCCATTGAATTTCTTGGGAACTGGATAACAAGCATCCTCTAAGCTTTTCTTTCTAGGCGCAATCTCTCCATTTTTATTCATACAGGCTACCTTCCTCTATCTTTTGAAAATGTTTCTCTAATACTGCTCTTCTTTCTTCATCACCCATCCATCGATCAAGATCGATCTGGAAATTAACAATGATATTCTCAACACTTGCAATTTGCCTTATTGTTAACTCTCTTCCCTCTGCCAGCTGATTAAGGCAACTATTGACGAATGATGGGTTAAAAGAGGGGTGTCTTGTTGACCAGGCAAGAATGATCTCAAGCTTTGTTGTAATATCAATGCAGTGGAGTCTTTCTCTTTTTGCTTCCTTTTTTTCCTCAACCACTTGATGCTTGAGGCGTTGATCGTAATCTTTTCTAAATCCCTCGTCCGAGAGGGCTTCGTAGGCAGCGCGTACTTGTTCATATTTTGTTCGATCTCCCCCTGACATATCAGGGTGGTACTGTTTTGCAAGTTGTCTAAAGGCTCGCTTAACTTCATTGGAACCAGAGAAAGATTTGAGGAGGAGGGTTTCATAATAATTTTCCATTAGTTTTATATCCCATATTATCAACCTTCTTTTTAGAAGGACGTGCAACAGCTTTCTTTTGACTTTGCTGCAAGCTTGTTGCACAGTATGTTGCTTTAATTTTAAGGTTTTGCATTGACATCATGTTCATCCAACAACGCTCTTGTTGCAGCATTGTTGCACTAACAGTTGCAAAGCGAATGACTACTGTTGCATGTTGCATTTCTTTATGAACGCAATAAGCAACACTCTGAGGATATCTATTCCGATTTGGGTAAAATCCTAACTTCAAGACCCCTTCCCTTTTAGCCATCTAGAAACTGTAGATTTATTAACTTCCAGTTCTTCTGCAATTTCAGTGATGTTCATTCCCTCTTCCTTAAGTTTAAAAGCCTCTTCTTTTTTCCCTCCTTCAACATTCTTATAGACCCACTCAGAAACCCCGTTTAAGCTTGTCACTAAACTAGCTTCAAATGACTTGGCATCATCACCTTCAAACCCTCTATTTTTTTCATAATGAATCTCAAATCTAGCGCCATTACTAGCGGACCAGTCTTTCGGCTTCCTAAGCGCCATGACCGTATCTAGTACATCTTCCTTTTTGCTAGTACCTCTCTGCTTTCCGCTTTTTCCTGCATGATGGATAATAAGCACTGTTTTCCCTAGTTTTCTAAGGCAAAGCAACCATTCTTGAACAACAACCCAACTTCCTGCCTCATTCTCATCTCCACTCTTAATTAGACAGGACAAATTATCTAGAATGAGAACATCAAATTCGTCGATAAGTTCATTAATATCAGCCTGACCATCCCATGAACCCAGATCTCTGATTTTGTTGTCTTCGATGCCGTCGTTAATAATCCGAAAAAAATTGGGGTTTTGAATCTTTCCAATAGAAGAAAGAGATATTTTAAACAACCTCTCTTTTATTGAAATGGCGGGCATTTCTCCATCAACATACAGAACACGTTTAGGCTCACAAGCCTCAAAATTTAATAATTTTCCACCGCTTGCTATAGCATACGCAATTGAAAGCGCTAGCCAGGTTTTACCTAACCCTCTTTCTGCATAAAGCATAGACAAGTCCTTTTCTCTGAGCCACGGCTTTAAAATTAGATTTTTCGGAGGGATTTCTCGGGATAAAATGTCCGCAATATTGATAGGATTAAAATGAGTCTTTCTTTGGAGCTGTTCTCTAACTTCTTCAAGCCCATGATGAAAATGAAGATCATTGAAATCAGACGCGTATTCTCCGCTTGGCAGCTTATAACCTTCAGGAAATTTAGGAAAAAACACACTACATCCGTGCTTTTTAGCGGCATTTTCTGCTGCTTTACGCCCTGGATTATTTGGATTCCCCACATCATCATCAGCTGCAATAGTTATCCAATGCATTGGATATTTTTCTCGAAGGATCTTAATGACAGGATCAAGGTTTCCACAGTCAAATGCAATAACTACCGGAATTCCCGTTGCTTCATAAACAGAAGCAGCAGTAGAAAAGCCCTCACAAATAAAAATAGCATTGGCTTCTTTCAGATTACCAAGAACAGAGAAACATCCCTTCTTCTCTCCTCCAGGGAGAAACGACTTAAAGCATTTTCCTTCTTCAGACAAAGAAATAAATTGGAGAGATCGAAGGTCCTCTTCTACATTTATAAGAGGGATGATAAGTGAATCATATCCTTGGAGATTTTTGCCAAATCTTGCAATATATCCCTTAACATTTTTTGCCATTAGATAAGCTGCATGATTTCCTAGTTCAGGACATTCTATTAAGGCATTGCACCAAATCTCCTTAGCTTCGTCCGAAGCCTCATCTTGGCGTTTTTGGCGCTCTTCTTCAGCGACAACTTGCATTGCCTTAATGTATTGACCTATCTCTTCTTGTTCTCCTCTAGAAAAACTTTCATTACGCTCTTTCCAAGATTGGAATATCTCTTTCCGACCTAAACTCCACGAGCCAAAAGAACAGCAAAAATACAACTTTTCTCTAAAGAGCCAATACTTTGCAACATACCACTCATCTTTTTTGGAACCCTTGCTATCAATAGAAAATCTATGAATTTCCCCATCTATTTTCAATGGACCATCGAAGGGAATTTGCTTTGATTTCATAAAACAACGGCATTCCAATTCAAGATCATAAATTGATTGAGAACTATTGAATGCTTTGCTAGTATTAGGCTCATAGTTACTTAGATTATCACTGAGAGCCGCCCCTTCCCGAGCGGCTTCAGTTTTTTGGGCCTCTATCATAGTTTGCCCCCGGCTTTATTACTTCCGGAACTACTGCTTCCTTGTATACGGTCCAAGCAAGCAAAGAACTCTTGGGGATCAATCAACACTCTTCTATAAAATCTCTTTATTGCCGTATCAAAACCCCGTTCGCTTGCATTCTGAATAATTGCTCTTAAAGCAGATTCAGAAGGCCAAGGAAACTTAGCTGCGAACTGCTTCACTGTCAAATAATTTTTTACTGATGATTCTATTGTCATTAGAGCTCCTTTAATTAGGCTACTGTTAGTACAATCCCAATTGTGCTCGAGACAAATAATTAAATAGGATAATTTCAAAGGGAAAGAGTGACTGGAGCTACTCTTTTTTATTCTTTTTTATTGCAGAAAGATATTTGTTAAAATCAGTCATTTTTTTCTGGAAGAGGTCATTTTTTAGATCACAATTAAACTTCTTACCTTTTCCTCTTGGGTGTTCTATCCTAAAATCACCCTTCCTTGCAGCTTTTTTGAGAAGGGTTATAGTAGGATTGTATAAACCAATAATCGCTCCTTGCATAATCTGCTCAGCTACCTTTATCATCAATTCTTCTTGAGTAGTTTTCTCGGGATCTGCGCTTGTCTTTCTTAGCTCTTCAAAAATAAGAGAAAGCCTACCTAAATCTTTTTGATATTTTTCTGTTTTTGTATCTTTATTATCTGGAACGGGCATATCCATCTGCGGTGCTGGAAAGTCAGAGGAAAGAATCAAGCATATCTCTGAAAATAGTCTCTGAATTATAGTATGAAAATGTTCTCGATCAAAATAGTCTTTATCAAAACATGGCAAATCTACGTGTTGTAATATGCCAGCAACCATTTTAAAAAACGCTTCTCGGCGAGCCGCATGCGCTTGCAACCACAGTTCCAAACCAGAGGCTTCAATTCTTGGCCACCATACAGAAATGATATCACCCACATAAGACCAATACTCTTGGAGACAAAGCAACTGACTCCAAAGAAATTTAGGATCAGTATCACTTCTAGTTTGAACAGAAGAAGGATTCAATTGCTTAATCAAAGTTAACGCAGAAGGGGCAAAAGTAAAATCCCACCCCTTAACAACTTTTTGAGCATAAAGCGACTTTAGTTTGTAATAGTATAAATCATATGGATAAGGGGGCTCTTTTAAAAAAGCACAGCTTCCTTGTTTCTTAACTTCTTCTAAAATTTCATTTAAAAACTGCAAGGTCGCCGAATCATCTTCAGAATGTGTATGAATCTCATTGACAGCACATGACAGCTCTCTATATGCATGATAAACTAAATAACTCTCTGCTTTTAGTTGATTATTCCAATCCGTAACTATATCTTTCGTCGCAGGATCCCAGTGCAAAAAAGGCAATAATCTGTCGACAACATTTTTAATAAATCCTTCATTACTTTTTCCGTCTTTAATTATGCTCCATAATTCTTGAAACTTGTTTTTAAAACCATTAATAATATGATTACTCAGCATCTTGTTCTTCCTCAATAAATTTTCTTTGCGTGCGCTCCATTAAATTTGCAATGTGTTGTTGGCTATAGTGCGCATATCGACGTGTCATATGCGGAGAGCGATGTCCTAAGATAGCCATAAGTTCGCCCTGTGTCGCGCCCATCATTGCCATGTAGGATGCAGCCGTATGTCTTAAATCATGAAAACGGAATTTTTCAATCGCTGCTTGTTTTAAAGCGGCTTCAAAGGCATAACGAATCTTAGCCACTTCAGCCCCCTCTCTATTGTAAATAGCCTTGAATATGCATTCCTTTGAGAGTCTTCCAAAATTAGGAGAAGCCTTTAAAGCTTCTTCAACTTCGTTTGTAAGAGGGATAATCCTTCTATCTCCATTTTTTGTTTCATGGAGGGTGATCGTTCTAGAAGAAAAATCGATGTCTTCCCATTTAAGATTGATGATCTCTCCATGACGCATGCCTGTAGCAAGAGCTATGCGTACTACTGTGAATAAGTAGGGATTGGAAGAATTCCTGCATGCAAGTAAAAGCCTTTTAATTTCATCTTCGCTTAAGAAGCGCTCTCTCCCTTTTCCTTCTTGAGGTTTTGATATTTTGTCCATGGGATTTTCTTGAATCCATCCCCATTCTTTTACGGCTATGCCTAACGCTTTAGAAAAAGCTGCAAGGTAACGATTAACAGTTCCCCCGCTTCGCTGTGACTTTCTATAAGTGACTCCACCAAGCAATTTATCACGGGATGCTGCAATTTGAGATGGGGTTAAATCTGCAAGGATTAAATGGCCTAATTCTTCTTTCCACCACAAAACAAGAGCTGTATTTTTCTTTTGATACTTCGGGGATTTGGGAATCCATTGTTCGATAAAGCGATCAACAAGCTCCCCTACCGTGTGTTTTTTAGATTCTGAGGTGCGGAAATGACGCCCATCGCGGATGGAGGACTCGATATCCTGCACCCATTTTTTGGCAAGGGTTCTTGTACGGAAGGATGCTCGTTGAGGAACGCTTCCTCTAACACGTACTTCGGCATGATAACTTGTAGTTCCATCTTTTTTAGATACTTCTCTAATCGATCCCATAGGTCTCCAGAACAAAGTGGTATAATGTAGCAAAACCGCCCTTAAAGCAGCAAGCAAGGGATATGAAATCCCCTGCAAAAATCATTAAATCCCCAAGTAAATCAATCACTTGAAGATTCGATGCAGTGCAAATTACGCAGTTTTTACGCACTTTAGAAAAGTTTTGTCGACTTTTGGGAGAATTTCTGATTAAAGAAAAAATGGAAATAGACAGACAATCGATTGCGCCAGCTTGTGCTAGTTTCGTTTGGCCGAGTGCGTAAAATTTGCGTAATTTGAGTGTCTTTAAGTGTGATTTTTGAAGCTGATTTTGGATGCAGTTTTGTCTATGAAATTTGGGGGCAGTTGGACTCGAACCAACGAATACCGAAGTAGAGGGATTTACAGTCCCTTGCAATTGCCGCTATGCGATACCCCCGAAACAGAGAAAGGAGAGAAACAGATATGCTGGAGAAAGGAATTGAACCCTCAACCGTCCGATTACAAGTCGGGTGCTCTACCAATTGAGCTACTCCAGCAAAAGTTGTAAAACTTATAACAATTTACACTTTTTCACACAAGCACTATTCGTTACATGATGGGATTTTTTTCGTCATCCTGTTCTGGTTTTTTCGCAGGAGGAACTAGAGGCTGGACGTTTTTTAAAAGGGTCGAAACTTTTTGCAATTTATTTTCAAGATTGGGGTTTTTGTTGAAGTCTGAAAATAGCTGAGCATTGATCTTTTTACGCGACATTTTCTCTTCGCAGCACTTCTTAAATTTTTTGCCAGATCCACAAGGGCAAGGGTCGTTACGTCCTACTTTCTTTTCCATGATTGAGCTCCTTAATTATTTGCTAAGCAGTATAGGGGAATCCCTTGTTCTATAAAAGGAAAATGTCTTTTTACTTTGCCTGTTTCCCTTTGCAGCAAAGCAAGTTGTTTACAGTTAGTTTTCTCGCATCTTCTGGTAAATCGGTGCGTTTTAAAAGTTTTTCATACACTTCAGAAGCCTCATCATATTTTCCTAACATAAAGGCGCAGTTGGCATACTGCAGGGAAATTCCATAGTGGTAAATCCAGTGCTCCACGTACATTCCATCACTTGGCATAAGGATAGAAAGGCCTGCTTTTGCAACAATATACCCTAAAACAAAAGTTTTATTTTTAAAAAAGTAATCTGCAAGGCGGTAAAGGGGTTCTGCCCGCGTTTGATCACTTTCAAAGGCTTTACTATAGTTTTTTAAAAATATCTCTTGAGGTTTTTTAAGATGTTCTTGGAGCTTACCCGCTGTATAAAGCGACCAAAAAACTTCTTTATCCCACACCCCTTTCATAGAAGCTCTTCTTTCATAATTTTTTATAGCCAGCTCATACTCCTCTGCATTGTGGTAGCTTTGCGCTAGATAAAAAACATAGCGCGCATTAGAAGGGTCTTTTTCAAGGGCTTTTTCTAAAACAGCTGCGTCTTTATAGTATTTTTTAGGGTCTTTTGAGCGGTTGCCATCTGAATCTGTAAAAACTCTCATCGTTTTAAGCACCTCAGAAGTTTTAGCATCAGAGGGAACAAGAAGATATTCATGCAAAACATCTCTCCACGCCCACTTAAGGTGATTATTTACCAGAAAAAACCGGTGATATTCTGAAAACGTTGTGTCTGAATCGCGCACCGAAATATAGTAATAATCTTTATCTAAAGCAGGTTTTACAAAATCAGGACCCAAAACAAGCTTTTCATCGGCGTCCATAAAAAGAATGTAATCGCCCTTATCAAAAGCCAGAGATAAAGCCTCATCCCGATTATGTCCAAAATCTACCCATGGGCGCTCATAGAGCTCCCCCGGAATATCTTTTAAAAACTCTTTAATGATTTTTTGTGTGCCATCTGTTGAGCCTGTATCGACAATCACCCAATAGTCTATATGATTTTTTACAGATTCTAAACATCTTGTAATCACGTGGCTTTCGTCCTTAACAATCATATTTAAGCAAATGGTTTTCTCTGCAAAAGAAGGAAGAACGAAAGAGAGGAAGAGTAAAATATATTTTATCATAGAATTTCCTGTTTTTATCTAGAATTTCAAAAACGGAAAAAAAAGTCGACTTCGATCTTTTGAGTCTGTAAAATGCCTGTCTTGAGCCCATAGATGCAAACAATAAAAATAAACAAAGAGAAATAAATTTTTCTCTCTTTCTTCTCTCTGTGGTTTCTTGTCTTCTGTGGTTAAAAAAATGCAAGTCTTTGAGTACTCAAGTGTTAGCCAAAGATTTAACCACAGAGGGAAGAAACCACAGAGAGAAGAGAGAGAGAGAAACAGAAAATCGTAAAAAGTGGAGCACTCAAGACCCATGCAGTTAAATATATTTACTCCTAAGCTCCCTGTTGCAGCGCCTCCTTGGACAAAGCTTGGTAAAAGGCTTGAGAGCCTTTGCCGCAAAGCTATTTTTGAGCTTTCTCTTCTTGAGGGAGTTACTAAGGTAGCTGTTGCTTTAAGCGGAGGCAAAGATAGCCTGACGCTTCTTTACTTACTGAAAGCCATCTCGGGAAGAGGGATCCAAAACTTCGAGATTATTGCTATCCACGTGGGAGGAGCTTTTTCTTGTGGAGCCGGAATTAGTGAAAAATTCCTCGAAGGCATTTGCAAAGAGCTAGGGGTTAAGTTAATCATTCGGGAAGCTACGCAAAAACTTGAAGACCTTGAATGTTATAGCTGCTCAAGAAAAAGGCGCACGCTTATTTTTAATGCAGCGAAAGAAGAAGGAGCTACAGTTATTGCTTTTGGACACCATAAGGATGATAGTGTGCAAACCCTTCTTATGAACCTTTTGCACAAAGCAGAATTTGCAGGAAATTTAGCTAAAGTGCCTATGCAAGACTATGGAATCACCATTATTCGTCCCTTGATATTTATTTTAGAAGACGAAATTAAAGAATTTGCTAAACTTTATAACTTTAATAGAATTGTCTGCGGCTGCCCGGTCGGACAAAATTCTCTTAGGAAAAAAACAAAAGAGCTTATTGAACAAATGAAAGAACATTTTCCCAATGCTTTAGAAAATCTTTTTCAAGCAAGCTTGGAATATGGCTCAAAGAAAGCTGAAAAACGGTAACTCACATTATGTATATCTATGAACTTGCAGCGATTGTTTGCTACTTCATTATTTTATTAATCGTTGGTCTTTTATCTTATAAAAGACATCTTTCAGCTGCCGATTTTATTATCGGCGGTAGATCCTTAAATTACTGGTTAACAGCTTTAGCTGCCCATGCAAGTGATATGAGCAGTTGGTTATTTATGGGCTACCCCTCCATCATTTTTATAGGAGGGCTTGCAAATGCATGGACAGCTGTTGGCCTTGCCTTATTCATGTATTTAAATTGGCAGCTTGTAGCCCCAAGAATTAGGGTAGCTACAGAGCAATATAATAGCCTTACATTTTCCTCTTTTTTTGAAAGCAGGCTAGCTGACACATCTGGCGTTATTCGGATATTTACTGCCATCATGTCTCTTATTTTTTACTCCATCTATATCTCTGCTGCTCTTGTTGGCTTAGGGATTTTACTACAAACGCTCTTTGGCCTTCACTTTGCGCTTGGCATTCTCATCGGCACTTTAATTGTTATCCCTTACGTGTTTATGGGAGGGTATCACACGCTTGCCTGGATCGATCTTTTCCAAGGTCTTTTCTTGATGGTTGTAATCATTTGCGTTCCTCTTTACATCTTAGGTTACATAGGAGGATGGGATACCATTGCTTTAGAGATGCAGGTAAAAAATATCTCCTTATCTTTATTGCCTAAAGGACCAAATCCTATACTGAACGTTATTTTTATGACAATTGGATGGGGAATTGGTTACTTTGGACAGCCTCACATCGTGACAAAATTCATGGGTATTAAAAACGTCAAAGAAATCCCTAAATCAAAATATATCGGGATGTCTTGGATGGTTCTATCTCTTGGTGCAGCAACGCTTGTTGGAATTGTGGGAATTGGGTTCTTTAAAAATGGAATTTCTGATCCTGAACAAGTTTTTATTGAAATGGTAAGAGAGGTTTTTCATCCGTTTTTAATTGGCTTTATTTTATGTGCTATTTTAGCGGCTACGATTAATGCCATGAGCTCGCAAGTCCTTGTGCTTTCGTCTACTATCACCGAAGACTTTTATAAACGCTTTGCTAACAAAGATGCCAGCTCTAGAACACTTCTTATTGTTTCACGTGTAGGCGTTATTGTAGTAGCAGCTGTAGCCTTTGCTATTGCCTATTTTAGCTCACGTTCTATCTACACCCTGGTATTGTATGCCTGGTCAGGACTTGGCGCAGCTTTTGGGCCGCTCTTGCTTCTTTGCCTTTATTCCAAAAAAATCAATAAATATGGAGCTTGGGCAGGTATTTTATCCGGCGGGCTTATTGCAGGTATTTGGCCATATTTTGATCCCCACATATTTTCTATTCCAGTTCCTTCGTTAATCCCTGGATTCTTTGGTAGTTTAATCATGATCTTTATTGTCTCTTACGCAACGCAACACCTTAACGCAAAGGAAGAAAATCTATGAGCAAGAAACCCCATATTCTTATCGTTAATGACGACGGCATTCATGCTCCGGGTATTAAACACTTATGGAAAGCTCTTTTTGGGAAAGCTGACATTTCTATTATTGCACCCGCCTCTGAGCAATCAGGGATGAGTGTCGCTTTTACCTCTAAAGTCCCCTTGCATATCCGCCCTGTTGCTTGGGAAGAAAATACGCCTGCATGGAGCGTTTCTGGAACACCTGCCGATTGTATCCGTCTGGGAACAAGCGTAATTCTTGATAGAGCGCCCGACCTCATTGTTTCAGGAATCAATAAAGGAGATAATTCAGGAAGAAGCGTTCTTTTTAGCGGCACTGTAGGCGGCGTAATTGAAGGTGTGTTAAGAGGAATTCCTGGAATTGCGTTTTCTTGCGAGGAGTTTGACAACCCAGATTACGCTATAGGAGAAAAATACATCTACTCCATTGTTAAACATGTTCTAGAGCAGCCTTTACCTCAAGGGAGTTTCCTCAACGTCACATTTCCAGCACTTGGAGAAATTAAAGGTTTTAAACTCACAAGACAAGGCAAACGCTACTGGAAAGAAGAGCCACAAAAAGGACTTCACCCCGAAGGACACCACTACTACTGGCTTGGAGGCACACAACTCCACGTTGAAGAGCACGAAGAGAGCGATGTAGCAATGCTCAAAGAGGGCTACTTAACAGCCACCCCCATCCATGTAGAAGAGCTCACAGACTACAGCGTCCTTAAAACAAGAAAAGAACTCTTCGAGAACATTTATGTATAAGAACTAGAAGCCTACTACACCCTCTGCCACCGCCCATAACAAAGAGAGATAATTTTCTCTCTCTCTCTTCCTCTGTGGTTTCTTGTCTCTGTGGTTAAAAAAAATGCAAGTCCTTGCGCGCTCAAGTGTTAGCCGAAGATTAAACCACAGAGACAAGAAACCACAGAGGAAGAGAGAGAGAGAAATTTATTTCTCTTTGTTTTTTTAAATGTTGGGTTGGTCTTTTAGGTGAACATATCCGCCTAATACGACTAGCGCAATGAATACTATAGCAACAACTAATAAGCGGCCTATAAAAGGATATCTGGATACTCTACCATGCTCTTGAAGATGATTGCTGATTTTAGCAAGAGGGCCTTTGTAAATTATGCTTCTAGCTTTTGACATTAAACAACAGCGAAGACGAGCTTCTTGCTGAGTAACAAAGCAATGATCTGGCATATCTGCTTCGCCTATATTACATGCGGTGCGAATCTGAGAAATGTTTTTTAAATCAGGAACAACAATTCCCGCAATATGTAATGCGTGATTTTTACGAAAATTAAAAGGGCGCTGAAAACCAATCCACTCACGCTCAATACTATATCCATTATTTTGAGAAATAAGATTAAACCCCCCTTCTGGCGCATGCTTAACATCAATAAGAAGGCCATAATCCCCATACTTAACCTCCACATCGCTAGAAAACCAGGCTCCAGGGATGGCCTGGCTAGAAACCCTAACAAATCCTGCTTTTATCTTTTCTACAATGGATTCGTAAGAGGCCATATGGCAAAGATCTGGAAGTTCGATGCATGTCTTTTTTTTAAAAGACATAATCCACTCTTTTGTTCTTGTAAGATAATCCGATTGAATATGCCCGATACCCTCAGTTAGAATCCATCCCATGACTTTGAGTATTTGAATAGACTCCTCTTTACTCCTAGTTTCTTCAGAAGTTAGCTCTCCTCCGTAAACCGTATTAGCATATTTATCAAAGGAACGACAAGCAAGTTCTATGCACATAATAATCCATATAATTAAAAAACATAATTATATAGAAATTAAAGTTAAATTTCCACTAGTTTTTCTTTTATTAATTTCCTATTAAAGGCATCTAGACGAATAAGGGCCTCTCTTTGGGCTTTCTCTATAAGATCTTTTCCTCCTTCTATTCGATGGATTCTTTTCATCTCATTGACTAGATCGATATTAAGAAAAAAAGCCCTCTTCTCCTTCTTCTATAGGAAGATCCTCGGGATGGGCTTCTTTATAGAGCTTAGCTTCAATGATAAGATCCACAACAGATTCAAATCTTTTTTTTAATTCAGGGAACGACTTAGATAACTCCTCTCGGGTATGAATATTCTCAAGATCTAGGGCAAGTTTTTTCATTAAAGACTCCCCTTCTTTGTGATAATCTTTGAGCGAACTAGGACTGCATCCAACAAAAAAAATTAACGCCACGCTCCATGGAAATATGTGCATTTTTCACCTTTCTTTTAAAAAAAGCATAAATGTACTTGTGAAAAAAACCAAGCAAACAGTATATTGTAGGCATAAATTTACGGGCGTATAGCTCAGCTGGTAGAGCTCCTGTCTTACACACAGGTGGTCATAGGTTCGAGTCCTGTTGCGCCCATTTTCTCTTTTACTCTTGCGGGAGTAGTTCAATTGGTTAGAGCACTGGCCTGTCACGTCAGAAGTTGCGGGTTCGAGTCCCGTCTCCCGCGCACTCTCTTTTAAAATATAACAAAAAAGCAAACAAAGAGGGATAAATCTCTCTCTTTCTTCCTCTGTGGTTTCTTCCCTCTGTGGTTTATCTTTTGCTAACACTTGAGGCTACAAGAACTTGCATTTTTTTAAACCACAGAGGGAAGAAACCACAGAGGAAGAAAGGGAGAGAGAGATTTATCCCTCTTTGTTTCAGCCCTCATAATTTTCTCCTGTACTTTCTGATCATATGTTTGTATTCTGATAAAAAAAACAAGCTTGCTCTGTAGGTCCATTATGCCCATCCAAAAAACGCGTCTTCAATCGTTTATGCATCATCTAGTTAGCTATTCCTGGATTGCTGTAGGGGCATTTTTAGCCGCAGTGGCTGTTCGCATCTTTCTTCTTCCAAATGAGCTAATCGATGGCGGCATCGTAGGTATTGCCCTTATTTTAACGCGTCTTTACGGCGATCAGCTCCTTTCTTTCTTTTTAATCGTCTTAAATATCCCCTTTATTTATTTAGCCTACAGATTTATTCGGCGCACTTTTGTGATTCACATGGGCGCTGCTGTCATGTTATTTGCAGGCTTCCTAGTTGTTCTTCAAATGGCGCCTACTTTTATTGGAGATCCTTTAGAGATTATTGTCATTGGCGGTGCCATATTGGGGATTGGGGTAGGGCTTATTATTCGCCACGGCGGCTGCCTAGATGGAACAGAAATTCTTGCCATCATCATTAATCGGAAAAAGGGATTTACTGTTGGTCAAGTAGTCTTGTTTATTAACTTTTTTGTGTTTGGCGCTTACGGCTGGATTTTCCAAGATTGGCACATCGCTCTTCAATCGCTTATGACCTATATCGTGGCGTTTAAAATGATGGATCTTGTGATTGTTGGTCTTGATGAACTCAAGTCCGTACTCATTATCTCTTCTAAGCCTAAAGAGCTGAGCAATGTGATCATGAATCAGCTAGGCCTTGGACTTACCATTATGCATGGAAGAGGGGGCTTTTCAGGAGATGCTAAAGAGATTTTATTTATCATTGTAGAGCGCTTAGACTTAGCTGAGCTTAAAGAGATTGTCTTAGCAGAAGATCCCGCAGCTTTTATGGCTATAGAAAACCTGCATGAAGTTGTTTACGGCAGACAAGCGCCTCTTCCCCATAAGAAAAAAGCAAGAACTAAAGCTATTGAGAAATCTCTATGAAAGAAGATATTCCTTATAGATATCTGCCCCCTATAGCCCATGGCTCTGATGCTTGGCGTGTATTTCGGATTCTCGCTGAATTTGTAGAGGGCTTTGAGAAAATGATTTCTCTTGGGCCCTCTGTTGTTTTTTTTGGTTCAGCGCGCACTAAAAAAGAGGATCCTTACTACGAAATAGCCACAAAACTGAGCATTAAAATTGTAGACAGAGGCTTTGGCATTATTACAGGCGGAGCTGCAGGCATTATGGAAGCTGCCAATCTCGGCGCCCAAAAGGCTAGAGGTAAGTCTTGCGGGCTTTGCATTAATCTTCCTACAGAAGAAGATCCTAATCCCTTTATTGATCGAGATCACCTTTTAAGCTTTCACTATTTTTTTGTGCGCAAAGTGATGTTTGTACGCTATGCGCAAGCTTTTGTTGTGTTTCCGGGAGGCTTTGGAACTCTTGATGAACTCTTTGAAGCATTAACCCTTATTCAAACACAAAAAATTAAACAATTTCCAGTTTATCTTGTAGGCAAAAGCTACTGGAGCGGGCTTATTGACTGGCTAAAAGGGACTGTTTTAGAAAAAGGCTGCGTTTCTGCCCCCGATTTTGATTTATTCATTCTCACAGATGACTTAGACGAAATTGCCAAGGGCATTGAAGAGCGGTTCCTTAAAGTAAAAACCCTCGAAAACTTCTAAAAAAATGCATGATATTCCTTCTTCGCTTTATCGATTCCAATTAAATGAAAATTTTACTCTTAAAGAAGCCGCTGATCTTATTCCCTTTTTTACATTCTTTAGGAATAGAGGGGGTGTACTGCTCTCCTCTTTTCGAAAGCGCAAGCCCCAATGGATACGATATTACAAATCCCAATGCTCTCAATGCTCATATCGGCACAAAAGACGACTACGAGGCATTTTGTAATCAGCTAAAACATTACGAAATGAAGCAAGTGTTAGATATTGTTCCCAACCATATGGGAATTAAGGGATCTCAAAATCTTTTTTGGCTTGATGTCATGGAAAAGGGGCCAGGTTCTCCTTACGCCGGATTTTTTGATATTAACTGGACTCCTGAAAAACCTTCATTAAACGGTAAAGTTCTTTTACCCATTCTCGAAACCTACTACGGGCATATTTTAGAGAAAAAAGCCATCCAATTGTTTTGGGACAAAGGCTTTTGGATACGCTACCAAGACTATCAATTGCCCATTGCGCTTCAGTCCTATTTCTTTATTCTTAAATATATACACCAGGGTACCCCCTCAAAATGTCCAAATGAATGGTCTAGATGTTTAGGTATTGCTAAGCAATTAGAAGACTCTAAAAACGAAGAAAGAACAGCTCAAAAAAATCTATTTATCAATCTTTACAATACATCAAAATTCATTCAGTCCCAAATAGACCAAGTCATTGTCTATTTAAATGAAAACAAATTATTGCATCCTCTTCTAGAAAAACAATTTTACCGGCTTTGCCGCTTTTTAAGTGCAGGCCAAGAAATTAATTACCGCAGATTTTTTAATATTAATGATCTTGTTGCCATTCACATGGAGAAAGAGGCTGTATTCAATACGTATCATGAGTGGGTTTTTCAGCTTTTAAAAGAAAAGAAAATCCAAGGATTGCGCATTGATCACCCCGATGGGCTTTACAACCCTTCTGCGTATTTCAAACGATTAAAAAAAGCCAATCCCCCCTTTATGATCGTCGAGAAAATTTTAGATTTTAAAGAAACGATTTCTGAAAAATGGGAAGTTGAGGGAACGGTTGGATATGAATTTATCAATATTTTAAATGGTAGTTTCATAAAAAAAGAAAATGAAGAAGCCTTTACACAAATTTATGAAGATTTCATCGAGGAAAAAGCCAATTTTTCTTCTATCCTCTATCAAAGAAAAAAGCGGTATATCAACCTCCAGATGAGAGGAGAAGTTAATTTCCTTGGAACACTCCTCGAAGAGCTTGCTTCAGAAAACCTCTATTACCGAGACTTTACAAAGATTGATTTATCCTACGCTATAGAAGAGATCATGGCCTGTTTTCCGGTTTATAGAACGTATATTCATCCCGAGGAAGAAATTGAGAAAAAAGAGCGAAACTATGTGCTTTTTGCCGTTAACGCGGCTAAAGAAAAATCCCCTGAAATTGATCCTTTTATTTTTGACTTCATTCAAAGCATTTTATTATGTGAATTTGACTACAGTAAGGAAGAAAAACATTTAGGAATCGATTTCCTTCTCAGATTCGAGCAACTTACCGCTCCTATTATGGCTAAAGGTCTTGAAGATTCCACTTTCTACATTTATAATCGCATGATTTCTTTAAATGAAGTGGGAGGAAGACCCGATCTTTTTGGACATACAAAAACAGAATTCCATCATTTCAATAAAGAAAAACTTGCAAAATGGCCGCTTGGATTACTTCCTTCCTCTACTCATGATACAAAATTTAGCGAAGATGTCCATTTTCGTTTAAATGTATTAACCGAAATCCCCCATCTTTTTGAAGAGAAAGTAAATGCTTGGAAAACCCATAATAAAAAATACAAAAAAAGAATTAAAAACTCACTTTTCCCCGATTTAAATACAGAATACTTCATTTATCAGCTGCTACTTGGCATTCCCTTTTTTCTAGACAAGGATCGTGTATGGCAAAGCGTGCTTAAAGCCATAAGAGAAGCTGGTATTTACACTTCTTGGCATCTTCCTCATGCCGCCTACGAAAATTCTGTAAGAGATTTTCTTTTTGATCTTATTACCGAAGGAAAAGAAAACCTCTTTTACCCCTCCTTTGTCCAATTCCAAGAAAAAATCGCTCTTTATGGCTATTGGAATTCTTTATCTGCTCTTGTCTTAAAAATAGGATCTTGCGGAATTGTAGATATCTATCAAGGCTGTGAAACATGGAATTTTTCTTTAGTCGATCCGGATAATCGAAAAAAAATAGATTACGCTACAGAGAAAACTGCCCTTCAAAATAAACACCAAATAGAAGCTCTTTTTGAAAATCCTTCTAAAACCCCGTTAAAACTTCTCATCACAAAAAGAGCGCTAAACTTTCGGCGGATGCATAAAGAGCTATTTTTAAAAGGGGAATATATTCCCTTAAAAACTAGTGAAGAAGTAAGCGAATATGTCATTGCCTTTATAAGAAAAACCAAAGACAAGGTATCTATTATTATTGCAGCAAGATTTTTTAGCGCCCTTACAGCAAAAAGTAAGCTGCCTATTGGAGCTGAATGTTGGGGAAAAGCATCCCTTTTTCTTCCTGAAAACCTAGAGATAGAATTTTTTGATCATATTTTTACAGAAAAAACATTAAAAACACAGAAAAACAGCTTACTCCTAGCTGACATTTTTGAAAGTCTTCCCTTCGCTATTTTATACCCAAGTTAACTCAAAAGAATAAAACAAGGAGATAAAATTTTTCTTTCTCTCTTTTCTTCCTCTGTGGTTTCTTGTCTCTGTGGTTAATTCTTAGCTAAGACTTAAGCCAAGCAAGACTTAGCTAAGAATTAACCACAGAGACAAGAAACCACAGAGAAAGAAGAAGAGAGAGAGAAAAATTTTATCTCTATGTTATTCTTCTAAGTAAGCGCCGTAGAGCAAGGCAAGATCTTCTTAAGATATGTTCCATATTCACTTGTTGCATATTTAGAAATTAGTCTTTCAAGCTGCTCTCCATCAATAAAGCCCATCTGGTAGGCAATCTCTTCAATGCAAGCAATTTTAATGCCTTGTCTTTCTTGAATGGTCTGCACATATTGGGAAGCCTTATGAAGGGCATCATGAGTCCCTGTATCTAGCCAAGCAAAGCCTCTTTCTAAAAGGCGAAGCGTTAAACGTCCTTGTTTTAAATAGGCTAAATTCACATCTGTGATTTCAAGCTCTCCTCTAGGGGAAGGCCTTAAAGAGGCTGCAATATCAATGACTGCATTATCATAAAAATAAAGACCTGTTACAGCGTAAGGAGTTTTGGGCTGAGGAGGCTTTTCTACAATGTCTTTTACTTTAAAATGCTCATCAAATTCTACAACGCCATATCTTTCTGGGTCTTTCACCTCATAACCAAAAATGGTAGCGCCTTCTTCGGAAACATGAGTGACAAGCTCTTTAAGGTTATGTCCATAAAAGATATTATCGCCAAGAACTAAGGCCACAGGATCCTTTCCAATAAACTCTTTGCCCACCAAAAAGGCTTGCGCAATCCCTTCAGGCTTAGCTTGGGAAGCATAGCTAATATTAAGCCCTAAATGAGCCCCATCGCCAAATAGGTTTTGGAAGCGATGCAAATCTTCGGGAGTAGAAATAATCAAGATATCCCTAATTTGGGCCAGCATCAAAACAGCGAGTGGGTAATAAATAAGAGGCTTATCAAATACAGGCAAAAGCTGCTTACAAGTACTTAACGTCACAGGATAAAGGCGTGTGCCCTTCCCTCCCGCCAAAATAATCCCCTTCGTTGCCATAGCTAATCCTTCCACAAAATAAGCAAAACAATACCAGGACACGCAACATAGAGGCAAGCAAGAAGAAAAATTATGAAAGATGAATTATGAATTATGAAAAAAAAGGAAAGAGGAGATAAGAATTAACAAGATGGACAAGATAAGGCAGGATATACAGGATAAAAAAAAATTAAAAAGAGGAAAAATCTTTCTTTCTTCTCTCTGTGTGCTCTGTGATCTCTGTGGTAAAAAAATATGCTAACACGTTAGATGCAATGTTCTCTCGATAATTTTTTACCACAGAGATCACAGAGCACACAGAGAGAAGAAAGAAAAAACACCTACTTCTCTTTCTTCATCCTGTATATCCTGCCTCTATCTTGTCCATCTTGTTAATTCTTATCTTCTCTTCCTCTTCATCCTCTAGATTAGGTTCCGTCGTTTTTTACGCCGAAGGAGCATCCTTCTGAAATGAGCTGGTCGATATAGGTGATTGTGTAATCGTTTGATAAAAAGCGTTCATCTTCAAACATATATAAATGGAAAGGAATTGTGGAGTGTACTCCCCCAATATGGAATTCTTTTAGCGCTCTTTTAGCAATGGCTATAGCTTCTTCCCTGTCTTTGCCTTTTACAATCAACTTGGCAATCATGGAGTCGTAATTGGGAGGGATTCTATACCCTGCATAGCAAGCGGAATCGATACGCACACTTGGCCCGCCAGGCGGTATATAATACTCTAAATTCCCAGGAGAAGGAGTAAAATTCGTCCCTGGATTTTCGGCATTAATACGACATTGAATAACATGCCCCTTAAACTCAACATCTTTTTGTTTAAGTTTAAGCTTTTCTCCCATAGCAATGCGCAATTGCTCTTTTACAAGATCTGTTCCTGTAAGCTCTTCTGTGATTGTATGCTCTACTTGAATACGGGTATTTACTTCCATAAAGTAAAAATTCTTATCTTGATCGAGTAAAAACTCTACAGTTCCGACCGAATGGTATTTAGCAGCTCTTACAATATCTACAGCATACTGCCCCATTTTTTTTTCTAAGAGCTTCACTTAAAACAGGACTTGGAGCCTCTTCAATAAGTTTTTGACGCCTTCTTTGAATAGTGCAGTCCCTCTCGCCTAGATGGATGTAATTCCCATGTTTATCTCCCATTACCTGAACCTCAATATGTCTTGGATTCATGATCATTTTTTCTAGATAAACATCAGGGTTGCCAAAGCTCGCTTCAGCTTCAGCTCTTGCTGCGGCAAACTGGCGTACAAACTCTTCCTGATCATGCGCAATTCTTATTCCTTTGCCACCGCCGCCGGCTGATGCTTTAATGAAAATAGGAAATCCGTACTTCTTCACTTCTTTAAGTCCTTCCTGCACATCGCTTACAATCCCTGGAGATCCTGGAATTGTGGGGCACTTCACGCTTTTTGCAATCTCTTTAGCTCTTGATTTATCTCCGAGTAAAGAAATGGTATTAGGAGAAGGGCCAATAAAATTAAGTCCGCAACTTTCACAAATGGAGGCAAAATTAGCATTCTCGCTTAAAAAGCCGTACCCCGGATGAATGGCATCAGCTCCTGTGATTTCGCAAGCAGAAATAATATTAGCAATCTTTAAATAGGATTTTGCTGAAGGGGCTTCTCCAATGCATATCGCTTCATCGGCATAAAGAACATGAAGAGCTTCAGCATCAGCTTCAGAATACACAGCAACTGTCTGAAGACCTAAGTCATGACAGGCGCGGATAATTCTAACAGCGATTTCTCCCCTATTTGCAATAAGTACTTTTTTCATTAAAAACTCTAGAGCTTAAGGTTAAACAATACGAAACATTTTTGTGCCAAATTCTACAGGATGTCCGTTACTGACACAAATTTCAGCAACAACACCACTTACACCAGATTTCACTTCATTCATCACTTTCATCGCTTCAATGATGCATAAAACAGTATTCTCTTCTACGCGATCGCCCACTTTAACAAATATAGGATCATCAGGAGAAGGAGAGGAGTAAAACGTTCCTACCATGGGAGATGTGACATAGCGGCCTTCCACCTTTTCTTCTTTTTTCTCTTGCTCTGCAGAAGATTTAGAAGAAATTTGAGGGGCATGCGTTTCTTTCATGTGAATAACTGGGGGATGATAAACGGGATGAAAACTAGGATGTGATTGTGTATGAGGGTGCACTTCATCAGCTTTTTCTAAAGTCAACTCAAAGCCATCTTTTTCTTTTACGCTGAGTTTTTTAAGACCTGCGCGTTCCATCGCGGCCATCAGTTCTTTAATTTGCTTAAATTCCACTAAAATTCTCCTTAGACACGTTGTATATATTCATTTGTTTGGGTATCAACTTTAATGATATCCCCGGTTTCTACAAATAAAGGCACCTCAATTTTGGCACCTGTTTCAATGATAGCAGGTTTCGTAGCGTTCGACATAGGGGAAGGTGCTTCTCCTGTATCGGCCTTCACAACCATAAGCTCTAAATACTGAGGAAGCTCAATAGAAAAAATGGAATCGCCATAAAACATGGCCTTAATCTCTATTCCTTCTTTGAGATAGTTTACCTTATCTCCAATGACCTCTTTAGGAACAAGAACCTGCTCTAAATTTCCTGTATCAAGAAATAAGTAGTCTTTTCCTTCGAGATATAAGAATTCAAGCTTTCTTTCTGTGAGAGTGACATCTTGAATCGATTGGGTAAGCTTAAAATTTTTCTCGAGAGTTTCATTGCTTGTTATGCTCTTTAATTTGGTCTTGATAAAGGGGACGCCCTTTGCGACAGTGACTTTAACACAGGACTCCACACGATAAACCTTATTATCAACCGAAATAATGATCCCCGGTGTCAACTGATTACTTGTAATCATCTGTTCCCTATATTGCTATTTAATGATGTTTTTTATCTCGGCAAGGCTTGAAATGGAATAATCCACGTCTTCTTTTGGCTCAAGGTTGTTTTTCCCTCTCCCAAAACGGATATGCACAGTTTTAAAGCCAAGCTCCTTAGCAGGAGATAAATCAAGAGAGATCTTATCGCCACAGACAATCACATCTGTAGCAGCAAAACCTAATTCTTCAACAATTGCTTGATAATGAATTTTTTTATTCTTCTCTTCTGTGACAATGATCTTACTAAAAATTGCAGAATCAATACCAGCTTTTTTCATCTTCTCACGCTGCCTTAAGTCTTTACCTATTGTGACAAGAGCAAGCTGGTGCATATTTTTTAATTCAGCAAGCAGCTCAAGTGCTGCTTCTAGAGGAAATATAGGGATATCTAAATCATCGCTCTCGTAGAGCTCTTTAACTCCCAATTCAAAATAACGCTCTTCAATATCATGCATTTCAGCAAACTCTAGAAGAGCGTCTCTAGCTGTTTTAGCAAGCTCGTTTAACCGTTTAAGAAGGCTTAAGCTAGAAGAAAAAGAATCGAGTTTAAGCCCAGAAGCCTGCATCTTAATAAGGGCATGCTCAAGCTTAATGGGAGTGATGGAACCTGAGGTGTCAATAAGCGTATCGTCTAAATCAAAGATGATTAACAATTTTCATTAACTCCTGTGCTAATTTTGTAGGATTATGGCGAATTAAATTTCTTTTAATCAGATCTTTTCCATGCTCTTCTTTTAACTCTCCTAAAAGGGGAGCCAAAATCACTCTATCGTCATTTAAATCATTGCGCACAAGATCGCCTTCTTCCTCATACACTTTAATCAGCTCTTCTGGAGGCTCTTGATTGTTTACAAGAATATAATTGAAAATGTCTTCTCCAATAAATTCAATCACCTGCTTAAGATAATCCCCCACAGTAAATTTCGTTGTTTGCCCTTTACGATTCATCAAATTAACAACAAAAATTTTCTTGGCATGGGAAGCAACTAATGCTTCGCGCACACCTTCTACAAGAAGATTAGGAATAAGAGAAGTATGCAAACCGCCCGGGCCCATAACAATTAAATCTGCTGTGGCTATTTCATCTAAGGCATGAGGATTAGCTTTAGGATAAGGCTCTAAATAAATACTTTTATAGCCCTGATCAATCTCTTGAGACAGATAAATCTCTTTTTCCCCCTCTAAAACCTTACGGCTATTAAGAATCATTTTTAAGCGGACTTGGTGCGTTGTAACAGGAATGACTTTTCCCTTAATATTTAAAATCCTGCCCACTTCTTCAACAGCCTTCTCAAAACTCCCTGTGACTTTTTCAAGAGCAGAAAGAAGAAGATTGCCAAAGCTATGCCCCCCTAGCCCCCCATTTTCAAAGCGGTAATTCATTAAACTGCGCATCAACCGAGAAGAATCTGAAAGAGCAACTAAACACTGCCTTACATCGCCAGGAGGCAAAACGCCAAGCTCATCGCGCAAAATCCCTGTACTTCCTCCATCATCTGCCATAGAGACAATGGCGCTAATATCAACATCGTAATTTTTTAGTCCCTTTAAAACCGCAAAATTTCCTGTACCGCCTCCAACTACAACAATCTTTTTCATCTATTTGGCTCCTAATTTTTTGAGAGCTCCAATAGCGTCTTTCATATTTGGAGTGTTAAAGAGATAATTTCCTGATACAAGAACATTAGCCCCCGCTTCTACGCACTGCTTTGCTGTTACATCTGTGATGCCGCCATCAACTTGAATATCAAAAGGAGGCAGGCTTAAAACCTCTTCAGGTGTTTTGGCACTCACCCCTTTTTGCCTCACGCTCAATGTATTACAGAGATCGCGGGTAAAGGCTACCTTTTCAAGCATCTCAGGCATAAAGGCCTGCCCGCCAAAACCAGGATTTACCGTCATAATGAGGATAAGGTCGCACTTATCTAGATATTTGGGGATAAAAGACTCAGAAGTATCAGGACAAAAAGCTAAACCGGCCTGAACACCGCATTTGCGGATATAATTAAGCGTATCTTCTACAGCCTCAGTAGCTTCAAAATGAAAAGTGATCCGATCAGCCCCTGACTCCACGAGACGCTCTATATAGTCAAAAGGATTATAAATCATCACATGCACATCTAAAAATAGATTAGTCGCCTTATTAATCCCTGCTACAGCTCTTGGGCCAAGGGTCAAATTAGGGACAAAATGGCCATCCATAATGTCAATATGTATAGCATCAGCGCCCGCTGCCTCAATACGCTTAGCTTCTTCGGCCAAACGACCAAAATCGCCAGAAAGTATAGAGGGCTCAATCTGTATAGGCCAATTTTTCATAGGTGTTCCTCAAAATTACATTAAATTTAAGGTTTTTAGGCCCCAAAAGTCAAGCAATTAGGGTTTTCCTATAAAAAAACAAGACAATTGAATTATATTTAATAATTTTATATAATTGAATAAAAAAACAAATAGAGAATTAATGACAATTGAATATAAAATATCAATTATTGAAACAAATCAATATCAAAATACAGCAAACTATCTAGAAAAATGGGAACAAATAGCCCTAAAAAAGAAAGAAACCACCACCCCAAAGGAAAAGCCTCTTTTTGAAGATGCGGCCTTAACGTGCCAAGACATTGCTAAAAAGCTTAAAGAGCCAAGCAAAAAGTTTTTTAGTGCAGTCTATGCAAGCCTTGATAAAGAAGGAATCATTCAAGGAATTGCTTTAATAAAAATAGGAAATTTTTACTCTAAAGACCCCTCAAAAACAAAAACCTATCTGAATCTTTGCTATCTTGCTACAAATCCAGAGAGCTTGCGCGCAAAAGGAGTAGGCTCCTCTTTAATGAAGCACCTGATTGCACAAAGCTCCCAAGCCAAGCTAGAAGGCATCTATCTAGAAAGCGGCCCCACAGCCAAAACCTTCTACCAAAAAAAGTTTGCCTTTAAAGAACTCAAACACCCCCTAAACGCCCAAGACGGCATCAAACAAGACGGCCCCCACCCCATGCTCCTC
>Ga0207097_1003_pt2 | contig 29549 bp, 26 predicted proteins | sample Alteio_BWMinHeat_87_FD_153541 | JGI IMG/M metagenome (GOLD analysis project Ga0207097, IMG submission 153541) | Enriched cells from forest soil in Barre Woods Harvard Forest LTER site, Petersham, Massachusetts, United States -... | ecosystem: Environmental > Terrestrial > Soil > Temperate forest >...
CCGCTAGGGACTATGGTACGTAGCCAGGGTGTGACGAAGGAACCCCTGGAATACGGATTCTCAAAAATCGCACTCCATTAGGAGTGCAGGAATGCCGAAAGAGATTTGGGAAAGGCGATTTTCTCTAAGACTGAGATCCTGCACTCCTAACGGAGTGCGATTTTGAGGTTTACTTTTTCCAGGGGTTCCTTCGTCACACCCTGGCTACATGCCATAGTCCCTCTGGGACAAAAAAATAGCATAAGCTTTTATTCTTGATGGCCTTGTAAGACATTACAAATCTAAATTTTCTATTAAAAACGCCAGTTTTAACAACTTTTTTTACAGATTGAATATAAATCTGTTTTTGTTTTACAATCTTTAAAATTTAATTAAGAAAATATGACTAATATTTCAATAAACAGAAACGTTAATTACTTACAAGCTCGCTCTTCCCCTTCTCAGGTTGTTTCAGCTTCTATGAAGGCTATAGATGCTGAAGCATTGAATCGTTTAATTTGCGACTATCTTCCTCCTTATGAATGCACTCTTTGGGCACGCGTTTGTAAAATCAACTACCGCTACTTTCATAAAAACTTTATGCACTTGGAGGAGATAACAACGCTTTCTCCGAAAACAATCTCTTTTCTTACTCTTCTTGCAAACAAAAATGCAAAAGAAGCCTCCCCCAATCAGTTTTCCGCCGCACGAAACAGCTTACTATCCTCGTATTTAAACAGATTACGCAGTGTCACAGACATCGACATGTCTTCTTTATCGAATGAAAGCATACCAGCAAATAACAACCCCGTCTTACATTTTATAAGCTTCGGACCATTCCCTCAACGCATCGTCTTAAACTCCATATTCTACGGACGATTCCCTCATTTAAGATCTCTAAAACTGCGCCAGAATAAACAAGAACCACCTCCCGTAGACTACCCTATTACCTTTGTAAACACTCCTAACCTTACTTATCTTAGCGCTCCTTTTAATTGCTCAATTCCCCATTTACTAATGCTTTTGAAATTAAAGCACTTAAAATGTCTCGATATTCGTAATTCATTGCTTGATGAAAAAGTCGAAATCATTGCACGTTTAAGCACTTTAACCTACCTTCATATCCCTGACACATCTATTACTGATGTAGGCATCTCCTATCTAAAAGCTTTAGCTCATTTATCCGATCTTAACATTTCTAGCTGCGAGGAAATTACCGATAATGCGTTTCCTCACTTAAGTCAAATAACAACCTTGAGGCATCTTAATATAACTTTTCTTAAAAAAATAACAACTATAGCTTTTGCGCACCTCTCTTCATTAAGGTTGCAAACACTTAAAATGAACGTTTGTGACAAGGTCAATGCAGAAACATTTAGCGAAGTTGGTAAGATCACAAGCCTAGAAGAACTTAACGCCGGTAATAACGCGAGGTGTTTAACAAATAACGCTCTAAAAAGCCTTGCAAATTTAGTGTTTTTAAAAACACTTAATTTGATGTACTGCTCCTCACCGCAAGAGCCCGATTTATCCCTACTCTCTTCTCACCTAACGCGCCTTACCGAATTGCATATTTCCCATATGGAAATCAATATGCTTCACATTCAAGCGTTTAAACAATTAACGCATCTGACAATTGGCAGTTGTCAAGGACTGCTCAATCCTGAAGGTATCGCAAAGTGCACATCTCTTATTTCTTTGGATTTTGAAGGAAGTCATCGTGAAAATGGCAAAAAGCTCTTCCCCTACATAGCTCAATTAAAACACCTAACAAAACTTCACTTGCGCGAGTGTAGAGGGTTAACAAATAAAAGAGTCGCCCCTCTTGGAAGTTTACTTACGCTTACTACTCTTGAGCTATTTAGCTGCACCGGATTTACCCATGGCTCTTTTCTTTCAACATTAACTAATTTATACAATCTCTCCATTGAATTTTCAGAAATCACTGACTTCTCAGCTCTCAAATATCTAAAAAACCTTGAGAGCTTGGCAATTGCTTCTAGTCCCGGACTTCGTAATAGGGACATTAAAATTATATCCTCCCTAAGCCAGTTAACTAATTTACACATCTTTTTAAAAGGAATAACAACATTTTCATCTCTTGCCAACTTAAGAAACTTAACCGATCTAAACCTATCGAATCAGGTCACAACGCATTCAGCTCAGCTTAAAAGAGATGAAGCACTCATTCGTGCAACATTAACCAAAGCTAAAATCGATGTTCACCACCAGATAATTTCGCCTTCTTGCTGCTCAATAATGTAATCCTCTTGGCCTCTAAAGACAGAATAAACAAAGAGGATAAAATTTTTCTCTTTCCCCTCTTCCTCTGTGGTTTCTTACCTCTGTGGTTAATTCTTTGGCTAACACTTGAGCACATAAAGACTTGCATTTTTTTAAACCACAGAGGTAAGAAACCACAGAGGAAGAGGGAGAGAGATGAAGTAGTGGCAGCTATCTCTTTGTCCCATTAGGAACTAATGTAGGGGCTTGCGGATTATTCGGTTCCTATTCATAATGAAACTTTTATGATAAAGTTTTTATTTCTTTTCTATGATGAAACGTATTTTTGACATCTTGTTTAGCCTTGTTGTGCTTATCTTTTTTTCTCCCTTATTCTTAAGTGTTGCTATTGCTATTAAAATAGGCTCTAAAGGACCTGTTTTTTACTTAAGCCCAAGAGTTGGTAAACAAGAAAGGACTTTTAAGTGTTGGAAGTTTCGCACCATGTGTCAAGGAGCAGATAGCCTTCTTACTGAGATGCTTAAAAATCCTGTAACTAAAGAAGAGTTTGGAACGTATGCTAAGTTAAAAAAAGATCCTAGAATTACAAAAGTGGGCAAATGGCTTAGAAAAACCTCTTTGGATGAACTTCCTCAATTTTGGAATGTTCTTAAAGGAGATTTAAGCGTTGTGGGCCCAAGACCTTTTCTTGTAGAAGAGGTAGGTAATCATTTGGGCTCAAGGAAAAAGAAAATCCTCTCTCTTAGACCAGGAATCACAGGCCTTTGGCAAACTTCGGGAAGAAGCTCTCTTACCTTTGAAGAGCGTGTTTTTTTAGAGGAGCGGTATGTAGAGGTGCATTCTTTTGTTTTAGATCTTTTTTTAATCTGCAAAACAATTCCTTTAGTGCTTAGAACAAAAGGAGCATTTTGAGACCCTACTCTCTTGTTCTTCCTTTCTTTTTAGCTCTTTTTGCAGCCATTTATGCCCCTATCTTTTTTCCAAGCCTCAGATTCCTTGCCTTTGCCCCTTTTTTAGGGCTTTGCTATATGCAAAAAAGCTATACCGCCTCTCTTTGGATAGCAACTCTTTGCGGACTCATTATAGATCTATTGTCAGCCCAGCACCGCTTTGGTCTTTATGCCCTTACTTTTGCCCTTACAACCCTTATTCTTTATAATCAAAAAAATCAGTTCTTTGATGATAAACCTCTTGGCCTCTCTATTTTTACAGCCGTTATTTCAATGCTGGCCTCTTTAATTCAATTAATTATTGTGAGCGCCTTTGGTAATAGTGTATCGCTTAGCCTGGAATTATTATTGACAGATGTCCTAGCCATTTCTTTTATAGATGCAATATACGCTTTTTTGTGGTTTACTTGCCCTTTGAAAGGATATATCTACATAAAGATGCGTATTGTCCGCTTTGGATGGAAAGGCCTTTTTTTTAAAAAGATAAATAGTGACGAGTTATGATTTTAATCGATGGGAAAGAGATTGCAGATAAGATAGAAGAAAGCCTTAAAAAAGAGGTCGCTCTTTTTAAAACAAAGCCTGGGCTTGCTTTTATTTTAGTCGGGGAAAACCCTGCTTCTAGATCCTATATTAAGATGAAAAAAAAGGCCTGCGAAAAAATTGGCATTACCTCTATTGATAAAGAGCTTCCTTCAAGTATTAAAGAAATAGAGCTTTTAGAAGAAATAGAAAGACTTAATAAAGATCCCTCAATCCATGGCATTTTAGTGCAGCTTCCCCTGCCGCCTCATATTACAACAGCTAAAATTGTAGAAGCGATTAATCCTAAAAAAGATGTCGATGGATTTCATCCTCTAAATGTTGGTAAGGTGCTTTTAGGAGAAAAAGAGGGATTTTTCCCTTGTACGCCTCTTGGAGTTGTAACGCTTTTAGAAAAATGCGCTATTATAACAGAGGGAAAGCATGTGGTGATTGTAGGAAGAAGCAATATTGTAGGTAAACCCTTGGCTGCCATGCTCATGCAAAAAGAGGTGCATGCCAATGCAACAGTCACTGTTGTGCATAGCTATTCTGAGCATTTAAAGCAGCTCTCTGAAAGCGCAGATATTTTGATCGCAGCTATAGGAAAACCTCACTTTATCACTAAAGACATGGTCAAAAAAGGCGCTGTTGTCATTGATGTGGGAATTAATAGGGTGTTTGATAAAGAAAATAAGCCTCATATTGTAGGAGATGTAGATTTTGAAAATGTCGCGCCCCTCACCTCATACATCACTCCTGTGCCAGGAGGCGTTGGCCCCATGACAATTGCTATGCTAATGTCTAACACCATCCTTAGCTACAAAAGATCGCACCTATGAACAAAGAGATATCTCTCTTTCTTCCTCTGTGGTTTCTTGTCTCTGTGGTTAATTCTTTGGCTAACGCTTAAACGCGCAAGGACTTGCATTTTTTTAACCACAGAGACAAGAAACCACAGAGGAAGAAAAGAGAGAGAGAAAAAAAATTATTCCTCTTTGTTCATCTTGTTATTTTTCTTGTTGGAAAGATATGAAGAACAAAAAACTGAGTCAAAAATTTACGAATATGCTATAGCTCAAGCATAAAAGAAGAACTACAAAAACAAGGCTACTTGTAAGCAATGAATGAAAAAAAGAAAAAGCCTCCGATAACGAGCAAAAAAAAAGCAGCGCCTACGCCTGCAAAAAAAACTACGAAAAAAGTAGCTCCTAAAAAGAAAACTGAAGAAATCCTCTATCCCAAAAAGATCTACGAAAATCTATCAAAGATCATTCTCCAATTTATATCGGGGAAAAAATACGCCCCCTTAGGGCAAGTGGCTCTTTTAAAACGATTAAATATTACCAAAGACCACCTTCCTCTTTGTAAAAAAATCCTCTCAGATCTTATAGAGCAAAACATCTTAGAGAGCAAAAATAAACAGATCACCTTAAAAGTTGAAAAAGAAGAGACAGTCACAGGGATCTTGCATATGCATGCAAGAGGATTTGGATTTGTCACCCCTGACTCCCCTTCAAAATATGAAGAAGACATCTTTATTCCCAAAAACATGGCCGATAGCGCTGTTGATGGCGATAAGGTAGAAGTGCTTGTTAACCCCAATTCCAATTGGGAAAAAGGCCCCGATGGAAAAGTTGTCTCTGTGTTAAAAAGAGGCAGATCTCATCTTGCAGGCACCATTAAAGTGGTAGATGCTCAAGGGTTCTTTGTATGCTTTTGCCCTCTTCTTGGAACTTCAAAACCTGTCATTTGTGAAAACCCCGAAGATCTTCCTGTGAAAATAGGAGAAAGGGTGATTCTTAAGGTAAAAAAATGGGGCGATGAACAAGAAAGAACGCGCGCAGAAATTCTTTATTCTATGGGGCATATCGATAATCCTTCTTGCGACATCCCTTGCGCTATAGAGGAATTTGATCTAGAAAAAGCCTTTAGCATAGAAGCCTTAGAAGAAGCCAAAAAATTTGGAAAAACAGTTTCTAAGAAAGACCTTAAAGGAAGAACAAACCTCACAGAAACGCCTTGCTTTACAATAGATCCAGATACAGCTAAAGACTATGATGACGCTTTATCTTTAACAAAAGATAAAAAAGGGATTTATCATTTAGCTGTTCACATCGCAGATGTGGCCCATTATGTAAAAGAGGGCTCATTTTTAGATAAGGAAGCAAAGACTAGATGCAACTCTACCTACTTCCCTAATTTTTGCCTTCCTATGCTTCCAGAAGAGCTTTCTAACCAGCTTTGCAGCTTAAAAGCAAATGTCATACGCCTAACAGCTTCTGTGCTTATGGATTTTGATAAAGAAGGAACCCTCCTCAAATACGAAATTGTAAGAGGCTACATAAAAAGCGCTAAGCGTTTTACCTATGGCGATGCGAGAAGAGTTTTAGACGGGAAGCTAAAAAGCGCTTACAAAGACTCTCTTATGCTTATGCAAGAGCTTTGTCTTCTTCTTAAGAAAAAGCGTAGAGAAAGAGGAAGCATTGACTTTTCCCTGCCAGAAACAGTTATAGAAGTTGATCCAAACGGAGTGCCTACCGGATTAAAAACCATAGAGTATGATATTACGCATCAGCTTGTAGAAGAATTCATGTTAAAGGCTAATGAAACAGTTGCTAAGCACTTATCAGATGCAGGCAAAACACTTCTTTTCCGCGTCCATGACGCTCCTCCTCCTGAAAATTTAGCAGATTTTTATACTCTAGCCGCCTCCTTTGGATTCACGCTTCCTAAAGAGCCTGAAGCTGCCGACTTGCAACAGCTTTTTGAAGAAGCTAAAGGCAAACCTTACGCAGAGCAATTAGCTGTAGCTTTTATTAGAAGCATGAAGCTTGCCTATTACTCCCCTAATAACGTAGGCCATTTTGGGCTTTCTCTTGAGCACTATTGCCACTTCACAAGTCCTATTCGCAGATATAGCGATCTTATTATCCAACGCCTTCTTTTTGATGAACAGATCGAGGAGAAAAAACTTAATGAAGTAGCGCTTCTTTGCTCTAATCAAGAAAGAGTAAGCTTTAAAGCAGAGATGAGTGTAAAAACGCTTAAAAAACTAAGGCTTTTAAAAAGCTACTTAGAGGAAGATCCTTATAGAGAATTTAAAGCGACAGTCACCCGCGTTAAAGCCTTTGGCCTCCAATTTGAAGCATCCCCTGTTCCTATAGAAGGGTTTTTACATGTTTCTGAGCTTGAAGACGATTACTTCGTGTACGACGAAAGAAGAGGGGTCCTTGTTGGCAAATACAATGGAAAAATCCATGCTATTGGAGAAACGCTTCTTGTGCGGATTAAAACACTCGACCTCATTCTCCAAGAAACCGCTTGGGAGCTTGTGACTAAAAGAAAACCTAAAGAACGCTCAAAAGAGCGCCAAAGAAGACGCCGCTAATGAAAAAAAGAACCCCTATAAAAAGATACTTCCTTACAGGCCTTGTGATTCTTCTGCCTCTGATGGTAACTCTTGCGGTTTTAAGCTTTTTTATTAATCTTTTAACTACTCCTTTTGTAGGAATGGCCTCTAGCTTGTTATCTAATCTTGGCTTACCTACAGCCTTCATCCGGCATGTGAGTCAGATTTTAATTCTGGTGTTTCTTTTTGCTATGATAGTTGGCTTAGGGATGCTTGCAAGCCGCTTTTTTATGAATACGCTTGTGCGCGTAAGTGACAAACTCTTAAGACGCATTCCCGTTGTAAACACTGTCTACAAAACAACAAGGGATATTATAGATGCTTTATTTGCCTCAGATAAAAACGCCTTTAAGCTTGTTGTGATGGTTCCCTTTCCAGATAAAGGGATTTATGTATTAGGATTAGTTGCAAGAGACGCCCCTCCTATCTGTTCAGAAAAAGTGAATGAAGATTTAGTTTCTGTTCTTATTCCTACAACGCCTCTTCCCACAACCGGATTTTTAATGATGTATAAAAGATCAGATCTTATTTACATCGATATAAAGCCTGAAGAAGCCCTCAAATACATCATATCCTGCGGCGTGATTATGCCTGAGCCCAAAATAGAGGAGAAAACTTGATGAAAAAGTACCTTTTTACAGGCCTTGTGATTTTGCTTCCTTTTGCCTTAACACTCATTGTCATCATTTATCTCTTCAACTTGCTTACCAACCCTTTTTTTGGAATTATACAGGGCATTTTCCACTATTATGCAGTGAAGTTTTCTATAACGTTTTTGCAAAATGAACAAATCATTGTTTTTTTAAGCCGCGTTATGGCGCTCGGATTCTTATTTCTCCTGATCCTTGTTCTTGGCATATGTGCTAGAAAATTCTTTTTCGATCCCATTCTGCGTTTTACAAACAATTTTTTTTCTCGCATCCCTTTTGTCAAAACAGTTTATAAGCTTTCTAAAGACGTCACTAAAGCCATGTTCACTGAAGGCAAAAAAACCATTAAAGAAACTGTTCTAGCCCCTTTTCCTTCAAAGAGCACCTATGCTCTAGGATTTACTACCGGAGAAGTCGCTGACATAATAAGAAAAACAGCAAAGGACGCAGAAGTATGTGTATTTATTCCTACAGCGCCTCACCCCGTTTCAGGCTTTTTACTCCTATGCTCTAGAAAACACTTACATGAAGTAGATATTACCCCAGAAGAAACCATTAAGTACCTTCTCTCTTTCGGAACATTTCATCCAGAAGGCACTAAAGAAGAAGAGAAGAAATAACAGATATACAGAATGAAGGAAGAAAAAAAATCTTTCTTTCTTCTCTCTGTGTGCTCTGTGATCTCTGTGGTAAAAAATATGCTACCACGTTACATACAATGTTCTGCGATAAATTTTTACCACAGAGATCACAGAGCACACAGAGAGAAGAAAGAAATACCCATTTCCTCTCTTTATTAAAGCAAAATTATATAAGAGATCAGCATGACAGAAGTTATTTTTTTCCAAGTCAAGGATACACAAACAAAGCTTCAAGCCATTTGCAACCTAGCCCAAAGCTGCCTGGAAAATAAAGAACCCTTGCTGATTCTTGTTCAAGACAAAGCCTCTTTAGAATTTATTAATAACCTGCTTTGGCGCTATCCAGAAGAGAGTTTCTTGCCCCACGGCTTGGAAAGAGAGGGTCAATGCATTATTTTAGCAGAAGAATCGGCCGCCCCCGAAATGCCCCCTGTAATCCTCAATTTATGCAGGGAAGCCAGAACTAATTTAGAGGGCATCAAAAAAATTTATGAACTTGAAGATCTAACCTCTTTGGAAAAAGAAGAAGCTGCCAAAAAGAGGTATAAAGCCTATAGAGAACTTGCGCTCCCCATCTCTTACGGCTAAAAGAAAGTTTATACTTTACAACTAACCTAAAGTTTCTCTATAATCTGCCCATCTTTTGATAAAGGAGTATACTCACATGGTTAGAATTAGCAAACAGCAAGAAAGAAGAAGTAAATGCCCAAGACGCTGCAAAGCACCTTCTCCAAAGACAGGTTCGCGCAAAGACAATCTTCCTCAAGGATTTAAAGCACATCCTAACGCTATTGAAGGGAGCCGCGCCCCACTAGCATTTATCCCAAAAATTAAATAAGCAAGATACAGGAATACATACTATGACAAGACATAGCAGCTACGGAAAATCTAATAAAGGCGCAAAAAAAAGAAACGTATTAAAGCGTTTTGAGCGCATCGACGTTCTTCGTGAACTCGGCAAATGGAAAGACGGAGAAAACAAGCAGGTCACAAACCTCCCTAAAACCCCTGTTCCATCATAAGCCTAAAAGAAAAAAACAGAGAGAATTTCCCCTCTTTTTCTTCCTCTGTGGTTTCTTACCTCTGTGGTTTATCTTCCTGGCTAACCTGTTGCATGATCAGTCTTAGTCAAGAAGATAAACCACAGAGACAAGAAACCACAGAGGAAGAAAAAGAGAGAGGAAAATTTTTATTCCTCTTTGTTCCTTACGAAGAGAAACATAGCCACTCCTATGAAAACAAAAGTCACCGTATATAATCAGCAAAAAGATCTACCACTCTCCTCTTCCTCCATCAAAAACCTCACCTCCGCCCTCCTCTCTGCTCTAGAGATCTCTTGTGAAGAAATTATTCTACACTTTGTTTCCACAAAAAAAATCTCTGAACTTCACGCCACCTTCTTTAATGACCCCACTACAACAGACTGTATCTCCTTCCCTCTAGACGAAACGATTTTAGGAGAAGTCTTTGTTTGCCCAGAGACAGCCATCAACTACAGCAAAAAACACAACCTCGACCCCTATACCGAAATCACTCTCTACCTCATCCACGGCATCCTCCACCTCTTAGGCTACGACGACCTTACCCCCCCTGAAAAAAAGAAAATGAGAAGAAAAGAAAAATGGTGCCTAACCCTCCTCACCCAAAAAGCCCTCACCCTAAAAAAAGAAGAAAAGAACAACAAAGAGAAGTAAATTTTCTCTCTCTTCTCTCTTTTTCTTCCTCTGTGGTTTCTTGTCTCTGTGGTTAAAAAAATGCGAGCCTCTTGCAGCTCCAAGCTTAGCCAAGAAATTAACCACAGAGACAAGAAACCACAGAGGAAGAAAAAGAGAGAGAGAAAAAGAATTTACTTCTCCCTGTTATTCTTCTCTTCTTCTTTCTTTATTTTGAACAATTTTTTTGCTAAAATTTAGGGATAAGGTATAAATATGATTAACTTACAAAAATGGTATAAGATTGAGCCTTGAACCTCCTTTAGCAAACCCCCTATTTGCCTGTATCTTTCTTTTGGCATCCTCATTGCTTAGCGGTGTCTATAACGCCTTCCAAAGGCTTGGCGAGCTAGAAACAGATGCTCTTTTTGCAAAAAACCTTAATGGATCGTTATTTCAGCTTGTTCTTAAAACACTTGCTAAAGAGCGCCAATGGAGAAAGCTTCTCTTTTCCATTCACTTCACAAAAGGCATTTTCCAATTATGCTACGCAGTAAGCGCCTTTTTCTTCCTGCTTTATAGCTCTCCTTTTGAGCAAGCCCTTACCATGCACGAAACAGGAAACGCTGAATGGAATGTTTTTTGGATATTACTCATTCTTGGCTCAATCATAGGGATCTATCTTTTTGTAGATTTTATTTTCAGCCTCTTTGCCATTAACAAATCTAAACTTTTTTTAACTTTATTTTTTCCTCTCACAGCGCCCCTACTGCTTCTTAGCTTTCCCTTCAGCCTATTTTTCTTGAGATCCTTTAATCTAAATGCCGCTCATACAGAAGAAAAGGTGTTGCCAGCCTCCTTTAGAATACGCGATAAAATCCTTGAATTTTTAAACGAATCGCATTTAAGCGAATATCTAGATCCTAACGATCAAGCCCTCATTCTTTCGATCGCCTCCTTTAAAGACCGAGTAGCAAGAGAGGTGATGGTCCCTAGAATTGCTGTATTTAGCTTATCTGCAGAAACAACCATTGAAGAAGCTGCAAAAAGTTTTCTTGAACAAGGATATAGCCGCATCCCCGTTTATAGAGACAGCGTCGACCATATCATTGGAGTGCTTCTCTATAAAGACGTATTAAATGTGTATGCTAAACAAAGAAGCAAAGAAAAATTAGAAGAAGAGTTAAAATCTGCTATAGAAACCCTTGTAAAGCCGGTTGTTTACACGCCGGAAACAAAAAAGATCTCTCTCCTTCTCCAAGAATTCAAAAGTAAGCAAAGCCACTTAGCAATTGTTGTGGATGAATACGGAGGAACCGAAGGCATTTTAACTATTGAAGATATTTTAGAAGAACTTGTAGGCGAAATAGCTGATGAATACGACATTGGAGATGAAGAGATGTTCACCCCTCTTCCTACAGGCGGCTGGATTGTCGATCCTAAAATGAATATTTTTTATATAGAAGAAGAACTTGGAATAAAAATCCCCGAAGGCATGGAATACGATACCATTGGAGGATATATCTTCCATAGGGCCGGATCTATCCCTGCAAAGGGATGGAGAATCCACCACGACAAATTCGATCTTGAAGTATTAGCCTCAACTGAGCGCGCCATCGAAAAAATCAAAATAACCCCCCACACCAAACCCATCTCCCCAAACCACCCAAAACCACAAAGCAACTAACCCTCTTCTCTCTCTCTTCCTCTGTGGTTTCTTCCCTCTGTGGTTTATCTCTTGGCTAAGCTGTCGCATGATCAGTCTTAGCGAAGAAGATAAACCACAGAGGGAAGAAACCACAGAGAAGGGAAAGAGAAGAGAAGAAAAATTTTATCTTCTCGGTGGTGAAAAAATCAGAAACTTGTGGATTAAGAATGGGCTATTAGGGCAAAATTGTTCGAAAAACCTCAAGAGGCCCTCATGCGTCGTTCTATCTGTTATTCTGAACCTAGCAACACCCTAGCAGGAGAAGTATTCACCTGGAGATTTATCTACACTACAGCGACCAATCTTCCTAAGGGAACACTTTTACGCTTTGATCTACAAAGTTTAGGAAGAGACATCGATTGGGAGCTTCCCCAAACCAATTTAAAAGACAAAAAAAACCTTATCTGGGCAGAAATACAAGAAGGCAAAGCCATCCCCGCTACCTCTGTTGATGTAAAGGGAAGTTTTGCACCTGTCTACGATTTCACGCTCCCTTCCGAAGTGAAAGCCGGTGACAGCGTAACTATTTGTCTTGGAACCCCCAATAAAGAAGAATCAAAAAAACACGGCAATAGAGCCCAAACAACAGTCTTTAGAAGACGCGCCTTCCATTTATATATCGATCCTAAAGCAAAAGGAGACTTTAAAGACCCTGAAGTCTTTAGCATGGATATTAGAGGCAACGTCTTATATAACATCAGAATTGTCACCCCCTCTATTGTTTCTAAAAATAAACGCTTTGATGTGATTGTCCGCTTTGAAGACCAATTTGGCAATTTAACAAACAACGCTCCTGAAGGCACCCTCATTGATCTTAGCTATGAACATCTTAGAGAAAACCTTAACTGGAAACTCTTTGTTCCTGAAACAGGTTTTATTAACTTGCCTAACCTCTATTTTAATGAAGCAGGCGTCTACAAAATACAGCTTCATAACACCAATACAGGCGATAAGTTTTACTCCTATCCTATTAAGTGCTTTACCGATATTAACTACAGCATTTTCTGGGGACTCCTTCATGGAGAATCCGATAGAGTAGACTCAACAGAAAATATTGAGCCTTGCCTGCGCCACTTCCGCGATGAAAAATCGCTCCAGTTTTATGCTACATCCTCTTTTGAAAGTGCTGAGGAAACATCTCCTGAGCTTTGGAAAACAGCGTCTGGCTATATCGCTGAATTCAACGAAGACTACCGCTTTAATACCTTTTTAGGATTTCAATGGTGCGGAGAAGCCGGCGAAGAAGGTCTTCGCGATATTATTTATGCAAAGGACAACAAGCCTATCTGTAGAAAAAAAGATGTAAAGACCAACACCCTTAAGAAAATCTATAAAGGAACTGTACAAAAAGAGATTCTTGCCGTCCCTTCTTTTACCATGGCTAAAGGATATCATTACGACTTTAAAGATTTCACTCCTGATGTCGAAAGAGTGGTGGAAATCTATAACGCCTGGGGAAGCTCTGAGTGCACAACCAAAGAAGGAAACCTTCGCCCTATAGCAACTACGGGCAAATCAGGAGTTGTAGAAACACAGGAAGGGTCTATTAAAAATGCTCTTCTTAAAAACTGCAGATTTGGCTTTGTAGCAGGCGGCCTTGATGATAGAGGAATCTTTGCAGATTTCTTTGAAAGCGATCAAGTCCAATACTCTCCTGGACTTACAGCCATCATCTCTGTTGAACAAACAAGAGAAGCCTTATATCAGGCCCTCTATAATAGACAGTGCTATGCGACAACAGGAGAAAGAATCATTTTAGGTTTTGCCATCGCAGGTGCTAATATGGGAAGTGAGCTTAATACAAAGGCAAAGCCCGGACTCGTCTTAAATAGACACATCACAGGCTATGTAGCAGGAAGCTCTGAGATTAAAGAAGTTCAAATCCTCAGAAATGGCACTCTTGCCCATACTCTTACTCCTAAAACCAACTACTTTGAATTTGCGCATGACGATACAAAGCATTTAGCAGAGTGCGCGATCGAATCTTCTGATGATCGTCCTCACTTCGTATTCTATTATTTACGTGTTATCCAAACAAATGGACATATCGCCTGGAGCTCCCCCATCTGGATCGACTACCCCGAAATGAAAAACGCCCCAATCCCCGCTCCCGCCCCCAAAAAGGCCAAGAAAAAATAACCAAAAACACGAGAAGAGAAGAATTAACAGGATGTACAAGATTAGGGCAAGATATACAGGATGAAGAAAGAGGGGAATACATATTTCTTTCTTCTCTCTGTGCTCTCTGTGATCTCTGTGGTAAAAAATATGCTAACACGTTAGATGCAATGTTCTGCGATAAATTTTTCACCACAGAGAGCACAGAGAGCACAGAGAGAAGAAAAAAAGAAAGAAATATGTATTCTCCTCTTTCTTCATCCTGTATATCTTGCGCTATCTTGTACATCCTGTTATTTCTTCTCTTTTTCTTTCTTTAAATACGCTTCTAAAAATGGGTATCGATTTATGGACTTATCTATGAAAAAAGTTTTTTTCTTTTTACCACTCCTCACCTCTTTTTTTCTGTTTGGAGAAGCTCCTTCTGAACCCATCAGTAAAATCCAGATTGTCTACCTCATGCAAGCAGAGGAATTTGATAAAGCCTTAACCCTCTACACCCAATATAAAAAAGAAATAGGACATCACGACTTTGAAGTATTAAGCCAACTAGCCCAAATCATTTTAGACCAAGATGCTAAAAGCACAGATCCTGAAAGGCAGCTCCTTAGTATTTTTGGAGCAGGCATTGGAGGCATCACCTCTTCTTTTGATCTTCTTACAAATACCATTGTCTCTCGCAATCCCCAAGTCCAAATGGCAAGCATTCAAATTCTTTCAGAGATGCAAGATGATAGAGCCGATGAGATTCTCACTAAAGCGATGGCATCTGATTTCTTCCCTATTAGGATGGAAGCGGCCTTTCAACTCTCTTCAAGAAAGCACCGCAAAGCGTGCGGCTATATAGAATCCTTGATGTATAAGCTGCCTCCTCAGATGCGCTTTTTATTCCCCCAATTTTTTGCTCTCATTGGAACTAAAGAAGCAATAAGCCTGCTCAAACACATGATGGGCGATAAAGAGATGTCTACACGCATTGAAGCCACTTTAAATGCAGCAAAATTTGGAAGAGACGATTTGCTCCCCATTATCAGAGCTAAAGCTACGCACCTCAACATTCCTGAGCAAGAAGCCTCTGCATCAGCGCTTGGCTTCTTAAAAGATTCAAAGTCTATTCCCAAACTAAAAATGCTTGCCAAATCTCCTGCCTCAAACGTTAAATTAGCAGCGCTAAGGTCTCTTCATTTGCTCGGAGATACCTCTTTTGATCAAGAGATCATTGAAATGGCTAAAACAAACGATATTTTTGCCATTGCTAGTTTAGGCAGCATCAATGACTCAGAAGAGGTTCTCTTAGAGCTTCTTCGCTCAAAAGATCTTCAAGTAAAATTTAATGCGGCTATTGCTCTTTTAGAGAAAAAAGATAGAAGATGTCTTAGTGCTCTTTTAGAAATCCTAGTGCGCGACATGAGCGATATCGCCTTTTTCCCTACGCAGTCTATTGGAAGGTCGCTCTCTGCTTGGAAAGTGATCCCTTCAGCCAAACACCACCTAAAAGAATATCCTTACGATATTTATTCCGTATCCCTATCTTTTAGAGAGCATGTACTAAAAAGCTCCATGCAACTTAATGAAAATGACTTTCTTATCCTTGCGGAGCACATTTTTGAGAGTAAGCAAACAGAGCTCGTGCCTCTCCTTGTAAGGCTTTTAGAAAACCTCCAGACGCCTAAAGCGATTAAGCTTTTACAAAACAAGGCGCAAAAGGCAGGAGCTCCCCTTATCCGCACCTATTGCACCTTGGGGTGCTTTCGCCTAAAACAAGAAGGGGGTTATGAAAATGCCCTTAAAGAATGGATTGCTCAGCAAAAAAACAACGAAATGATCCGCTTTAAAGAGGCGCTGCCCTTTGATATCCGCTTAAAAGACACCTCTTTTGAATTAACCCCAGATGATAGTGCAAGACTCCTGATCGAATCGTATCAGGCCCTCTCTGATAGGCACGAAGAAGAGTGCATCGACATCCTCATCAAAGCCCTTCAGGGCGGCAACCCCAAAAACCGCTGCGTCATTGCCGGCCTCATCCTCAAGAGCACCACCTAACCACAAAGATTTTCTCTCTTCTTCTCCCTCTTCCTCTGTGGTTTCTTGTCTCTGTGGTTAAAAAAATACAAGTCTTTGTTTAACTTAAGCTTAGCCAAAGAATTAACCACAGAGACAAGAAACCACAGAGGAAGAAAGAGAGGAGAATAAAAAAACCTCTCTCTTTACCATCTTTCTGTTCTTTCTTCCTAATTGGGGGATTTGTTAAGCTACTTATCTATGCGTTTATCAAAGTGTCTTTTTTTTACTTCTCTTTGTTATCTTACTATGGCAACTGGTGCTGCGCCTACCCCTAATCCTCCAAGTTTTATAGAGCAGCTGCAGGAAAAAGAAGACTTTGTCATTAACCTCAAAGACCCTGAATTTAGCCACGGAGTCATCTCGACTGAGCATGGGGGGATCATCACAGCAGAAGACATCCGCATTCAGGCTAAAAAAATCAGTTATACAAACAGAATCGAAAATGGGCATCCCGTCCAAAGAGTAGAGGCCGAAGGAGATCTTCTAGTAGAATATGGAGATCACGCCTTCGTAGGAGAAAAGCTAGAGTATGATTTTATTACAAGATCCGGCTTTTTAACAGAGGGTAAAACCTTTGCTGGTCTCTGGTTTTTAGGAGGAGAAAAAATTGAGCTTAAGCCCGATAAAAGCTATTTTATTCACGGCGCTTTTATTACCACGTGTGAAAGCCAAGAAAATACGTGGGATATCAGGGCAGGTCTTGTAAAAATTTCTGATGAAAACCTGCTTTCTGCAAGAAACATTCGGCTCCGCTTAGGAAAATTCCCTGTTTTTTGGCTCCCTTCCTTTAAAAGTAACTTAAGATGGTTTTTTGATCCTCCTGTGCGCTACAAAATCAAATGGGATAAGGGGCTAGGTCCAAGAGCCAGTATGCGCTATAGAATTTATTCTTGGGAAGATTTCGATCTTTTCTTCCGCCTAGACTATAGAATACGTAAGGGTTTTGGCGGCGCTTTAGAATCGAACTATTTCTCCCCTGATAAGCGCACTACCTTTGTTACCAAAAGTTATGGCGCACACGATAAGGAAGTTGTCGTTGAAAGAGGGTATAAAAGATATCGTTTACAAGGTCTTTTTGACCATGCAAGTAAAAATGATAAAACCCAGATTCACATGACCTATGACAAATTCAGCGATGATAAAATGCCAGGCGATTTTAAAAGCGATGACTTTGATGTGAATACCCAAAAACGCACACTTCTTCTTATTACCCATAAAGAAGAAGATGCTCTTGGCTCTATTAGAGTGCAGCCCAGATTAAACAGGTTCCAAAGCTTAGATCAAGAACTTCCTTTAGTAAACGTTGCCATCCGCCCCTTTAATTTAGGCCAGCTAGGAATCATCGCAGAAAATAGGGTCAATGCAGGGTACCTAGATTATGTGTATAATAAACACCTACATAATTACGTAAACGCCATTCATGCAGCCCGAATAGAAACCCGCAACCAAATTTATAGACCCATTAACGTTTCTTTTGTCACAATCACGCCCAGGGTTGGCATCGATGCCATTTTTTATAATAACAACCAAGAACATAACTCTATTGGTCAAGGCGTTTTAACCTACGGCGGTGTGGCAAATACTAGACTCATTAAGTCAACGCCAAGCTACAGGCATATGATAGAACCCTATGTTGCCTACGATGGAATCAGTCAACCCCTTGCTAACCTCGATGAACACTACATCTTTAACATCGATGATGGATATTCCAAGGCTAACATTCTAAGAACAGGTGTACGAAATAGCTGGTTTTCCAAAAAAAAACCCTCTCTTACCCCCACATTTACTAATGACACCTTCCTCTGCTTATTTATTCATGATAAAGAGCTTCAAAAAACCCTTGCCAAAGTCTATTCCTCTTTTGGGATTAACAAACCCCGCTACGCCATTAAAGCCGGTGTTGAGTGGAATGTGGAAGAAAATGTTTGGGACTACTGCAATATAAGAACTGATTGGACCATTAATAAAGATATCGCCTTTGGCATTGAATACCGGCATAGAAGCCGCTTTGATTGGAGAAAATCTGATCATACAAACTATATTTTAGACTTTGCAAGAAGTGTACAAGAAATGTTAGATTCCCCCTTATCAGATGGCAGAAACACCCTTCTTACAAGACTCTTTATCCGCTTTACTCCCAAAGTCACCTGCCTTTTCCAAATGCATAATGGCTGGGGAAGAAATACAGAGCCTGGCTACACAGCCCTAAAAGTAGAAACCCAAACGCTTCTAGCCTGCCGCTGGCAACTTAAACTCTCCATGCAATACGATAAAGCCGGAGGCTTTAGCCCTACAGCCTCCATCTCCTTGGTAAAATGATGTATTCTTGAAATAAAGTTGATGCAAATCTTTCAAAACACCATACTTTGCCAAATCTTTAAACACCTACGGAGACATTATGGCTATTCTTTCATTCAATCCATCTTTAAGTCCAAGCAGTTCTTTTGATAGTTCAGGTAGTTCAGAAAGCGGAGAGACTTCGCCTTATCATGGCAGCCAACATGATTATGATGCTAATCCGTCCTCATCATCTGGACTCATATATCATCACAGACCAAATGCATTCTACAACGACGGCATCGTCTCAGCACCAATAGTTGTTGTTGGAAGCTCACTCCCATCAAACCCGAGCTGCTCTGGGGATTTCTGCGAAAAGCACGTAAAAACAAGATGGAAAGCCCTTACAGCAATTCCTGTATGTGTTGTAAAATCTGTTAAGAACATCTCTAATTTAGTTGTAGCGATATTTTCTAATATCATGCACATCTGCACACTTACTCTTCATAACGATGATTTAATGGACATAAATAGAAAAGTCGTCAAGGCAACAAGTAGACTGCTCACTGAGCCTTATCTATGCGCAATGAAGATCCTTAATCCTCATGCTAAAGGCTTTACAGTCTTAGAGTCTACTGGCTCTGAAACTTTAACACCTGAAAATGCACAAAAACTCGGCTTTGGCAGTAAAATTATAACAACGATAAACGAAAAAGTAGATAGTTTATACAATAGCGAAAATCGGTTTGTTAAACATGTAGTTTCTCGTATATGCGCAGCTTCAATGATCCTCTCTGTGATTGCTCGCGTCGTTGATTTAGCCTTGGGTCTTATTTGCGCAGCGCTTTCAATCGTTACTCTCGGAATGATTGAAGGGCTTAACAAAAGAGCTCTAATAGGATTAGCTTCAGGTCCTGCAATGATTAGCGATATGCTCATCACAATCCAATGCGTGATTAATCCTAAAGTCTAGAGAATCTAAAAAGACCCAATCTCTTAAGGCTCAAAGAGCCGTAATATTACAGCCCAGGTCGCAGCGCAGCGGAGGCCTGGGTTTAGGGATTATTAAAATATTGAGCCCTGAAGGGGCATACGCATAAACCTAAAAGAGAGATGAATTTCCCTCTCTCTTCTTCTCTGTGGTTTCTTCCCTCTGTGGTTTATCTTAAATCCAAGACTGAAGGATCCAAAAGGCTTGCATTTAAGATAAACCACAGAGGGAAGAAACCACAGAGAAGAAGAGAGAGAGAGAGAGAAAAAATTATCCTCTTTGTTTTTCTGCTTTTTAGGTTTATGCGTATGCCCCTTCAGGGCTCAATTATTTTTTTCATCTACCCAGGCCTCTCGCTAGCGCTTCGACCTCTAGCTGTAATATTGCGGCTCTTTGAGCCTTAAGAAAGCCCGTGAAAAGTGGAGCGTCGAGTTAGAAGGCAAGAAACCAGAAAAGAGGAATGAGATCTCCATCTCCTTGGTAAAATAGAATTTTTTTTATACATTATACCCTCATTCTTAAAAAGATAAAGAATTTTTAAAGTTGAGGTTAATTTTCAAAAAACACTATACTTTGCCAAATCTTTAAACACCCACGGAGGTTAATTATGTCTGACTCTATTAGCTTTATCAATCCCTACGCTTCACATCCCCACTACGCTCAACAATCCGTTCCCTACGCTCCACAGGACGGGCAAAATAATGGTTATCCGGCTTACAATCCACAGTCACAACAGATTCGCGTTGTGCCTGCTCACCACAGATCCGATGCAACCGAGATAACCTCAACCACAGCTATTGCTTCACCCTTGTTTAAAGACAAAAGCTCAAAACCAAGCTGTTGCAGTGATTTCTGCGAAAAGTACGTAAAAACCAGATGGGAAGCCCTTACAATAATTCCTGTACGTGTTGTAGAATCTGTTAAGAACGTCTCGAATTTAGTTGTAGGAATATTTTCTAATATCATGCACATCTGCACACTCACTGTTCATAACTATGATTTAAACAAAACAAATACAAAAATAACCGAGGGAACAAGCGGACTGCTTGCCACGCCTTATCTATGCGTAATGAAGATCCTTAATCCTCATGCTAAAGGCTTTACAGTCTCAGCAGTACGTACTAACTTCGACACAAACAATCTCGAAGAAGTTCAAACTGATATAGCACTCAAAGATGCACAAGACCTCGGCTTTGGCAGTCAAATCAGAGATAAGATACAATCTCAAGCAGAGACATTAAGCTATAGTGAAAATCGTTTTGTTAGACATGTAGTTTCTCGTATATGCGCAGCTTCAATGATCCTCTCTGTAATTGCTCGCGTCGTTGATTTAGCCTTGGGTCTTATTTGCGCAGCGCTTTCATTAGTCACTCTCGGAATGATTGGAGCGGTTAACAAAAGAGCTCTAATAGGATTAGCTTCAGGTCCTGCAATCATTAGCGATGTGCTCTACACAGTCCAATGCATGATTAATCCTTCAAGCCAAAGCATCTAAAAAGACTCAATCTCTTAAGGCTCAAAGAGCCGTAATATTACAGCCCAGGTCGAAGCGCTAGCGAGAGGCCTGGGCTGTAATATTACGGCTCTTTGAGCCTTAAGAAAGCCCTTGAAAAGTGAGCGTCGAGTTAGAGGCAAGAAACCGCAGAAAAGAGAAAATGAGATCCCCATCTCCTTGTAAAATAGAATTTTTTTATACATTGCAGCCTCCCTTTTAAAAAGATAAAGAATTTTTAAAGTTGATGTTAAATTTCAAAAAATACTATACTTTGCCAAATCTTTAAACACCTACGGAGGTTAATTATGTCTAACTCTATTAGCAATTCCAATCAACCACAATACATTATCTACAAGCCACATTCCGACCACCTTTCACAATACCCCGATACTCCACCTCCACAGGACGAGCAAATTGATGATTATCGCTTTTACAAACCAGACTCACAACGGATTAGCTCTGACACTGTGTCTCACAATTTCACTACTGAGACTGCCTCCGCTCCAGTCATTTATGCTCAGAGCCAAAATATTTACCCGCACTCAACCGTAACTGTTGTTTCATCCTCGCCTACAGGCGGAAGCTCAAATCCAGGATGTTGCAGTAATTTCTACGATAACCAGATAAAAGCAAGATGGGTAAATCTTACAAGCTTTTCTGTAGATGTTGTAAATACGGTTGACAAGGTCTTAAATTCAACTTCAGAGATATTTTCTAATATCATAGTTGTTCGGAGCGTTTCGGATTTAGTTGTAGGGGTATTTTCTAATATCGTGCATATCTGCACACTCGGTGTTCATGAAGAGAATTTAGAAGATACAAACAAGAAAATCACCAAAGCAACAAGCACCCTACTTACTGATCCTTTTCAATACGTAATGTCCATCGTTAATCCTCAAGCTACTAATTATATGAGCCCGGAAGCACTGCAAAATGACGGCTGGGCAGGCTCTATCAGAAATGCTATAGATAGCAAAGCAGCTAAATTCTACGAAAGCGAAAATTGCTTTGTTAAACATGTAGTTTCTCGTATATGTGCAGCTTCAATGATACTCTCAGTAATTGGACGTATCTTTGACTTAGCACTAGGTCTTATTTGCGCAGCTCTTTCAATTGTTACTCTCGGAAAGATTGAAATACTTCACAAAAAGGCTATGATAGGATTAGCTTCCGGCCCTGCAATCATTAGCGATGTCCTCTACACAGTCCAGTGCGTGATTAATCCTTCAAGCATGAAAATCTAAGAAGACTCAATCTCTTAAGGCTCAAAGAGCCATAATATCACAGCCCAGGTCGAAGCGCAGCGGAGGCCTGGGTAGATAAAAAAACAATTGAGCCCTGAAGAGGCCATACGCATAAACCTAAAAAGAAAAACACTAAAAGCGAAAGTCCTTTTTATACACACTCAAACCAAGCTTTTGCTTAGGGATGACTTTTTCTTTGTCCCACTAGGGACTATGGAACGTAGCCAGGGTGTGACGAAGGAACCCCTGGACAATACAGATACAAAAATTGCGCTCCATAGGAGCGCAGGAATGTTGGAATTAGAATTCATACTTTTCCGCTAACTCCTCGCTATCCTGCGCTCCTATGGAGCGCAATTTTTTGAGATTCATGATTTCCAGGGGTTCCTTCGTCACGCCCTGGCTACGTTCCATAGTCCCTAGCGGGACAAAGAAAGAGCCTTAGCTTGAGTGTGTATGAAGTTACCTTTCGCTTTTAGTGTTTTTCTTTTTAGGTTTACGCATATGCCCTTTCAGGGCTCAATTATTTTAATAATCCCTAAACCCAGGCCTCTCGCTACGCTTCGACCTGGGCTGTAATATTACGGCTCTTTGAGCCTTAAGAAAGCCCGTGAAAAGTGGAGCGTCGAGTTAGAAGGCAAGAAACCGCAGAAAAGAGAAATAACAGGATTAGGATGGACAGGATAAAAGAAAAGGAGGGTTCTTTCTTTTCTCTGTGTGCTCTGTGATCTCTGTGGTAAAAAATTATCGAAAGAACATTGCATCTAACGTGTTAGCATATTTTTTTTACCACAGAGATCACAGAGCACACAGAGAGAAGAAAGAAAACAAAGAGAGATGAATTTCCCTCTCTCTTCTTCTCTGTGGTTTCTTCCCTCTGTGGTTTATCTTTAGCTAACACTTAAGCCAAACAAAGACTTGCATTTTTTTAATCACAGAAGGTTTGAAACCACAGAGAAGGGAAAGAGAGAAATAAAAAAACTCCTCTCTCTCTTCTTCTCTGTGGTTTCTTCCCTCTGTGGTTTATCTTTAGCTAACACTTAAGCCAAGCAAAGACTTGCATTTTTTTAACCACAGAAGGTTTGAAACCACAGAGAGGGGAAAGAGAGAGAAGAAAGAGAAAGAGAAAGAGAAGAAAAAAAAGAGAGAAATAAAAAAACGTCTCTCTTTCCTCTTTCCTCCCTCCCTCTCTTTCTTTCCGAGTCTTATTTAGCGGGGTGGGCTTTTTTGATGGCGCGCAGCTCGGGGTCGAGCTGCTTGCGGATTTTTGGGTCGATGCGGTCGATGAAAAGGACACCGTTAATATGGTCGTTCTCATGGAGAATGACGCGCGCCTTATACCCTTCTACTTCCTCTACAAAAACCCCTCCTGTTAAATCCGTTGCTTCAACAGTTAGTTTTAAGGGCCTTTCCACATCTTCTCGAATGCCGGGGATCGATAAACACCCCTCAACATCTACCTCGCTATCTTCGCCGTGAATGGTGATTTTGGGATTAATATACACTTGGGGATGAGTCAGCTGCATCTCTCCATCTTCAAGAATCACGTAATTTCTCAAGACAAAAAGACGAAGGGACACTCCTACCTGAGGAGCTGCAATCCCAATCCCGTGATTTTGGTCCATGGTCTCTACCATGTCTTCACAAAGTTTTTTTAACTCATCCGTAACTTTTTCTACAGGCTTAGCCTTTTTACGAAGGACTGCAGAGCCATAATAAGATAAAGGCAAAATCATTGTACTTCTTCAATGGTAATAGGGGCTTTTGATTTGCTTCTTCCTACATGCTTTGTCCAAATAGAAAGCATGACGCAAGAAACCATAAAAATAATAGCTACATAAGCAGTGAATTTTTTGAGTACATCTGCTGTGGATGTTCCAAAAAGAGATTCGCCCGGATCGCCTCCAAAAGAAGCTCCAAGCCCAAGGGTTTTACTCTCTTGAACAAGAATCACAAGGCATAAAAGAGCCGAGAGCCCCATAAATAAAAATAACGCAACAAAATAGAGGAATGACATAGTTTTTAACCTTACTGAAAATTAATAATTTGTGAAAACGTTTGGGGCTTTAAAGAAGCGCCGCCGACTAATACTCCATCAATATGAGGCTCTTGCATAAGAGAGCTCATCACCTCAGGCTTTACAGAGCCTCCGTATAAAATAGCAACGGAAGCGCCCTCTTCCCCAAAAAGAGTGCATAAAAAATTTCTTATTATGAGGTGAGCATCGTTAGCCATTTGAGAAGTCGCTGTTTTTCCGGTTCCTATAGCCCAGATAGGTTCATAAGCAATCATTAAAGAGGGTAAATCTTTTTTTTCTACCTCTTTAAGGCATTCCTTAAGCTGAAGCTCAAGAGTAGCAGCTATTTGATCTTGCTCTCTTTGTTCTTCTGTTTCTCCAATACATAAAATGCTTTTTAACCCAGCCTCTAGAGCAGCCTTTACTTTTTGGTTGATAAAAGCATTACTTTCTTGGAACAGCAAGCGCCTTTCTGAGTGGCCTAAAATAACAAATTTTACGCCTTCTTCTAAAAGCATTTTTGCTGAAATTTCTCCTGTATAAGCCCCGTTAGGCTCAGGATGCATATTTTGAGCGCCTAAAGTAATAGAAGAGCCTTTAAAGGCATGAAGCGCTGTAAAGGGAGCCGCAATTAAAATTTCTCTTTTAGAAAGCGCAACTAAGGGAGTTAGCTCCTCAATGTAGAGTTTAGCTTCTTCAGCTGTCTTATACATTTTCCAGTTGCCGGCGATAATAGGTATACGTTTTTTCATAGGGTCTATATTATATTTTGTAGGAGTCTAAATCAAGGTTTTTATGCAACCCATTCTTACAGTCACAGAACTTACCCTTTCTATTAAAAATCATCTTGAATCTAAGTTCCCCTCTATTGTCTTAAAAGGAGAGATTAGTAATTTTAAAGAGCAAACATCTGGGCACCTCTATTTTACTCTTAAAGATGCAGAATCTCAAATTTCTTGTGTACTATTTAAAGGGAATACCAAAAATCTTGCGAGAAGACCTAAAGATGGAGACCAAGTCACCCTAAAAGCTGAGCTTACAGTTTACCCTCCGCGCGGCAGCTATCAACTCCTTGTTAAAGAGATGCAGTATTCAGGAGTAGGAGAGCTTCTTTTAAAGCTCCACGAATTAAAAAACACGCTCCAAGCTAGAGGCTGGTTAAGCCCCTCTTTAAAAAAGCCTCTTCCTAAATTTCCTAAACGCATAGGCATTGTAACAAGTGCAACAGGGGCTGTCATCCAAGATATCATTAATGTGTTATCAAGAAGATTTCATGGGCTTGAAATCGTTCTTAATCCTGTAAAAGTCCAAGGAGAGGGCGCTGCAGAAGAAATAGCAAAAGCCATTTATCAATTTAATCAGCATAAACTTTGCGATGTCCTTATTGTGGGAAGAGGCGGGGGCTCTTTAGAAGATCTTTGGCCCTTTAATGAAGAAATTGTGGCAAAAGCTATTTTTGAATCCCACATCCCCGTTATTTCAGCTGTAGGCCATGAAACCGATTTTTCTATTTCCGATCTGGTTGCAGATATTAGGGCCCCTACCCCCTCTGCCGCAGCAGAACTTGTCATAGGCGAAAAAAGCCACTACCTAAAACAGCTAGAGCTTTGTAGGCAAAGGGTTCTCCATACCATCCTAGGTTCAATAAAACAGTATAAACACCGCCTAGATAGTCATAAAAAACAGCCTTATTTTACAAATCCTAGTTTTTTACTTAGTAAATACGCCCTTCTTATTGACGATGCAGAAGAAAGGCTAAGAGAGGTAATGACAAGAACCCTTACCCAAAGAAAACTTCAACTATTTGGCCTTCAAAAACAGGCCGCCGCCCTAAAGCCTACGCTTCAAATCCAATCCCTTAAGGCAAGACTTCAGCAAATAGATAAATCCCTTCAAGCAACTTTTTTAACCCAGCTTGGCAGGAAAAAAGAGCATTTAGCAAGACTCATTCCCCACCTTAAATCGATAGACCCAAAAAATCTTATCGCCAAGGGATACTGCATTCTCTTTCCCGAAAAGGAAAATTCCGCTATCCTATCTATTAAAGATTTACACCTAAATTCCTCTATCCGTCTTCTTTTAAACGGAGGAGTTGCAAAAGCCACAATCGGGGAGATAGTACATGATTGAAAATGAAACTTTTGAAACGTCTTATGCAAGGCTTGAAGTGATACTAGAAAAGATGAACTCTGGAAAAGTTGCTTTAGATGAATCGTTAAAACTTTACGAAGAAGCCGACCGTTTAATCTCTTCTTGCACAAAAAGATTAAACGATGCGGAGCAAAAAATTGAAATTCTAATGAAACAGCGCAATGGAGATCTCGCTTTGAATGAATCGGGGCAGCCTCAGACAGAAAATTTTGCAACGCAAAAGCGATCTTTATGAGCAAATTAAAAAACATTAAAATCCCTCAAGATATTCATTCTTTTACAGACGAAGAACTAGAATCTTTAAGCATTGAAATAAGGCAAAAAATCATCGATGTCATTTCTGTGAATGGAGGGCATTTAGGCTCAAACCTAGGAACTGTTGAGCTTTTAATTGCACTGCATAAAGTATTTTCTTCTCCTAAAGATAAATTTCTCTTCGATGTAAGCCATCAGGCCTATACCCATAAACTCCTTACAGGCAGATTTGAAGCGTTTCATACCCTTCGTGAATTTAAAGGAATCTGCGGCTTCACAAATCCCAAAGAATCTCCTCACGACCACTTTTATGCAGGGCACGCAGGAACAGCTCTTTCTTTGGCTCTTGGGCTTGCAAAAAATAGAGATTTAAGCGAAGAGGAGCAGCACGTTATTCCCATCTTGGGAGACGCTTCTTTAACATGCGGCCTGACTCTTGAAGCCTTAAATAACATCCCTAAAAATCTTGAGCGCTTCATTGTCATTTTAAACGACAACAACATGTCGATCTCTAAAAATGTGGGAGCTATCACAAATATTTTAAGCCGTTTCTTAAGCAATCCGACCGCGAATAAAATCTACGAAGACATTGAAGGGCTTCTCTCTAAAATCCCCAACCTCGGAAATTCCCTTGTAAAGCACGGGCATAAATTAAGAGAGTCGGTAAAAAATCTTGTCAGTACAGCGCCCTTCTTCGAGCAATTTGGCCTCTCTTACATAGGACCCATCGATGGCCATGATATAAAGAAAATGCTCACTGTTTTTGAGGCCTTAAAAGATGCTAAAAAACCTGTGATTGTCCATGTGCTTACAACAAAAGGAAAAGGGATGGATCCAGCCATCACCGACCCTACCACCTACCACGGGTGCAAACCCTTTGATAAAGCCACAGGAAAGTTTTATCCCAATCTTTCTACAAAAAAAACCTTCCCTCAAATTTTTGGCAAACATCTTTTAAAGATGGCTGAAAAGGATTCTAAAATCGTCACCATCACCCCCGCTATGCCAGCTGGCTCTTGCATTGAAGGATTTATGCAAAAATTCCCTGAAAGATGCCTAGATGTAGGGATTGCAGAAGGACATGCCGTGACCTTTGGCGGAGGAATCGCTTACGGAAAAAACCTAAAAGTTGTGGTCTCTATTTATGCTACTTTTTTACAAAGGGCGCTCGACAACTTATTTCATGATGTTTGCCTTCAAGAGCTTCCTGTTGTGTTTGCTCTTGATAGAGCAGGTATTTCAGGTCCTGACGGCTCTACGCACCACGGCATTTATGATATTAGCTTTTTAAACGCCATGCCGCATATGGTAATTGCTCAGCCGCGCGATGGCCACGTATTAAAAGAGCTCTTAGAATCGGCCTTCTCTTATAACAGACCAACTGCCATTCGCTATCCTAACATGGCAACAGAAGAAAGAGAGGCCCCTCTAGAACAAAGAGCGCTAGGCATAGGAGAAATACTTAAAACAGGAAAAGAAGTAGCCCTCTTTGCGCTTGGCCACATGTGCAATGTAGCTCTTGAGGTAAGAGAGCTTCTTTTAGCCGAAGGGATAGAAGTAACTATTGTCGATCCTATATTTATAAAACCTTTAGATGCAGAGCTATTTAAAGAAGTGCTTTTAACCCACAGGGTGGCAATCACTTTAGAAGAACATGCTTTAAGCGGCGGCTTTGGCATGATCTTTAATCATTTTGTGATACAAAATAACTTAAGACACCTAAGTATTGCTAACTTTGGAATCCCTGACACCTTTGTAGAGCATGGAAGCCATAAAGAACTCACAAAAGAGCTTGGCCTTGATGCCCCCTCTATTGCCCTTAAAATTTTAGCCCTCGTTCAGAGTTTACAGGTTCATACCTCATGATAATTGCTATTTTCCCTAATGTTAAAATTGCTCAATCTAGAAATTTAGCCCTTGCGATTACCGATTTTTTAATTCAGCGCAAGATAACAGTTGTAGCTATTGATGAAGAAGCAAAAGATCTAGGCGCTATTGCCCTCTCAGAAATCAACGCTAAAGACATTCAATTTATGATCTCTATGGGAGGCGATGGAACCATTTTGCGCCTTGTGCATGAATATAGAGAGCTTGACGCCGCTATTTTAGGAATCAATATGGGGCATCTGGGCTTTATGGCTGATATTCCCCTCTCTGATATCTATCCAAGCCTCCAAGATTTAATCGATCACGCATATAGAATTGATGAGCGTGTGATGATTACAGGCAATAGCCAAAAAGGGCACAGCTGCTTTGCTGTAAATGATATTGTTATTCACCGGGCTAAAAACCCAAGCCTTGTAGAAATTGCTATTCACGTCGATGGCATTTATTTAAATACTTTTGAAGCCGATGGTATTATTATAGCGACCCCGAATGGCTCTACAGCCTACTCTTTAGCTGCAGGAGGCCCTATTCTTAGCCCCGACCTTCAAGCTCTTGTTGTAACCCCCATAAGCCCGCATACCATCTCTAATAGACCGATTGTCCTTAACTGCAATCAAGAGATCCAAATCCAATACCTCAGCCCCTATGACCCATTAGAGATTAGAGCCGACGGCATTGACTTGCTCCCCCTCCAAACAGGAGAGGTCTTCCGCATTGCAAAGCACAGCAAAACCTTTAAACTTGTAAGCCTTCTTAGACGCGATTACTTCTCTACCCTCAGAACCAAACTCGGCTGGGCCGGCAAACTCCGTTAACAAAGAGAAGGATTAACAGAGATGCACAAAGAGGGCATTTTTTTCTCTCTCTTTCCCTCCCCTCTCTGTGGTTTCTTCCCTCTGTGGTTAAAAAAATGCAAGTCCTTGCGCGCTCAAGCGTTAGCCAAAGATAAACCACAGAGACAAGAAACCACAGAGGGGGGAAAGAGAGAGAGGGAGAAATTTTTATCCTCTCTTGAGGGCCAAAGGTCCGTTATATTATAGCCCAGGTTGGAGCGTTAGCGAAGGCCTGGGCTATAATATAACGGGCCTTTGGCCCTAAGAAGAACTATTCCTCTTTATGTTGTCTGTCCTAATATCTCTGTTATTATTTTTTAGATTGAGGCGAAAATGATTTTGATTGCTGCGTGCTTTGTGCTTCTTTTGCTTTTGCTTTCTTTGTTTTGGGGAGGGAAGCTTGTTAAGGTTTTACTGGTAACGGGATTGGTTACAGTTGGCTGCTTGGGAGTTTCTTAT
>Ga0207097_1027_pt1 | contig 28590 bp, 36 predicted proteins | sample Alteio_BWMinHeat_87_FD_153541 | JGI IMG/M metagenome (GOLD analysis project Ga0207097, IMG submission 153541) | Enriched cells from forest soil in Barre Woods Harvard Forest LTER site, Petersham, Massachusetts, United States -... | ecosystem: Environmental > Terrestrial > Soil > Temperate forest >...
TAAAAACCAATGACTAAGAAAGCCTCTTTTTAACCCAGTTTTTGTTCTTCTTGTCCTATTTGTTTTTGAGGAATAAGATGGCTTTTGTTGTAAAAAACTTGAGTAAAAAAGGAGCAGATATGAAAACGTTGTTTTCTTGCGCTATTCTAGGCATATGTTTAGCAAGCACTGTAAATGTTAATGGAGTTCCTCCTGCATTTACACAGCTACACGATAGTAGTTTTAAATCACCTACTACACAAATTTTTGTGCAAAACACAACATGCACAGGAAGTATAAATCTTGTTGCAAGACTCGAAAGTGGAGCGATAGAATATTACAATGGTACGGCTTGGCAAGAGCTACATAACAGTGGATGGGGAAGCTCAATCACACGCATGCATGTAGATTGGTCTACAGGAGCTCCAATAGTTCTTGTTGGATTATCTTTGGGCTCTGTTGAATATTACGTCAACGGAAGCTGGACCGAATTTCACGATGCAAGTTGGAAAGCCCCTATTACCCAGATGGCTGTAAACTGGAATAGCGGAGATCCTCACATTGTTGTTGCTCTTGCAACAGGAGCTGTAGAGTACTATGTAGGAGGATCTTGGACTGAGCTCAAAAATACTGATTGGGACGCTCCTGTTACACAAATGAGCGTGGACTGGTCCCAAACAAATCCTCGCGTTGTTGCAGGGCTTGGCAGTGGAGCTGTAGAATATTATGTAGGGGGAACCTGGATAGAATTACATAATAGTAGCTTTGTATCTCCTGTTACGCAAATGTCTGTGGATTGGTCGCATGGAGCACCAAATGTTCTTATGGGGCTAGGATCCGGAGCTGTTGAGCACTTCAATGGAACTTCAGGAACCTGGACACAATTGCACGATGCAACATGGGGATGCGCCGTTGAAAAAATGTCGGTTCATTGGAGTAATGCTAAATTTCCTAGCGTTGTTTTAGGACTTAGCAATAGCTATAATGCAAGTAGCAATGTTGGATCTGTAGAATATTATAATGGGAACATGTGGAAACAGCTTAATTCCACGTCATGGAATGCGCCTATCTCTAATTTGGCTGTAAATTGGGTTAATGGAAGTCCTGCCACGATTGTTGTAGGTCTTGGTCTTCAATGGTCAACAGGACAAAAATGGATTACAGGAGCTCCTCTTGCAGTAGAAAGCCCTACCTATGTTGCTATTTACACAAGCTCAAATAATACATGGACAACAACTGCTTCAGAGACTAACCCCATCAGTGCAATGGGTGTCACTTTTTGCAGTAGCGGATGGCCTTCTATTGTTTATGGACTTGGTGTGAATCAAGCGAATTTCTATAACTTTGGAGGACTTGGTCCCGACGCCTATAAACTATTTTGGAATGGCAGATAGGAACTTTTATTCAAGGGTATAGGTTAGCCTATACCCTATTTCATTTTCTAATGTTTCATCCAGCTGGGAATTGATATAATATAAGTCGCTTAAAGAAATAGAATCGTATCTTTTTTCTTGATAAATCCCTTGAGATCTATCTCCTTTATAAAAAATCACCGGTGTAAAAAAGGGATTCATCGGCATGTTATAAAGCGCCTCTATTTCTCTTAAAAAAGCTTTCGAGTTATCTCTTACTGTTTCATATTTTACATAATAAATGTTTTTGACTTTGTCTTTCATAAGAAACATGTTTCTTATTTTGGCTGTGCGCAGCTCAAAGATATTTCGAAATGACTCTTCGGTTACAATATTGCGGTCCAATAAGGGGTTCATCGCTTGATTCTGAACAATTGTTGGATCGGAATAATCAATCAGCCAAGGAGCGCGAATAAAGGCACTAAAAGATAGCTTAAATAAACGCGCATCAGCATACCAAGGAAGCATATTTAAACTTCTTGCCCAATCATAGGGATCTCTAAACACAACGATGAATAAGTACTCATCTGTGCCATCGAGGGTGTAATGCTTAGGATCGCCCAAATACTCTTCAATAGGAAGATCGTACCAAGGGGGGAAATGTTTATGAATAAAAGGATCGTAATCAATTTTTGCCTTAGCATTTAACTGAATAAGGCTTTGTACGTAATTGCTTCCGGAACATCTCTCTGAGAAAAAAACAAGCTTTGTTACAGGCTTTTTCCCCTCGTTTTTTGCAAAAATACCACACTCTAGAGAGCATAAGTGAGAAGTCACAAAAAATAGAGGCAAGGCAAGGACTCTTAACGCATGATTTTTCATGACAATGACGTTAGTTATTAAAAAAGAAGATTCTAGAGAAGAAGATTCCAAGATGTCAAGAGCATACACAAAACCTAAAGTCTCACATAAGCAGAGCCGCGCCCCTTGCCAATTTTTTTGATTTTGCCAAGTTTAATAAGAGCATTAAGTCTTCTTCCAGCTGTTGTTCGAGGAAGATTTAGATTTTTTATTAAATCTGCTACTGTAACTTCTGCGGATAAATTAAAAAGCTCCAAAATGGGTTCAAATTCATCGTAGCTTGATTTTTCAATACTATTTCTTGGAAGAATGCATTTTACAAAGCCTTCCCCCTCAATGATAGAAGGTTCTTGTAAATGCCTTTCTTTGTAACTTTTAAAAATAGTAATAAATCCGGATCCTAATTTCTCAATATAGTTAGCCTCGCGAAAAACTTTGCAGATAGCAATATTTCTAATAAAACTAAGCCCTAATTTAAAGTTTTGAAGATTTAGTGGGCCAAAAAAAGTTCCGGGACTAAAAAATTCAATCCGATTCTGATAGATTGCAATTTTTGAAGGGCTTCTTGAATGATAATTTCGATGAACAATCATGTTTAAAAGCGCTTCGCGTATAGCTTCCATGGGAATTTCAAGTGTTTCTTCTCGGCGCGGACCTTTGATTGTAAATGATTTGGATAATCGGCTGACAATAAAATCAAAAGCTCTATCAAATTGCTCAAATAGACTACCAGTGCAATCAATGGAAGCTATAGCTTCCCTTCCTTCAACTCCTTTAAAATGAGAACAAATAATCATGGCTTCTGAAAAAAAATGCTGCGGGTTTTTACCGAATAAAAGAATACCTGCAGTTGTCGCATAGGTATGGGCATGTTCTTGAGTAATTAAATAATAAGAACTTAGAAGTTCCGCGCATATTTTAGCGGGCTTTTCTTCATCCCTCATAAGCAGAAAATCTTTAATTTTTTTGCGATCTAAATCTTCTTCGGTTGTTTGGTAAACAGGCATTGTATCGTAATGTTTTCCCCGGGCCTGCCATTTTAGCTCTTCAATTAAATCTAGAGTAGCGCGCAAGGTTACCGGCCCCAGCCGAATGTAAGTACCCTTATCTAATCCTTCTGACTTTCTATAATACGGCTTGTTTGTTCCCGAAGAGACTTCGATGATAAGTATTGTTTTATCATCAATTGCCTGAGTGTATATAAGAGGTAAAATTGGGGGCGTTGAGGCCTCATAGATAGACTTGCTAAGATATTCAATGGCATTTGCTGCATCTTCTGTAGAAATTCCTATAATTGCGCCGTTGTTAGCAACGCCAACAATTAGCTTTCCCCCATTTTGATTACAAAATCCAATGACCGTTTTAATGATTTGGTCATTTTTGGGAATTTCCCGCTTAAATTCAAGAATGGATGATTCTAGATTTGGATATTTCATAGCCTTATCTTACAATAATGGGTCATTTGAATCAATTTATTTCATATAATTGACCCAATTAACCCACTTATACAAGCGTGGGTTAATTTTATGCCACTTAATACCAACGACTTGAATATAAAATGACCCATTCTGACTAAACAAGACATACGCCTAAAAAAATACCGTCCATATTTATCAAGCCATCTCTTCTTCAATATCGATGGAAATAGGAGCAGTTTTTTCCATTCTTATGTTTCGATAGATTCTCACTGCCTAATTGAAATGATATGAATGATATGAATGATATGAATGATAATTTTTTTTAGTTTATTAAAAACCGAATCCGTTCTAGAACAGTCTCTGCATCGTCCTCGTGGCCCTCTCGACGGTGTAACCTCTTGTATTCCAATTTTCGACGTCGGAAATTTATCAACAGACCAATTGGCAGTTGAGAGACCTTTAGGTAATTGAATAACTGTGCCTGATGCTCTCCGACTAAACTTTCGCAACATTTCAGTTCAACGATGACCGTCTTTTCTACAACCAGGTCTGCACTATATCGACCAACTATGATGCCCCGGTATGCTACCTCAAAGGATTGCTCTGTTTCAACTCGCAATCCCTTCTGTTTCAAGGTGATCAGAAGAGCATTTTTGTAAATTCGCTCCTGAAATCCGGGCCCTAGCTCCTTCATCACCTCAAAACTGCAGCTCAAAATGCTCCCTGTTAATTCGGAGTGTGGCAAATTATTTCTTTCTTCATCATTCATATCATTATATCATTTCTTTGCCGCTCGGCTTGTACGTTTGCACCATGCTTTTAACCAGAAGTTGGCTCGCTCTTGATCACTTTATTATCCTCAATCATCAAATATTGACTTTTATTTTTTTGAGGAAGAAAATAAGCTGAAAAAACAGGGAATATGTCTAATATAATTGAAATTAATAATATTTCAAAATGTTATAAACGCGATAAAAAGACGATCTACGCCTTACAAGAAGTTTCTATTGAGATTGCCAAAGGAGATGTTTTTGGAATTATAGGGCTTAGTGGCGCTGGAAAATCAACACTCATTCGCACGCTTTCTACTCTTGTGACTCCAAGTTCTGGAAAAATTCTTTTTTCAGGCAAAGATATTGCCCATATGGATAAAAGAGAACTTCTTGCATTTCGCAAAACAATAGGGATGATCTTTCAACACTTTAATCTGCTAAGCTCTCGAACAGTTAGGGGAAATATTGCCTATCCTTTAGAAATTGCTGGCGTTTCTAAAGAAGAGATGGAAAAGAGAGTTGATGAGCTTCTTTCTCTTGTTAATCTTAAAGAGAAAAAAGATGCGTATCCTGAAGAATTAAGCGGGGGAGAAAAACAAAGGGTAGGGATCGCAAGAGCGCTTGCAAATGAGCCGCATGTCCTTCTTTGTGATGAAGCGACATCTGCTCTTGATCCTAAAACAACGCAAGAAATTTTAAGGTTATTGAAAGGCATTAACAAAAACCTTGGGGTTACAATTGTTTTGATCACCCATGAAATGGAAGTGATTAAGCAAATTTGTAATAAAGTAGCGGTCATTGAAGGAGGCAGAATTGTAGAAGAGGGGCTTGTCGCAGATATTTTTGCAGATCCTAAGCACCCTACCACAAAGCATTTTCTACAAAATGCTTCTCATGACATTCCTTTAGAATTTTTTAAAGAGCCCTCTTCAAATAGAAAACTTTTACGCCTCAACTTTAAAGGAAAAGCTGCTAATGAACCGATTATTTCCGAAATCATTAGAAAGTTTAACGTAGATGCCAACATCTTGCTTGGCTGGATTGATCATTTACAAACGCTAACTGTAGGCACATTAATTATTGAGCTTACAGGTTCTTCAGAAGGGATTGAAAGCTCCTTAAATTATCTAAGAGAAAAAACAGTGCATTACGAGGTCATTGAAAATGAACACAGCTAATATTGAACTTGCTCTTAACCTCTTGCCTCTGCAGCTTTGGAATACTCTTTATATGGTGTTTGCGTCGGCTTTTTTTGCTACGCTTATTGGTTTGCCTATGGGAATTATTTTAACTATTACAAGCAAAGGGCATATCAAGGAGAGTCCAAAAACTTATAAAATACTAGAGACACTTGTAAATATAGGCAGATCTTTTCCTTTTGCTATTCTTATGGTAGCTCTTATCCCTTTTACAAGATGGATTGTAGGAACAAGTTTAGGCACAACAGCCTCTATTGTTCCTTTAACCATTGGGGCGGCCCCTTTTATCGCAAGGCTGATTGAGACAAGTCTTAAAGAAGTAGATAAACATATCCTTGAAGCGGTAATTGTGATGGGCTCAAACCCTTTCCAAATCATTACCAAGGTTTTGCTTCCTGAAGCGCTGCCTTCTATAGTATCTGCCATAACAATGACTACGATTAATCTTGTAGGGTATAGCACAATGGCCGGATTAGTAGGAGGTGGGGGCCTTGGTCAAGTAGCTATTCAGTATGGATATAATAGATTCAATACCTTTATTATGATTGTGACTGTGACTCTCCTTATTTTACTTGTCCAAATACTTCAATGGATAGGTGGGTATATCAGAGAGTCCATTCTTAGAAAAAGAGGAAAACTTTCCCATGATTAAAACTTGGCTATTCACCTTATTAACCCCTCTATTTTTTTGGGGTTGCAGCTCTTCTAAAGAGGGCTTAAAAATTATCGCTACCCCTGTTCCTCACGCAGAGATGCTTGAATTCATTAAACCCGATCTTAAAGCTCAGGGAATCGATTTAGTGATTATTGTCACAGACGATTATAATATGCCAAATAGGGCTCTTGCTAATAAAGAAGCAGATGCCAATTTCTTTCAGCATATCCCGTTCCTCGATGAGCAGATTAAGCAATTTCACTATCCCATTGAAAGCCTTGCAAAAATTGAAATTGAGCCGATGGGAATTTATTCTAAAAAAATCACTTCTCTTACTGAATTAAAAGACAGAGGGGTTGTTGCTATTCCAAACGATCCAACAAATGAAGCTAGAGCACTACTCTTTTTACAGACCCAAGGAGTGCTTGAATTAGACAATCCAAATAACGCCCAAGCAACCATCTTAAACATTGCAAAAAACCCTAAGAATCTCAAATTTATAGAAGTAGATGCCGCCATGCTGCCTCGCTCTTTAGACGATGTAGAAATAGCTGTGATTAATACCAATTTCGCCCTAGGAGCTAATCTATCTCCTTTAAAAGATGCTCTAGCTTTAGAAAAAAAAGATTCTCCTTATGCTAATATTATTGCTATTAGAATAGGGGAGGAAAATCGCTCTGATATTCAGGCTCTAAAAACAGCGATGACCTCTGAAAAAATGAAAGAGTTTATCTTAGAGAAATATAAAGGCGCTATAATGCCCGCTTTTTAAAAAAGGCGCCACCAAAATGGCGCCTAAAAAAGTGATTAAGAGTTACTTACAGTAAGCTGATCATTAACCCCTGAAACGCCAGAAACGTTTTTAACCATTTTCACAACTTTGCTTCTTTCCTCTTTATTAACAACAGTCCCTGTTAATGTGACAACGCCATTATTGGTTGTTACAGAGATCATTCTAGCACTTGCTGATAAAGAGCCTTCAGCCATAAGTGTTTTCTTTACTTGGGCTGTAACTTGCCAATCAGAAGTTGTTTCTGCTGACTTCTGATTATTACTCTTACTGTTATTTGAATCGTTTGTGCACGATACGCACAATGCAAGAATAGCTGGAACTAACAAAAGTTTTTTCATAAAATCCTCTAAATAAATGTAAATTTATGTGACGGGCGTTACTTAAAATAATAACTATGCACCTTAAGCTCCGTATGCTGTATTTTCAGCATTTTGTCAAGAAGCCAGCAAAAAAATTCAAGAACAATGACCATAAATACCTTATAATAAAGATATTAAGAGGTGAATCGCAACCTTTCCTTGCAAATAAGGACAGAAAATGATATTCTTATCCTTATAAGGAAGGATAGAAAATGCCCATGAGAGAAATGTTACAAACCCTACAAGAAGAGTTTCAAGCCATGCTTGCACTCAGAGGCCAAAGCACTCCTCGAGACTACAAATTTCCTGAAGCAAAAAATATCATTAAAGTGGCCATTGGAATGAGACGCTCTGGAAAGACATTTTTTCTATTTCAAACTATCAGAAAATTGCTAGCTGACGGCTTATCAATAGGACACACTTTATACATCAACTTTGAAGATGACAGAATTTTGCCAATGGATCACAAAGCCATGGGCAAAATGATTGATGCGTGGTATACGCTCTATCCCGACAATCACAACCATTGCTGCTATCTATTTCTAGATGAAGTACAAAATGTTGAAGGATGGCCCTTAGTTCTAAGAAGAATTTTAGACACAAAAAACATTCAAATTTACATTACAGGCTCATCTGCAAAGCTGCTTAGCAAAGAGATCGCTACTTCCCTTAGGGGGCGTTCTTTAGCCATTGAGATCTTGCCTTACAGTTACCCAGAACATCTAATGGCCCAAAATCTCGAGCTTCCCTCAAAACCGTTTGGGAAAAAAATGTTAGATCATCATCAAAGCTACTTACTGAATTATTTCCATCTAGGAGGATTTCCCGGCGTTCAATATATGCAGCCGAGCGAACAACTTGAAACGTTACAGAACTATGTGGAAACAGTTATTTTTAGAGATATCATTGAACGTCACCACATTAGCAATGTGCCTTTATTAAAGTACTTCATTAATTTTCTGCTGAAAAATGTTGGAGCGCCTTTTTCTATTAACAAATTTTATAACGACATTAAAAGCCAAGGGCATAAAGCAGGAAAAGACACCTTATATTCCTATCTCACATACCTTGAAGATGCTTTTCTTATTTTTACAGTACCTATTTTTACAGAATCTCTGCGTCGCGCACAAACGGCCCCTAAAAAAATATATGCTATTGATAATGGACTCATTCTAGCAACCACATTTAACTTATCGGAAAACTTAGGAAAATTACTCGAAAACCAAGTCTATCTAGACCTTCGCCGCCAAGGGAAAAAAATATTCTATTATCAAACTTCTGATGGCTATGAAGTAGACTTTATCACCCAGGACAATCAAGGCAAATATGAAATTCTTCAAGTTGTCTGGGAGGCAGACGATCCCCTAACCCTCGAAAGAGAAACAAGAGCCTTAAGCCAAGCGGAAAACGAACTAGGCTTTAAAGGAAGGATCATCGACTGGGCGACATATTTACGCGAATTCTCAACATTATTAACATGAACTTTGGGCTTCTTTCCAGCATGCGGAGGCAATTTCAAAGGCTTCCTTTGTATGAATGACAAGGATTTTGACTTTTGAATCGGGAGTGGAAATTTCTCTATCTTCCAAGGAGTTTTGGCTGTTTTTTGTTTTGTCTAGCTCCATGTTTAAAAAGGAAAAAGTCTCGCATACCCTTTCTCTAATTAAAGGAGTATTCTCTCCTATTCCTGCTGTAAAAATAAGAAGATCGATCCCTTTTAAAGAAGCTATCATTTTAGCAATAAATCCGTTTAAGGTATGGATATAAATGTCTAAAGCCATTGTCGCTCGTAAATCTCCTTCTAAATGCTTTTTAATGATATCGCGCATATCACCTGAATTGCCTGAAATGCCAAGTAACCCGGATTCTTCATAAAGCTCATGAGAAATCTCTTGTACGCTCTTTTTTTTGTTTTCCAAAAGGTACAGGATAATTCCAGGGTCAATAGAACCTGAACGGGTATCCATCATTAAACCATCTAAAGGAGTAAATCCCATAGTCGTATCAATGCTTTTTCCATTTTGAATGGCACAAAGAGAAGCTCCTGATCCCAAATGGCAAATAACCATTTTTAAATCATCTGGGGCTGCATTGAGCATAACTGCACCTCTTTTTGCACAATACTGAAAACTTATTCCGTGAAAGCCATAGCGTCGAATCCCTTCTTCTACCCATTTGTAAGGAATGGGATAAATTTGCGCAGCTTTAGGCAACGTATGATGAAATGCCGTATCAAAGACAGCTATTTGGGGGATGTTTGGCAAAAGTGTTTCTAAAATCTCAACCGCTTCAAGTTCAGGTAAATTGTGCAAGGGGGCAAGAGGAGCAAGAAGCCGAATTTTCTCTTTAACTTCTTCCGTGATGTGGACACTTGAGTGAAAGTATTTACCCCCATGAACGATCCGATGTCCTATGACATCGATTTCATTAAGAGCCTTTAATACAGCTACTTTACCCTGAAATAGAAAACTCACTAAATATTTTAGCGCCTTTTTAGGGTCTTTTTCTCGGATAGCTTCCTCATGCTCTAAGCCCTTTCCATTTTTTACGCTGAGATGAGCCTCCTCAAAGGCATTTTTCCACTCTAGCTCTGCTTCCCAAAAAGGCTTTATATCCTCATGAGAAAAATCTGTAAACTGATACAAAAAGCATTTGATCGTGCTAGAGCCTCTATTTACAACCAAAATGTTCATTTGTGAAGACCCCATTTCCAATTCCGAATCTCAGGCATATCCTCTCCATACTTCCGCACATATGCGGTATGTTCAAGAAGTTTGCCCTTTAAAAATTGCTTTAGAGAAGCTGCACGAGAACCCAAATGAGGCAATCGATCGATGACAGCTTCAACTAAATGGAACCGATCTACCTCGTTCAATACGGTCATATCAAAAGGCGTTGTGGTCGTTCCTTCTTCTTTATACCCGCGCACGTGCATATAAGAATAATTGGCCCGATGGTACGTTAAATGGTGAATAGCTGAGGGATACCCATGAAAAGCAAATAGCACATGCTTATTGGGAGGGAAAATCATATTATAATCATTATCGCTTAATCCATGAGGATGATCTCTATTTGATTGGAGAGTCATTAAATCCACAACATTCACAACACGCACCTTGAGATCGGGAAAATATTCGCGCAAAAGCTGCGTTGCAGCAAGGCTCTCTAATGTAGGGACATCACCGGCAGACGCCATAATAACATCGGGCTCCGCCCCCTCATCATTACTCGCCCATTGCCAAATCCCTAAACCAGTAATGCAATGTTCAATGGCAGCATCTCTATCTAACCACTGCAGCTCTAGAGCCTTGCCTGCGATGATGACATTAATGTAATTGCGGCTGCGCAAACAGTGGTCGGTAACCGATAACAATGTGTTGGCATCAGGAGGTAAATAAATGCGAACAACATCAGCTTTCTTATTCATGACATGGTTAATAAAGCCCGGATCTTGATGACTAAATCCATTATGATCTTGTCTCCATACATGAGAGGTCAGCAAATAATTTAGGGAAGCAATAGGGCGGCGCCAAGGAATACTATGGCACGATTTTAACCATTTAGCATGCTGATTGAACATCGAATCGATAATGTGAATAAAGGCCTCATAACAAGAAAATAGCCCATGCCTTCCTGTAAGTAAATACCCCTCTAACCACCCTTCACATAAATGCTCGCTTAACACTTCCATTACACGACCATCAGGAGAGACATGATCATCTGTTTTTAAAATCTCGGCCGTAGATATCCTTTCTGTAACATCAAATACAGCACTAAGCCGATTGGAAGAGGTTTCATCTGGGCCAAAAAGGCGGAAATTTTGTTTATTGAGTTTTATCACATCGCGAAGAAAGGGGGCCATTACCTTAGTCGCTTCTGCCAAAATCGTTCCCGGCTCATCAACTCTAATTGCGTAATCCCGGAAATCAGGCATTTTTAAATCATGAAGAAGTGAGCCCCCGTTAGCATAAGGATTTGCTCCCATCCTTTTTTCTCCCTTGGGAGCAAGCTCCAGTAATTCAGGAATCAGGTTGCCTTTTTCATCAAACAATTCTTCGGGCTTATAACTTTTCATCCAAGCTTCAAGCATTTTTAAATGCTCAGGATTTGAGGCTATTTCTGCTAAAGGAACTTGGTGAGAGCGCCATGTACCTTCTATAGGCAGTCCATCCACAATTTTAGGACCTGTCCATCCTTTAGGCGTGCGTAAAATAATGAGCGGCCAAATAGGGCGTTTCCTAAAGCCTTTAGAGCGTATTTCGGTTTGAATATTTTTAATTTCAAGGATCACTGTATCAAGAGCTGCTCCCAAAAGCTGATGCACCTTTTCTGGGTCATTTCCTTCTACAAAATAAGGCTTATACCCATAGCCATAAAAAAGTTGCTTTAATTCCTCATCGCCAATACGCGCTAAAATAGTTGGTTCTGCAATCTTATAGCCATTGAGGTGTAAAATAGGAAGAACGGCCCCATCGTGGAGAGGATTTAAAAATTTATTGGAGTGCCAGCTAGCAGCAAGAGGACCTGTTTCTGCTTCTCCATCTCCTACAACACAGGTAACGATCAAATCCGGATGATCAAATACAGCGCCGTAGGCATGCGTTAAACAGTAACCAAGCTCTCCTCCTTCATTGATAGAGCCAGGCGTTTCAGGAGCCACGTGGCTAGGAATTCCTCCCGGAAAAGAGAACTGCTTAAAAAGAAGATTCATCCCCTCTTCATCTTGAGAAACATCCGGATAATACTCACTATAAGTTCCTTCAAGATAAGTATTTGCTACGATTGCAGGGCCTCCATGGCCTGGGCCTGTAACAAAAATCATGTTTAAGTCGAATTTCTTAATGACTCGATTGAGATGGACATAGATAAAATTCAGTCCCGGAGTAGTTCCCCAATGCCCAAGCAATCTAGGCTTCACATGCTCTATTTTTAAAGGCTCTTTAAGAAGAGCATTATGATAAAGGTAGATTTGACCAACAGATAGATAATTCGCCGCCCGAAAATAGGCATGCATTTTTCGAAGCTCATCTGCTGGTAAGGGATTTTCCATATTGTTCTCTTATAAACCTCATCAATATAATTAAAATATTAACTTGTCTATAATTTAGTTGCGATACAATAATATCCCTATGATTACAAGAAAGGCCCCTATAACAGCCACAATGTTGGAAAAAATAAGCGCCCTATTTTTAATTAATATCCCATAAATTAACCAACTAGACACCGAAACCAGACCAAAAAGAAACCCCGCTAAAGAAACATCATTGGCTGATTCTGTTAGAAATATTTTCATTGCCTGTGTAAAAAATAATAACTGCCCAAGAATACCCACAACAAGCATGTAGCGCTCATAATAAGTTAAAAATCTGCTCCTTAGCGAAACTTCAACACGATCTTCTTCCATTTATTACCCCCCGCAATAAAGAGTAATTGTAACCCAAAAATCAATAAAAACAAAACGCTTAAAGAATAACTAGTGTCATGACTATTCATGACACTAGAGAGAACTTTAAGAACTTTTTACTTTGCGCTCTTTTTAAATTCTTCAAACATATATCCAATCTTATAGACAAGATACTCTTTTGTTCGATGGCAAACATTTAGTTTAGCAATTACTGGCTTAACTTCATTAACAGCTAAAGACAAAATGTCCCCATTCGGATTTTGTGCATGAATGCTTTTGAGAAGATTAGCCATTTCATCTTTGTATTTTTTACGTTCTACTGTTTGATCATCAAAAAGTGTTGAAGCTCTTTCAGATAGTGCCATTGCGCTGCAAGCATTGTAGACGCCTCTTGTTGCTGCTTGAACAAGCGTTTTTTCACTTGGTGAAAAAGAGTCAACTAGAGAAACTTTCTCTTTACGTGAAAATCCTTCAATTTTTCTAGATACATAAAAAGCAGGTCTTATACTTTCTGGATCAGATGCTAGCTCTTTAACTGAACCGGCAACTTCTGCCAATGCATTTTTTGCAGCCAGAGAAGCTTCTTGATTATTTCTAACTTGTAAGCATTTTAAGGTAAATCTTGTATCTACAACTGTAGCTAACAATTTATTGTTAATAAATTCATTATCAATCTTTGCAAAACTATGAAGTGCTGGAAAACTAAGATTTGTTGACATAATACCCCATTTAATTAACTTTATTAAAAAACAGTCATATTTTAACATAATGCAAATTAAAAAAACAAAAAAACATTATTTTAAATCATAATTAAATAACAAATTCATAAAGCACATCCGCAAGTTACTTTAATTAAAGGTTATGCTGAGTGTTAATTTGCTATCGGCAAAAAAGGACTAAAGAATTTACTATTAACTCGTGTTGCTATTTTGAAAGTATATGGGATGCCATAGCGCCTACTATTTGCTCAAAGAAAACAGGATTTAGCACATGGCCGAGTCCCTGAATTATTAAAAGATGAGAGCCTTTAATGGCTTTAACTAGCGCTTCACTGTGAGCTGGAGGGAAAATGGGATCTTCACTTCCTCCAATCACAAGTGTAGGGATAGAGATTCTCTCAAATTCCTCTTCTTGAATGACAGGTGTTGCAGAAGTAGCCAAGGCATGATTACTCTCATGTCCTCTTTTTTCGAGCTTTCCATCCACTCTTTTTAGCGACTTCTCCAATAATCTAGAGAAAAAATCTGTGTTGTAAGCAGATTTTGAACCATTGGCAAGGAGGAACATCTCGACAAGAAAATCGAGCTTTTCTTTCATATTTTCTTGAGGCTTATTATGAAGGGCTAAAACACCTTTAATGAATTCTGGTTTTGGCGGTGGCAATTTAGCTTGGCTCATGTCAAGCCCGCAAAAGGCATCGTTCTTAATGGTCAAATCTGTTGAGGTCATCATTAAAACCAAAGACCGCACTCTTTCTGGAAAATGAATGGCTAATAGCTGAGAAATGAGTCCGCCTGTTGAATAGCCCACTATATGCGCCTTTTCAATCTTTAAGGCATCTAGCAAACCCACTATATCTTGAACCATGTCCATTAACGTATAAGGAGATTCTGAAAAATCAAGCCAAGTAGAAAGCCCTGTGTCGCGCTGATCAAAGCGGATCACAAATAAGCCTTGGAGAGAAAAGGCTTCACAAAACGCATCCGGCCACATCACAGCATCGCAGCCATTGCCCATATTCAATAGAACAGGAGGATTCCCTTCTTTGCCAAAGGTTTCGTAACACAGCCGCATTTGATTTGGTAAAATAACTTGGGTTTCCATTTTATTCACCTTCATTTTTAAATTCTAATGCATGATTTTCAATAGAGCTATGAACAAGGCTTTCAAGATAGTTCTCTTTTGAAATCACTCGCTTGCCGCTTTCTTGTTCAAGATGACTCCTTGCATCTCCGGCAATCTTGCCCATAATCCGAAATACCGTTTCTATATTGGCAATATCTCTTTCTCTCATTTTTCCATCCGGCGTCTTCAATTTCAACTGTACGATTTTTCCGTACAGTTGAATAAATCTTTCATTTTCAGCGAGCTGTATTTTAAGATCAGACCAGCAGCGGCGGAAATTTGGGCTTCCTGTTAAATTCAAACAATTGCAAAATCTTCAACTCTTGCCATGCAGACCATTTGCTTAAAGGATGTATGGTGATATTCCGGGCGTAAGTAAACTCCGTTTCTTGAATGAACTACTATCGCATGAAGTCTTCCTTCTTCTGCAAGAACTTATAGTTCATTCTGGAACAAGAAGTCTTTCAAGGGGCCTTTGGGACATATAAAATTTTGTAGGCCAGGATAGAGAACAATAACGGTATCCGGACCATCAGCCCAACCACCTACCGTATAGGCTCGGAAAATGATCATTAACCCTTTATCAGTAAGAATAAAGGTATTTAGATCATTTGAGCTAAGTACTGGGAGCAATTCAGGCCGGGATGAATAATATCCATAGCCAGTGGTTTTAAAATAATTTTCACAATAGTTGAGAAGAAATTGGCAGTAAGCGCTTTCCTTTACAAAAAGATCCTCTAGCTTAAGCTCGATTATGGAATCACCTTTCAACCAAAAATTTTTTTCCCTCGTAATAAGTACATCCATGACAGCCTCTACCCTGGAAATCACTGCCATAAATACTAACAAGATGAGATGTTTGATAGACAGGGAATAGGCCAAATTCAAACGTACAACCATCTTCCCAATCTTCTTCGGAGGAACTTTCACTTATCTGCAAAGTTTTGAAACGATTTTCAGCTTCACTGTGCAATTGATGATTGACATGTTCTATTAATAAGCTATGTCCGTTAAGAATAGGATAGGAATATGAAATGCTCACCGGAACTTTTGCTTCAAATGAGGTTTCCATGTAACATCGTACACAATTAAACTCATCAACGACCCATTCTGCACAGGCAGGCATAGGTAATAAACATAACAATCCCCATTTACTTAAATTCATCTTCAAATCCCAAAGCAGAGGTTTCAATAGCTACAGAAGACAGATTATCTAGATAGTCGAAATGTTAAGCCTTAAGGATCTAATATTCAAGTATAAATTTTATTGCAGTTTTTGTGAAAATACTAAACCATACCCAAGTGAACTCAAAATTTGGTCGATAGGCGGGATTGAAAGCTGCCTATCGACCAAATTTTGAGTTCACTTGGGTATACTGTCATGACTATTCATGAACCTTCGCTAAAACAATGAACGAACGATATCTGTCAAAACATCATAAATAAATGTAATTATAAGAATGCACAAAGGTATTAAGCAAAACCTACGGCTTTTTTTATATTCTCCTTGTGAATAACGAGACCAGACAAAATAAAAAGTGAATGGGACTGACAAAGGTATACAAAAACACAGGAATATAATCGACAAACCAAGGGGCACTGGCATGCTCGGACTGTCAAATATCATTACGCTAACAGCTGCAAACATAAAAAGAAAAGGGAGCAATAAAAGATAAATAATTGTTGCTGTCCAAGCACATTTCTTTGTCATTTTTCTATCTTTTTCAGAACAAAAAGAAACATTCATTTACAACACACCTTCTTCTGATTCATTTTTAAATTCTGATGCATGATTTTCAATAGAGCTATGAACAAGACTTTCAAGGTAGTTCTCTTTTGAAATCACCGGCTTGCCGCTTTCTTGTTCAAGATGATGCCTTGCATCTCCGGCAATCTTGCCCCCTGTTTTGGCAGCTATCTTGTTCTCATCAAACCCTTGAGCATTCTGATTAACGGCAATTTCTTTTGTTGCAGCCTCTCCAAGCATAGAAAAAATTAATTCAAGATCCGTCATATGATCCCGAAGATTTTCTCGTTGAAGTCCTTTATGCTCTTTATATTCTTTGGGAGTCATACCAAAAGTAGCTTTAGAAATCTCAGCTGTTAAAATGGCATATTCGCGCTGAACCTTTACTCCTCTATTATCCCACTCATCTGTTAATTCTTCACGAATGGCAATCCCTCGCATCCGCTTTTCAATCCATCCATCGCTATATCCTTTTGCCTTATAAATAGCGCGCGTACGCATGGTAGCAAGCTCAGGATCTTCGATCTCCTGGATACGCTCATAGCCCACCTTAGCAAGCCATCTTTTAAAAGGCTCAGCTTTGGGCGAAGGAATAGATTGGATAATGCGAAATACCGTTTCTGTATTGGCAGTATCTGTTTCTCTCATTTTCCCATCCGGAGCCATCAATTTCAACTGTACCGTTTCTCGGTACAGTTGAATAAATCCTTCACTTTCAGATAGTTGAATTTTCAGATTAGACCAATAACGCCTGGAATTGGGACTTCCTGTTAACACCTCAACAATATCAATAATAGAAAAATACCATTCCCCATTGTGAAAGATACGGCGAATTTGTTTATCTTCGAATACGACAAGTCTATTTGATTGTTCTTTAGATGCTTTTTTCTGGGGCATGTTGTCTGACATAGGATCTCCTACTTTCAAAAATTGAGAAGATGTTAATCCTAAAAAGACCAATATTCAAGTGTAAATTTCATTAATAACATGAGAATGGTGGCTATGACGCGAAGGAAACATTCTTATATTGCTAGAACAGATGACTCAAACGTGCCTTTGAATGCCAGGGCGACGTAGGAAACGTCGCACTCCAGGGCGCTAACGCGCAAAGAGTAAAGAGATTTGCTCGGAACAGGAGTCGAACCTGCACGCCCTTACGGACAAGAGATTTTAAGTCTCTAGTGTCTACCATTCCACCATCCGAGCTAAAAGAAGGCCCCTGCTTAGGTGCAAGAAGGGGCTATTATAGTAAAACCTGATCTTAAAAATCAAGTGAGGAAATTATTATCCTCTAAAAAACTTTTCTGCGTGAGAAAATTTTGCTCTGATTCCTGGTGAGGACCCTTAGAAGATTTAGGTTCTTTAGGGGAGTCTTCTGCAGAAGATTCTTCTGTTTTTTCCTCAGACGCCGTTTCTTCTACGTGCTTGGGAAGAACAGGCCTTGAAGAAATCGCAAGATCTTTATACCTTGAGATCGTCTCTGAAATAAGGGTAGGAGGGGGGGGAATAAGACGGGTGAACGTAGATGATGAAACTTGCGTTTCATCACTATGGGCACCACCTCCTCCAGTTGCAGGCTCTGCTGCATTTATCTCGGGTTCTTCCTTAGCGCCTTCTTGTGTTTGAGGTTTATCTTCCCAATCTCTTGGAGCCCGCTGGTCATCTGGACCTCTGCGTCTTCTGTTTCTTCTGCGATCTCTTTTTTTATTATCAGCGCGAGGCTCTTGGGATTGTCCAGATTCGTCTTCTTCTCCCTCTGATACTTCTTCTTGGGAAGGGGCAGCTTCTTCTTTTTGGAAAGCAGGTTCGCGCGCAGGTCTAGGGGAAGAATCTCTTCCTCCACCAATTTTAATAGAGCGCTCATGAGGAGCATTTTTCAAGGCTACCCGCGCTTCTTTCACTTCAAGTACTTCATAATCACTTACCGGCACAATAAAAGATTTAGGTCTTTCTAGGGAGCGGAAGAAAAAAGAGGATCCAAAAGATACTACTTCAAGAGCATCTACAAAATAATCTTCTTGTCCACCACCTTTACTGTTTCTCACCAAAAGCTTATAACCATCTCTTGGGGTAATGATCGTTTCTATAATAGGTTCACGTGTAAAATTCACAAATCAGTCCATTGTTTTAGCCCATATGTATGGGGCGTTTAAATTATTCTTGGGACGCCATAAAGTTCATTAAATCGACCACTCGATGAGCGTATCCCATTTCGTTGTCATACCAAGCAATTAACTTATAAAAACGGCTATTTAATGCGATGCCAGCTTCCTTATCAAAAATACAAGAAGCCGTGCTTCCAATAAAATCAGAAGAAACCACTTCTTCATCGCAAAATTCTAAGATCCCTTTCATGGGTCCGTTTGCCGCTTTTTGCATTGCGGCAGAAATTTCTTCGTAGGTTGTCTCTTTGGACAATCTAACAGTTAAGTCAACCACAGAAACATCTGCTGTAGGAATTCTAAAAGCCATTCCTGTTAGCTTTCCCTTTACTTCAGGCAGGCAAAGAGCAACCGCTTTTGCAGCTCCTGTAGAGGAAGGGATAATATTTATACTTGCAGCTCTTCCCCCTCTCCAATCCTTTTTAGAAGGACCATCAACGGTAGACTGCGTAGCTGTTAAAGAATGCACTGTTGTCATAAGCCCCTCTTCAATGCCAAAGTTATCGAGTAACACTTTGGTAAGAGGCGCTAAACAGTTCGTTGTACAGGACGCATTAGATACAATATAATCTGTTTTGGGGTTATATTTTTCATTATTCACACCCATCACAAATAAGGGGATTTCCCCTTTTGCAGGAGCTGTAATAATGACTCTTTTTGCACCCGATGTTAAATGTTTTTCAGCACCTTCTTTATCTGTAAAGTGCCCCGTAGATTCGATAACATAATCTACCTTTAATTCTTTCCAAGGAAGATTTAAAGGGTCTTTTTCTGAAAAAACCTTTGTCTTTCTTCCGTTAGCGAGTAAAGAATCTCCTTCTGCTTTTACATCAAAGGGAGCCTTTCCATGAATAGAGTCGTGTTTTAATAAATAAGCTAAATTATCAGCTTGTACAAGGTCGTTGACAGCAACAATCTCTATATCTGCATAATTTTGAGCGAGCACTCTATAGACGAGTCTACCGATCCGGCCAAAACCATTAATAGCTATTCTTACAGTCATACTCATTTCCTCGCCTATCAAGCTACCATAAGCATAAAACAGCCCCCCAAAAAAGAAAAGCCCCATTTTAAGCTATTCTCGGGTGAGTGAATTTCCTAAGGAAAATTCACCCACCAGAAATTTAAATCACCCCAAGCTCAAGGAGCGAGCTGCCTCTACAGAGAGAATTTTACCTCTCTCTCTTTTCTTCCTCTGTGGTTTCTTGTCTCTGTGGTTAAAAAAATGCAAGTCTTTGTGTGCTCAAGTGTTAGCAAAAGATTAACCACAGAGACAAGAAACCACAGAGGAAGAAGGAGAGAGAGAATTTCCTCTTTGTTCATCTTATTTTTTCTTTTATTTTTAAAGCAAAAAGCCCAGGCTTTACGACCTGGGCTTTAACTACCGGCTCTTTCTAGCCGCAAGATTTTTTTCAGATGCCCCGACAAAGGAGGGGTATCTGAACTATTCCGATTAGCTAGGGAGGTACTCGATGATGCATGAAGGAGCATTGTCTCCTACACGATTCTCGACACGTACAATACGTGTATAACCACCGTTTCTACCAACAAAACGAGCTGAAAGCTCGCCAAAAAGTTTATTCATTACTTTTCTATCAGTATTGTAGTAGAGCTCTTTTGCTTTCTCTTGGCTCTCAGATTTCTTAATTTCTCTAGCTTCTTTAGGAGTTAGAGTATTGTAAGTAATCATAAGCTCTGCGATCGCATTTCTTCTGCTAGCAAGGGTATTTTCCTTCGCTAATGTGATTAAATGGTCTGCATGTCTTCTCAATTCTTTTGCTTTAGTCACAGTTGTGATGATACGATCATTTTCTACAAGCGACTTAAGCATATTGGCAATCAAACATCTACGATGAGATGAAGTACGTCCAATCTTAAATGTATGTTTACCGTGTCTCATACTTCCTTTCCTGCCTTTTCATTCAAATATTCATTAATCATAGCTTTTACGTTATCTCGCGTAATGCCAATTTTGCTTAAATCCATTCCAAGACCAAGGCCCATTTCTTCTAATTTTGCCTTAATTTCGTTTAAAGATTTCTTACCAAAATTCCTAAAGCGGAGCATTTCCGACTCAGGCATTACAACAAGCTCTCCAATTGTGTCAATGTTTGCGCCTGCAAGACAGTTTGTCGATCTTACAGAGAGTTCAATCTCATTAATCTTAAGCGCAAGCTTTGACATGATCGTGTCACGATCGGTATTAATTTCCACTTCCCCTTTATCAAAGGTGATTTGTTGGAATTTAAGCTGTTCAAACACTTCAAAATGCATAATCCCAATTTGGGTTGCAAAAGAAAGCGCTTCTTCAGCTGTAATACGACCATCTGTCATTACATCCAAGATCAGTCTGTCATAATCTGTATCTTGTCCAACACGTGTGTTTTCGACAAAATAGTTCACAAGTCTAACAGGTGAGAACGCTGTATCGATAACAATTTCATCGACAACTTTATCTTTGATGTTGTGTCTTTCAGAAGGAACATATCCTCTGCCAATAGCAATTTTAAGATCTACGCGGCGCGTCATTGGTTTTGTAATAGTGAACACTGTCATATCGGTGTTGACCACTTCAAAAGCAGAATGTCCTACAAGTTCTTTTAATGTAACTCTGTAAGAGCCGTTATGTTTGTCTAATAAATCTGCATTGACATCGATAATCTTAGAAACAATCTTAGGTTCTCTTGAGCCATGCTCATCATCTGTAGGAAGCTTTCTAAGAAGTGCACCTTTTAAGTTGAGGACGATATGAGTCATATCTTCTACAATTCCTTCAACTCCCATATACTCATGAGGCACGCCTTCAATACGCACAGATATAATTGCAGGAGCTTCGAGCGAAGATAAAAGAACTCTTCTGAGCGCATTCCCTACTGTATGCCCAAAACCTCTTTCAAAAGGTTCCGCAATGAAACGGGTAAAACCCTCTTGTTTCATGGAATCATCGATCTTTATTTTGGCAGGCAATTCAAACTTGCCATATTTTACTGCCATGTTTTATTCTCCTATGGAATGAGAGAATCTGCTCGATTTGATCCAGCAGATTCTCTTTAGATTAAACACGTCTTCTTTTTCTTGCTCTGCAACCATTATGTGGCACAGGGGTTGTATCTCTGATGAGTGTGATGAGAAGTCCTGAACTCTGTAATCCTCGAACCGCAGACTCTCTACCCGCTCCCGGGCCTTTTAAATTCACCTCAACTTCTTTCATCCCCGCAGACATAGCAGTTTTTGCTGCATCTTGCGCAGCTACTGTAGCTGCAAAAGCAGAGGATTTTCTTGAACCAGAGAAATTCACTTTCCCGGCAGAAGCCCAAGAGATAACGTTTCCTGATAAATCTGTAATAGAAATAATGGTATTATTAAACGTTGATTGCACATGTACAATACCGCTTGGTGTGCTGCGTAACGCCTTTTTTCTTACCTTTGCTACTGGTTTCTTTGAACCTTCTTTTTGTGAATCTTGCTTAGCCAAAGTCACTGCTCCTTAATTATTTTTTCTTATTCGCGACAGTTTTTCTCTTACCTTTTCTAGTACGACAGTTTGTACGTGTACGTTGACCTCTAACTGGTAATCCCAATCTGTGTCTGAGTCCTCTGTAAGAATGGATACTTACTAATCGCTTAATGTTGTTCTGAACTTGTCTTCTCAAATCCCCTTCAACGAGATACTCCGATTGAAGAATCGCATTCAATTTTGCAATGTCGTCTCCGGTTAATTTCAGAGCTTTCATATTTGGATCCAAACCCAATTTCGCAATAATCTCGTTAGATAAGCATCGACCCACTCCGTAGATATAAGTTAGGCTCACCTCTAGTCGTTTGTTATCAGGGATGTCTATCCCAATTACACGTGGCATGTATGCATTCCTTTTTTTGTAAAATTAAACCACAATTAATTTAATTTTAGAAATTTATCAAAAAACGTCATTTTTAGGCAATCTTATAATAGCCTTATTCTTTTTCAAATTATCTTTTGCGCTTCATAAACCCATCATACCTCTTCATAAGGAGATGAGATTCAATTTGCTTTGTAGTATCCAATACCACCCCAACAAGGATTAATAGAGAAGTCCCACCAAAAAAATAGCTTATAGAGGCATCTACACCCAAGAAAGTCCCAATCAGATTAGGCAAGATGGCAATAACTGCCAAGAAAATAGCCCCAATAAGAGTGATACGATTCATTGTAGATTCTAGGTAATCCTGAGTCGGCTTTCCTTGTCTTACACCAGGAATAAAGGCTCCATTCTTTTTCATATCAGAGGCAATCTGTTCTGGATGGAACTGCGTTGCCGTCCAAAAATAGGTAAAGAAAAGAATCAGTATAACATAAAAAACTGAGTGTAAAGAATTTCCTGGAGATAACATGCTAGCAAAATTTCCAAGCCAATTACCCGTTCCAAGGAACTGACCAATTGTGGCAGGAAACATTAACAATGAGGAAGCAAAAATCACAGGAATAACACCGGCATAATTCACTTTAAGAGGAATATATGCACTTCCCCCTTGGACTTCTTGTCTTCCCACAACACGTCTAGCGTATTGAAGAGGAATTTTTCTTTGCCCTTGGATAATAAGGATTGTTCCAAAAATAATCGCAACAAAAACGCCGCCCATTACAATAAGAGAGGAAAAGTTTAGCTGTCCAGGTTCTTGAGAATCTAAATTCAGCAATCTAATCACAGAACCAAAAGTAGAAGGAAGCGAAGATAAAATCCCTACAGTAATAATAAGGCTTATTCCATTTCCAATCCCTCTTTCAGAAATTTGCTCTCCTATCCACATAAGAAGCATTGTTCCAGCTGTCATTGTAACCATAACGGTTAGAAAGAAAAGAACCGGAGCACCAAATAACTGAACCTGCATAAGATCGTTAACAATAATCCCAGGATTGCTTGCATTTAACTGCACGGCATATTTCGCAAAAAGAGCGGACTGAAATAAAGCGAGACCTACAGTTAAAAATCTGGTCCATTTACCGACCTTTCTTTTACCTGCGTCGCTATTTTCTTTAATCTCTCGTTGAAGCGAAGGCACAAGGGCAACCATAAGTTGCATGATAATAGAGGCAGAAATGTAAGGCATCACCCCTAAGGCGATGATTGTCATTTGAGCAAAAGCTCCGCCAGAAAATACATCCATTAACTGAAATAGGTTCTGGCTGCCACCTGCAGCTTGTCTAAAAAGATCGGCTGCGGCTTCTCCATTAACACCGGGGACTGGTATGTATGCGCCTATACGACATACAACAAGCATCAAAAGCGTAAAAACAATTTTACTCTTTAGTTCACTGATAGATAAGATGCGCTTTATAGCTTCAATCATTGCTCTACTTTCTCAACTTGCATGTTAAAAAATATGCCTACGAAAAGTAAGCATATTCAAAAGATTATATTCTATTCTTAGATTTTTTTATAAGAGATAGAATTTTTTTCCAGTTTTTTCACAGCTTCTTCAGAAAATGCTGTTGCTTCAATGGTAACTTTTTTTGTTAGCTCACCACGAGATAAGATCTTAAGACCTCCCAAAGCTCTTCGTGTAGAATAGCCTTTCTCTCTTAGTGTTGCTAAATTTACGACGTCGCCATCGTTAAAAAGTTCATTGATATAAGCAAGATTAATAGCAAACACATTAGAGCGGAATTTGCCGTTAACAAAACCTCTGCAAGGAAGTTTTCTGTAAAGAGGAAGCTGGCCGCCTTCTCTTCCGAAATGTCTTTTATATCCTTGTCTTGCTTTGTCTCCTTTTCCACCACGGCTACAAGTCTTTCCTCTGTTAGAACCCATTCCTCTTCCGACTCTTTGGATTTTTTTAACAGGTCTATCTGTATTGCTTAATTCTGAAAGTGTAATCATAATTCGAACCCTCTCATTGTCATGCACTGTTTACGATTTCTAAGATTTGTAAGTGCCAAAATTGTTGCTCTTACTTGGTTTAATGGATTGTTAGATCCAAAACTTTTTGCAACAACATTTTTTACACCACTGAGCTCTAGAACAGAACGCACTTTTGATCCGGCAATGATTCCTGTCCCTTCAGGGGCAGGTTTTAAAAGCACTCTCGCACCATCCCATTCTATAGTGATCTCGTGAGGAATTGTTGTTCCTTCGAGTTCAAAAGTCATAATGTTTTTGCGCGCAGCATCACCACCTTTTCTAATCGCATCTGATACTTCGTTTGCTTTGGCAAACCCATATCCAACACGTCCTTGTCCATCGCCAACTAAAATAAGAGCAGAAAAACTAAATTTTCTTCCGCCTTTTACTACTTTAGAACAACGGTTGATATATAGAACCTTTTCTTCAAATTCGGTCCCGAAGTCTTCTTGTCGATAACGTTGCTTATTTTCTTTCATCTCTTGACCTTATGCTGCCGGTTAAAACTGTAATCCTTCATCACGTGCCGCTTGAGCAAGCTCAGCTAATATGCCGTGAAATTTAAAACGCCCTCTATCAAAAACTGCGCATTTAATCCCCTTCTCAAGGGCGGATTTGCCAATTTTAGCGCCAACTATTTTAGCAGCTTCTTTAGATTTTTTTGACATTTTATCATCTTGAAAGTCTTCGGATAACGTGCAGTAGCTGACAAGAGTGACTCTATTATCATCATCAATTAACTGTGCAAAAATATTGCGGTTACTCTTATGGACAGATAATCTAGGTTTCTCTGCAGATCCTCTGACCTTGCGTCGAACTCTTAATGTACGTGTCTTTCTTGTCTCGTTACGTTTTGCTAATAAACTACTCATTTTATCCCTATGCCGTTTTAGCTTTTGCTGCTTTGCCTGCTTTTTTGCGGACAAATTCTTTTTCGTATCTTATGCCTTTACCTTTATAAGGCTCAGGAGGTCTCATCGATCTTACTGAAGCTGCAAATTGTCCTACAGCTTGCTTATCGATTCCGGTAATGACAATAAGAACACTTTTATCAACTGCAACGTTTACACTTGCAGGTATTGGAAGCTGCGTAGGATGAGAAAACCCTAATTGCAAATCAAGTTTTTGACCTTGCACCGTTGCTCTATATCCCACACCAATCAAAGAAAGTCTTTTTTCAAAACCCTTTGAAACACCAATAATCATGTTATTGAGTGTTGCTCTATAAAATCCGTGAGTTGGTCTTGGAAGCTTTACAGCAGGATCTAACTCTACAATAATTTGCTCATTTTCTATTTTTAGTGATACCCCATTTTCCAATGGAAAATGTACAGTTCCTTTAGGACCTTTAACGTGAATCTTACCGTCGCTGACTTTAACTTCGGTTCCTTTAGGTAAAGCTACTGGGGATTTTCCTAATCGTGACATTTTTTTACCTCATTTCCTAGAGAGTTTACCATACTAAGCCCAAAAGCTCGCCACCACACTTACTCTTGCGTGCTGACTCACCTTCTAGAATACCATTTGGCGTCGAAAGAATTGCAATACCCATGCCACCTAGCACTTTAGGTATTTTTTTATAACCTATATAGCGGCGAAGCCCGGGTGAAGATTTTCTAATAATATTTTGCATTACAGAAACTCTTCCCTCTGCATACTTTAAGAACACGCGAACTTTATAAAGTTCTTCATTGATCAAATATTTTTCAATGAATCCTTGTTCTTGAAGAAGCTTAAGAATTTCTACAACTTGCTTGCTATAGTTAACATCGACGAAGCGATGCTTAGCATCTTTCCCGTTGCGTATACGTGTAAAAAAATCTGCAATAGGGTCGCTCATTGACATAGATTATCTCCTATCTTCTTCTTCGTGTTTAAACGGAAGACCTAATGATTTTAAAAGCTCTAAACATTCTTCATCAGTGGATGCTGATGTAACAAATGTAATATTCATCCCTTGTATGTGTTTAATCTCATCAAGATTTAACTCAGGATAGATTTGTTGATCTTCTAGGCCGAGAGAATAGTTGCCTTTTCCATCGCAAACAAGTGGAAATCCACGAAAGTCGCGAATACGAGGGGAAACAATATTGCAAAAACGGTCAAAAAAATCGTACATTCTCTTACGTCTCAGTGTGACTTTAACCCCGATCGGCTGATCTTCACGCAACTTAAAATTCGCAATAGCTTTTTTAGAGCGCGTTAAAATGGGTTTTTGTCCTGAAATAAGAGTCATTTCTTTAAGGCAGCTTTGAACAGCATTTTTATCTTTAGCTGCTTCGGCAATCCCCATGCTTATAACAATTTTTTTCAATTGTGGAACTAGCATAGAATTGACGTAAGAAAACTTCTTACTCAAAACTTCTTTTACTTCTTCATGGTATTTTTTTTGTAATCTAGACATCGCTATTACTACTTCTTGTTTGTTTTAATTTGACGGTAAACAATTTCTTTGGAACCGAGAGTATACACTAATTCCTTATTTCCGTCTTTATTTTGTTTAACTTTAAGCTTTATCGCTTTGCCTTCATCTGTGCAAATGCTTACATTAGAAATATGGATGGGGGCTTCAATTTCTAAAATTCCGGATTGCGCGCCTTGAGTTTTGGCTTTAGCATGTTTTTTGCGAATGTTTACACCTTGAATGACAACACTCTCAGGTTTGCGAAAAACAACACTGCCCATTTTCCCTTTCTCATTCCCGGCTAGGACAATCACTTTATCGCCTTTTTTGATCCATTTATTACTCATTCTTCTTCACTCCAATTATATAACTTCAGGTGCAAGGGAACTGATCTTAACGAAGCCTTCTTCACGAACTTCTCTTGCTACAGGGCCAAATATACGCGTTCCTTTAGGATTGTCTTTTTCATCAATGATGACGCAGCTATTATCATAAAAACGAAGGTAAGAACCATCAGGACGGCGAATATAGCTTTTTGTTCTAACTATAACAGCTCTAACAACTTCCCCTTTTTTTACGGAACCCTTAGAATCAGCCTCTTTTACAGCACAAATAATGACATCGCCAACTTTTGCATAACGTCTTCTTGAGCCACCGAGGACTTTAAAACAACGCACTTTTTTTGCGCCGGTATTATCAGCTACTTCCAGATTACTTTCTTGTTGAATCATAACTTATATCCTAGTGAAATTATGCTAATGTCTCGACAACTCTCCATCTCTTTAACTTAGAGAGGGGTCTTGTCTCTTCAATCTTTACGCGTTGTCCTACTTCCAATTTTGCATCTTCTACGTGTGCGTAATATTTCTTCCAACGTGTAATAACCTTTTCATATTGAGGATGTCTAAAGGTTCTTTCAACGCGAACAGTCACAGTTTTTTGCATTTTATTGGCAACAACTGTTCCTTCTTGAACTTTTCTTCTTCCTCTTTCTTCTGTATCCATTATTGCCTCACACCTTTTCTTGTAGAACGGTTAGTACTCGTGCGCGGTCTCTTTTCTTTTGGCGCAATAAGTGTGGCTTGTCTAATTTACGCGCCACTTTCTTTTCTGAACGTATGTTAAAAATATCTCTAGCAAGATCTAAGCTTAAAGCTTGTAAATCTTCTGTTGATTGATCTCTTATTTCTTTTGCTTTCATATCTTAATCCTATACTCTCTCTATGCGTTCAACAAAGCGTGTCTTAAGTCCTAATTTTGCAGCAGCACGTCTTAATGCATTTTGCGCAACTTCTTTTGAGACATTCCCTACTTCAAACAGAACTCTTCCAGGTCTTACAACAGCCACCCAATGATCAGGCGCTCCTTTTCCTTTACCCATTCTTGTTTCTGCAGGCTTTTTCGATACAGACTTGTCAGGAAAAATACGAATCCAGACATTTCCACGTCTATTAAAGTAACGGTTAATAGCTACACGGCAAGCTTCAATTTGTTGACCTGTAATACGACCTCTTTCCAAAGTCTGCATTCCATAATCACCGAAATCGATAAAGTTAGCAGCTCTGCTTTTTCCAGCATGCTGTCCCTTTTGCATTTTGCGGAACTTCATTTTTTTGGGCATTAATGTCATAATTTTTTAGCCCCCCATTGCTACTTTTTGAATTTGTTCATCGCCTTTATTAATCCAAACTTTCACACCAATTGAACCATATGTGGTTTCAGCTCTTCCCATTGAAAAATCAATGTCAGCTCTAATTGTG
>Ga0207097_1028_pt1 | contig 28482 bp, 29 predicted proteins | sample Alteio_BWMinHeat_87_FD_153541 | JGI IMG/M metagenome (GOLD analysis project Ga0207097, IMG submission 153541) | Enriched cells from forest soil in Barre Woods Harvard Forest LTER site, Petersham, Massachusetts, United States -... | ecosystem: Environmental > Terrestrial > Soil > Temperate forest >...
TGTGTAATTCACTGTTTTTCTGAAAATATAGATTTTGCAAAAACTGTAACCTCTTGGGGATTTTATTTAGGCATTGGCGGAACAATTACTTACCCAAAAAACAACGAACTTCGCCAAATAATACAAACTATAGGCTTAGAAAAAATCGTTCTTGAAACCGACTCTCCATTTTTACCTCCACAAATTATACGAGGTAAAACAAATTATCCAAAATATATTTACGAAATTGCCCAATTTATCTCTAATCTTCTTGATACTAGTTTTGACTTGGTTGCAAAACAAACAACTAACAATGCAAAAAAACTTTTTGAAATAGATTAAGAAATTACACAAGCGCCACTATCTCTAAGATCATCTTCTTCAACTTTTGGTTCGTTACTCCAGATTTCTATATGTTTATCAAAATCAAAAACTATTCTCCCATCATCTAATACTATGCCAGTATCATAAGAGTTTTCTTTTAATTTAATTGTGATAAATTCTCTAGTATCCAAATCTAAAATTTGGGGTTTTTTCTTTTTACGAGTTTTATCAGGATCAGTAACTAATAATCTATTTTTATACAATAAACAAATGTTACATCTTATTTCATAATTAGCTTCAATTTTTTTACCAAATTTGTTTGTTTCCATTACCCATTCATCTGGTAAATAACTAATAATAAGATCTTGAAGAACTGCAATTACATTAGTATTATTTAAAACTTCTTTAATTTTATCAATTTTAAATTTATCATTTTGAAAAAAAACTAAATCCCCATTATTAGCGAGTGCCAAGAATCTATTATCTGGATATAAAACTATAGCACTAAAATCATATGTTTTAGGCTCAATAATCTCTGATTCATCTATTCCAACAAGATCACCATCTAGGCCAACATCCCATCTAGTTTTCTTAAATAACCGTGGTTTTTCATTTTCATCTCTTAATAATCCATTAGATTTCCAAGCTACTCTGCAAGCTACCCAATCAAAAATACATAAATTATTTCTGTTTGATTGCAAAAGAATGTTTCCATCAGACAATGGTAAACCAAAACGAGGTTTTTCTGTGTCATATTTACCTGTTCCAAAAATATCTGATATTCGTGAATCAAATTCAGATAATTTCAACAAAACTAAACCTGTTCTTAAATCCAAAACAACTAAATATTCAAAACTAAAATTCTCATTATCACAAATTAATAAAACTAATTTCTCATCGCCCAAATAAAACATCTGTTCTGTGTGTAAATAGTTATAAAAAGCATGATTAAGTTCAAATACAAATTCTTTCAAAACTTTTCCGAAATTCGTATCAAATATTTTTATTTTTTTTGGCCCCTTACCATGGTCATTTATTTTAGTATTAATAACACATGCAAATCGATCACCTGGCAATTTACATAATTTTGTAACATACCAGTTAATACCTTTTTTTGTTTCCAGCCCATTAATCTCAAATAAATAATTGCCTGAATTAATATCAAGAACTTTTATTAATCTTAGATTAAAGTTAAATACTAATAACGCCAATTTACCTTTACCTAAATCAAACATGTTAAAAGAATAGTTTGAGCTAGTATCTATAGCAGCAAACGGGTTTTTGAAACCATTTTTTAAGATTTGCTTTATATCTATAAAATAATCATTTTTTTCTTTTATTTTAAAAGTTTTTTCTAATCGCCAGCTTTCAACATGAGATCTTGCTTGCTCTGCCAATTCATCATCATTTTTTTGTTGCTGCTCAAATGTTAAAGGCTCAGGAGACGAGGGCGTTATTGAGCTAGAAACATAATCCATAGAAAAGATACAAGAACTTGAAAAAAATAAAGTTAAAAGTAGTTTTTTATACATGCTATAATTCTAGCAGATTATGCAACCTTCTTGAACTTCTTTTTTAGGTTGATTTGTCCAAATCTCTATTGACCCATCTTCAGCATAAAAAGCGATTCTCTTGCCGTGATCCAAAACCACAACGCTATTTCTTTTATACATTTTTAAAAGTAATTCTTTTTTCAAAATAATATTTTTTAATTTTCCAGTTTTAACATTTAATACTGAAAAATCACTATTACCTATACTATCTCTTATTTTACACAACACTGTAAAAGTTTCGCCTAAAATATATGTTGCCCCAACCCTAAAAAGAGTATTGTGTTCATTTCTATCTACAATTGTAACTGAATTCCAATCATTTGATAAATAATCAAGAACTATATTTTGCAAATCAGGAATCACTAATTTATCTTCACTTAAAATCTCTTGAATTTTCTTAAACTTAAACTTTTCATTATTCCAAATTTTAAAAACATTTTGATGGTCCAAACCTAGCCATTCACCATTTGGTAGAATAAAAACATCTGAAAAATATGTTGCTGCTTTTATTACATCAACTTTGTCTGTTCTTGTACAAATTATACATATCTCATACCCAAATTTTAATAGCAATCTACCATCAAAAAAAGCTAATGCTTGACGTACAGAAATACCTTTATCCATAGCAGAATCAATTCCCAACACATTTGTATATTTTAATGATGAAGACTTTTCTTTTAAACTGTCACCATCACGTTTTTTAACTAAATCAATTTTTTTCACTATTTTTTCAGAATTTAGATCTAAGATAAGTATAAATCTACACGCTCTCTCAAAATCCTGATTTAACAGAGCCATTCTATTTTCAGATAAATAAACTCCTTGTATTCTATCCAACTTATTTTCAGCATATTCACCTTCAATAAGAATATCTTTCAAAAGCTTTCCGGAATTTATATCGTATATTTTTATTTTTTTATTTTCCCCCCAAAAACTGTTCAAAATACATGCAACTCTATTTTCTGGCAATCTACATAATTGTGTAGGTAATAATTTAGAACTTTTTTCGTCGTCTAAGGGATTAATATTGTGCAAACACCTATCTGAATTAATATCCAATATTCTTATTGTGTAAAACTTGTCTTTGACTGTATAAAGAACTCCCAATTTTTTGTTATCTAATTCACATACTTGAATATTGTCATAATTAGTCTGTTTTGCTCCAACCAAAGATTTTGCAGTATTTAACCAACCTAACTCATTGTTTGTCTTTGGAAACCTAACTTGGCAATACCATTCTTGCTCATGATCTATTTCTTGCATAGATGTTACCCCTGAGCTTTCATCTTGCACCCCTTTAGATTCCTCTTCATTCTTTTGTCTTTGTTCAAAAGTTAGAGCTTCCTGATCCGCTGAATTGGTAGATGGGCTACTTGAACTTGAAACAAAAGGCTCTTGATCCATGCTGTAAATACAAGAACACAAAAATAATAACAAAGTTAAAACTATATTTTTCATTTTTCTCCACTTAAATAATCGATTGATTAAGAAACTACGCAGTCATCTCAGATTTCTCTTTTGAAATCCTTGATTGATTAGTCCAAATCTCTATTGAACCATCTTTGGCATAAAAAGCTATTCTTTTACCATTATCTAGAATTTTGCATTTTTCTTCATCATACATTTTTAAACAGAAATCTTGTTTCAAATTAATTTTTTTTATTTTGCCAGTTTTAACATTGAATACTCCGCAACATCCATAAATACTAGAAAAAAAGTGATAAAATACTAATATGTGACTTTCATCTAAAATAAATTTTCTATCACAAACGCTTTCAATTTTATCTATAATTATAGTTGAAATCCAATTACTTGGTAAATAATCAAGAACTATTTTTTGTAAATCAGGTATCATTGGTGTCTCTTTATGAAAAACATCCTGAATTGTCTTAAACTTAAACTTTTCATTATCCCAAATTTTAAAGACATTATCATGGTTCAAACTTAGCAATTGTCCATTTGGCAGCACTAAAATATCAAGACCATCTCCTTTCCGTATTCCATCAACTTCACCTGCTGTAGAGATTATACATATATTGTTAAAACTTCTTAGCAATAATCTACCGTCAGAAAATGGTAATGCTTGATTTATCGTTACTTCAGCCTGGCCACCAGTATCATTGCCAAAAATATCTATATATTTTACTAACGAAGTAGTTTTTTCTTTAAAAATGTCACAATCATGTTTTTTAATTAAATCAATTTTTTTTACTATTTCGCCAGAAGTTAAATCTAAAATAAGAATCAATCTCGATCCATATGTACATAGATCTTTAACTATTAAAGCCATTCTGTTATCAGACAAATAAATTCCCTGTATAGAATCATGCCATTTTGGAATATTTTCAAAATATTTATTTTCAATAATTATCTCATTTAAAAATTTTCCGGAGTTTATATCATATATTTTTATTTTCTTATTTTCTGAACTGTTTAAAATGCATGCAATTCTGTTTTGAGGTAATAGACATAATTGTGTAGGTATTAATTTAGGGTCCTTTTCGTCTATTAGTGGATTAATAATGTGCAAACAATTGCCAAAATTAGTGTCTAATATTCTTATTGTATAAAATTTTGTAGCTGTATAAAGAACGCCTAATTTTCCATTATCTAATTCACATAATTTAATATTATCGTAATTGGTTTGTTTTTTGCCCATAAGAGATTTTAGTCCATTTGTCCAGTCTAGCTCGCGATTCGTTGTTTCAAATTTACACTGACAATACCAATCTAGTTCTTCACCTATTTCTTCTCTAGAAATAATTTCAAAGCCCTCTTCTTGGGTTCTCTTGGATTCTTCTTCCTCTTTTTCTCTTTGTTCAAAAGTTAGAGCTCCTGATTGAGTAGATGGGCTACTCGAGCTTGAAACAAAAGGTTCTTGATCCATAGAATGGATATAAGAACTTAATAACAATAATCCAGAAAGTTTAAAAAGCATTAGATTTCTTCCAAAACCTAATATTAATTTCTTCAAGGACCCGTTCGTGGTGAGTGTTTGCGCAGCAAACTTATCGAACCATGAACGAGAATTTTTATTCACCCTTCGATACATCGCACTTCGTGCGATACTCAGGGCGAACGGGAATAGACCAATTTTTAAGTTTCGTAAGAAATCTATTTTTACAGACCTATTTTTCATGTTTTTCCCCTATATAAAAACTATTTAAGATATTCACGAGCGCTTCTATATCTTAACTTTAGCAAAAATAAATATATGTGTCAAATTGAAATTATTTCCAGGTTTAGATGCCCATTCTACGCTTTTTTATGCTCTTTTGTGACGTAATTATCTGTTGCTTATTTTTTAGGGCAAGTTTATTAATAAGCTGATAAAAAATATCCCTATCAATAGCTTTAACAACAGCCTGTTCATGGGCTTCGGCCAAGCATACCGGATAGCCATAACCTTTAATACACTGATCAACAATAATAGCTATTATTTTATCCATTTTCTCTTTATCTTGAGCAATCCAAGCAGGAACTTCTATACGAACAATTTCATATCCAACATCAACATAAACAAAATAAGGTTGTAAATGAGCTGGATAATCTTCTACTATTCTGGACCTATTTTTGAATATTGTTGTATATTGAAAATCCTTAAGAAAAAAAGAAATTACTTGAGAATCGACGATATTATCCACAGTTTTTATTTTGCCAAAACTTTGTGGCTCCCAATCTGTTAACTTAACACGAATGAGATTCACAAGCTCTTTGCTTTTAGGCAAGCTTATATATCCTGCAATTAGAAGCTTATCTCTATAAAATTGATGCAAAATACCCAGATATTTTCCCAAATAAGTCTCTTTTACAAAATTAGATTTTGATTCTAAGTGCCAAAAGATTAAAGATCCATCAAAAAGAAGTAACTTATTTTCTTGTTCTTTAAGTTCTTGGGATATTCGTAACCCAGTCGAAAATTCAAGCTCTTCCCTTTTACAATCAACTATTTCAGTACTTGATTCTTCATCATTTTGACCTGAAAAAACATAGGGGATAGAATTGAATTTTACACCGGAACTTTTGCCATAGTTCAAAATAACTGATCCTATATTAATTAAAAAGCAACTTGAACCCTGATGTTTGTCTGGATAAACTTGTGAACCATCAACTGCTATTACAGTATAATCTGATATTTTATTTACTATCTTATTAACATCTGACAAACTACCTTCCCATTTAGGCAACAACCATTCTGTTTTTAAAGTTTCTGTTTCTTTTTTGAAGCTATTATCATCTGCTATTCCTTGCCAAACTTGCAGGGCTAGATCCAATTCATCACTGAAATCATGGAAAGCAGTATCTGCAATTTTTTCTATCTCTTTGAACAATTTACTTTTGTCTAACACTATAAACTCTCAACCCTTTATGAACCGCATCCAGAGAAAGCATGGCACATTTAAGTCTATTTGGACCTAATTCTATACCAATCATTTTTTGTACAAAATCCTGATCAAGTTTCAATACTTGTTCAATAGTTCTATTTATACATGTATTAGTTAACATAGAAGCTGTTGCTTGGCTTATTACGCATCCTTTTCCTGTAAATTTAACCTGACTAATAACGTTATTTGTTAACAATATAGTCAATTCCACACTATCACCACAAGAAGGGTTATATTCTCCTGTAGTAACATCTGGATTTTCAATTATTCCATAATTGTTAGGATTTTTATAATGCTCTAAAAGCTCTTCTTTGTATAGATCCATTTTAACCTCTATTTAAGTATATTATTTTTATATAATTTCGTATAGACAATGGATTACTTTACATTATTATATTATTTAATTTATATTGAGACTATTAGGTTATAGGGGAGTATAATGAAACTATTAAGAATATTTTTATTTATATTATCGGCAGCTGCTGTATTAAATCTTATTTCAAAAACCAAAATAAAGACAAAAAAAGTAGTAACAGAAGAAATAGATATAGCACCCAAAAATATATTTTTTGATATAGGAGGTGTATTATTTGATACCTCAAAGACTGCCGTGATGTCCAAATTAGGAATAATAGAATGCATGTGTAATTCTGATATAGAAAATAGATCATTTGAATTTATGTGTTTTATGGATCCTGAAAAATCCGATGAATGCGCAACATTTAAAGGACGACCATTACCTTCAATATTATGTAAATGGCAAAAAGGTAAAATGACCTGTCATGAACTTTGTCAGAAGGTACAAGATTGTATCGCTCAAAACCCAAATTTCTTCAAAAATAAAACAGAAAAAAAATTAATAAAGCAAATTAGCGAACTGGTATTGCCCGAAAATTATTTAGAAATAACGAAACCACTTTATGAAGGATTTAAACTTGCAAAAGAATGTAAAAAATTAGGACATCACATTTTTATACTTTCTAATTATGATCCTGAACATTTTGAGTTATTAAAAGAAGAGTACCCAAAGCTTTTTGAAATTTTTGATGATAAAGATATCGTACTTTCAGGTAATATAGGGATAATGAAACCCAACAAAAAAATATTTAAATACGTCATTAATAAATATAAACTTGACCCAAAAGATTGTATTTTTATTGATGATCAAGAAGAGAATTTAGAAGCAGCATCACAAGCAGGATGGGATGAAGGCATACTTTATAAAAAAGCAAGTACAACACGCAATAAGCTTAGAAAAAGAAATATATTATAATTGAAATGCGCCGTATCCTTCGACGAGCTCAGGACGAGCGCATTTAGAGAAATTTTTTCCCCGCTCGTGGTGAGCCTGTCGAACCATACGAGCAATCATAATTTGCTTTTGCCGTAATTCTGTAAAGATTGAAGCTCATGATCTTCTAAATATCTCCATCTGCCAATAGCCAAACTACCCTTTTTAAGTCCAGCATATTCAAATCTATCAAGCCCTACGACTTTATACCCAAAATGCTTAAACATGCGCTTAATTATTCGATTTTTTCCACCGTGAATTTCTACAATTATATGCTTTCTTAATTTGCTTTTAATTACCGTGATTTTATCAAATTTGGATTTGCCATCTTCTAGAAAAACACCTTTTTTGAGCCTTTCTATATCTTCCAGGGCAACAGGCCTGTCCAAGGTAACATAATATCTTTTTGTAACCTTATTTTTAGGATGAGCAAGTTTCTGAGATAAATATCCATCATTTGTAATAACCAATAAACCTGTGGTATCTCTATCTAATCTACCCACAGGATAAAGACGTTCTTGAGCAGAATAAGCAACTAAATCCAAAACCGTCTTGCGGCCATATTCATCTGAAGCTGTTGTAACATAGCCACGGGGCTTATTTAATAAAATGTATACTTTTTGTTCAAGATCAATAATCTCTTCTTTATATTTAACAACATCATCTGGTAATACTTTAAAGCCAGGCTCTTTTACAACTTTTCCATTTACCGTAACATCCCCTGTTTTAATAATTTCTACCGCAGCCCTTCTTGAACAAACTCCGCCTCTTGAAAGATAAACATTTAAGGGAATTTGATCTATTTTTTCTTTTTTTTTAGTATTGCCTGAAAGCATAAAATTCTTCCTAAAAGTAAAAATACCCTATATAAAATATAGTATACGCAAAAATTTTAAAAATAATAGTTTAAACAGGACATTAATCATGATCATTTCAGGTAAGGAAATTAAGAGAAACCTCTCAAAAGACATAGTTATAGATCCCTATAATGAAAGCCAATTGGGCCCAAATAGCTATAATCTAAGACTTCACAATGAGCTTTTGGTTTATGAAAATCATGTTTTAGATATGAAACGAGAAAACAAGGCCTATAAAATATCAATACCAAAAGAAGGGTTAATGCTTAAGCCGAATTCACTTTACCTTGGAAGAACAATTGAGTATACAGAAACCCACTCTTACGTACCCATGTTGGAAGGAAGATCCTCCATTGGAAGACTAGGTCTTTTTGTTCATATAACAGCAGGCTTTGGAGATGTTGGATTTAAAGGCTTCTGGACTTTAGAAATATTTTGTGTACAACCTATAATAGTCTATCCTGGAATAGAGATTTGCCAGATTTTTTACCACTCCATAGAAGGCGATTATATTAAATACAATAGTAATAAATACCAAAATAATAGAGGAATACAACCTAGCCTACTTTACAAAGACTTTGAAAAGTAAATTTTATCAACGCGCTCGTGGTGATGCTTCGACTTCGCTCAGCATGATAGGCCTTGTTTTGCCTGCCTGGGCGCCGAAGTTTTAACGTAGGCGGCTCGAACCATACGAGCGAAATTTAGTTTATCTTGATCCTTCTGTGGCAACTTTTGCATTTCCTTCCAAAATATCCTTTATTTCAGGATCTTGGATTTCATATGCATAATCTGCAACTATTCCCATACTATTAGGATCTAAAGGTGTAAAATTTCTAAGTTGTTCCATTCTTGTATTCATATAAGTGTTATGGTGCTTCCATTGATCTACTGCATAAATAAAGTCCATGTTTTTATCGTCTTTAGCCACTTGAATTGGGGACCGACCTTCTTTATTTGGAAGATCCAGCCTGGCTCCATTTTTTAACAGATATATTAGTATTGCTTTGGTTACCTGTGGCTCATACATAGATGATCTCTTAACCAATAAAGTTAAAACCGTTTCACCATCTTTATCAAATGCGTTTATATCTACAGATTTATCATTTAAAGCACTTCGTATTGCATCGAAATTACTAACCCTAACACCATTAAATAATAATTCTTGAGAATTAGTTTTTCTCCTCTTAGTTGGACGAGGGTCGTCACTACACTCTACAACAAATGTTCCTGATAAAATCAGATATAGCGCTATTAATTTAAGATTATTCATATTTACCTCCCATTTAAATAAAAATTTACTCTATCACGTTAGTTAATATTACCACTTGCAAATAACAAAAATCAAGAGTTTTGCTTAGAATTTTTATACTTTTCAAAAAGTAATGATATTAGACCCAAACAACCTAATAAAGCAAATGAAATTAGAACTTTAATAGAAAAGATTTCTCTCATAGAGTTTATTTGACACAATTGTTTGCCTGCATAGGCATAAACTATAGATCCAGGAATAATTCCCAGTGAAGTCGTCCAAATAAAAGTTTTTAATGGAATTTTAGTCAAAGATGCAAGAATATTAATTATAAAAAATGGGATCACAGACATAACATGCAAAATAAGTAAATAAACGGCTCCATATTCATCTATATTCTTATTAAAATGCTCAAGTTTTTCTCCATATTTTTCCTGTAATGTCTCTCCAAAAAAATATCTAAACATTAAAAATGCTAAAATTGCTCCAATTACTCCACCTATATTGGTATAAATAGTTCCAAGTATGACACCAAATAAAAAACCGCCAACAACAGTTAAAAGACCCGCGAGAGGAAAGGAAGAAACAACAGTTAATATATATAAAATTATATAACCAAGAACAGAAGTTAAGTAATGTCGATCTACAAAATTAAGCAAATATTCCCTATTCTGCTTAAAACATTCAAATGTGAATTTTTTATACATCCCAGTATAATGTATAATCAAAATCAAGCCCAATATTAAAAATCCTAAGATTATCTTTTTTTTATTACTTGTACTCATTAATCAAACCTATTTTTTTATATATTCGGTCCACTCAACAGAGTTATCATTTTTTCTTATATAATTATTAATTAATCTTATAACTACGAAAGCTACAAAAGCAATAATTAGAAAATCTACTAATACTTGTATAAATGCGCCATAATTGATAGTAACGGCTGGCTCAACAACTTTGCCATTTGAATCTAAGATAGCTTTTTTTAATATGATTTTTAAGTTAGAAAAGTTAACATCTGCTATTAATAGCCCAATAAACGGCATTAATATATCACCAACTAAAGAAGTCACCACTTTTCCAAATGATACAGCAATTACTATGCCTAGAGCCATATCAATTGCATTTCTCTTTAGCACAAAATCTTTAAAATCTGTAAAAAAACCTCTAATTTCAATCATATTCTTCTTAACATTTCTTCTATTTTCTGAATAAAAAATTCAACTTCTTGCTCATTGTTATAACCATAAAAACTTACTCGCACAGATGCATCCAAATCCAAAACTTGATGCAACGGTTGGGCACAATGATGTCCGGCCCTTACACAAATATTATACTTATCCAAATAAGCAGCTACATCATGTGCATGTATTCCATTAACTACAAAATTTACAATATGCCCATTTTTTTTTAGCTGTTCAATTGGTCCTAAAATTTTAATTCTAGAAAATTTAGATAATCCATCAATTAACTTGGAACATAATAAGGCTTCATATTTTTTTAAATCATCAAAGTTTATATTTTCATTTATATAATCAATAGCGCTGCCTAATCCTATTGCATCAGCAATAGAAGGCGTCCCGGCTTCAAAACGATCAGGAAACTCTAACCAAGTAGATTTTTCAAAACCTCCTTGTTTTACCATACCACCACCAAACTCAACTGGTTCTATATCTTTGGCAATTGCATACTTAATAAACAATATTCCAATTCCTGTAGGACCAAGAAGTTTATGACCTGAAAAAACTAAAAAATCTACATCTATTTTTTTGACATCTACTTTTTCATGAGCAACAGATTGTGCTGCATCTATTAAAATTTTTGCTCCAAACTTATGTGCTTCTTGGGTCAAAAATTCAATATTATTACGTGTACCCAAAACATTGGAAACATGCGTAATTGCTACTAATTTAACTTTATTATTAGACAAAAAATCTTGATAAGTTTTTAAATCTAACTCACCTGTATTGGTAATAGGAACGATTAAGAGTTTCACCCCTTTTCTATGAGCAAACTGTTGCCAGGGAATTAAATTAGCAAAATGTTCCATTTGACTTATTACTATTGCATCACCTTCAAATATATTTTTTTCTGCCCAAGAAAGAGCAACTAAATTTATTCCCTCAGTAGTACCTCTTGTAAAAGCTATTTCATTTACATCTGCATTAATAAATTTTGCTATCTTTTTTCTAGCATTATTAAATAAAGTAGTTGCTGTCTCTGAAAAACTGTAAACGCCTCTATGAACATTGGCATTATGTTTTGTATAAAAATTTACTATCGAATCTATTACTTGCTGTGGCTTTTGAGTAGTAGCAGCGTTATCAAAATAAATTAAAGATTTATAATTTTGAAATAGGGGAAAGTCTTTCCTGATATTTTTCATCATATTTTTCTAAAACATTTTTATAAAATTCAAAAAGATTATTATCGTTATATACCACAAAATAAATCTTCTTAATATACGATTTAGAATAATCAAAATTAGCAATGGTTTTAACTGCTATTTCTGTAGCTTTTTTTGGCGGGAATGCAAAAATACCAACACTTATAGCTGGAAAAGCTATTGAACTTAACTTATTTTTATCTGCCAATTCTAAACTAGATAAATAAGCATTACCCAATAATACAGGGGCCACACTAGTATTTGATGCTCTCCAATCTGGACCAACTGCATGAATAACAGATTTACAATTCTTAAGATCATACCCTTTTGTTATTACCGCTTGTCCTGTATAACAACGAGTATCTTGTCCTAATAACGGATACTTTAAACATTCCTTTTCAAGCTCTGGTCCTGCTGCTTTATGTATTACGTCACAAATGCCACCACCATGCTCTAAATTCTTATTTGCAGCATTAACAATCGCATCAACTTTTAAATTCAGAATATTATCTTGAACTAGGACAGTTTCTATCCCATTTATTTTATAACTAATATTTGTTGAATTACATTCCAAGTAACCTGTAATAAACAAAACAGCCATCAAATAATTTATTTTCATACGTTATCCTCTAAATAAAATAAGCCTGAAAATAATTTTCAGGCTTATAAATTCAAATTATTTTTGAAAAAGTTGGTACCCAGCAGCACCTGTTATACTGCCTCGCATAATGCGATATAACACCTGAGATACATTAGCTTTTTCTTTTGCTTCTTTCATTTCTTTTTTCAGATCTGCTTCCATAGACTTTAATATAGCAAGTTTATTTTTTAACTCCGCAATTAAGTATCTATCATATTGAGCATAAAGTGATGATTCTTGAATAGAAATCTTATCAACTAATTTAGCTTGTTCTTCTTTATTAGACTTAATCTTAAAATATAATTTACCTGTATTAATCACACCTGAACTCGCATCTGTAAGATCACCTAAAAGACCTACAGTCAAATCATATCCAGCTAAAGCTAAACACCCTAACATAGGTACATTTGTTTTAAGAAAGCTTGAAAACTCGTAAGAATTTGCAGCTTTTTTCATAACAAATGGCAATGCAGCAAGCATAGCAACTGAAGCAGCACCTTTAGGATATTTGCTAGTCAAATCGCCAGCATATTTGGCAGCAACTTTAGCACCCGAAGTTACTTTTTTACCCACAGCGCTAAACACATCCTGTATACCCGAATTAATTAATGCTGTAGAAGATATAACTCCTAAGCTTATTATCAGAGATAAAAACATTGAACGTTTCATAAAATTACTCCTATATGTAAATTAAAACTTCTTGAACAGCTTGCTAATACCACTCTGTGTTCTTTTTCTGTAATTTTTATATGCTTGTTCAAGTTCTTTAGATTCAACAAACTTATAATGTTTTGTAACATCATTTTCATGGTTGTAGTTTGTTGTATATATGTCGTGCTTATTAATATGAACTAACCAAAAACCTACATACCCATCTTCTACCATCATAAAATTAAGATTTATTTTTCTAACGTTATTTGTTTTGAAATCTGAACCTACAGGAAACCCAATATTATATAATTTCCATATAAGTTGCCTCGATAAATACACGCCCAAATCTATTCTTGATGGAATCTCTTTTGTATTACGTATCTGGTGCTTAATTGTAATAGCACCAAATAAACTTTCATTAAAAAAATATTTAACTGGAAGCCACTTAGGTATAAAATCCAATAGTTCTTTTACCCCAAAAGTAGGCACTCCTACTTCTTTAGAAATATTAATTGTTTTTGTATGAGGATTTATCATAGTTAAATCCACTGCAACAAGAACATCTGAAGACTCTAAGTCTATATTAAGTTTTTGTTTGATCTCATTTTTAATTGCATTAGGATTTTTGAAATCACTTAATTTTGCCCAACGCTTTGCAGTCAAATAAAAATCTTTGAAGTTTTTAGGTGTATCTGAACAAAATGTTTGGCCCAAATTTAAAGAGAATAGAGCTAAAATAATCAGCTTTAAAAATTTCATAATTGTTCCCAGCTAAAATATTCAATCTACATCTACACTTTAACAGAGTAACACATATAAGTTTTATTGTAAAAAGGGGTATTTGTATTAAGTACTCACACCCGAAACATATTATCAAACTGAAATATATTAATTTTTGATTATAGAACGTCTAATTATTCTTATTGTCTGTTCAGTAGCAACTATATAATTGTCTGGCAAATCATCAAAATAATTATCCAATATTTGTTGTATTACAAGAATTTTGTTTTTCGGGCGTTCATCAAGTAGTCTAAGAAGTATAATTCCCGCATGTTGAAAATTATTACGAAAAACCATTTCGCCAAAATCTTTATCATTCGTAATAAGAATTCTATTTTCTAAGAAAGCTTTATTTAGAACAACTATATCACTAAAACCCGAAATATTATCGGATACTGAAAAAACATCATAACCTTTTTCAAAAAGCCATCGTGAAACGGCTGAGCCAACACACTCATCAACAATAAACTTCATTCGCTTCCAACTAAATTTTTAAAGGTGCAAAAGTAGTATTATCAAGAGCCTCTTGTGCAAACAATAAGCATGCAAAAATATCATCTTTTGTTAGTTTTCCGTATTCTTCAATGATTTCATTAACTGAAATCCCCTGGGCTAATAATCCCAAAACTTGTTGAACAGTTAACCTTGTACCTTTAATGGTTGGTTTACCTAACATTATTTTTGGGTCTATTATTATTCGTTTTAATAATTTTGATTTTTCTTCCATATTATAGTCCTTTCATAGATATATCTAAACAAAGTAAACAAATTCACCAACTGTTTTATATCTCAAATTACATTTTCGTTTTAAAGCTGCTTTTATTATTATGGGTAAAGTAATAAATATATTTCCCTGTTTTTCACTTAAAGTAACAATATTTTTACCAATAGTTTTATTTAATTTCAATAAATCTAAAACTAAATTGAGCTGATCTGTATTTAATGATTTAATTATACGCGTTTGTTCCCCAGACAAAGTATATAAATTTACATTTCCATTATCAAAAGTAACATAAATATATTCACCATTTGCGTTTATCCTTTTAACTATATTATCAAAATAGAGAGTATACTTAAGATCTCTCGTTTCTAAATTCCATATTTTTAAAGTCTTATCTGCACAACTTGCCATAATATATTTATTATCTTGGCTTATTGCAATTGATTCAATAGTACTATTAAGATCAAATGTATTCTTAATTGAATTAGTCTCCAAATCCCACAATTGTATTTTATTATCATAAGCAACAATAATAACGTATCGGCAATTTGGACTTATTAAAGCCAACATAATTTTATTAAGATAGTCACATTTAAGATTATCTTTCAACGTATGTTTAAGAATTCCTGTTTCTAATTCCCAGATCTTTACGCTTCTATCATGAGAACCAGTAACAATATATTTGTCATCCTGACTTATTACAATTGACCGAAGAGAAGCTCTACTATGTTCCAGTGTATACTTAATAAATCGCCAATTCTCTAAATCCAATACTCTTGCATAACCCCAGTAACCCATAACAGCATATCTACCATTATTGCTTATATCCAAAGGCTCATTCCAATCATTCCAAAATTCATATTTCAAATCATTTGTTTGTGTATCATAAACTTCAACTCTTTTTCCTGCTGGTTCATTTGATCCACAATGAACAAATTGTCTTTGATAAAATATATATCTACGTCTTTTGAACCTTAATGAATAAAAAATTTTTGAATATAAATTATTAAATGCTTGATCTGAAATTTCAAGTTCAAATACTGGTTTTAATTCATCAGAAATATATGAAAATATTTCTAATTCAAGAACTTTAGGAAGTTTTTTAAAATTATTAAAATCTATCTCGTAAGCAGAATAAATTAATGAACTAGAAAAAGTTAAAAATATAAAAATTAATTTCATAATTAATAAGATTTAACTTCCATCCATAACTTACTAATGCGTGAAGCAGGAAGTTCACGCTTTAATGGAGAGAATTTAGCAAACCTTTCAGGCTTAAGAATTTCATCTAAAGGTTCATTTATATAGTCAAGGTTAACATTGTGCAAGAGTTTCTTCATGATTGGCAAGTATCCAAAATTTTCATAAAAACCTTTTACCTGATCTTCTTGATATAAATAGTTTATAAACTTATAAACATAATCTTCTTTAGTGCTTTGAGCAGGAATAACTAAAGAATCGATCATAAAAAAACCTCCTTCTTGGGGTATCAAGAAAGAAAATTCATTTTCTTTTGGTTTTTCATCTTCTTCATCATCGGATTTGTTAGCACGATAAATATAAGCGCTTTGTCCAATCATAACCGGACAAATTCCCAAACTAAGAAAATAGTCCGCTCTTAAATCAGTATAAGCCTCAACCCATTTTTTTTGCTTAATTAAAAGTTTTGTTATTTCCTGAAGTTTGTGTTCCGTTAAATTTTCTATAGATCCATAAAGATATTGTGCCGCAATTGAGACCGCATCATAAGAATCTTCTATCATTGAAACTCTTGGAGCAATCGATTCATCAAAAATTAAGGACCAACTGGGTTTCGGATTCTTTTCTTTTAAATATTCATTTGAAACACCAAGACCATATAGATCCCAATTGTAAGGTATTGAATAATCATTATTGGGATCAAAATAATGTCCAGTAAAATGATTATCTATTTCTGACCAAAAACTAAGTTTAGATTTATCTACTTTTTTCAAAAAATTCTGTTCACGTAAATAATTTACAGCATTATCTGTAATAGTCATCAGGTCATAGCCCTCACCACGAGTCAAACGTAATCTAGCATAAAGTTCTTCATTGTTTTCATAATAACTTACGTTAACTTTAATACCCGTTTCTTTTTCAAACTTAGAAACTGTTTCAAAATCAACCATATCGGGCCATGCTAATATGTTAATTCCATGTTCAGGAAAAAATAGGTTTTTAAGACTAGGCAAGAATAGAAATCCAAAAAATAAAGCTGTCCAAAACGCAACTATCAAAACTCTCATTTTCATAATTTTCTACTCGATGATTTAAGTTTAAGAAATGTAAAAATGAAAACTAACAAACTACTACCCGCTAAAATCAAAGTCGAAAGAGCATTAAGTATTGGTGAAAGCCCTTGTCTAATTACAGCGAAAATATATAATGATAAAGTTTGAGAAGAAGAACCGGCACAGAAAAATGAAATTAAAAAATCATCAAGTGAAACTACAAAAACTGTAAGCGCTGATGATAATAAAGCCGGATACAAAAATGGAACAATAACATAAAAAAAAGTTTGTAAATCTGATGCACCTAAATCAAGAGATGCTTCAACAACGCGTTTGTCTAATTCCTTATATCTTGAATAAATAATAGGAACCGCAAAACCCAAACCTAAAATTGTATGACCAACGATTAAAGTAGCAAGACTAAAAGATACATGAAAAAAATAAAAAAAGACCAAAAGACTGGTTGCGATAACAATGTCAGGAACTATCATTGTTATATAAAAAATGGAAATTAAATAATTAATTTTTTGTGATGTAAGCTTCTGATATAAACCCCAAATCATAAAAACTGATAATAGAACACTCAAAGTTACTGCAGATATTCCAACGATCAAAGAATTTATAAGAGCTGACCATATTTCTTTGGTTTGGAAAAGCTCTTTATACCATTGCAAAGTAAATCCGGACCAACTATAACTATCACCCGAATTAAATGAGAAAACTACAAGAACTATAATTGGTAAATACAAAAAAAGATAAACCAAAGAAACAAATATTGGCAGTCTCAATGTTAATCACCCTTTTAATGATAAAGAAGTTTTAATTTTATTTTTAAGCAGAATATAAAGTAATAACAGTGTAGCTCCCATAAACATACTGCTTAACAAAGTAAATGCTGCGCCAGTATGCATATTTCGTGCTCCAAAAAAATACTCTGATATTAATGTTCCTACAAATAAAGTCTTATTACCACCTAAAAACATTGGAATAACAACTTCACCAAAAGTCATAACAAAAACTAGAAAAAATCCTAAGTAGACTCCAGATAATGATAATGGAAAAGTTATTCTAAAAAAAGTTACAATTCTGTTGGCCCCTAAATCTAATGAAGCATCAATAAGTTGAGGGTCAAATTTTTCAAGAATATTATATAAAGGAACAATCATAAAAGGCAAATAAATATGAAACATAACTAACGAGATAGCAAATTGATTATTAATCATATGCAAAGGATCAGATATAATTCCTGTAGAAAGTAAAAATTTGTTAATTATTCCGTTTCTTTCAAGAACAAAAAACCATGAATATACCTGAATTAAAAAATTAACCCATGCAGGTAAAGTAAGAAGAAAAAGTAAAAAATTTTTCATTTTTTTAACTTTAAGTGCCAAAAAATATGCAACAGGATAAGCAACTAATAGACAAAGAGTCGCATTAAGCATCGCTACCAAAAGTGAACGCACAATTATACGCAAATGCACCCAATCCAAAATCCCTCTAAAATATTCAAACGTGAATGAGAAAAATCCAGTAGAAAAGGCCATATAAAAAATGAACAAAATGGGCAAACACAAAAATAGAAGTTGCCACAAAATAGCTGGAACAGAAACAAAAAAGGGGATATTATCTAAAAATTTTTCTTTTAAATTTTTCATCTTTATTTTTCCAATAACACAGCATTTTCTTTCTGCCAATAAAGATTAACGTTATCATGCAATTTAATATCTTCTTGGGGTATATGTTCCTCATTTTGTTCAAAAACCTGTATTATACTATTGTTTGCAAGTTTAACGTTATATTGAGTAAATCTACCTTGGTAAATTATAGAAACAACCTTACCTTGTATATGGTTTTCATTTAATTTAAGTTCTTTTTTTGTAATTCTGATTTTTTCCGGTCTTAAACTCATAAAAACATTAATACCATTTGACACCCATTTTTTTGTCTCATCTATTGCTACTGCAAAAGAACCTAGACCTTCTAAAACAATTTTTGGTTCTGGTCCAATTTCCAAAACACCTTTAAGTAAATTAGTAGTTCCTATAAAAGTTGCTGCAAAAGATGATGCCGGGAATTCATAAATTTCCTTTGGTGTTCCAAATTGTTCAACCTCGCCATCTTCATTCATAACAGCAATATTATGACCAACAGTTAAAGCTTCATTTTGATCATGTGTAACATAAACAAAAGTGGTTTTTAAATTATTCTGTAAATCAACAAGCTCCATTAACATTCTTTCACGTAATTTTACATCCAGAGCCGCCAATGGTTCATCTAACAAAAGAACATCAGGTTCATTAACTATAGCTCTTGCCAAAGCCACTCTTTGTTGTTGCCCGCCAGAAAGCTGTTGAATAGGCTTATAAATATGTTTTGATAATCTCATTACTTCAATTATCTTTGTAACCTTTTGCTCAATAATATCGTTAGGCACCTTCTTAACTTTAAGTCCATAAGCAACATTATCAAATACATCTAGATGAGGAAAAAGAGCATAATTTTGAAAAACAGTATTAATTTTTCTCTTATTTATAGGCTCATTGGTAATATCTTTATCGCCAAGATAAATTTTGCCTGAATCTACAGATTCAAAACCCGCAATTAATCTAAGCAAGGTTGTTTTGCCTGAGCCACTCGGGCCCAATAAAACAAAAAATTGGCCCGAAGGTATTGTAAGATTAAAATCTTTTAATATATTTTCACCATCATAAGATTTTGTAACATTAACGATTTTAATGCTTCTCATTTTTTTTATCCGATGACTTAGCAAAAATTACTGGAATAACCACATCTGAAAGGGTACACGGCACTAATACACATGCTATTAAAACTAAGAACACATATCCAATTTTTGATGGCCAATCATAAAACCCATGTGACACTAAATAAAAACTGGATGCCAAGGAACTAATGAAAATATGTGTAAAATGGGACCACAAACTTGATTTATCTCGTGACTCTAATGCATGATTTTTCATAACAAAGCCAGTAAACAAACCCACCAATAAAAATGGCAAAATATTTTTTAGCTCATAATAAAAACAAATATGTAAATGCATGTTAACACCCAATAGTGTCCCACCAATATATGGCAAAACAATATCTGAAAGCACACAAAAAATCATAGATGAACAAAAACTTACAACCAAACCTCTTAGCAGATTTCTTGAAAACCTAAAAAAGGTAAGCATTGTGCCAACGCTTGCAAAGACTATATGCATAAAGTGAAAATTATGAAAAAGCTGATCCCAGATACATCTTAAATCATCTGCATCTTTGTCTACGCCTATAAAGTTCAAAATACTCAATATCACAAGGCTCAAAGCCACTGAAAATACGGCATATGGCAAATGGCAAGCTATTTCACTTGCAACAGAATGGTGATGAATTTCATGCTCAATATGTGAATGTTTATCCATTAAAGTACCTTATTTAAAATGATTTTCACTGAATTTGAGTATATTCTTTTTTTTACAGAAATCAAAAAAAAGTTTAAAAAGTAGTATCAATTTTATTTAAGATGCGCAAAGTATTATAAATACGTTTGAAAAAGACTTAGAATATGTATATAAAATCTATAAAATAAAAATTCATTCGCACTTGTCGGTTGTGGTTTGAGCCGTGCCTGAAAGGCTAGGCGAACAGCCACCCTGCAAGTGCTAAGGGTTCCAAGGGCCTTCCCTTGGTGTCTGGATATATAAGGGCCGGACAAGGGCCCTTATAAAGCTTTAGCTTTTTTAAATATTAAAACGTATTTCCCAAGGTTAAAAACCAGGTAAAATACGTAAAACACCTAATTAAATTATTTTTTTCTTGATTTTTTTATTTTATTTTTATTACAATTATAATATATAATTTGTATGATATATAAATGGGAGGTTAATATGAATTTTAATTCAAAATTATTACTTTGCTTATCAATTTTCTTATTTGGATCTAATTTTTTATATACAGCAGAAAATAAAGAAATAGCTGAAGATCCTGTTTTTAAAATACTTACATACCCAAAACGAGAAGGGATACCTAATATACCAGTTGATTATTATAAAACAGTAGATGATTTTATTAATTCACAAAAAGACATAAATATGCAAAATTCTGAAGGAAAAACTCCTTTAATAAAAGCTATTGAGTTCGAAACGCTGCTTTCAAAGATATTACGTGATCTTCCAAGCGCAGAAAATCTTCAAAGAAATATAGGTCTGGAAAGAGAAAGAGCCCTGGAATCACATGAAAGAACTGTAAATTTTTATCGTACTAATAGAGGCAATCTTCTAAGAACAATAGATTTACTTTTAAAAAATGGATCTAATTTAAAAATAAAAGATAATAATGGAAAAACAGCTATAGATTATCTAACAATTGCTCCCAAAACCTTTCTTACTGGCAGAATAGTACCTGGATATTTTAATGAAGTAGTTAATAAAATGATACAACAAGAATTAAAACGACGAGAAAAGCGAAAAGAAGAAACTAAAAAGGTTTTAGAAGATAAACTAATTCCAGCTTTGGCTGATATTGTTTGTGATTATGAGTGCTAAAATGTATTTCCCAAGGTTAAGAACCAGGCAAAAATAGAATCATCTTTATGATGTTTAGGTCTAAAACCGATGTCAAAACGTAATGGGCCAATAGGGGTTTGATATCTTACTCCAAAACCAGTTGCCGTTAATAAACTAGCTTTAAAATTTTCTTTAAACAAAATACCAAAATCCTGAAAAACAGTTGCGCCAAAATTTCTAAAAATAGGAAATCTATACTCTAAATTTGTATTAATCATGGTTTGCCCACCCTGTGGTATATATTGTTTCTTACCATCAGGGCCCACCAATAATCCTAGAGGTGGAGCGAAATCAGGTTCATAACTACGCAATGTCGTAGCACCACCAATAAAAAAACGCTCTGTAGGCATTAAATTACTAAATTTATTAATAAAAATATGTCCAAGACGAATTCTAGCGGCAATTAATCCGGGCTTAATAGCTGAGCTAAAAATTGATTGCTCAAATAAAAATTTAAAAAAATAGTGACTATTTTTAGACATTGACAACATTCCTTTAACAAAAAAGCTTGTCAAAAATCCATTTCTAGGGTTAATACGATCATCTAGTCCATCTATGAGAAAATTTGGTTCTATAAAGACATAAGGTTCATGCTTGCCAATTAAATCAGGAGAGAAGTCTATGACAGCAGCAGGCTCTAAAGCTAATCCAGATAATTTAAGATCTTCTGCTCCAAAATTAAATCCCAAATTAATAAATTTATTATATTTCCTTGATAATCCAGTCAAAAAACCAGTTTGACTTATATGATATAAATTATTTTTACTCCCAATAAATAATGGCTGGTTATATTGATGATTAAAGAACTTCAATAAAGTTCTAGTTGGAGAATGAAAAATCCAAGGTAATTTATATTGCGCTACAAAGCTTGTTTGAAACTCTGTAACATCGGCATCTATTCTAAATTGATCCCCAAAAGAAACTGGATTCCTGTAAAGAACAGAAGCACCTACTTTATATGATGTACCGTATAAAAAAGAGGTTTTTTTACTTACTTGTTGAAAACCAAAACGTAGTTTAGCTTCAATTTGATTTTCGGGAGAAAATTTTAAAATTATAGGTTTCAGGCCTTCTATATCAGATTCATAAGTTGGAAACATATGTAACGCATGAAATGTTTCAAGGCTATTTAAAGAAGAATAAGATTGCTCTATTTTATCTTTATCCCATTCATCATTATCTTTATATTTAATTTCTCTTAAAATATTATCAAAATCATAATCACCAGCAGCTCTAACAACTGTTTTTCCAAATCTAGCTTTAAAATCTCCTACATCAACTTTCCAATTTAATTTTGCTTGATCATCAGGTTGAAACTCTGGTTTAATTTCGACATGAGAATAACCTTTTTTTTGAAAATAGTTTTGGAGCCACTTTCCTTGCTCAACAAAAGAATTAAAATCTAATGCTCTAGGTCGTTTTAAATTTTTAAACTTAAAAAATAAATCTTCTGATTCAAGTTCAGGATAATCTAAAATCTTAACCTGATTCACAACTCGTTTTTTGCCTTCTTCTATCAAAATATTTAATTTATATTTGCCTGATTCACCTTGCAAAATTGTAAAATCTTTACTTACTATTTTGGCATCCCAAAAACCCTCTTCTTGATAAAAAGATATTAGATTATCAAAAATATGATTTAGTAAATCCGTATCTATATATTTTTGCTTGAGAAGATTATGAAAGAATTTGATTTTTAAAAACTCAGAATCAATTTGTTCAGCACCTTTTATTATAACGTCTTTAAGTATATTTCTTTCTCCTTCATTAATTACAAACTTCTCTTGATCTACATCTTTTTCAACTTTTACATTTACGTTCCAAAAACCTTTATTTCTATATAATTGCGTTATACTTTCAGAAAGAATAGAGTAAGGCATATCCCAAGAGATATCATAGTTATCAAGTAAAAAAGAGTTTATTTCTTCGTCAGAAAAAAAATTATTGCCTTCAAACAAATAACTTTTTTTATTTTTAAGATTTATTTTGAATTCAAGTCTTACTTGATGTTTTTCATAATTAAAAGATTCAATAAGTTTAATTGAAGCAAAAGGAAATCCATTCCTTACCAAAAATTTCTTTAAAGATTTAGTTGTTTTATTGATAGATTTCCAGGAATAGTTAAATTTTAAAAATTTGTAATGAAACTCTTTCTCTATTTTATCTTCTATATATTCAAACTCTTGCTCACTTGTATAATTATCTTTTTCAATGCTAAAATTCACTTCTTTAACAGAAAAGCGATTACCTTTATCAATTTCAAGTTTTACCGTTATAGATTTATCTTTATAATTTTTAAATATTTTTGATCCAATAGAAGCATTTAAATATCCTTCATTATTTATTTGCTCTTCTATTTTTTGAATTGAAATCTGATTTTTTTGCTCTTCAAACTGATCCCCAGGTTCCAAAATATAATTTTGTGCATATGAGCTTTTGCCAAACCAAATTCCTTCTATTTCCAGTTTTGAAAATATCCAAAAACCTTCAAGTTTAAAATGTAAGTTTTTCCCATCTTTGCAATCAATTAAATCGAAACATATTTTTGAAAATCTTTTTTTTTGTTTCAAATAAAAACAACTATTTTTTAACCTATCAAGAGTTATAGTTTCATTTTCTTTTAAATCTACAAGATATAAAAACTCTGATTGGGATAAATTTGTATCAGATTCAAAACTTAATTTCTTCAAAACAAATGGCTCTTTAATCTCTTGATCTATTAAATCCAGATTATCGTCTACGCAAATAGATTTATCTGCCCATATTAAATTAGAGCTTAAATTCAGACTGATAAAAATAAAAAAAAATTTAAAAAAAAGTGTTTTTCTGCTATTCATCAGATATATTATAACAGAAAAACCTTATAATGTTTTACTTGTTGGTGTCTAAATTTTATAAATAATAATCACAAACAATATTAGATAAGTCTGGTATTAAATTTGTGCCAATAGCCTCTTTTATCATCTCTTTTCTTCTTTTATACTCAGCTCTTATTAATGATTCTAACTTTTTGTTCTTTTTTTCAATAGCAATATCAAGAGCTGTCTTTCCATACCTATCTCTTAAATCTAATAACGCTCCTGCTTTTAATAACATTATAACCTCTTCCTCTAATCCTCTTTCTACAGCATCTGTTAAAGGTGTATGTTTGTATTTATCCTGTGTGTCTGGATCGGCCCCAGCTTCCAAAAGGAGTTTAAATATATCTTTATTTTTGTAAATAATGGCTCGCGTTAAGGCAGCATATTGTGCTAGACTAATTCGTATGTTAGGATCAGCCTTATATTGCAGCAATAGTTTAACTATATCTTTTCTATTTTTAGATATAGCTTCCCCCAAAGCAGTCTCTTTCCTCACACATTGATTAACATCTGCTTTAGAATCTAATAATAGTTTTACAAGCCATATATTTCCATTATGGACAGCATAGATTAAAGCGCTTTTGTCTCTAAAATCATCTCTATTTCTTAGCCAATTCACATCTGCTCCTTCTTTAAGAGCTTCCTGAACTTGAGCTATATCATTTTTTTGGGCAGCTCTTAATAATTTTTCATTTTGTATCAAATTAGACATATCAGAACTTACCTCTTGCATAATTTTATTTGGTAAATCTAAAGATTCTCCATATTCTAATAATATTTTAACTATAGCCTTCTTTTTTCCAATTAAAGCGATAGTTAAAGCCGTTTCTCCTTCATTATCTTGTATATAGGTTTTAGCACCTTCACTTAGCAGCAACAAGCGTACCATTTTTTCATCTCCATTAATCACAGCATAAATTAAAGCTGTTTTACCATTAGAATCTTGGAAATTTGCATTTGGACGTAAGTCAAGAGCCTGCTCAGTCAAGGCCATATCTCCATTTTTTGCACCTTCAATAAGCATCTTATTTAGAGTTTCTTCGTCCATGCTATAAATTGAGCCACCTATCATTAAAATACTCATTGAGATAATAAATATTAACTTTCTCACAAGAAACCTCCCAATTTTAATAAAAATTCTATAAATTCAACATTCAATCATAATCTTATCAAATAGAAATAAAAAAAACAAGAAAGAAATCATAGTTTACTTAAGAATGAAGTTGGTTTATATAATTCTGTACTATATCTCTATAAATCTTAGCACCGTTCTTTAAAGTTCTCTTTTGAGTATTAAAATCCACCTCATAAAGGCCAAATTTTTGCTCATAACCCATATGCCATTCAAAACTATCAAGTAATGACCAATAAAAATATCCCCTTATATCACATCCATCTTCAATAGCTTTATGCATTGAGTAAATATAACGTCTAATATATAGTTCCCTATTGTTATCTGTGCAATCCGAAATACCATTTTCAGTAATATAAATTGGTACCCCAATTAATGAAGCATGTATCGCGGCACGATATAACGATTCGGGATAAATACAATAAGGCATATCAGTCAAAATATCACCTTTACGCAATGAAGGGTTTTTGTCGGCCCTAGTATTAGTATAATCTATTAAAACATGCGAATATGGCTGAATACCAAAAAAGTCTAATATATCCGTGACTACATATTTGCCTTCTTTATTTTCATAAGAGTAATCTATATCAGGGTTAAACTTTAAGCATGATAACATTGAAAAAGGAGATGAGCAGTCTAAATTTGAAAGTATGATTTGCAAAATCTTAGGAGCAGTAAATTTAAATTTTCCTGTGATAAAAAATTGCATCATAGCGTCATAAAATACATGATTAATATAATAAGTAACAAACTCTTCAATCTTATTACCCGGATGATAAGGATCAAATTGAGTTATGCTATGACAAATACCAATTTTGGATCTATTGCCATTCTTCATTGTTTTTAAAGCTTTAAAAACTTCAATATGGGCCAAAATAAGATTTTTACTAACTATGCCCATAAGTTGTAAATCACATTTTGCTGGAGGAAAGTTACCATGTAAATAACCTTGAAAAGCATAAACTCCCGGTTCATTTATAGTGCACCACATGCTAACTTTGCTAGAATATTCACTAAACATTTTTTTGCAAAATCTTACAAAATATTTAATATTTTCTTCTTTTTCAAATGCCCCTTTATTTTCAAACCAAACCGGATGGGTAAAGTGATGCAAAGTAATAACTGGCAAAATATTATTTTTTAAAAGTTCATCAATTACTTCATGATAATGTTGAATTACATCTTGATTAAAATAACCCTGAATAGGTTCAACCTTACTCCATTCAATAGAAAATCTGTACGCATTAATCCCTAAATATTTCATTAATTCAATATCTTCTTTATAACGGCTGTAATGTTCACATGCACTGCCTGAACTTTGTAAATTATGTTTTCTTTCAAAATCGACCCACTGACAATTGCAATTACCTTCTACTTGATGAGCACTTGTGGCAACACCCCACAAAAATCCTTTCGGAAATTTGAAATCATTAATATTTATTGGTTCTATCAAATCCCAATCCCACCTAATTTCAGTTTTTGATAACTTTTCTTTACTAGAAGTTTTGTCATCAACCGGATACATTAACCATAATATTATAACTATGAAGCTTAGAACAAATAATAAACGCTTCATCCCATCCCCTAAAAACTAATTACACTATAATATATTTTTAATGTATACTGAACACATTTAAGATTACAATAAAAAAACCCTGATCATGTTTCCTTATTTCATTATTTGTGATATTATAATTTTATAAATGGATTAAAATAAATAAACTAAGGGAATATATGTCCGCAAAAAATAATTTATCCAGAATAACAATAGATGTTCCAAAAAATTATCATCGAAAACTTAAATCAATTGCTGCCTTAACCGGAAAAAGCATGAAGGATATCGTTATGCAAGCAATAGAATCAATCGATGAAGAGTGTCTTTACAGCAACCATTCTGTCAATAAAAAAACATTAAAAGTTCTTGAAGATATAGAAAATAATAAAGATTTAATAGAAGCAAAAGATGCTCAGGATCTTTTTAAAAAACTAGGTATATAGAATGCAGATATGTCTATTTACTCAATAACCCTAAAAACACCTCTATAGTCTTTATCACGTAAAAATGGATCAACTTCTAAAGATGAAGGTTTGGTATTTTTATGACCTTTATACAGAGCATCAAGAAAACTATCAATGTCGTCACTTTTGCCACAGGCTACAATTTTTACCGTTTTTTTATCCATAGCCTGAGCATAACCTTCAATTTTAAATTTTTGGGCATTTTTTCTTATCAAATTTTCTAGCAAACCTTCTTTAATTTCAATGATCATATTAATCTTAAGACATCTGTTCATAGTACTCCTTTTTTTTCAATAATTAAAACTGGACTTGAAATATAAGTATAGTAAAATTAATAATTATTTATTAATAGATTTATAATATCAAAAAGGCAAATAGTGCAAGAAAAAAAAACTGGCAATATTCGAGTTCGTTTCGCTCCTGCCCCATCCGGTTTTATGCATTTAGGAAATGTTAGAACAGCCTTGATTAATTTCCTTTTTGCCAAACAAAAGCAAGGGACTTTTGTCTTAAGAATTGAGGATACAGATACCCAAAGAAACATGGATCCTAAAGCAGAAAAAATTATTTCAGATTTGAATTGGCTAAACTTACAATATAATGAAGGTCCAGTAAAAGGAGGTCCTCATGCTCCATATTTTCAATCTCAAAGAACAAATATTTATAAATCAGAGTTACAAGAACTTATAAAGACTGGTATTACATATAGGTGTTTTTGTACTATTGAAGAACTTGAACACAAACGTCAAAGACAAATAGCTTTAAAGCAACCTCCAAGATATGATAAAACTTGTTTAAAGCTAACACAAGAAGAAATAGATACAAGATTACAAAAAA